>Ga0184608_10000245_pt1 | contig 13922 bp, 12 predicted proteins | sample PLM1_30_coex_FD_133010 | JGI IMG/M metagenome (GOLD analysis project Ga0184608, IMG submission 133010) | Groundwater sediment microbial communities from an aquifer in East River, Colorado, USA - PLM1_30_coex | ecosystem: Environmental > Terrestrial > Soil > Riparian zone | place: USA: East...
CATGCATGAGCCGGCCATACGCGACGACCGGCCGAGGCGCGGCGGAGGTTCCGGGCACGCGTTGCCAGATCCACTCCCCGAGGCGGAGGTACGCGCCGACAGGTGACTTGCCGAAGACCCTCACGGTCGCGCTCATGCGACGCGCCCGCGCACGGCGCCCGGCGAAGAGCTCGCCGGCATCGCGTAGCCGTCCGTCGCCGCCGTGCCCGATGTGGACTCGAGGGGATCGCCGAACATCTGCGCGTACTGCTCGTCGAGAGCTCGGCGATATGAGTCCGTCCGCTGTTTCATCGAGGTCGTGAAGGTCTTGTCTTCGGCGAGACGACCGAACCGCTCGATCAGCCCGGGCACATCCAGCTCGTCCACGTCCACTGAGTACTCGGCTGCGCCCAGTCCAGCCATGAGCGAGCGGAGCTTCTCGTGGTACGAGAGCGCGATCACCGGTCGGCCGAGCATCAGCGCGAGCAGCACGTTGTGAAACCGCGTGGCGACGACCATGTCCGTTTCTGCAAGCTGGTCGAGGAGATCCTCGGGCGACGCTATCGGCTCGTCGATGATTCGAGCCGGATCGAATCGGGCGCCGGAGTCTTCCAGAAGTCGCAGCAGATCGCCCTTTACGCGCCGGTCGTAAGCCAGGTCGCCAACGAGGAGCCGCACCGAATGCCCCTGTTCAAGCAGCCACGCTGCGAAGTGCGCCACGCGCTCGATGTAGCGTCGGTAGACGCGCTCGCCCTCGTGCGGGCTGACATGTTGGCCGTAGTACTCCATCAAACCGAGGCCGATCACGCGTGCGTCGCCATCGCGCTTCACGGGCGGCGTCCCCGGAGCCTCGGAGCTCAGCAGGCTGAAAGCCAGGTCAGGGTAGACGTGATCCCTCGACGCGTTGAAGCCGATGAATTCGAGGTAGTCGTACGAGAACTGGTCGCGGTATGACCGGTAGTCGGCAAGCGACAGAGCTGCCTTCACGATCCACCGGCTGAGGGGGTGACGAATCGGGCCAGCGCCCACGCTCACAAATAGGAGTTGACAGCCGCGGAGCTTGGCGACGATCGACCATTTGAGGATCTCGTAGTGCAGGCCAAGGGGGCTGATGCCGAAGTCGCCGAGCATCCCGGTGCCGGTCATCACGAGCATGTCCGAGTGCTCCAACGTCCGGAACGCCCGGAGCCAGTCCCCCGCCTCGAGCGGAACCCGGATGACGAGCCGTCGGATCAGTCTCTTGACCGCGTTGTCGGAGCTTGGCGCCGAGCCGGACCCTTTCCCGAACCGGTAGGAGATGAGAAAAGCCGGGATGCCATGCGTTTCAGCCGTCTCCTGGGGTCCCGTGCAGACGCAATTGAGCATGGCCGCGGGCAGGTGCCTGCGAGTGTTCTGGACGATCGCTCGCAAGGTGCACTCGTTGCCGAGGTTGTGCGTTCCAAAGTTGCCGAAGAACGTGATGGTCTGTGGGCGCTTCATGCGTTGGATTCCATGGCTCCGGCGTTGAGTTTCCGTTGACGCGAGGTGGAGCCCTGATACCAGCGACCGAATGGGCCTCGCTGCGCGCGACCGGACCGTCATGCGACCCCGTCAGATTTCCTCAATCCGAGTGGGCTTCCATCGGCGCGTGGCAGTTGAGCCGATCGCTCCCAGGGCGCCCGAGCGACCGATGAGGGCCAAGACCCGGCGAGCGGTCGCGGTCTTTCTCGACCGTGACGGTGTCCTGGTTCGTAACCGGCCCGACTACGTGAAAGGCTGGGGCGAGGTGGAGATCGTTCCGGGAGCGTTCGCGGCGCTCGCGCGACTTCGCTCGGCCGGCGCGCACATCCTGGTCGCGACGAACCAATCGGCGGTGGGTCGCGGCATCGTCCCCCGCGAGACGGTCGACGAGATCCACGAACGGCTGGCGCGTATCGCCGAGGCCCACGGCGCCGTGATCGATGGCTTTCTCGTCTGTCCGCACAGGCCGGACGAGGGCTGCGCGTGCCGGAAGCCAAAGGCTGGCTTGCTCCTCCAGGCGCAGCGTGACCGTGGCCTCGATCTCTCGACGGCCTACATGGTTGGCGACCAGGCATCCGATGCGCTCGCCGCCCTTGCCGCGGGCTGCACGCCGATCCTTGTCGGCGACGACGCGCCGAACGTGGCAGGCTCCCTCCGGGCGCGCACCCTTGGCGACGCGGTGGATCTGATCCTCGATGAGAGCCGTTCGGGCTCATGAGAGCGCTCGTTCTCTGCGGGGGCCAGGGCACGCGGCTGCGCAGCGTCATGGGTGAACGCCCGAAGTCGCTCGCTCCGGTCCTCGGACGCCCGTTCCTGGAATGGCTCCTCTTGAGACTCCGAGCCGACGGCCTCGACGAGATCACGCTCTGCACCGGTCACGGACACGACGCGATCGCTCGCAGCATCGGCGACGGCCGTGCCCTTGGGGTGACCGTGCGGTACTCGCAGGAGACGTCGCCCCGGGGAACCGCGGGCGCGATCCGGAACGCGCTCGAGGGCCAGGTCTATGACCGGGCGCTCGTCGTGAACGGGGATTCCTATTGCCACCCCCGGCTCGCGGAGCTTGACCGTGTCCACCGAGAGACGAGCTCGTGCGTGACGCTGCTGGCCCTGCCCGCGGAGGATCGCTCTCGCTTTGGAAGTCTCACCCTTGGCGGCGACGGGCAGGTACTGACCCTCGCCGAAAAGGCGGAGTCCGCCGGCCCGGGGCTGGTGAACGCCGGGGTCTATCTCTTGTCGCCTGAGGTGGTGGCGCGGATACCCGCTGAAGCATCCCTCGAGCGCGACGTCCTGCCCGGCTACGTCGGTCGTGGCATGTACGCGGTCGTCGGCGACGGCCCCTTCGTCGATATCGGAACGCCCGACTCCTACCGTGACGCGGAGGCGACCCTTGGTCCGGAGTTCGCGGCGCTGGCCGGCGCGCCCGCCAGCCTTCGCGCGCGCCTGGACGCGCATCTCGAGGGAAGCAGGTCCGTTCAGCTGCGGTCGGCGGCCGCGTGCGCTGATGGCGTCGTTGGGGCGGCCCGCATGATCGCCGACGCCTTCGCCGCGGGCGGGAAGATCCTCATCTGCGGGAACGGCGGGAGCGCGGCCGACAGCCAGCACTTCGCCGCCGAGTTCGTGAGTCAGCTGACCAAGGAGAATGTCCGGCCCGGGCTTCCGGCGATCGCGCTCACGACCGACACCTCCATCATGACGGCGTACGCCAACGACTTCGGCTGGGATGGCGTCTTCGAGAGGCAGGTGCGCGCGCTTGGACGGCCCGGCGACGTCCTCGTCGCGCTCAGCACGAGCGGAAATTCCGAGAACGTCCGTCGGGCGGTGAGGGCGGCTCGCGAAACGGGTCTTCGGACCGTCGGCCTGTTGGGCGAGGGCGGACACCTCACGACCGAGGTCGACTGCCCCGTCGTCGTACCGAGCCGCAATACGCAGCACATCCAGGAGAGCTTGCTCCCGATGGAGCACGCGATCTGCGATCTGGTCGAGCGCCTTCTGCTCGCACGGACTCTCGCATGTTGATCCGCGGGCGCGCGCCTCTTCGGATCAGCTTCGCCGGCGGAGGCACGGATCTGTCGCCGTATCTCGAGGAGAGAGGCGGCGTCGTTCTCAACGCGACGATCGACCGCTACGCGTATGCGACGCTGCGGTTCCCGCTGGAGCGTGAGATCCGCGTCCAGTCACTGGACTACAAGTCCGTGGCGCATTTCGGCTTCGACGAGCCTCTCGCCTACGACGGCAACTTCGATCTGATCAAGGCGTGCCTCACGCGGCTGGGCGCTTGCGGAGGCCATGCGGAAGGGGGCCTCGAGCTCTACCTCGAGACAGAGGCGCCGCCCGGTTCGGGCCTCGGGGCGTCGTCCGCGCTCGTGGTCGCCGTGATCGCTGCGCTCAAGACCTGGCGTCGGCTGTCGCTCGACAAATACGAGCTCGCCAAGACCGCGTGGGAGGTCGAACGCATCGACGTGGGCGTGCCCGGCGGGATGCAGGATCAGTACTCGGCAGCGTTCGGCGGCTTCAATCTCATCGAGTTCCGCACCAACTCGAATGTGATCGTCAACCCCTTGCGCATCGAGCCGCGAATCATCCAGGAGCTGCAATACAACATGCTGTTGGTCTTCACCGGCACCACCCGCGTCTCGTCGACGATCATCGAGTCCCAGGTCGCTGGGTACGTCGATCGAAAGCCCGGCGTCACCGAGGCGATGGACCGCATGAAGGCCCTCGCCTTCGACGCCAAGGACGCACTCCTCACCGGCCGTTTGCACGACCTCGGTGAGATCCTCCACGAGGATTTCCTCGCCAAGAAGCAGACGGCCGCAGCGGTGGCCCCGCCGTTCATCGAAGAGATGTACGAGGAGGCGCGTCGACGAGGTGTGATCGGCGGGAAGATCAGCGGCGCCGGCGGAGGCGGGTTCATGTTCCTGTACTGCCCGTACGACCGGAAGCCGGCTGTCAGCGAGCGCTTGGTCGAAATGGGCGCGCAGGTGCTCCCGGTCGCGTTCGAACCCGAGGGGGTCCAGTCCTGGGCCGTCGAGGAGAATCGCGCACCCGTGCTCTCGACCTCTCGCCACGCCGCCGGCCGCTGGGCCGAGACCCTCGTGCCGGAGATGGGCGCAGTCTCGGACCTCGGCGCCCCGAGCTAGACCGGCGAGAGGTCGCTCCAGCCGATGATGAACGACCCGGGTCCGGGCGGGAAAAAGGTCCTGTTCCTCTCCGCGATGCAGATCTACCCGGCGTACTCGGGAGGCCACTTTCGAAGCTACGGTCTGGCGAACGCGCTCCGACATCACGGCCTTGACGTCTTCGTCTACTCGCTGGCGGGGCGGAAGAAGGACTACCTGGCGCTCCGTGGCCCGTCGGTCCAGCGGTGGCCTGAAGGGATCGAGGAGTATGTCGACCGCGGCGCAGTCGGGTTTCTGATCCAGTACGCGAGCCACGCGCTGGCGCTGCCGCCGGTGTGGCTCACTGCCTTTCTACGGACGGCCGCGTCGTCACCGAGAGAGACACTTCTGCCCGCGTTCCTGCGCGAGAAGCTCCACTGGTGCGACGTGATCGTGGCGGACTTCCCGTTCGTGCACCCGATCTTCGCCGCTCCCTCGGCGCGGGGCAGGCTGCGAGTGCTGAGCACGCACAACGTCGAGCACCGGCTTCACGACCGGACCGTCTGGCACAAGCGCGGGATCCGAGCGACGGTTCGAGACATCGAGCTGGCGGCCGCTGAGGCCTGTGATCTCCTCGTGAGCTGTTGCGCGGACGACGCCGAGTTTTTCGCGGCGAACGCGCGCGTGCGCCGGGCGGTTGTCGTTCCGAACGGCATCGATATGCGGCGCTTTCGCGGCATTGACGTACAACGATCCCGGGTTCGGCAGGAGCTCGGCATCGCCGACGACGTCAAGGTCTTCCTGTTCACGGCGAGCAAGGGCGCGGCCAACCGGGAAGCGTTCGACTATCTCGTCGGGTTCGCACGGAAGCACGAACGTCTCCTCGAGGAGCAAAGGATTCACATCCTGGTCGTCGGCGGCGTGACCGCCGACCACGTGCGATTGCCGAACTTCACCGCCACGGGCAGAGTCGCGGTGGTGGAGCCCTACTTCGCCGCGGCTGACGTGGGACTGAATCCCCTCTGGAGCGGCGCGGGGACGAATCTGAAGACGTGCGAGTACATCGCCGTACGCCTGCCCTTGGTCACCACGCGCTTTGGCGCGCGTGGCTATCGTCTCGACGACGGGACGTCGGGATTCCTTTTCGAGAAGGACACGCTGGCGGCGGTGCTGTCACAGGTGCGTCGCCTCTTCGATCAAGACCCATCGCGCCTGCGACAAATGGCGGACAGGGCCTACGCGCAGAACGAAACTGCCATCGACATGGACGCGTGCGCTCGCACGCTGGTCGACGCGATGACCGACGCGAGCGCGCCACCAGCTTGGTTGCCAAGCGATCAGTCGACAGAGCTCGTCGGCCAGGGAGGCCGCCACGGAACGGACCCGCAGCCCATCAACGTTGAGGCCTGATTGAAGATCGGCGCTTAAACGCCAACCGCAGCGAGAACGTCATTCGCCGACTGAGACTTCCTCAATCCGCTTGCGGTTCGATAACCCTCGTGACTTCAGCTCCGATGGCCCTGACGGCGAACAAAGCAAGCGGCGCACGTATCCGCACCGTCGCCGTGGTCGGCCGAGATCGCACAGAGCTCTGCGGGGTCCTCCTCGACCGCATCGGGGTCGCCGATGCGGCGCGCTGGCTCGCGACCCACGCGGCCTCGTCGCGGCTGCACCAGATCGTGCCGGTCAACCTCGACTGCCTACGGATCGCGCAGGTCGACAGCGCCTTCCGGCAGACGATCAACGAAGCAGACCTCGCGGCTGCCGACGGAATGCCACTGGTCTGGGCCTCGCGACTCGGGAATCGACCTCTCCCCGAACGCGTGACCGGGAACTCGCTCGTCGAGAAATCCTGCGAGCTGTCGGCCGCCACCGGCGCGGGGATCTTCCTTCTCGGCGCACGACCTGGCATCGCCGAGGCGGCGGCCCGAACGATCGCGACGCGCTATCCAGGTGCGGTGGTCGCTGGAGCGTATTCGCCACCGTTCGGGCCACTTTCCCCGCACGAGGATCGGGAGATGATCGAGCGCGTCAATCGGAGTGGCGCGCGAATCCTGATCGTTGCTCTCGGAGCTCCGCGCCAGGACAACTGGATACGCGCCCACCGCGACGAGCTGCGCGTGGGGGTGGCCTTTGGCGTCGGATGCGGGCTCGACCTCCTCGCGGGCGTGGTATCGCGGGCTCCGCTCTGGATGCAGCGAGCAGGACTCGAGTGGCTCCATCGGCTCCGATGCGAGCCGCAACGTCTCTGGCATCGCTACTTCGTCAACGACACGCCGATGCTCGCCCGTCTGATCGCCGAGAGCTTGCGTACGGCTCGCGCATGAGGGCCGACCTCGTGCTGACCAACATCGCCGCCGCGGACGGCGCATCGCGCGCACGCCCCCGAACAGAGCCACATTTCCGACGTCTCCTCCCGGCGATCTTCGTGGGCGTCGCCGTCGCGATCGATGCGCTGCTCGTGATCGATGCCTTCGCGATTGCTCACTTCCTTCGTGCGGTGCCGCGCGACGGCGCGACGTCGGCGGCAGCCTCTGAATCTCCGTTCTGGTTGGCTGCGATCGTCGCGGGTCTGGCGATCACGCTTCTCGCTTCACGCGGCCGGTACGACCTCGAGCATCCACTCCCGTGGCCATCGCAGGTGTATGCGGTCCTCTCGTCGGTCTGTGTCGCGCTCGTGGGCGCGGTCGTCCTGTCGCTCTTCGTCGACGAGCCGGTCGCCAAGTCGTGGTCGGCGGCGGGTTCGGCGATCGCCATCGTCGCGCTCGCGATCTGGCAGGTCGCGGCGGCGCGGGGCTATGCAAAGCTGAGCAGATCCATCGTCCCGGGGCGACGAGCGATCGTCGTCGGCGCGAATCTCGCGGGACAGGAATTCGCGAGGGAGTTGGAGGAGAAGGGCTATCAGGTCGTCGGCTACGCCGACAACGGGAGCGATCTCCTTGATGCGATCGATCGACCGCTCCTGGGACCGATCGCCCGCCTGGACGAGCTCGTCCAGGACTTCGGCGTCGACGAGCTCGTCATCGCGCTGCCGAGCGACCGTCGCGCGCAGCTGAGCAGGGTCCTGACCCGAGGCTTCGGGCGTCGAGTCCGCGTGAAGTACGCAGCCGACTTTGGCGAGCTGCTGCCTCGCCGTTGCAACGTCCGCTGGATCGGGACGCGGCAATACATCGACTTCGCGCCGGTCGCGCCGGTCAGCTGCGCGAAGCGGTTGTCCGACCTGGGGCTCGCGATTCTCGGTCTGGCCGTTCTCGCGCCGGTCTTTCTCGCGGTGGCCGTTGCGATCAAGCTCGATTCCCCCGGACCGACCTTCTATCGCCAGGTGCGCGTGGGTAAGGACGGCCGCCGCTTCCGCATGCTGAAGTTCCGATCGATGCAGCGGGATGCCGATGGGCTCGTCGTCTCGTTGCTCGAGAGGAACGAGGTCACCGGCCCGATGTTCAAGATCCGCCGAGACCCCAGGGTCACGCGCATCGGGCGCTTCCTCCGTAAGTACAGCCTCGACGAGCTCCCGCAGCTCATCAACGTGGCCCTCGGCGAGATGAGTCTCGTCGGACCGCGGCCGCCGACGGCCACCGAGGTCGAGAAGTACGAGGACTGGCAGCTCGGACGGCTGCGTGCCCTTCCCGGCATCACCGGTCTCTGGCAGGTGAGTGGTCGGACTGAGGTCCCGTTCCACGACATGGTTCGTCTCGACCTCCACTACATCCGCAACTGGTCCTTCGGTCTCGACGTCGAGATCCTGCTGCGCACGGTTCCCGCGGTGCTCACCACGAAGGGCGCGTATTGATGGCGCCCGCTCCGGGCGCGCGGTCACAGTCCCGGCCGACCTTTCGCGTCGTGATGACAGGCGCCGGCGGATTCCTGGGCGCTCATCTGCTAGCGCGGTTCGTCGGGGCGGGCATGTCCGTGACCCTCATCGGACCCGACACGGGCGAGTCGCGCTACACGGCCTGGATGGTCGCGGCGGGCGACGTGCGCTTCGTACGGTGCGACGCCGGTTTCACGGACGCCAACGCCGTCGGTGCGCTCGAGGAAGCCGACGCCCTCGTGCTATCTGGTATGGCGGAGCCGTGGTCCTCATCCGCGATCGCATTCAACCCCGCCGATGTCGACCGCACCGTGTTACCGCTGGCGCGCCTCGTCGGAGGCTTCGCTCGTCGTGGAAAGCACCTGATCCTCGCGAGTTCCGATTCGGTCTACGGTGCTCCCGAGCGCACCCCGGTTCGGGAATCCCACCCGACACGACCGCTGGCCGGCGCCGGCCTCATCAACCTCGCGTGCGAACAGGTGGTGCGGACCAGCTCCGAGGTGGGAGCGACAGCGAGCATTCTTCGGTACGCGACGATCTACGGCCCCGGCGAGACGGCGACGCGCGCGGTCCCCAACCTCATCCGTGCCGCGCTCGCCGGCCGCGGCCCGGTCGTCGAAGACGACGCGTTCGATGAGCACGACTACGTTCACGTCGCCGACGCCGTCGACGCGACCGTCTCCGCTCTGCGGCGGCGCGCCGACGGCATCTACAACGTCGGGACCGGAGTGGGCACGACGATGGTCGAGCTCGCGGAGCTCGTCGTGTGGCTGACCGGATGTCCCGAAAGGCCGACCCGGCGAACACGCGAGGACCGACCGACCCACAGCAGCGTCGTGCTCGATACGAGCCGCGCCCACCTGGATCTGGCTTTTGACGCTCGCCACGCCCTTCCGGATGGATTGAAAGAAGAGGTCGGCTGGTTCAAAGCGGTGTTCAGGAGCAATCTCAAAACCGCGGCATGACTCTGAGCAGCGACGGAGTGCTGATGAATGCGTTCAAGACCAGTCGCGAACGGCCGGCCCAACCAATCGGAAATCTCCGGATCCTGCCGGGCGTGGTCGCCGGCGCAGTCAGGAACTCGTTCGCCGATCCGCACGATCTGCGTCAGGGATTCCTCCGGAATGTGTGGGTCGAGCTGAAGCGATTCGGCGCCCCAAACGTGCGCACCGTCGAGCTCACGCGAATCCGGGGAATCCAGCGTGTGAGCGTCGAAGGGCCGGTCGTGCGCCATGGAACCCTGGTCGTGAGCGCCGTGGCCGCCCTGCTCGAGTGCGAGAGGATCTTCGAATTCGGGACATCCGACGGGGAAACCTCTCGCCTCCTCGCGCACAACCTGCCCGCCGCGGAGATCTACAGCTTCGACGGACCCCCGGAGGCCGCGCCGACCGGAGGCGCGCCCATTCCTACGGCCGCGACAAGGATCGTGAACCTCCACGGCGACTCACGGACGTTCGACTTTTCGCCCTACAGCGGGAGCATCGATCTGGTCCACATCGACGGCGCGCGCCGCGTCAACTCGCTTCGCGAGGATGCCGATGCCGCGTTCGGGATGCTGTCGGAGCTCGGCTCGATCATCTGGTACGGCTACTCCCATCAGCCGGCCGTCTATGCGTTCCTGAATACGCTTGCGCCACTCCTGGATCGCCCCATCTACCACCTCGTCGGGACGCGTTTAGCGCTCTACAGCCGGTGGGACATCGTCGTCGGCTGACGCACCACCGAACAGGCTGCCGCTTGTTAACCCGCGCGCTCCGCCGACGCCTGTATGCTTCCCTGGTCACGAAAGCGCAGGGGTGGGCCGCGTCCGCGAGGACGTGGAAAAAGTCGTCGGTGCATAAAGAAAACAATGGTGGCGCGCACGCTTCTCGCGTCCTGATCGTGGACGACGAGCGGGATCTTGTTGACCTGCTCGCGTTCCTGGTAGAGCAGGCCGGCTTCATTCCGGTACGGGCTGGCGATCCAACCCAGGCGCTCGAGGCACTTGAAACCGCCGATCCAAGTGTTGCGGTCATCGACCTGAACCTGAGCTCTTCGAGCGGGTTCGATCTCATTACTGAGATCCGGCGTCGAAACCCGAAGATTCCGATCATCGTCCTCACCGCCCGGGGCAGCGAGAGCGACAAGGTGCGTGCGCTCGACCTCGGCGCCGACGACTACGTGATCAAGCCGTTCGCGCACCGCGAGCTCATCGCGCGCATTCGCGCGCAGGCGCGTCGCGCCGAGCCGCAGCACGGTGGCGCCAGCCAGACGGCCCTCGACGCCGGCGCGTTCCACCTCGATCTGCAGCAGCGCACCCTGCACGTCAACGGCGGCCAGCCGCTACGACTCACCGGCACGGAATTCAGACTTCTCGAGTGCCTCATGCGAAACGCGGACTCCGTGGTCGGCACCGAGATCGTCGCGCGCTACGTGTGGGGCTACAACGATCCTCCGGCACGCGAGGCGATGCGGGTCACGGTCTACCGGTTGCGGCGAAAGCTTAGCGACGATGATTCGGGTTCGCGGATGATCGAGACCATACCCGGTGTCGGCCTGAGGCTTCGCGCGATGCAGCCGGAACAAGCGAGCGAGCCCTCGTTGTAACGGGTCTGTGGTGCCAGAGGGAGCCTTTTAACGCACCTGTAGCGGGTCTGTTAACGGACATGGAGGCGAATTCGAGGTCCAATTCCTCCCGGCGACCAAACCATGGGGGGATGAATTGATCAAGCTTCTGCTCGTTGAAGACGACCCGGACATGCTCGACCTGACCGCGTATGTCCTTCGCCGGGAACGGTTCGTCGTCGCGGAGGCGAGCGATGGGGCGCAAGCACTCCGCCGCTGGAGGGCCGACCGCCCGGATCTCGTGATCCTCGATTTGGGACTTCCCTCCCTCGACGGCTTCGAGGTGTTGCGGAACATCCGCGGGGATTCGGAGACACCGGTCCTGATTCTGAGCGGCCGTCGCGACGCCCAGGACATTCTTCGCGCATTCAACCTCGGCACAGACGACTTCATGCCAAAACCCTTCGAGTTCCGAGAGCTGATCGCCCGTGTTCGGGCGATTCTGCGGCGCTCGAAGCTGCTGGTCGACGAGCCCGGAGAGCCTCGCCTTCAGCTCGACGGCCTGAGCCTCGACCCGCAGACGTACGAGGTCGGCTGGCGCGAGGCGAGCGTTCGCCTGACTCCGACCGAGTTCCGGATCCTCTACCTGTTGGCGACGAGCGCAGGCAAAGTCGTTCCGGCGAGTCGCATGTACACGTACGTGTGGGGAAGTGCCGGCGGAGATGCGAACGCGCTGCGTTCACACATCAGTCACCTTCGGCGGAAGCTCGAGCTCGAGGTCGGCGGCGATGTACCCGGGACGATCTCGTCGGTGCCCGCGGTCGGGTACGTCTTCCGTCGCACCGCGCCGAAACCGGCGCCGGCGAAGGCGACCCCGGCGGCTCCCTCCACCACGTCGCCATCTGTGGTACCGGTCCCGCCCCAGGGGCAGTCCCTGGGGACGGCTCTGGCGTCCGCGTAGCTCGCACCACTTTTTCCCTGGAACGGATGTCGCGTCGCAGGCGCTTGCAAACGCCTACAGCCCATCTCAATGGGCGCGTGGTGTCATCGAGCCCGTGATCAGCCCGACGCCGCTGCCTTCGACGCCCGAGTCAGGCGACGCCGTTCGCAGTATCGGCTCCCGGTTCCAGCGCGAGCTCGACGGCGGCGGAGTCGTCATCACCGCCGAGCTCGCCGTCCCCGCCACGGTGGCACACGAGGTCGTCGTCGAGCGAGCGGTGGAGCTCCGTCGCCCGAACGTCGTCGCCGTGAACGTCACCGACGGCCTTCGCGGTCGTCCTGCGCTGTCGCCGATCGCGGCGGCCGCGATCCTCACCCACGCCGATCTTGGCGTCGAGCCGATCGTGCAGCTCACCGCTCGATCTCGTTCGCGGAATGTGCTGATCGCCGACCTGCTCGGCGCGTGCGCCCTCGGCGTCCGCAATCTCCTGTGCATGACCGGAGACGTTCCGGAGGGCTCGGCCGACATCCACGACATCGACGTCTTCGGGTTGATCGAGCTCGCGCGCGGGTTCCCGGCGGGCGTCGGCGTCGAGCTGATCGGTCAGGCGGCGCCGTTCACGGTCGGAGCGGCATGGTCACCCTTCGCGCCAGACCCCGCGTACGAGCTCGCCCGTCTCGAACGAAAGGTCGCGGCGGGAGCGCAGTTCGTGCAGACGCAGCCGGTATTCGACGGTCACGCCTTTGCCGCGCTTCTTGCCGGTATGCCCGCGAACCTCAGGGAGCTGCCGATCATCATGGGCCTCGCGACGGTCCGCTCCGCCGACCACGCGCGCCGGCTGACCGGTATACCCGGGATCGTGATCCCGGATCGTCTCCTCGAGCTACTCGACCGCGCGCAGGACGCGGCCGACGCGGTCGAGCGCTACTGGGAGTATCTCGAGACTGAGCTCGAGTGGGTGTGGCAGAACGCTTCGGTACGCGGGTGCCATCTCATGCCCTTCGGTCACTCGAAGCGGGGCATCAAGCAGCGCTCGTCGTTCGACCGGCTGTACGACTGCGCCGTCCGCGTGACGAGCACGCAGCAGCGAACCGGAGATGCTGTGGGCTCTGGGTGGCTCGAACACCCGACCTCAGCGATGTCAACGCTGCGCTCTAACCAGCTGAGCTAAGAGCCCTCGGACGTGTCAAGGATACCGTGCGGGACTCTCGGTCCGCACGCCGCCGAACATTCGCAGGCCCTCGCCTGGCGCGTCTTTGGCGAAACACACGACTTTGAACGCACCGAGACCGTTTGGGTCGAGCAACGCGTCGATCGCCGACCGTCGACTTGCTGCCCGCAGCTGCTCGATTGGCGTCGATGGACGTGCCGCCGACTCGCGGATGCCGAGCGCGATCAACACGTCGCGCTGGGTCGATGTGCCAACGAGCTGCAGGCCCGCCCCCTCGGCAGCCCGTCTGATCGCGGTGAAGTCGACGCTTGCCGTGAGGTCGTGCAGCCCTGGCTCCGCAAGTGGGTCCGCGATCAGCCGATGCTGCGCGAACCCGCGGACGGTCCCGGCACCCTGACGCGTCAGGAGCTCCGTCTCATCGCCACCGTAGTCGACGAGCACGATGTATCCGGACACAAGTGCCGCGGCGAGGCTCGCCACCCATCCTTCTGCCGCGGGGCTTGTCTCCCAGCGCCCACCAACCGGGACCGACTCGGGGATCCGCCACCGGAGGTCTGGAGCACTCGGTGCGCGGAGGACCTCGACGAGGAGGCCGTTCTCCTCGCCCACGAAGACCTCGCGCACGCCATCCGATGTCCGCGCCAGCACGTGCACCGGAAACGCGTCGAGCACCTCGTTCGCGAACACGACGCCGTGGATCGGCGCCAGGTTTTTCGCGACCGACGCCCATCGCAGGTCTCGGCCCTCGAGCGCGAGTGACTGCTGCGCGCGCATGCGCGGGCTCACCTCGACGATCGCCGGCCGCGCACCGCGCGCCGCGTCGGGCCGCTCGCGTTCGAGGGCGCCGAGGAGGTCGCGCATCAGGATCCCCCGCCC
>Ga0184608_10000249_pt1 | contig 13860 bp, 16 predicted proteins | sample PLM1_30_coex_FD_133010 | JGI IMG/M metagenome (GOLD analysis project Ga0184608, IMG submission 133010) | Groundwater sediment microbial communities from an aquifer in East River, Colorado, USA - PLM1_30_coex | ecosystem: Environmental > Terrestrial > Soil > Riparian zone | place: USA: East...
CCATTATACTTCTCAGGATATGTATTCTCACCAGTTATGTACTATGTCTGGGTTGCTATAGCCGTTGTAGGGCATCTGGCTCAGCTGCTGTGATAATTGCATTACCTATACTAGAAGGATGAGGCGGCATTTCCAAGGCTCTAAAACAAATGGCTATGAGTTCCTTTAGACATGGAAAGATTATTTCAGGAGAACGACAAGATCCGAGCCAACTTCAGCGTCCATATACCCCGATTAAAGACTCTGTTAACTTGAAAAAAATTCTGGTAGCAGTAGATGGCTCTGTGCAGTCTCTCCGTGCGATGACTTATGCAAGTCAAGCTTTCAATGAACGAGTAACAGCAAAGATCTACATATTGCCCGGATAGCGAGTTGGCTTCTAGAATTCAAGAAGAGGGGAAGACGGACGCTCAAGAGTGTTATTATGACTAAGATGGATGATAACGAGCGAGTTGTAAAATTGGGAGATCGTGCTACAAAGATAGCTGAGGTGGCAGAAAAACTTGAAATTGATATCATAATAATGGGAAGCAAAGGGCTAGGTAACACAAAAGGAGATCTAGGTCAGGTATGCAGGAAAGTGTTGAAGTTGACTTCAAAACCAGTAGTTGTGTTAAAGTGAAAAAGGTTATGATGCGCGGTAAAATAATATCATTAACACGCGCTGATGTGTAGACTACGTGCCTAAATTAGCCGACATCGACCAAAAAACTACTTGCGGTATTTGTTAATTACAAAGATGTCGAGTAGGCCTGGTGACACTTAGTGCCTATATTTTAAATGAGAACAAAATAAGAATCTATTAATAAATAAGTCTAATTTACAAATCGTTAAAAAATACTCCTACAGATACAACTTTCATGGCGCCGCCAACCTACGCTACTGGAAATCCAGCATTGGACTTTTTCTATACTCTGTTCAACGGGATCGCCGAAGTTCCATTATTTAGTTCTCCAATAACAGGAATCCTGATACTCGCAGGTGTGTTTTTGGCATCAAGAAAAGCAGGTTCGATGATGGTCTTGTCTGGATTGATAGGTGCTGGGATAGCTATTCTTCTTGGCGCAGATTATGGGTTAGTTGCTTTTGGATTATTCGGTTACAACTCTATTCTGACTGGTATGGCCTTTTGGTCTGGTCCGTTTGTAAAGGCAAACAAGGCTACTTTCTGGTTATCAGTATTTGGTGCCGCTGGAACTGCGGTCGCTTGGATGGCATTTGCTCATTTTATGGGCGATACCTTCTATCAAGGAAAAGCTTGGGCGATACCGGGCTTTACATCATCATTCATATTTACGACCTGGGCGATGATGTATGCTTCGAAGCGCTTTGGACATGACATATGGCCAGCAGTTGCGCCACCAGCTAAGGAGGAGATGATTGCAGGAAGCAGCAATCTTGCTCAAACAGAGACTTTCAAATGGACAGCCAAGGAATTCATGATAGCAACACTAAAGGGAGTGTCACAAGTTACATTTGTTGAAAACTGGAAAACAGGCGTTTTCTGGGTAGTTGGCCTCACACTTGCATTTCAAATTCCGCCACTTATTACAGGAGCCACTGCGCAAAATTTGCCATGGTGGACGAATGGATACACGGCCCAGTGGAACCAATTTTCACCTCTGTTTTTGGCTGGAGCGATGGCACTATTGGGGTCTGGTATAGGGGTAACCTTGGCAATACTCAACAAAATACCGACAGCGGAAATAAGACTGGGACTGCATGGCTTTAATCAGGTTCTGGTAATGATAGCTTTAACGAGTTTCCTTCCTTTAACTGTGACAACATTTTTCTACGCAGTATTTGCAACGATAGCATGTTCTGTAATAGTGATGCCAGCTCTACAGAGGTTCTTTGGAATATGGGGTTTGCCGGCTCTCACCGGGCCTTTCGTATTTACTGCATGGGTATTCATGTTAGGCGTTTCTGGCTTCCAGAATATTCCGGCAGGTATCGGATGGAGCAGAGGACAGTAATTCCTGGATCGAAGCCTCGGAATTACGTCTTCACCTTCTTTTTTTGAATTACAAGCGATATCCTTACATAGAATTATTCCAGAATTTGATGTGGAAGTGTAGATGACACCAACAGAATTCGAGCTTTTTCTAAAATTCTTGCATACTAAGAGATCCGACATGAATGATTCAGAAAAACTTTTAGCTTTTATTGAATGGTGCAAAAAGAAAGAGATGGAAGAAATAATCGTGAGGTTGAGCTCGGAGACTAAAGGAGGCTGGGGCAATAACCTTTTTCTCGATTTTACTACAACACGCATGATAGTTAGCAAAAAAAGCTTCCTTAGAAAATTTGTAGATATGGGGTATATTGCAGGAATGGCACAACTTCCTTATATGCTACTTTCAGAAAAAAAGGATCTTTCTAAAATAAAAAAACAATCGATCATCAACCCTGCAGATATTCTTAAGGACAACAGTTCAAATTATAGTATATGGTATTCCGACATCCAAGAATTTGTTATTAGAAAAGGAGTAGAGACAAAGGTAACGAACATGCTCGGTACCATGATACAATCGAATTTTCTGACAGTCAAGACAATAGCCAATAAGTATCACTTTAAACTGCCAGTAAATAAGAATGGAAATTTCGAGCAAATCATCTACTGGCTGACCGTTGTACTTCCTGTCAGTGTATCCACAATGGAATGAAGAATATCAGTCGACATCTACTAAATTCCGAGTCAAGAGATCCCTTCGTAAATCTTCTAATGGAGAACTTAGTATGGGACGCAGGCTACAATTTACTCTTATAAGGATTATTATTTTTAAACTTAAATAATTCGGTCTATAGTATCTTTGGTGAGGTAATTGAGAAATTGATGTTAGCGCCAAGAGAAGTTGAAAAGATGATGATTTGGACTGCAGCTCAAATAGCTGAAGGGCGGAAACAAAAAGGATTGAAACTGAATTATCCTGAAAGTGTCGCGTACATTGCCAATTATGTTGTGGAAGGGGCTCGCGCTGGAAAACACGTAGCAGACCTTATGAAATCTGCAAGAGAGGTATTGAAGAGAGGAGATGTAATGTCAGGAGTACCAGAGATGATTCATACGGTACAGGTGGAGGCAACATTTCCTGATGGCACCAAGCTAGTTACGGTGCATGACCCAGTTCAATAGGTGGTATCTATGGTAGTAAAAAGAAAAACAACAAAATCTAGCAAAGTTAAAAAAAACAATCTCGGATGGGGGTTGCTAAAAGAATGATACCTGGTGAATATATATTAGCGCCAAATCCTGTCATTTGCAACGAAAATCGAAAAACTGTAAAGATTACGGTAAAAAACACAGGTGATAGGCCTGTTCAGATCGGATCGCATACTCACTTCTTTGAAGTAAACAAAGCCCTTGATTTTCCAAGAGAAAAAGCCTATGGGCACAGATTAAATATTCCAGCAGGGACTGGCATAAGGTTCGAACCAGGGGATTCAAAAGATGTAGAATTGTGCGAATATGGTGGACATCGGATCGTCTATGGATTCAATGGCCTGACAATGGGCGGCTTAAAGTCATCAGTGGTAAAAAATACAGCGCTTGATAAGGCCAGAAGAGGACTATACAAAGGAGCATAAAAGAAGGAGTGAAATAAAATGGTTTTAAAATTAACAAGAAAACAATATACAGATCTCTTTGGAGCAACAACAGGAGACAAAATTAGGCTAGGAGATTCAGAGCTTCTCATAGAAGTAGAGAAGGATCTGATAACGCCAGGAGATGAGTGTGTCTTTGGTGGAGGTAAAACATTGAGGGACGGATTAGCGCAAGCTCCCGGTGTGACCAACCAAAACGGTGCTCTTGACTTTCTAATAACCAATGCTGTTGTTCTTGATCCAGTTGTTGGGATAGTAAAGGCAGATATTGGCATAAGGGACGGCAAAATCGCCGGAATTGGAAAAAGCGGCAATCCCTATATTATGGATAAGGTGAGTCGCAACTTGGTGTTTTCAGCCTGTACTGAGGCCACCGCAGGAGAGCACACCATATGTACTCCGGGACATTTTGATACTCATATACACATGATATCTCCACAGCAATACGTGGACGCAATTAGCAACGGGATCTGCAATATGATAGGAGGAGGAACTGGTCCGGCCGACGGTACAAACGCAACCACTTGTACACCTGGTGTCTATAATCTTAGCAGAATGATGGAAAGCGTAGAAGATATACCGATGAATTATGGGTTTTTAGGCAAGGGCAATGATTCTCATCCATCCTTAGCAACGCAGATGGAGCAAATAGAAGCAGGCGCATGTGGCCTCAAAGATCACGAGGACTGGGGTACTACTGCAGCGGTTCTAGACGCTTCGTTAAGGGCAGCAGATGCTACAGATACACAGGTTGCTATACATACAGACTCCATTAATGAGTGCGCCTATGTTGAGGATACTATTAATGCAATTGACGGGAGAACCGTCCACAGCTACCATACAGAAGGAGCGGGCGGAGGCCATGCACCTGATATAATGAAGATAGCAGGCGAGCAATTTGCATTGCCTTCTTCAACAAACCCGACTAGACCATATACAGTAAATACAATAGACGAACACCTAGACATGTTGATGTTCTGCCACCATCTGAATCCTGCTGTGGCTGAAGATGTGGCTTTTGCAGAATCAAGAATCAGAGCTGAAACTATCGCTGCGGAAGATGTTCTACATGATGAAGGGGTATTAAGCATGTATTCATCTGATAGCCAGGCAATGGGAAGAATAGGAGAAGTAGTGATCCGTGCATGGCAAACTGCAGATAAGATGAAGAAGATGAAGGGCAAACATAAGGATGAAGTCGGAGACAATGACAATTTCAGAGCTAGGAGATATATCGCAAAGACAACGATAAATCCCGCTATAACACATGGAGTTGCAGACTACCTTGGTTCCCTTGAAGTAGGTAAGTATGCGGACATAGTCATGTATCCAACAGCATTCTTCCCTGCAAAGCCAAAGATGGTGTTTAAAGGAGGATTCATAACCTGGTCGATTATGGGAGATCCAAATGCGTCTCTTCCAACTCCAGAACCGGTATTCTACAGACCAATGTTTGGAGCGCTAGGAAAGGCAGTAAAAAAGACATGCTTTACATTTACATCTAAAGCTGCATCGCGACTAGGAGTGCCGCAGAAACTGGGCCTTGAGAAGGTAATTTTACCAGTAAAGAACTGTAGGGGCATCGGCAAGGAGGATATGATGTGGAACGACAAGACTCCAGATATTGAAATAGATCCAGAGACATATGAGGTAAAGTTGGATGGCAAAATTGCTACAGTTGATCCTGCAAAGGAGCTATCTTCAGCCCAGAGGTACTTCATGGCATAGAAATAGGCCCAAGAGGTATTTTCAAAAATAATAACAACAAAAAGCCTCTTCTTTTTTCTTGGCATTTACAAAAAAATATATCTATCTTTCTTTATTTTCCTGTGAAGAGCAATTGAGTGAAATCTGATGTCAAATCCTAATTACGGAGTATGGAGGCCTATGGCAGAGAACGTGGAGTATAACGCCCTGGAATCCAACTCAAATGCAGTTATGGCAGTCGCAGACACGGTAAGGACAACATTGGGACCCAAGGGATTAGATAAGCTTCTGATAGATCAAGCCATGAATAGACATGTGTCTAACGATGGAGTAACCATATTGCTTTCTGTGAGGGCTATACATCCTGTTGCAAGGATGATAGTAGAAATAGCCGAAAGACAGGAACAATTGGTAGGAGACGGTACTACAACTGCTGTTGTCATGGCAGCTGAAATGATAAAGGAAGGAAAGAAGCTGGTAAAGGAAATGGGAGTACATCCAACTAAGGTTGTAGAAGGGATAGAAAACGGTGTTAACCATGCTTGTCAACTACTTGAAAAAGAGGCAAAGAAAATATCGATTACAGATATTGCACTTGAACAGGTCGTTCGCACATCTTTATCGTCCAAACTTGATGGAGCAAAACTGTCTTCGCTGGTCATTTCCGCGTTGAGATCTGTAGACAAAAGCGCACTGTATGATGGTTCTTATGATTTCGATAAGGTCATAATGGTTATTCGTAGGACCAATATAGATGATAGGATCGTAAACGGGATAGTTCTGGAGAGAAATAGAATCGATCCTGAGATGCCCCGAGAAGTGAATGATGCAAAGATTATGATTGCCAAGTTAGATTTGAAACCTGTCAAAGAGTCATGGATGAAGGAAAATAGTAAGTACGAAGAAATCCTCAGCATGGAGAATGACAGGCTAGTCAAATCAAAGAACTTAGTTGACGCTATAGTAGCCACTCAAGCAAATACTATTTTAATAGCATCTCCTGAGGTAGACCAAGTAATAGAGGATCTGCTGGTAGCAAGAAAGGTTCTTGCCATACGTATATCTACTGAGGAGATAGAATTTTTGTCTCGATTTACCGGTGCCAAAGCGATTAGGATGATGGAAGATTTGAAAGCGCCTGGTATCTTAGGAAGAGTAGACCGGATCTACGAGGATGAAGATAAAGGGGTAATCTATCTTGAAAACAGTACTGGTAAGAATATGGTTACAATGATAGTTTCGGGTACGACGAAAGAGACATCACTTGAACGCTGGAGAGCTGCCATAGATGGCGTTAACGCTGCAGAAGCTGCCCTAAACAATGGCGTTGTCGCTGGTGGAGGATCAGCAGAATTGCACGTTATAGAAAAAGTAAAAAATCTGAGGCTAAAGGGTCTAGAACAGGTTGGGCTGGAAGTTGTAGCCGCAGCTCTTGAAAGCATTATGAGACAGATACTTACTAACGCAGGTTTTAATGGACTTGAAAAAGTTATGGCTGCAAAGGCATCACCCGATGGGTTTGGGATCGATATCGATTCAGGTAATCCTGTGGATATGTGGAAGATGGGCATCCTTGATCCTCTTCTAGTCAAAACAATGGCTGTAAAGGCTGCTGGAGAAATATCTAAATCTGTTCTAAGGATCGATAGAAACCTTGCTGCTGAGGATTTGAGTCCACAAGCTGTGTCTGAGACAAAGCGGTGATATGAACCTATAATGTTAATCCGCCATTGTGTTGAAGATACCAACGTTAATGAACATTTTCTGGTAGTAGATCCTTTAAAGACAAGACACGTTGTCCTTAAAGGAGGTAGAATCAAATCAATGTCAGGCTTGGTAGATCCTGCATCGCATCTTAACCTTGATTATCCAGACCACAAAATCACTACGTGTGTTGTCACTGAAAAGTTTGAAATTGGCGCTAAAGTAAGATTCGTAAGCAATGGACTTCTTTTTGCAAGGGTGGATAATTCAGCTTTTAGGCATTATGGTTATGTGGACTACACACAAAGATTATATGACATGATTGAAGCAGTGAAAAAGAACCAGCAACAGTTACGAACGAAACTAAAGAGCAAGGAATGTAAATATGGCAATGATTACTATAAATTCGCTGATTGGAAATGTCAGTACGGATGAGGCTTTAAAGGAAAAATATGATCAGATGTCTAGGAAACAGCTCCTAGAGCTGATCAAGATAAGCAGACTTGAGTCCGAACGTACCAGAATGAGAAAAACTTCTGACAGAGGGACTGATATTGCAATAACACTTCCACCAGGTTCAAAACTTAGACATGGCGATGTTGTTATCCTAAATGATGAAAAAATGGTGGTCCTTGAGATACAACCAGAAGATGTGGTCATGATCCAAGTGAAAAATAATTTAGATCAGAATCATGCTATAGAGATACCTGTAAGAATTGGTCATACAATAGGAAATCTACACCGGCCAATAAAATTAGAGAGAAACAAGATCTATTTTCCGATCCAAGCAGATACTGAATTAGACATGTTCAAAAAGCTCTTTGCACCGATAAATGACCATCTCGAGATCCAAAAGACCACGATGGTCTTCGAACCCGAAGAGGGTACAGAAATACATGAGCACTGACGCTCCAAGTCTGGAGCAGATAGGTGCACTTCAGCTTTCTGATTCCTTTTTTCCAACCGGTATGTACACTACATCTAGTGGTTTAGAAGCACTATTCTATAGTAAGAAGATGAAGAATGCAAATGAATTACGAGATCTAATAAGAGTTTATCTAGAACATCAGATCGGGCCTGCTGATTGTGCGGCGTTGGGATCATCTTTTGACAGCATAAAAAGACGTGATTTAAATAAACTAATAGAAGTCGACAGAATGATAGTTTCCATGAAACTTATAGAAGAAATAAGGAATGCTTCAACTAGGTCTGGTACTCAGCTTTTAAAATGCCTCAATTCATTCATAAAAGAGGACCCACTTTTGAATAAATATCAAGAAGCAATAAAAAATAAAGAAGCTTCTGGAGTCTATCCTGTATCACTGGCATTAGCAAGCAATCTATTTGAGATTTCAAAGGTTAAGGCTGGTATTATAATGCTCTATGGATTCACCGTAAGTATGATTGGAGCTTCGTTAAGGCTCGGTATGCTACAGCATTTTGATGGCCAAAGAATCATCCATGAGTTAAAGCCCTACATTCTAGATGCTGTGAAAAAAAATATCGATAGACCACTATCGAGCATGTGGCAGTTCGCACCAGGCATAGATTTGATCCAGATAGCTCACGAGCAGATGAGCTCAAAAATGTTTATTACATGAAAGAGACTTCTTTTTTTTATGAGTTCTCAGAGAATACCTAGATTGGGATTTGGAGGCCCCGTTGGTTCAGGTAAAACAATGCTAATTGAGCAGGTCGTCCCTATATTGTCATCCAGAGGTTATAACGTAGGTATAATTTCAAACGACGTTGTCTCAAAAGAAGATGCTGATAGGATGAGGCGAAATCTTGCAACTGAAAGAGGTTTGATGCGTGAAGATTTGGTAATTGGCCTTGCAACAGGTGGTTGTCCTCACACAGCAGTACGAGAAGATCCATCAATGAATCTTTCCGTCGTGGAAGAAATGGAATCAAAACATCGTTCATTAGATTTAATTCTAATCGAAAGCGGAGGCGACAATATTACTACGACCTTTAGCCCTGCTTTGGCGGATTATTTCATTTACATCATAGATGTCTCTGGGGGTGATAAATACCCTAGAAAAAGGGGCCTCGGTATAGAAAATTGCGATCTTTTGGTTATAAATAAGATTGATATTGCTCCTTACGTTGGCGCGGACCTAGGTGTAATGGAGAAAGATGCTAAGGCTATTAGGGGTAACAAGCCATATGTTTTCGTGAATTGTAAGACAGGTCAGGGAATTAAAGAAGTGACAGAGCATATAATAAGGGACGTTCTTTTTGAATCATCTCCGAAGGCTATCGCAAAAGCATAGGTTACAATTTGAATGAACGGGTTAGATTTTTACATCCCTGATGATATTCCGCCAGAGGTATTGGCGTATGGATCAGAGCTAGCGCAACTTGGTGTTGGAAAAGCAGGTAAAATTGGCGCTCTAGTGTTGAAGTTAGAGCTAGAACCAGATGTGGGTAAGACTGTTGTTAAAGAACAATACTCTAAGGTCCCGCTTTACACACAAAGAGCACTATATCTTGAAGAGTCCCTGCCTTCGATGGCATACATGTATATAATATCGCCTTCAGGTGGCATATTGCAGGGAGACAGATACCGAATGGACATAACCCTTACAAATAACGCCCTTGCTCACATAACTACACAAGGAGCTACAAGAATTTACAGAATGGAAAAAAATTTTGCTACCCAAATAGTAAATGTTATTGTTGACGATGGGTGTTACTTTGAGTTTGTTCCTGACCAAATAATACCTTACCGTGAGTCTCGATTTTACCAGACTCTTAACATGAAGGTTCATGAAAATGCAACAATGCTTTATTCTGAAATAATAGTTCCGGGAAGAGTAGCAAGCGGAGAATCATTTCAATATGACATATGTTATATGAAAGCATTTGCAAGAAATCAGGATGATACTCCTAGGTGTATCGATATTGCTATGCTGGAACCCAAAAAACGCAGGCTGAGCTCTATAGGCATCTTGGGTGATTTTCAAGTTGTCGGAAGCGTATACATACTTACAAAAGAGGCCTACGTAACGGAATTAAGAGATAAGATCAATTTAAGCATTCAAAAATTTACCGATATTTCAGGAGGAGCAACCATTATGCCTTATAGATGTGGTGTTCTTGTAAGAATGCTTGGTCTTGTGTCAAGCGATCTTAGAAATGTTATACATGAAGTGGTCGCTATTACAAGAAGGCTAATTCTAGATGCCTCATTTAGTGGCATAAGAAAGGGTTAATTTCAGATAGTTTTATTTTTCATCTTTTTTTATAGCTTGATCGCTATTATTATCATCGACCAGTAATCCAAAACTCGGTAATCTTTAATTTGTGTCCATTTTGGTCGCGATGCATAGTAGCAGCCGATAATGTATCAAAGACGCCATTACAATCCTCACACTGGGCAGTGTAATTTTTTTTATGCCTGTCAAACGCATTCATACAGATAGCATACATGATATATTTCAGGGTTTGTAAATGTTTTGGTAGGGTTCATTTCAGTACGTGCCTGATTTACTTGATGATGATGGTTGCCTGTATGAACTGTTCAGTATTATTATATACTTTTTTAATGAAGTTTAACATCTGAAGATAGCAATCATTTCCCTCGAAGGTTTTTACTGTTAAGACGCCCTGCAACATGTTTGTCCTCACTGTAATTGCCTGCGGCTGTAGTTCCAGTTGCATGCTGATTGATTCCATGAGATATTTGATTCGAATTAGATAATTTAATTTATGAAGTCTGACCGCAGAGATTTAATATATATTTGCTTGAAGGGATTGCAATTTGTAAGCAAGATTCTAAACTTAAGCATTCGATTGCCATTCTAGATATTTTTTAACAATTGGAATTTTTGCTCGACACAAACGAAGCCCGTTGGAATGTATCGTTAAGGAAGATTTATTCATAGTATAATATATTAGAAAAATTACTAATATTTTTTCATCGTCTTTATCTATCATATATGCTTAAGAATTATCAATATAACATATGTCGAATCCCAGTCAGAGGATTATTTTCCTTACTGAGGAAATCACAAAGGAAGAGATGAAGAAAGTATTAGCATTAGTTGAAAGTGCGAACAAAATTGTCGATGGATATTTCGGCATCAGGTCATCATTTGATTTAGTTATATGTCGTGGAAGCTGGGAGATGGAAATTCAGGGTATCTCAAGAAGACCTGAATCTTCCCAGGGAAAATACGACGATACGAGATCTACTTCGATAACTGATTATCATTTACAAGAGATAGTTATTAGATACGATAGTGCGAAATTTGGTCACTATCTACATGAATTGATTCATGGAGTCGTTTATAAAGGCCATACCCGTCAGCTCCGAGAGGGCTTGGCGTGGTACTTCACCTTGAGGCTGACAGAAGAATATCGATATGTAAGACCATCATATCCGAGCTGGATAGATGATTTATATATACGTCCCATAAGGAAGCTGGCACACGTGGTAGGTGACGATTTCTTGAAAGATTTTGCTACTGGAAGAGCATCTATAGAAGAAGATGCCCTTTCTGGCGATATACAAGAACTCTTTCTACCAGAAGAATTTTTTTATGCGAAAGGACGCTACCAGTAGCGTTATTCAATTCGACTTTATGGAATTGTATGGAAAACGAAAATCAATTCTTCTAAGCTATTATTATAACATTACTGGAGCCTGTACAGGCATAATTATTATGAAAGCAGTTTTTATTTAGAAAACCAAAAGTCAATCGCATTAGCATCACGAAACGGATACTAGGGAATGTTGCTTATAATGCATTCTGTCTGCTTTTAACAAAAATATTTAGGTATAAAATCACCTTCACGCAACCTGGAAGGAGCACTTGAAATAATGAGAACGGATTCAGGTTATCTTACAGTATGCTTTGATCGTGAATTGCTGGAAACCTAAGCAATGCTAAAATATCAACAACTTAAACGGAAGAGATAAATCAAGAGCTAGGCAGCTCATGCTTTATTAGGATATCTAAAGATGAATTTAGAACTTGGAGGGATCTATTGGATCTAAAATATTGCTACAGGAAGATGTGAAGTAGGATCTGACATCAAATGAAGAAAATTCAATATGAAGAATCCGTAGGTGCAGTACTTTCCTATAAACTAATGTCCGCATCTTCCTCCCTTTCACCTGAACTTAATTCTAAAAAAGAACAATATCTATTGCTGAAAAGCCCTAGAGGAGATTGGAATTTCGTGAAAGGGCATAGGGAGAACGGTGAGACTGATTATAATACCCTTAAACGAGAAATCTTCGAGGAGACTGGAATTACTAAATTTAATGTTGTCAATTATCTAGGTAAAATAAATTACAGATTCAGGAAAATGGGAGTCGAAATTGAAAAGGAAGTTAAATTCTATTATGTAAATACCGATTCTAATGATATTCTGCTTTCCAATGAACACATTGATTATGTATGGCTTGATTATGAACAAGCAAGGAGATTGCTAACATTCAATCAATCCAAATTCATTCTTGCTACTCTTAAGAATAAATTATTCTCCTGATCAGCTGTTATAAAATTTTTGTTTGGTATAGATTCTTCTAACTACTTTCTGAATAGCAATAACCAATAAACTTAGAACAATGCTTTCAGTTTGTTATATAGACAAATCTATTGGGAGTGTCAAGGCAATATCTCTGAATTTCAGATATCCTTCTGTGAGATATAGATAGATCCTACACATCAGTTTTCTAAAAGCAAGATAACGACTAATCATATTATGTGTGGATGAGTCCATCTTATAGCCATCTCAGTACGAGCCATCTATAGGAGTCATTCACCTAAGGACTACTCATGCAATGTAACAGATGATAGCAGATGAAAACAAGTGAAAACAGAGGAAAACACCGAGATAACAGGAAAACTTGATGGTAACAAGAGAAAACAGCGGTTGAGACGAAATTTCGGTCTCAGGTTTTATAAACTCAGATTACAATACCCATTATAGACATAAAAGTAAATGGGATTTTCAAGTAGGGCAGAAAGGGAACAATATGTCATTAAATTGTACGAGCAAGGGAAAACTATCCGTGAGATCGCGAAAGAAGTTCATATGTCATTTGGGAGTATAGGAGCTATAATACGGAGTTCTAAAGGAAAGGTTGCTAGCGAAGATAAGGGACAGAGAGAAGAAAATAAAACATCCAAAGCCGTCCAAGCTCTCAAATTGTTCTCAAAAGGGAAGGAGCCTCTTGATGTTGCTATCAGTTTAGATCTTAGAGGAGAGGAAGTTAAAAGGCTTTACAGAGAATATCTGGAACTTAAAAGACTTAATAGATTTATTTCAATATATGATGAAATAGGTAATTTCCTCCCTTCATTCTTGAAGTTATTCAAAATAATGAAAGACGGGAGAATGATGAATGAAAAGGACATAATAAGCATCTTAAAGTCTGCTATTGAACTACCTAATATCAAGGATACAATACGGGATTTAACAGAACAAGAGATCTCTCTTAAAAACCGAAGGCTTACTGATGCGGCTAAACTAGATGATTTGAGAAATCAGAAATCAAGTTTAATCGACTATTTGGGCGTGCTTAAGACGGATATGAATATGAAAACTCAGCAAATTTCTAATATGAATAACGAAATAGCAGCCTTGAATGGGCTTATTCGAGACTTACACAAAGGCACTGGATTCCAGAAAACTCAAAAGATAGCTGAAGAGAAAGTAAACATTATGCTAACAGATGCGAAATGGCTATAGTGGCAGCGACTACCGCAGTGATAGAAACATTAAGGAATGATCCTATCAGGCAACAGCTTTTTGATTCGTATGATCACTTCTCATCAAATCCATTCACAATGCACGCAAACTTTGAAAATTATGTTCAGTTGTACC
>Ga0184608_10000250_pt1 | contig 13846 bp, 12 predicted proteins | sample PLM1_30_coex_FD_133010 | JGI IMG/M metagenome (GOLD analysis project Ga0184608, IMG submission 133010) | Groundwater sediment microbial communities from an aquifer in East River, Colorado, USA - PLM1_30_coex | ecosystem: Environmental > Terrestrial > Soil > Riparian zone | place: USA: East...
CTCCCGCGAAGCGCCAGATGGTGCGCTCCGGCGTCGCGAGGCCGAACACCGCCGCGTCCGCGCGCGCCGGCTGTACCATCCCGAGCGAGGCCCACAGCATCGGGATCGCCGGCACGAGCGAGCGGAAGTTCGCCGTGGGGTCCGCCCACGCCACCTCGTCGCCGATCACCACCGCCGCGCCGGCACCCATGCCGAGGGGTCCTGCATAGTCGAACCGCAGCGAGTCGGGCGGCGCGATGCGCGCGCTCCCCCGTCCCGCGTACCGCACTCGTGCATCGACGTAACGCCAGCGGAACCGGATCACGGTTCGTTGCGCCGGCAGCGTGCTGCGGGTCCACGCCACCGCGCTGTCGCGGCCCGCCGGCGCGAGCGCCGCCGGCACCAGAGGCGCCGGCGACCCCGGACAAGCCGCAAGCAGCGTACACGCGCCAATGTAGGAAAGGGCGCGGAGCGGGTCAAGCGAAACGCGTTGCCGCCTCAGTAGTTGAACCCGAAAAAGAAGTCCACGAACTTGGTGCCGCGGCTGCTCTGGGGCAGTCCATAAAACCCCATGTCGCCCGAGTGGAACCGGTACCCGAGGTCGAGGCGCAAGACGAGCGGCGGGCCGATCGGCATCCGCAGCCCGAGCCCGCTCGATCCGAGGACGCCACGCCGGGTCGACGCCTCGGTCCAGGCGCGCCCGTAGTCGACGAACAGCGCGCCCTGGACGCCCGGGAATCGCGCCGCCCCGAACGGGAATCCGATCGTGAGGAACTCGGTGATCGGGAACCGCAGCTCCGCGTTGAAGAGCCAGGCCCGCGTCCCGGCCACGTAGCCGTAGCGCGGGTAGCCCCGCAGTCCCCACGAGCCGCCGATGTTGACGCGTCGTGGCCGTTCGCCGCCCGAGGCATACCCCTGGAGCCGCAGCGCGAGCGCGCTGCGCAGCGACATACGCAGGTAGGTGCGCACGTCGGCCGAGAGCAGCCAGGAATCGAACCGCCCATGGCTCAGGTCGTTCACCAGACCGGCGGTGAAATTGTAGCGCGCACCATCGATCGGTCCGGTCGCGAGCCACAACGTGTTGTCCTTCACGTAGCTCAGGTAGTTGGACGCGAGCCAGCCGACGCGGCGCAGCTCGTCAACGCCTTCGGTCAACAGGTCGAAACGGTCGGAGCGCTCGATCCGATACTCCGCCACGAGCCGCCGGAAGCGCGTGAACGGATAGCGCACCTGGGCCATGAACCCGTAGGACGTTTCCTCGAACAGGGAGCTGAAATCGCCTTCGTAGAACAGCCCGCGCTGGCGGAATGCGCCGACGCCCCAATTGATGCGGCGCGCCTGGTTCAGGTAGAAGACCGTCCCGTTGACGTTGTCCACGAGGTTGCCGAGCCCCGTCCCCTGAAAGGACGACAGCGCGACGAACAACACGTGGTCGGAGAGCAGATCGCTGAAGAGGAACACCGCCCCCTGCGCTGCTCCGAGCCCGGGCGCCACGACCGCGTCCCCAGCCGCGAAGTCGAGCGTGAACTTCTTCTCGTACGGCGCCGCGTCGGCGCGGGCGTACTGCGGATGGGTAAGCTCGCCCCACGTCCATTCGGCCACCGGCAGGTCGGCCGCGAGGGCGAAGGTCCCCGCCACGGACGTGTCGGCCAGCGGCTCGCCGTAGTAGATATTGAAGCTCAGGTCGGCGAAACCACCGAACAACAGACCGCCCCGCGTGCCGGTGTCCCGCGCCGGTACCCACTGCGGGTCGAAGGCACCGTTCAGGGTGCGGGTTTCGCGGCGCCCGGCACCGGTCGAATCGATGGAGTAGATCTGGAAGGTGCCGTCCCGATCGCTCGCGAAGTAGATCCGATCGGGCGACCACCGCGGTCCTTCGTCGCGCCACGCCCCGTAGGTCAGGTAGCGCACGGCGCCCGTCGCCAGATCGAGCGCGAACAGGTTCCGAGCGCCGCCGGGTCCGAAGGGCGTGCGATCGGAGGAGAAGACGACGGTACGCCCGTCGGGGCTGACGGTCGGGTCCACGTCCTCGTAGCGGTCGGAGGTGAGCCGCTCGAGCCGGCCCTTTCCATCGGTGAGCCAGAGGCGGTACAGGTCGGAGTAGCCCGAGACCGACAGTCCGCTGAACACGACGCTCTGTCCGTCGGGCGCCCAGGCCGGGGACAGAATCGACACGAGCTCCGCGAACTGATAGCGTCCCACGACTTCCTGGCGCACCAGGCTCCACAAGAACAGCGCGTCGCGCTCGGCGTACTTGCTGCTGAACGCGACGACGCCCTGCGCGTTCACATCGAGCCGCGACTCGAAGAAGTGAAACGACTCGAACTGCTCGGTGCGCTCCCCCTTCACCACCGCACGCTTCCGGCCGCCCTCGAAGTCCTGCGCGTAGATCGTCGTGTAGCCGTTGGACGGTGAAAAAAACAGGTAGGACGGCACCGTGTCACCCGGCAGGCGATACGCCGCGGGTTTGATCGCCAGCTCCGTCAGCCGCCGCGATGTGATGGCGAGCGGCTGCTGCACGGCGACCGCCGGGAAGTAGCGCTGCCGCATCCAATACTGCCATTCGTCGGAGAGTTGGTCCACCGTCCGACCATACACCCCCACCATCGCCTCATCGAAGGAGGCGTACTTCCAGAGATCCCCGTACACCTCCAGGATGCGCCATTCGCCATAGCGCTCGGCCAAGTAGCGGTGCAGCGTCCCTCCGACCGGATAGACGAGTCCCCCGTAGGCGTACGTGAGATCGCGCAGCGCCGGGAGCTGCCCCGACACGGTCATGTCGCGCAACACCATCTCGTCGCGGGAGTCCTCGCCGCTCGAGAAATACTCCGCCAACCCTTCGGTCCACCACAGCGGCAGCCCCGCCTGGCGCAAGCGCGGATAGCGGCTATACACCTCGGTCGCCAGGCTGAGCTGGAAGACGTGCACCAGCTCGTGGCGCAGCGTGTGGCGGAACTCGCTGTAGCTGCCGCGGAACGGCATCGCGACGCGGCGTTTCAGAAACTCCGTGACGCCCAGCAACCCCTCCGGAGGAATGAAGGGAAGGATGTTCGTCTGCTCGAAATCCGAGTGCGAGGCGTAGACAATCAAAGGAATACGTCGAGTAACGGCGTGGTTAAACCGACGTTCAAGTGAATCGTAACTCTCTTCCGCGTATGCAAGCGCCACGCGGCCGAGCTCCTCCTCTTCGGGATAGTAATAGAGGTCCACGTGCTCGCCGTGCAGCACGCGCCAGTCGAACCGGCGGTACTGAATCTTGTTCTGACCGAAGTAGCCGAACTGGGCGGCGAGGGGCGTGGCGATGGCCAACGCGAGGAGGATACCGGCGAGAACCCTCACCGGTGGATGCTCCGAATGCGGTCGCCCATGGCAATGGCCTCGAGCACGGCGCCCCCGGCGACGACGCGCCCGAAAACCGGATAGATGCCGTCGAGGTGCGGCTGCGGCGAGTGCGTGATGAAATACTGGCTGCCGCCTGTGTCCGGCCCCGACAGCGCCATCCCGACCGTTCCCACCTCGTAGCGCGTCGGGTTGACCTCGTCGCGCAGCACGAACCCCGGCCCACCCCACCCGTCCCCGCGTGGATCGCCGTCCTGCACCACGAAATTGGGGACGACGCGGTGCCAGCGGCTCCCGTCGAAATAGCGACGCTCCACCAGCCCGAGGAACGCCGCCACGGTGAGAGGCGCCTCGGCGGACAGCAGCTCGATCTCGAGGGTGCCGCGGTCGGTCTCGAGCGTGACTCGCGGATTGGGCTGGCCGGTGAGCGCGGGGGCGAGCCAGCGGCGCGCCACGTCGCGGTAGTCGGCGGCGGTGCGGCCTGTCGCGATCGGCAGGGCCGGTCCCCATGCCTCGCGCGCGTCGGGGAGAGTGTCGGCGGCGAGCCGGCGAACGAGGTAGTCGTCGGGCCGGGGCACAACGCCGACGAACCGTGTCGCCACCCGCAGGCGGCCGGTAGGGCTGGCGCTCGCGATCGCCCCGAGCGCCCCGAGCGCGGAGAGACGCGCATCGTTGAAGGGGTCGTTGTCCGCCCGGCGGAACGCCTGCACGAGCAGGTCGACGTCCTCCGCGTCGGGGTGGCGGCCCAGGAGCTCGGCGGCGACGCTCCTGACGGCGGGGTCCGCGTGGGCGATGAGCGTGCGGGCGCGCGCGACGAGCCCCGAGTCGGTGGCGGGGACGATCCGCTGCAGCGCCTGAAGCGCCTGCGCGACGACTCGCCCGTCGGGGTCCGCGAGCTGCGCCTCGAGTCGCGCCCGGGCGCCCGCCGCGCCGAACGCCTCGGCGGCCACACTGCGCCAGCGCCAGTCGGCGTCGCCCGCGACCTGCGCCGCAGCCACCGCGCCGGTTGCGCTGTCGGCTTGGGCCAGCGCGATGAGCGCCTGGCGCCGCAGCGCGAACACACTACTCGTGAGTCGGGCGCGGAGGGCCTGGAGCGCAGCGGCGCCACGCAACACGCCCAACGTGGTCTCGGCCTGCACGGCGACCCCGATGTTCTGGTCGGCGACGAGTGGCGCCACAGCGGCCGAGAGTGTCGAGTCACGGAACGAGCCGATGGCGCGGAGCGCGTTGATGCGCACCTGGGCGTTCTGGTCCTCGAGGAGCGGGCGCAGGCGGTCCACGGCGCCGCGCGCATCGATGCGCGCGCTGTCGAGCAGCGCCTTGGTCACGCCGCGCGCCGCGACGGCGCGAATCGTGGGCTCACGATCGGCCAACGCGGCCACGAGCCGCGTGGCGCCGCGGTGGGCGCGCAAGCGCCCGAGGGAATACAGGGCGCGCCACCGGGTGCCGATGGCAGGATCGTCGGCGTAGGCGACAAGGTCGCTCACGGGCGCGCGGGAGCCGAGACGCCATGCCTCGAGCAGCGCCGCCGCCACGACCGGTGGGGTCGGCGCTCCGGGCGACCCGGTCGCGATGACGTCGGTCAGCGCCCGTGCGCCTTCGTCGCCCCCGATTTTGGCGATCGCCGTAACGGCTTCCACCTCGGCGGCGCCCTGGTCCGCTACGCCGGCCGCTCGCACCCGTTGCAACAGCACGGGCAGCGCACGCGCGTCCTTCAGAAGGCCCAGCGCGAAGGCCGCCGCGGCCTGGACGGGCGGGCTCGTATCGCCGAGCGCGGGGACGAGCAGGTCGACGGCCGCGGGGTCGCCGATGCGCCCCGCCGCGAGCGCCGCTTGGCGCCGCACGGCCGGGTTCGGGTTCCCCAGTGCGTCGCGGATCGCCGCGGCATCGAGCCGCCGGGCGTCCGCCGCCGCGAGCAACGCGGCCAGCTGTCCGACGAGGGTCTCGTCGGAGGACGGGGTGGGCTGCTGAGCCGCTGCCGGGCGGGCTAGAAGAAGAAGGAGGAGAGCGGCGCTACAGGCGGACGGGATCCGGCGTCGGCTCGAGCAGGTCACACACGTGCTCCGGAATGCGAGACAGGGCGTGTTGGCGATTGAGGGCGATGAGCGACGTCTCCGCGGTGGCGAGGAGCTCGCCCGTCTCGGCCCGTTCGACTGCGTATCCGAAGATCACCCGCCGGGAGCCCAGATCCCGCACCCAGCACCGCACCCGGATCTGGTCGTCGTAGCGCGCCGGCTGGCGGTAGCGCACCTGCACATCGGTTACGGCGAGATAGATCCCTTGCGCTTCCAACTCCTTGTAGGACACCCCCCGCTCGCGCAGGTGTTCCGTGCGCGCCATATCCATCCAGATGAGATAGTTCGCGTGATACACGAACCCCATCTGGTCGGTCTCGGAATAGTTGACGCGGGTGTGGACCGCGCTGATCACGCCTATTCCCCGTAGGGAATCCAGATGTTCTTCACTTCGGAGGCGTGGCGCATGAACTCGCGGCCCTCGCCCTGGCGCGGATCGAGCCAGTCGCGCGGCCGAGTCATGACCCAGGTGCGTTTCATGTTGGCAGCGGCCGCGAACTCCACCGTCTTGGCGCCGGCGGCACCGCCGCAGTACCAGATGCCGTCCACATCGTCGTGCTCGGCCAGGACCTTGGCCAGCGCGTCCTTCTCCCCCGTCACCACGTTCACGACGCCGTCCGGCAGGTCGTAGGTCTCGAGCACCGTGTAGACCTCCGTCGCCGCGAGCGGGTGCAGCTCGGACGGGATGGCAATCACGGTGTTGCCAGCGGCGATCGCCGGCGCCACGAGCGACACGAAGCCGAGCAGGGGGCACTCGTCCGGCGCCACGAGGCCCATCACCCCAACCGGCTCCTGCATCGCGAGCGTCACACCACGGATCGGTGTCTGGTGCACCGCCCCGTCCCATTTGTCGGCCCACGCGGCGTACGTGAAGAGGCGTGCGATCGCGGCGGCGACCTCCCGACTCCCCGCGTCCACTCCACCGCCCGTGAGCGCCCCTATGCGGTCCGCGTATTCATCAGCCCGTGTCGCCAGGTTCTCCGCGATGTAATAGAGGATCTGCGCGCGGCCGTGGCCGCTCGCCCGGCCCCACCCGTCCGCGGCGTGCGCGGCCTCGACGGCGTTGCGGATGTCCTTGCGGTTCCCTTCCCCTACCTCGCCGAGGACGCGCCCGTCGGCCCCGACGATCTTGCGCGAGTAGCCCTGGTCGGGGCGCGCCTGCTTGCCGCCGATGAAGAGCTTGTAGGTGCGGTCGATGGGGGGGAGGCGGGTATCGGGTACCGGGTCTCGGGTATCGGGTTTGAGCGGAGCCGCCGGTACCTGATACCCGGTACCCGGTACCTGCTGGTCCCAATCCGCCTTGAGATACTCGAACATTCCCTCGCGCCCGCCCTCGCGTCCGAATCCCGACTCCCGATAGCCGCCGAACCCCGCCGCCGCGTCGAACTGGTTGGTGCAATTGACCCACACGACGCCCGCCTTCAGCTTCGGCGCGACGTCGAGGGCGAGGTTGATGTTCTCTGTCCACACACTCGCGGCGAGGCCGTACGGCGTGTTATTCGCGAGCTCGACCGCTTCCTTGGGCGTGCGGAACGTCATCGAAACGAGGACGGGCCCGAAAATCTCCACCTGCGCGATGGTGGCGGCGGGCGAAACCTCGGTGAAGAGCGTGGGCGGATAGAAGTAGCCCTCCGTGGGGCACGCCCACGAGGGCTGCCACATCTTGGCACCTTCTTCGACGCCCTTTTCCACCAGGCCGCGAATCCGTTCCAGCTGCACCGGCGCGACGATCGCCCCCATGTCCACCGCTTTGTCGAGCGGCGAGCCGACGCGGAGCTTCTCCATGCGCGCGCGCAGCTTCTGTGTCAGGCGGTCGGAGATCCCCTCGTGTACGAGGAGCCGCGAGCCGGCACAGCACACCTGGCCCTGATTGAACCAGATCGCGTCGACCACCCCTTCGACTACACTGTCGAGGTCGGCGTCGTCGAACACGATGAAGGGACTCTTGCCCCCCAATTCCAGCGTCAGCTTTTTCCCCGTCCCCGCCGTGGCCTTGCGGATGATGCGACCGACCTCGGTCGACCCGGTGAACGCGATCTTGTTGACGTCGGGATGCTCGACCAAGTGCTTGCCCGTCGCTCCGTCGCCCGTCACCACGTTGAAGACGCCCGGTGGCAGCCCCACTTCGCGCGTCAGCTCGGCAAAACAGAGCGCGGTGAGCGGCGTGAACTCGGCGGGCTTCATGATGATCGTGTTCCCCGCGGCCAGGGCGGGCGCGACCTTCCACGCCACCATCAGCAAAGGGAAGTTCCAGGGGACGATCTGGCCCACGACGCCGACGGGCTGGTAGCCGGCGAACTCGGTCGCGAGCAGCTGCGCCCACCCGGCATGATGATAGAAGTGTCGAGCGACGAGGGGGATGTCGAGGTCCCGCGTCTCGCGGATCGGCTTGCCGTTGTCGAGACTCTCGAGCACCGCCAGGAGGCGCGAGTGGCGCTGCACCTCGCGGGCCAGCGCGTACAGGTAGCGGGCCCGAGCATGCGGTGCGAGTGCGGCCCACGCCGCACCCGCGGCGCGCGCGGCGGCAACGGCGGCGTCGACGTCAGCCTTGCCCCCCTGCGCCACGCGCGCGAGCACCGCCGTCGTCGCGGGGTTGATCGTCTCGAAGTACTTCCCCTCGGCGGGCGCCACCCACTGACCGGCGATGAAGTGACCGAGCTGACCACTGCCATGATGCTGGATCCATTCGAGCGCGGGAGCGGCGCTCTCGGGCGCCGGCCCGTAGTCCATCGTCTCGAACAGCTTCGCGACGGTCGTCATATCACACCATCGGGTGACGGTACGCGGCGGAGTAGCGCCCCGTCACGAAGTGCTCGAGCTGGCGCTCGATGTCGGTGAGCAACGCGCTGGCGCCAAGGCGGAACAGCGCCGGCCTGAGCCAGCGATCGCCCAGCTCTTCCTTCATAAGGATGAGCCAGTCGAGTGCCTGCTTGGCCGTGCGGATCCCCCCTGCCGGCTTGAAGCCGACCGCGGCCCCGGTTCGGCCCTCGTACTCGCGGATCATCCGGGTCATCACGACGCCTACGGGCAGCACCGCGTTGACGGGCTCCTTGCCGGTCGAGGTCTTGATGAAGTCGGCCCCCGCCATCATCGCGACCATGCTGGCGCGCGCGACGTTGGTCAGGGTCGCGAGCTCGCCGGTCGCGAGAATCGCTTTCATGTGCGCCGGCCCGCACGCCTCGCGGAACGCGCGGACTTCGTCGTACAACGCCTCCCAATGACCCGTCAGGACGTGCGCGCGCGTGATGACGATGTCGATTTCCTGCGCGCCGGCGGCCACGGATGCCCGGACCTCGTGGATGCGTTCCTCGAAGGGATTGAGCCCCGCCGGAAACCCAGTCGAGACCGCCGCGACGGGGATGTCCGATCCGGCGAGCGCCTTCACCGCCGTGGGCACGAGCGCGTGGTAGACGCAGACGGCCCCGACCTTGATGTCGAGCGACGCGACGCCCAGGGCGTCGATCAGATCCGTGCGGACGGGGCTGCGCGCCTTGGCGCAGAGCCGCACGACATTCCCCGGCGTGTCGTCGCCTTGCAACGTCGTGAGATCCATGCAGGTGATCGCCCGGAGCAGCCACGCCGCCTGCCATTCCTTCTTGACGGTGCGGCGCGTGGGGATCGTGGCGGCACGGCGCTCGACAGCGCTGCGGTTCACTCGCAGCGCCAGCACCGCGTCGAGATCGAGCGGGGTGCCGGGGTTGCGCTCGTCCCCCGAGGGCCGCGGTGCCGGATAGGCCGGTGCCACGGCGGGCAGACGGGTCGGGGTCGGGTGACGCGTAGCCGTCATAACTTGGGACAATCTATGTGTTGGACTGACCCCGGGCGACAGCCCGGGGTGGATTGAACCCCAGGGTTTGGTTTTGGTTTCCCCGGGCTTGCGCCCGGGGTCAGCCGTTCTACACTTGTGCCCGTGCCTTCTCCTCAGTCCCGCGTGATCGTCGTAGCCGACGCCCACCTCGGCCAGGTTCCCGCGGCCACCGAGGCCGCGTTTCATGCGTTTCTGGACCAGGTGCCGCAGCCCGGCGACCACCTGCTCATCAACGGCGATCTGTTCGACTTCTGGTTCGAGTATCGCGCCGTCATTCCGCGCAAGCATTTCGCCAGCGTCGCGAAGCTGCAGGCGGTGCGAGCACGCGGCATTCCCATCACGTTCATCGGCGGCAACCACGACCGGTGGGGAGGAGACTTCCTGAGGAAGGATCTCGGCATCGCGTTCTACGGCGGCCAAGCCGAGCTGGAGCTGGCGGGGCGCCGGGCGTTCGTGACGCACGGCGACGGCCTGACAGAGCAACACTGGAGTGGGGCCTTGATGCACCGCCTCACCCGTCACCCCATTACCATCGCGGTGTTCCGGCTGCTGCATCCCACGATCGGCTTCTGGATCGCCGATCTGTTCTCCCGCCACCTCGCCGACAATACGCGCGACCGCGCGGTGCTCGACCGCGCCGCTGCGGCGCAGCGCCAGTGGGCCGCCGACTTCCTGGCGCTCCGCTCCGATCTTTCGCTCGTCATCATGGCCCACACGCACCGGCCCGTCGTGGACGCCCTTCCCGACGGGCGGACCTATCTCAACCCGGGCGCGTTTCTCGATGGCGGGCGCTATGCGGTGGTAACGAAGGAAAGCGTGGAGTTGAAGCAGTTTACAGCGGGACGACTTCCACCTTCTTGATCTTCCCCCCGAGGAACCGCGCTCCGACTTTCCGGAAGTGCGGTTCGTCGTCCGATACGACAAAGAGATGCTCGTGGTGCTCCCCGGGCGAGAGCAACCCCCGCGTTTCGAGCTCAGCGGCAACCACCTTCGCCGTCTCCTCCGCCGAGTCCACAAGCGTCACACCCGGTCCCATCACACGCGCGAGCAGCGGCTTCAGCAATGGGTAGTGCGTGCAGCCGAGAACGAGCACGTCCGCGCCGGCCTGCTTCAGAGGTTCCAGATACTCGCGGGCGATCAGCTCGGCAGCCGGGTGGTCGAACCACCCTTCCTCTACCAGGGGCACGAGCAGCGGGCACGCCTGGGCATGCACGCGCGCGTCGGGACGCAAGGCCTTGATGGCGCGCTCGTATGCCCCGCTCGCGATCGTCCCCGCGGTGCCGATGACGCCGATCGTGCCGGTCTTCGTCGCGGCGACCGCGGCGCGCGCCCCCGGTTCGATCACTCCCACGACGGGCACTGGTGCCTGCTGCTGCAGGTGGGCGAGTGCGTGGGCGGTACTGGTGTTGCACGCGACCACGACCGCCTTCACTCCGCGCTTCAGAAGAAAGGCGAGGATCTCGCCGCTGTAGCGCCGCACGGTCTCGGGCGACTTCGGTCCGTACGGGACGCGGGCGGTATCGCCAAAGTAGATCACCGACTCGCGCGGCAGCCGTTCGAACAGCGCGCGGGCCACGGTGAGCCCACCGATGCCGGAGTCGAAGACGCCGAGGGGCGCGGCGTTCATGGCAGCGGGAGACTGACCCCGATGCCGCCCGGGAATGCCTGAATCTTCAGGTCCGCGGGAAAATCCTGCAGGTGCGCGGACACGTAGGCCTCGGCACCGGAGAACAAGTGATTGAAGACCCACAGCACGAGCCAGTCCTGCACCTCTTGTCGCTTTGCGTGGATGTTCGTCGAACCGGTCTGCTTCATGTAGTTCGCTTCCTGCTGCGCTTTGAGGGTCATCATCGCCGTGACACCCTCCCACGCCACGAAAATAGCGCCCGTGGTGTGGCGACCGGTGGCGGCTTGGCCCCACCCCGGAATCGCCAACGAACGCCAAAATGCGCCCATGGGGCGGACGTAGTGGGAGGTGTCGGGACGGACGAGTAGCGCGGCTGGCTGGTTGATGCGCGAGGTGTCTTGGGCGGCCAGACGGCCGGACCTTAAAGGACATAGCGGCCCGACGGCCAAAAGGCCCATCATCACGACCAAACCGCCCGTCCGGCCGCGACCGTCAGGAAGTCCTTTAGGGTCCGCCCGTCCGCCCGTCATTGAGCTACCAGCACGTTGAGTTTCCCTCGTTCGACAGTCACCGAGCACTCGTTCACTCCAGGCTCGCGCAGCTCGCCGTCCAGATGCAGCACCAGCGGCCAATCGGGCGAGCGGATCACGAGTTGCGCCGTTCTCAGCAAGGCGACCTCTCGCATCTTGCCGTGGGTCCCGCGGATCACGCGTGGAATAGCAAGAAGGAAGCGGAACAGCGACACCCGCCGGATCAAACAGACATCGAGCTTGCCATCGGTGGGATCGGCGTCCGGAGCAAACCGGTAGCTGCCTCCCGCCGTGGTACCGTTGCACACCTCGACCATCATCATAACCCCCTGCTCGGCAAATCGGCCCGCGCGCACGTCGAGGGTCGGGGGCCGGAATGTGGCGAAGGTACGCAGCACCGGTACGAGGTAGGACAGGAAGCCGCGGAGCCCGGGCATCGCGTTGCGCGTCTTCACGACCGCGGGGCCGAAACCGAATCCCATGCTGTTCACGAACCACTCGCCCAAGGCCCGCCCCGCGTCGAACCGCGTGGGCGTCGCCGTCACCAGCCGAGCGATGGCGCGGGCGGGATCGTGTCGATAGACGCCGACGAGCTTCGCGAAGTCGTTCCCCGATCCGATCGGCACGACGCCGAGCGCCGCGTCCGAGCCCACCGAAAGGAGGCCATTGGCCACTTCGTGCACGGTGCCGTCGCCGCCAACGGCGACGATGCAGCGCGCGCCGGCTTGCGCCGCCTGCGCGGCGAGCGCCACGGCGTGGCCGGGCCGTTCGGTGCGCTCGACGTCCATGGCCCAGCCTTGGGCGCGCAAGGCGCGGCACACCGGATCGAGGGCGCGCAGCGACGCGCCGCGGCCGGCGGCGGGGTTGAGAATGATGTGGGCGTGACGCAAGCGCGGAGAATATAGACTACTTCTTCAGATAGGCCTCGCCCCAATTGACTTCATACTCCTGCTTGCAGCGGGGGCATTCCAGCGCGCGCGCCTTCTTCGGCAGCGGGGCGCGGGTGCGGCAGCTGGGGCAGACGCCGTATTCCACGCCGAGCACGGCCTTCTTGCGGCCGTCGGGGTGCGGGACCACGGTCCAACGCAGCGGCGGACGCTGCTGAATCTCGAGCATCGCCCGCAAGACGGTCATGGGTCGTTTATTGACTTCGATGACGGCTTCGAGGTCGCCTAGATCAAGCACCCGATACCAGGCGCCGCGGCGAATTTTGAGGTCGACATCCGCCTGCAGACGGGCGAAGAGGCTAGAAGGCATCACGGCTCCTTGCGAGTCCGAGTGGCGGGCGCCGGTGCACAATGGTGATCGGCCCACCCGACCGCAAGGGGTGCTACGAGTCGTCCCAACCGATGTCGAAATGCCCGTTGCACTTCGGGCAGCGCATGCTGCTGGGGCGACCCTCGAGTCGCGCGCGCTCCCGGCAGTTGGGACACACCCCGTAGTGCGGGCCCCAGGTCAGCGGCAGCCGCCCACCGGCGCCGGGGGGGCGCGGCACGACCGTCCAGCGGCTCGGCGGCGCCGGCACGATCTGTAGCGACGGTCGAGGCACCGCGATGGGTCGACCGTTGACGTCCAGCACGGCTTCCACGGGGGTGAGTCGCACCACCCGGTACCACGCACCCTGCCGGAGTTTGGCGGTCTGCTCAGGGCGCACGCGCGCCCATTGCGCGGACGAGACCATGGCCTACGATTGCGAATAGAGAGGTACGAAGTCAACTAGGCGTGGCGGGAGCGTGTAGGAATCGAACCTACCGAGCCCCGGTAGGGGCCCAAACAGTTTTGAAGACTGCTCAGGCCACCAGGCCCGATCCGCCCCCACGCCGAGCTACGGTCCCCGCGCCCATCCACCACCCGTGCCCCCCAGCGGCCGACCCGCTGGTGATGGGACGACCAGCGCCGCCGCGGGCGACGCGACCAAAACAAACGAACGCTGCGCCAGCAGCGTCCCGCCCTGTCGGTACTCCATGCGCCACGTCCCCGCCTGCGTGAGGTTGCCGGAGATCGGGTACCAGCCCCACCACCAGCTGAGGCTGTAGAAGGTCTGATGCGTGAACGGGGCGCTCCAGTACAGCGCGCCGCCGGGTTGGTACAACCGGAACTCCGCCGGCGTCCCCGCCCGGACGTTGAGCAGCTCGACCCACATCGACACACGTGCGGCGGAGGTCGAGAAGGTGTCGACGCGAGCGGGGGGATCCTTCGCGAGATCCAACGTCATGGACTCGCCGGTCAGGCCCGACGCAAAAAGGGAAAACGTGTTCTGATAGGCGAGCTGCGAGGCCCAGCGTGACTCACCGGCTCCGCACGGCCCCTGCCACGGGTCCACAACCATCCCGTTCTGGTCGCGGACTTCGAGATGGAGATGGGGCACATCGGAGAAGCCAGAGCTTCCCACCTAGCCCAGCGTGGTGCCAGCGGCCACCATTTGGCCGACGCTCACGGCGACGGAGTTCTTCTTCAGGTGCCCGTAGATGGTCTGGAGGCCATCGGC
>Ga0184608_10000251_pt1 | contig 13819 bp, 8 predicted proteins | sample PLM1_30_coex_FD_133010 | JGI IMG/M metagenome (GOLD analysis project Ga0184608, IMG submission 133010) | Groundwater sediment microbial communities from an aquifer in East River, Colorado, USA - PLM1_30_coex | ecosystem: Environmental > Terrestrial > Soil > Riparian zone | place: USA: East...
AGACTCGGCCGCGATGGCCGGAAGATAGCGGCGCGTGAGGTCCGCGCCGTTCACGGCAATCGTCCGCCGGGCAAGGTCCTCGACAGATGCCCGTGCGGTCGAGTCTTCGATCCTCGGATAGCCGTTGCTCGCGCGCAGTGCGCTGGGGCCTAGCCACAGATTGAGCGCAACGAGTGCGACCGCAAGCGCCGCGGCTCCGTGGCGGCGCCACGCCGCGATCGGCGCACCGCGAGCGAGTCCGAGCGCGAAGCCGCCCGCAAGCGCCGCGACGATTGCGATGAGGAACGTAACCGTGAACGGGTCGATCCCGGTCACGTAATAGAGGTGGCTTGGGATACCGAGCCCCGGTGCGAACAGGTAACCCACCCACAGCACGAGCGCGCCGAGAAGCATGACGACCGCGCGGCGCAACGGCCACATCGCGATCAGCGAGAGCACGACGATCGGCAGGAGCGCGATCCCGATGTGGAGCGGATCGACGAGTACGGTGACCGGCGAGGTCAACAGGACCCGGTCGAGTCCAAGAAAGGCCGATGCGAAGCCGCCGTACCGCACCAGAGGCGGCACGATCGCGGGCGACGCGAGCAGGAAGGTCGCGAGCGTTAGCGTCGCCGCGCGCCGCAGCTTTCCGGGTCCGGGATGCGCGAGGGTCGCGACGCCGATCCCAAAGGCGAAAACCGCCCCGACGAACTGGTGCGATGCGAGGGCCGCCGCCAGGAGCAGCGCGGTCGTGGTGAAGGCGACGCGTCCACCACCGCCGAGCCACCGCGCCGTGGCCCAGCAGGCGCAGGCCGCGAGCCCGGCGGCGAACACACGCGCGTAGACGCCACCGTTGACGATCCACGTCCACGTCGCCATGGAGCCGATCGCTCCAAGCGCGGCAACGAGTCCTCCGATGGAAGAGCCGGTCGCAGTGCGGACGGTTCCATAAAGACCAACACCCAAGAGCGCAAACCCGGTGAACGCGATGAGGATCAGCGCGACGGGCGCGCCGAGGATCTTTGTGACCGGGGCCGCCGCGAGATACGGAAGCTCGGGGTACGTCTCGAACGTCGGCATGCCCGCCGCCCACGAGTAGAGCCACTCGTGGCGCGGAAAGAATTCGGCGACGAACTTCAGACGCGTCAGATGCGAATAGGCATCGGTTCCTTTGGGAAAGCCGGTCCAGACCGTGAGCGCAAAGCCCACCGCGCCGACCGTCGCGAGCACGACCGCGACTGCGGCGATATCGAGGAGTGCGCGGGTACGTGGACCGCGTGCGTCAACCATGCTGGAGCCGCCTTCGGACCGAAATACCCAACCACAGCAGCGCGGTCACGAGGGCGACCCCGACTCCCGCGATGAAGTCGGTGTGCACCGCGTGCTCGAGCTCGACGACGTGACGTCCTGCCGGAACATCGACGACCAGCTGGCCGATCGCATCGGCGCGAACGTTTGCGGGACGGCCGTCGACGGTGGCTCGCCATCCCGTGTCGTACGCCTGCCGCAGCACGACCTGCTCGCCTTCACGCACGTCCACCTCGGCTCGCCAGCCCCCCAGTCCGCGGGTCTCGAGCATGGTCGGAGAGCGTCCCTCGGCCATGCGCTTCACGTAGGCGGAGATCGCGTCGCGATCGATCGCGCTCGTCGGTGGAGCGAGATCCGCGACGCGCGCGACCATGAGCTGTGGATCGCCGGTCCGCGTAACGTCATAGATGCGCACGCCGCCCTGGTCGAAGACGACCGGCACGTGCCCGTCGAACTTCTTTGGGTCGGCGAAGTCGCGATAGATCTCGCTAGACGCGGGACCGGTCACGACGATGTAGCGCACCGGTAGGGCCGCCATCCATAGCTGCGAGATGTCCGCGTCCGTTCCGTTGTTGACCTGGTAGGTCACGTGCGCCCACCAGGGATTGGAGAAGGCGAAGTCCACGCCGCCGCGCACCTGCGGCACATCCGCGAATACGTCCGCCCAGAAGGCGTGGTCGCCCGTGAGATACGCGCGCTCGCCGGGGGCGAGGCGCTCCGAGAGCCAGAGCGCGACACGCCGCTCGCTCCAGTCGCGCCACGCGACGTCGGGCCCGAGTCGCTCGCGCACGGTCAGCCATCCGCCGGCGCCGACCGCGATGAACACCGCGGCCAGCGCGATCCCCGCGACCGCGCGGACGCGCCCGGGCTGCAGCGCCGGAAGTTTGCGCAGTGCCCATGCGGCCGCGATGCCGATGCCGATCGCGGCCGCAGCGTCGAGCTCGAGCGCGTAGCGGATCGGCTGGGGCGCAAGCTCGACACTGGCGAACTGACGCGCGACGACGATGACGCCGAAGACGACCGTCCAACCAACTGCGAGCGCGCCGCCCTCGGGGAGACGGCGGTCCAACCATGCGACCGCCACGAGCGTCGCGATCAGCACCACGGGGAGCCAGAGGTATGCGGTGCCGCCGCCGGCGCCCGGGGTCGAGAACCCGAACACCGCCCGGATGAATCCGAGGCTGTACCACCCCATCGACAGAAGACCGGCGAGCGCGCCGATCACGAAGAGCCGCGCGTAGCGTCCTTCAGCGCGGCCGCCGATGCGTTCGCTCGCCGGGACCAATCCGAGGAAGACAGCCGCTCCGAGGACGCCGATAAGGTTGGTCAGCGCGACCGCGACCACGCTGACGACGGCGATCAGGAGGCGCGCGCCCGATGGCGCACGGACGTAGCGGGCGCCGGCGGCAAGCGCGAGCAGCGCGAGTGACAGCGACAGCACGTGCGGACCTTCGCCGTACTCGGCGAGTGCGACGAGACGCCACGGCGGCGGCAGCGCCGCGCCAGAAAAAGCTGACGCGTCCCCTTGCAGTCCCGGCAGGAGGTACGAGACCGACGGCAAGAAGATGAACGCGAGCGCGCCGAACACCGCGGCGGCGCGCGACCGCGTGATCTCGCGCGCCGCGATGTACAGCGCGGCGGGCCCGAGCGCGTAGCCGGTCGCGGCCACGATGCGGTATGCCGCCGGAACGTCGCCAATGAGCTTCCCGAGGAGCGCGACCAGCGCGGGAAGGAGCGGCGTGTAGAACCACTCGAACGGAAATCCCAGATACCACAAAGGATTCCAAGAGAGGTCAGGGAAGTGATCGACGATGAAACGCGCGTCGGTGATGTACGCGGCCTCGATGCTCCCGCGATAGCGCGTGAACTCACCCATGAAAAGGGGAGCGATGAGTAGCGCCTGGACAGCGAACAGACCGACTGCCGCGAGCAGATCCACAGGGAGCGGGGGCCTCGATGCGGATCGGATGCGCCGAGTATGAGCGGGCGACTTAGCTCGGGACCGCCACCTGCTCCATGGATGTGCGAAGTGCGACCGCTCCGAGACGTTCGGCGATCGCCCGCGCTTCCTCGAGCTGTTGCGCGTGATCGGCGCGCCCGAGCGCTGCCAGAACGCGCGCAAGATCTGCGAGCGCCACGGCGCGCTCGTAGTCGAGTCGCAGGGTCGCGAACGCTTGCACCGCATCGAAGATCAGCTTCTCCGCCTTTGCGAGCTCGCCGTGCTGCATCGCGCGGACTCCCTCGGCCTGCGTGAGCAGCGCGCGGCCTCGCGCGTGGCCGGTTCGCTCGGTGACGGCCGCGATCCGGTCGAAGAACGGCTGATCGTCGATCCGCCACCGAGCCGCCGCGAGCACGGCGAGCGGACCGATGAGCGCGAGATCGACGAGGCCCTTGGGATAGCCTGCGCTGCGGACCGCGTGATAGCTGGATTCGCTCTCGCGCAGGCCGTAGACGGCGGCCAGGAAGTCGCACGCGGCGATCTCCACCGGTGTGGCCTCGGCCTCGACGAGCTCCTCGCGGTAGGTCTTTTCTTCCGGCGAGCTCAACGCAGCCGCGGCGGCGCTCGCAATGAGGAGCGTAATCTGCGACTTCGAGGTCGTTCCTAGGCTGTCGCGCCTGGCCGCGGCCGCGATCGCGCCTACGAAGTCGCTCGAGAGAAGGTGAGCGAGGGCCTCGGCGTCGAGAGCCTGCCATCCGAGCCGCGGTTTTTCCGTCTCGACCGCGAGCGATCGCGCGGTGGACGAGTGCTCGATCGCCTCCGCGAAGTTGCCGAGCACGAGCGCTGAAAGCGCGATCATCGTGTGCGCGTCGATGAGCTCGTCGCTGTCCTGCAGGGACTGGGCGATCGGGAGCCGGCGCTTGTTCTGTACATAGGCTTCGCGGAAGTTGCCGAGCTCACGGTACGCGAAGCCGACCGCGTCGAGGCAGAGCGAGACCTCACGGAGCAAGCCGAGCTCTTCGGCTATCGCGAGCGCCTCTTTCGCAGTCGCAAGCGACGCCTCCCAATCCTCGTCGGTCGACTTCGGTCCACGCCGCGACATGAACGATCTCGCGGCGAGCAGCAGGACCTTCTCGCGCGTCCGCTTGCCGCCGACGATCGCGAGGCCGCGCGCGATCAATCCCTCGAGGTCGGGATGCTTGGCATCCCATCTCGTGCAGAGCTCGGCCATGTGCGCGATCACCGTGGCGACCTCGTCGCTGTTCGGATCGCGCGCTTCCAGCATCGTGAGCGCACGCTCGTACGCGGAGAGTGCAGCGTCGTTCTCTCCCCGATAGCGACGAACGCGCGCGATGAGGTAGAGGGCCTTCACCGCGTCGTTTGTCCGCGCGAGCTTCTCGTAGACCTCGAGCGCCTGCTCGGCGAGGCGGACGGCCTCGACGTGCGCGTGGATCGCGGTCGCCTGTTCCGCCGCCCTCCACGAATACTCGGCGGCTTTTTCGGGGACGTCGCCAAGCAGGTAGTGGTGTGCGAGCGCGGGCAAAAAGTCCTTCACGCCCTCGCCGAGCACGGTCTCGTACGCGACCGCGACGCGGCGGTGCAGCTCGACGCGGCGCCGGACGAGCAGGGTGTTGTAGGCGACCTCCTGTACGACGGCGTGCTTGAAGCGGTACCGGCCCTCGCGCCGCTCTCCCGGCGCGGCCTCGAGCACGAGGTCCGCCGCGATCAGCTCGTCGACCGAATCGGCGACCCGCGGGCCGCCGGCCTCACGGAGGACACGGTCGCCGAAGCGCTGTCCGATCACGGACGCGAGCTGGATCGTCTCCTTCGCCGTCGGCGGCAGCCGGTCAATTCGGGCGGCGACGACGCCGTGAAGCGTCGCCGGCACCTCGAGCGCCGCCGGCCGCTCGCGGAGCTGCCATTCGCCTTTGTCGTCCTTCGCGACCGCGCCCGAGTCCACGAGCGAGCGGATGGACTCCTCGATGAAGAAAGGGTTGCCGCCGGCACGGCCGACGATCTTGTCGCGGAGCTCGTCCGGCATCCAGTCGAACGTCGCATCGATGATGCGTGCGGCCTCCTCGTCTGAGAGCGGCTCCAGAACGAGCTGGCTGAAGTTCGTTCGGACGGGACGCGGCTCGGGCGATCCAGGACCGGCGCGCTGGGCCAGAAGCAGGAGGATCGGGACGCGCGAGGCACGCGACGCGACGAACCAGAGGAGGTCGAGCGACGCCGAATCGGCGAAGTGGAGGTCCTCCAGGACATAGAGGAGCGGGCGCTCGCGCGCGAGGGATGCGATGACGTCGTACACGACGATGAACATCGAGCGCCTCCACTCGTCGGAGTCGCTCGGCGGTTCGATGGAACCCGAAAGGTGGAAGAACTGCGCGAGCGTCGGCGCGACCAGCTCGGGGCTCGCGAAACCGAGCGCGCGCAGCTTCTCGGGAAGCTTCGCGGCGGCCTCCGGGTCGTTCGGGTCGATACGCAGCTCCACGAGCAGCGGCTCGATGAATCCGGCGTAGCTGCGCTGATTCACGCGCGAGAAGGTCCACCGCAGGACCCGCGGCGCGTCGCTGCGCACCCCGTCTTCGGCCGACGTCGCGAGGCCGATGAACTCGGTGAGCAGGCGGCTCTTGCCGATGCCGGGCTCGCCGGCGATGAGCACCACCTCGGTCCGGCCGACGCGCGCGGACTGGAACGCGAGGTCGAGACGGGAAAGCTCCATCCAACGGCCGACGAGCGGTGCCTGGATGTTGATCGACGTTCTCGGTGTCGTGCGCTCGCCTGTGAGGGCGTACGCCAGGATCGGCCGGTCCTTTCCCTTCATTTCGATCGGACCGACCTCGCGGAAGCTGAACTCCCGGTTCGTGAGACGGAACGTCGCCTGCGTCACGTAGATCTCGCCCGGCGCCGCGGCCTGCTGCAGCCGTGACGCCGTGTTCACCGTGTCTCCCATGACGCCGTACTCGGCGGGAGCGCGGACCGCTCCGGCGACGACCATCCCGCTGTGGACGCCGACACGCAGCCCGAGCTCGATCCCGAGCTGCGCCTTCACCCGCGCCGAATGCTCGGCGAACAGCTTTTGCATCCCGAGCGCGCAGCGGAGCGCGCGCTGCGGGTCGTCCTCATGGGCGATCGGCGCTCCGAAGATCACGAAGATCGCGTCCCCGATGAACTTTTCGATCGTGCCGTCGTACCGAAGAGCTTCCTCGGCGAGGTCCTCGAAGATGCCGGAGACGAGCATCTGGAGCTCTTCCGGATCTAGGTCCTCGGCGAGCGACGTGAATCCCACGAAGTCGGCGAAGAGCACCGTCACAAGACGGCGCTCCTGATGCTGCGTCCCGTTCGGCGTTTCTGAGACCAGAGGTGGCCCCCTCTCACTGGAAGTATCGAGCCAGGTGCGTCCGCGACGTGAGCGAAGGTCGCAAACTCGACAAAACACGGGAGGGAGCCCCTGGCGGGACTCCCTCCGTCGTACGAACGTCGCCCGATTCGCGCCTACACGGCTGGCCGCCCCTTCGGACGGCGAAGGAGAGCTCCGCCGGCAGCGATCAGCGCGGCGCTGAGGAGCACGAGAGGGATCGTGTCTTCCGAAGTGTTCGTCGATGGCAGGTTCTGTACCCCCGCGACAGTCTGGCTCTGGCTCTGTGTTTGGGTCGTCGCGCCCTGGGTCGCGGTCTCCGAACCTGCCGAGAATTGTGGGCTCGTCTCAAATCCAGCCACGGCCGAGCTACCGGTCATCGTCGTGCCGGTCTCGTTCGTCGTGGTCGTGGTCGTGGTCGTCGGGCTGCTCGCGCCGATCGCCGCGCTCAGGTTCGCGTTCGCTGTCACTGCGCCGCTAACGGCTGTGCCCAGATTCGCCTGGGCCTGTCCGGCCGCGGCGACGGCCGCAGCCACACCAACGTTCGAGTTGATCGCGGCGGTGAGCTGCGCGAGAGCGTTCTGGGCCGCGGTGAGCATGTTTGCGAGGTTGGCCTGGGCGGCCAGCGCCGCCACGAGAGCCGCTTGCCCCGCTGCGTTCAGCTGCCCGGAGGCATTGAGCCCCTGCGCCGTGGCGATCGTTCCCGCCAGCGTGGTGGCGACGCCATTCGCAGTGGCGATGGCGTTGGCGAGCTGAGCTTGCGCCTGTGCCGCCGGAGATATGTTGGCAGTGATCGTGGCCGCGAGGCTGGCGTTAGCCGACGCAGCTACTCCGGCTTTGGCATTCAGGTTTGTAATCGCTTCGAGCGCGGCACTGATCGCCGCGCTGACCTGGCCTTGGTTTCCGGATCCGATCGCGGTGACGAGCTGGGCGAGTGTGTTGTTCGCGGCCGTGATCGCCGCGCCGAGGGCGGTCTGAGCCGTTGTCGCAGCGGCCAGCGCGGTCTCGATTGCTGCTCTTTGCGCAGCGGTCAGGTTCGCGGTTGCGAGGATCTGTACCGCAACCCCGATCTCAGTAGCCAGCGCAGCTCTCACGGTGGAAGCATTGCTGATCGCGGCTTGTAGCTCGGTCCGCACCGTCTCGGCCCGGCCTGAACCGCCGCCACCACCGCCCCCAGCTCCGCAGTCCACCCAGAAGACCTTCTGCTTCGGTCCGCCGGGTGGGTCATTCGGCAGCTTCTGCCAGACGAAGAGCTTGTAGTGCCCCGCCGGAAGCGACATAGCCCCGGCCTTCGGTTCGCGCCAGTTGCCGCTCGCGTCGGCGGGACCCCACGTTCCGTTGTAGGTGCCCCCGCCGGTCGGCGACCAGCCTTCGATGCGCCAGGTCCCGCTTGTCCCGCCATCGAAGTTGAAGCCGTGGATGTGGAATGTGCAGACGTGCGGGTCGTTGGCCTGTTCGGGGCTGCTCTCGCCCGCACCCTCGTGGATCTTCACATCGCCGTTGTTCCCGGGTGGGTCCGCATACGCGGGGCTGACCGCGAGCAATACGAGGGCTAGCGCTGCGATGAGCCCCAGGATGCCAGTTGATCTCCGCATTGGATGGGCCTCCTCGATTTAGGTGGCGGGACTAGGCCCGCTCAACGGCATGGCAAGCGAGCACGCCGTTTTCCAAGCGAAGGCCCCACCAGCAACGGGCGCCTCACGCGCACGGCTCGTTTGAGTAACGGAGATGTAGGGATGCGGTAAGCGCGTTTTTGTTAGGGGGTCAGCGTCACTCTTTCGCTACCGCCACGCGTAGGTACTGTCACTTGCGGACCTTGAGCCCTTTCGGCCATGCGTAAAGCTCCTCGGTCCCGAGCGATTCCAGGACGGTCTGAAGTGCGACCGCCGTCTCGAGCGCGGAGCCAGGTCGCCGTGCCGAATCGCGCGCTAAGCAGCTTGTCACGACACGCTCGAGCAGTGGGGGGAGGTCGATGATCTCGTGAAGAGGTTGCGGGTCCAGGACGAGCTGCGGATAGATCTCGGCTTTGTCGATCGCTGCTTGATCGCCGTCGGGGAATGGCCGCATGCCGGTGAGGGCCTCGTAGAGGGTCGCGCCGAACCCGAACAGGTCGCTCTGGGGACTGACCTCTCCGTGCATGAATTGCTCCGGTGGCATGTACGACGCCGTGCCCATCGTGTGTCGGAGCTTTACCGGTCCTGAAAACGGCTGCGCGAGGGAGAAATCGAGGAGCCGCGGCGGATCTCCCATCGTGACGTTGTCAGGTTTCACGTCGAGATGCAGAACGTGATTTGAGTGCATGTAATGGAGAGCCGAAAGCATCCGGATCCCGAGAAGACACGCTTCGGGGATGCTGACCTCACCGATGCTCTCCAGATGCGCGGCGACGGTCTGCGCGCTGACGTACTCAAGGACCATGTACGGTCGGGGCGGCGCAGCGCTCCATCGAAGCAGCCGGACGAGGTTGGGATGCTGCAGGCGTGATGCGATCCCGACCTCACGCTCGAAGCCGTCCATCACGCGGTCCTCGTTTACGCGATGCGGACGCATCACTTTGACCGCGACCTGGCAGAAGAGCTCCCGGTCCCAAGCGCGGAAGACTTCATAACGCGAACCGCCGCCGAGCGCGCCGATCACGACCAGCGATCGGTCGATCTCGTGCCCTGCGGCGAGGTCCCAGCTTTCGCGCGTACGCGCTGCTACCTGTGCCACTCGCTCACTCTCCGACCGACCGACGGGTGCACGGTTCATGCCTTGGCGGTCAAGAAAGAGGGCTCCCCGTATGGGAGCCCTCTTCTGTGTGCGGGGCGTTTGCTACTTCCGTGACTTAGTCGGCTGGCGAACGAGGAACGCTCCAAGCGCCATTAGGGCCGCGCCGAGTCCTAGAAGACCAGTTGTGTCGCCAGTGTTAGTCGAGGGTAGGTTCGAGACGCCCGCGACAGCGGAACCGCCTTGCGTCCCTGTTTGCGGGCTCGACTGCACTCCTGCCACCGCTGTTGGGGTAGTCGTTGCCCCGGCGGTCGTGCCGGTCGTTGGTGCCGTCTGCACCGAAGCCACCGCGCCGTTCGGGCCGAATCCTGGGGCCCACGTGATCGCTCCGGTGGGGATCGTGATGCTGGTTACTGCGGTTTGCTGCTGCGTCGTCTGTGTCTGCGTTGGCTGGACGTTCGCGGCGCTTGCGCTGATCGCTGCGTTGAGGTTTATGTTCGCCTGGGCCTCGGCGGCTATCGCTGCGTTCAGGTTCGCCGTCGCCTGCTGTGCCGCTGTGACCGCAGCTGCGATCTGTGCGGCGTTGCCCGAGTTGAGCGCGGCGTTCAGCTGCGCAAGGGCGTTCTGTGCCGCGATGACGGCAGCCGTGAGGTTGGCCTGGGCGGTGAGCGCGGCGTTCAGAGCCGCTGTCAACGCCGCGATCTTCTCGGCCGTGAGGTTGCCCCCGGCGAGAAGGTTCTGAGCGGTGGTGATCGTCGCTGTGATCTGCGCGCCTGCGTTCTGACCAGCGGAGATCGCCGTCGTCAGACCGTTGGACTCACCCTCGTGCATCGATCCGCCTACCGAGACGGTTCCGGTGCTGTTCTGAGTGTTGGTTCCTGCGCCGGTGTTCGACGCGTTCCCGGTGTTCGAGCCCGCCTTGCTCGCGGAGTTAGTACCCGTAGCCGATCCGTTGGCGGCGCTGTGCGAGCCGGTTCCGTTCGTGTTGTTCGTGTTGCTGGCGGCCTTGCTCGCGGAGTTAGTACCCGTAGCCGATCCGTTTGCGGCGCTCTTTGAGCCGGTTCCCTTCGTGTTGTTCGTGTTGCTGGCGGCCTTGCTCGCGGAGTTGGTACCGCTCGCGGAACCCTTGCCCTTGCTCTTCGAACCCGTCCCGGACTTCGAGCCGGCGTTCTTCGACTTTGAGCCGGTGTTCGAGTTCATGTCTTGGCCCGCCTGGGGGCTGTTGCCGCCAGACGACGCATGTGAGCTGTTCGAGTTGCCAACGTTCGCCTCAGCGTTGCCCTTGGCCTCGGCCTTGGCTTTCGCTGCGACGTCCGCATCCGCCTTCGCCTTCGCGGCTGCATCCGCTTTCGCTTTGGCGTCGGCATCGACTTTCGCACTCACGGCTGCATCGGCTTTCGCCTTCGCGGCTGCATCTGCTTTCGCCTTGGCGGCCGCGTCGGCTTTTGCCTTCGCGTCGGCGTCAGCCTTTGCGCTCGCGGACGCAGTTGCGGCCGCTTTCGCCTTGGCGGCTGCGTCGGCTTTCGCCTTCGCGTCGCCCTTGTCCTTCGCGTTGTTCTTTCCACCCGACTCGGCCACCTGAGTCGAGTCGATCTGTCCGTAATAGGCGTTCGCCATCTCAACGCGCGCGAACACAACGACTATCGCGAACGCCGAGATGAGGACGAGCTTGAGCGGTCGCATCTTGTATCCCCCGTTTCTTTTCTCTTCTCTACCGGGTGTCTGGCACCTCGCTACGGGGCGTACGAGCGAGCACGTGCTTCACCACCGGTGACGGAGGGCGGTAACGGGCGGACCGCGGTCCAGTTAGGGATCGGTAACGTCCCAACAAGCCAGTAACGAAACCTCATAGATTTGTGCGACCAGAGGTGCGCGGAGGCGGGCGACTCCGGCTAGCGGCTGGTGGCGATCGGCGCCAAGCGCGATGACCAGTCCCGTATGCGGGAAACAGCCTTGTCGAGGTTCGCGAGCGAGTTCGCGTACGACAGCCTCAGGTATCCCTCGCCGGCGGCACCGAAGCAGGTGCCGGCGAGCGTCGCTACGCCGGCCTCGTTCAGAAGACGATCGGCTACGTCGGCGCTCGTGCGCAGCCCGAGACCGCGTACGTTCGGGAACACGTAGAAGGCGCCCTGCGGCGAACGGCAGGTGATCCCGGGCACCGCGTTCAATCCCTTCACCACGGCGTCCCGTCGGCGCCTGAACTCCGCGATCATCCGATCCACCTCGGGCGGGCGCGCAGAGAGCGCGACGGTCCCGGCCCGCTGCACGAAAGTCGCGGTGCACGACACCGAGTTGGTCACGAGCTTCGTGACCGGTTCGACAAGCGCTCGCGGGAAGACGCCGTACCCGAGACGCCAGCCGGTCATCGCAAAGGTCTTGCTGAATCCATCGAGGAGGATCGTGCGCTCGGCCATACCTTCCTCGATGGCGATCGAGTGATGCTCCCCGTCGTACACGAGCTCGCCGTAGATCTCGTCTGTAAGGACCCAGAGATCGCGCTCGCGAGCGATGGCCGCGATGTCGCGCATCGCCTCGCGCGAGAGCACTCCACCCGTCGGGTTGTTGGGGCTGTTGAGGACGAGCACCTTGGTTCGCGGGTTTACGAGCCGGCGGAGCTCGTCGATGTCCGGTTGGAACCCGTTCTCCTCGCGGAGCGCGAGCGGCAGCCCTCGCGCACCGGCGAAATCGATCATCGACGAGTAGATGGGGAAGCCGGGGTCGGGATAGATCGCCTCGTCGCCATCGTCGAGCAGAGCGAGGAGGGCGTAGAACATGATCGGCTTCGCACCTGGCGTGACGATCACCTGCCCGGGTTCGGCGCGCACTCCACGCCGCTCTTTGAGGTACAGCGCGATCGCCTCGCGGAGCTCGATCACACCGGCCGACTGCGTGTAGTGGGTCTCTCCGCGCTCGAGCGCCGCGACGCCCGCCGCGACGATCGCCGGTGGCGTGTCGAAGTCCGGCTCGCCGATCTCCAGATGGACGATGTCACGTCCCTTCGCCTCGAGCGCGCGCGCTTTGGCGAGGACCTCGAACGCGGTCTCCGTCCCGAGTCGCGACATTCGTGCGGCGAGCGGTCGCATGGAAGCCCGATGAGTCTAGGGCGGAAGCTTCCCCTCGACGCATGCGCAACCTTCCGGCCCGACGAGCGCGGAGTGGCGCGTTCCCGGCGGCAGAACGAGCCGGTCGCCCGGTCTCATCGCAACTCGTCTGCCGTCACCGAGAATGAAATCGATCGAGCCGCGCGTGCAGTAGAGAACCTTCGTGTATCCGTGCTCGTGCTCGCCGTAGGTATCGCCCGGCGCGTTCGACCACCCGTACACATCACGAGCTTCGCGTCGGAGCGCAGCTTCGATCGCGCCGGGACTGGGCGCCGCGGGTTCGCTGTAGCGACGGTGCTCCGCCTTCACGGCTTCCATGATGCGGCTGCTCGTGTTCGCGTTAGGTCAGCTCTCGGAATTGTCGGAGCGCCTCGAGATGCTCGTCGACGCTCCGATAACCGGCGCCCATCGTGTTGAGCTCGACGCTCGTCATGCCCATCCGCTGGAAGGCGTCGATACCTCGCTTCCAGTCATCGGGGCCGCTCTTTGCAGCGGGAAGTCGTCCTTCAACAGGCACCTTCGCGGGATCACGTCCTTCCTCGCGCACCAGGTGTCGGAATGCGTCCATTCCCACGCGACCATCTTCGTTCGGCGGGAGATGCGTGAACCAGCCGTCAGCGATCTTTGCGATTCGGCGCAACGCCGGCTCGGTGATCGCCCGCTTCTGCCGGTCCCAGCCTCCGCCCATCCAGATCGGAATCGGCCGTTGCACCGGTAGGGGATTGATTCCCGCGCGATCGATGCGATGCCATCGACCTTTGAAGTCCACGACCTCGTGGGTCCACACCTCGCGTAGAAGAGCGATCTGCTCCTCGATCCGCCTACCGCGATTGGTGAAGCTCATCCCCAGCGCTTCGTACTCCACCTGGTTCCAGCCGATGCCGACGCCGAGGATGAGTCGCCCGCGAGTTAGGACGTCCACTTCTGCTGCTTGTTTTGCCACGAGCGCCGTTTGCCTTTGGGGGAGAACGAGAATCGCCGTCGCGAGCTTCAACTTCGTTGTGATCGCGGCGAGGTAGCCAAACAGTACGAGCGGCTCGTGGAAGGCCGAGCGGTGGTCGTAGGCGCCGGTCCAGCCGCCAGGCCGGTTGGGGTCAGCACCGAGGACGTGGTCGAAGATCACGACATGGTCGTAACCGAGTTCCTCGACCGTCCGGACGTACTTCGCGATGACGTCGGGATCGGTCCCGATCTCAAGCTGAGGGAATACCGCGCCCGCCCGCATCAGGCTCAGTATCGCGGTGACTGATTTCTAACGGAGGGCGCTGCGGCGGACCCAGGCGTCCGCGCTGAGGATGCCGTCGAGCAGCACGACGAAGGCGCCCTCGCCGGGGCTGAGCCCGCGCGTGAGGTCGATCCGCACGACGCGCGACCCGCCGAAGCCGATGGCGAACTGGCGGTCCGCGCTGACGACGGCACGCCGGA
>Ga0184608_10000252_pt1 | contig 13803 bp, 14 predicted proteins | sample PLM1_30_coex_FD_133010 | JGI IMG/M metagenome (GOLD analysis project Ga0184608, IMG submission 133010) | Groundwater sediment microbial communities from an aquifer in East River, Colorado, USA - PLM1_30_coex | ecosystem: Environmental > Terrestrial > Soil > Riparian zone | place: USA: East...
CGACCAGGTCATCCAGGCGGGATTGATGAGGTACGCGATGACGGCGAGCCAGAGCGCGAGGCCTATCGGGCGCAGCGTCACTAGAATGAAGAGACCTTCTTGGCGTCGATCGAGCGGTTCCTTCGTCGCCCCGGATTTGAGCCGGTGCGGTTTCCTGGTTCATTCTCCCAATCTACTGCTTCCCGCGCCGAGCCTCCTCTGCGGCTTCTGCTTTCTGGAGGCTGCGGTAGTACTCGACGACGTTCTCCTTGTCGAACAGGTACCAACCAACCAAGATCAGCACCAGCAAGAAGGAGGCGATCGCCGCGGCGACGCCCCCGACGCCGGAGTCCGCCCATCCAAAGCCCACCGCACCCGCCACCTGTACCACCCAGAACCCGACCATCGCCCAGCGACTCCACGATCGTTCGCGCCAAATGGCGTATGCGGCCGCGACGGCCGACCCACCGAGAGCAGCGTATAGCACCCCCGCACGACCCAGGAACTCTGGCCCCGTCACGACTTCACCGTCGATCGAATAGGTGCCCGCGTCGAAAGCCGCCATGAGCACGAGGAGAAGGAAGAGACCGCCGAACGTCGGCGCAACGTACATACCGATCGTCAAGAGCAGCGGCCTGCCAACCTTCTCTCGCTGGAGCGTCGCTTCCGCGGAGAGCCGCAGCGCCTCGGGCCAGGCGGTCTGGCAATTGGGGCAGACGGAGACCGGCGGGCGGAGGAGCGTGGTGGGGGTGCCGCACGACGGGCAGATGAGACTGACGCTCATGGTCCAAGTCTTCCACCCCTTCGACAAACTCGCCAGCCATGCCGCACCAAACGTCATAGCGCCCGAGGGGCGCACGTTTCGGGGCTACATGCCCTAGGAGAGCGCGAGCGGCTGGCGGTAGGTGAGCCGGCGCCAGATCCATTCCGCGGGACCGAAAGTAAAACGAGAGAGCCACCACGCGCTGAGCGGGATCTGCACCACGATGATCGCGGCGGCAATCGCCATCGCGGTCGAGGCGCCGATACGCCACCACAGCCCCAGCCCAAGTCCGTACGACAGCACGACGCAGATGATCGAATGCATCAGGTAGTTCGTCAACGCCATTCGGCCGAGCGGCGCGAACACGGTGACCAGACGCCGGCCATCCACGACGAGCAGTCCGACGGCGGCCGCGTAGCCGAGCGCCAGCATCGGAATGCCGACCGCCTGCGTCACCACGCCGAGTAGGCCTCCAACGGAAGGCGGGAGATACGGCCAGCGATGCACTGCCAGGGCCGCGATCACATTCATCGGCAAGCCGACTCCCCAGCCGAGGAGGGCCCACCGCACGAGCACGGTACGGTGGTTGGCCGGCGCCTGCGCGAGGCCGGCCCGCACCGCCCAGAGCCCCAGCACGAACATGCCGAGCACTTTCGGGAACCGCATGGTCGCAATCAGGTCGCCCCAGCGAGCGGCGAGAAAGATCAGGTTGCCGATGAACGCGTCTTTCACGCCGCCCCGCCCCATCGCCTCGAAGAATGCCAGGATGGTCGCCGGCATCCCAGCATCGGACTGTGGAGAAGATGCGCCCGACGCGAGCGTCGTCCACGCGCCGAGCACGACCAGATACAGCGCCGTCGGCACGGCCAGCAGGATGACCGTCCACCGCAACAGCTCGCGGTTCGATTTCCGGGCGAACCAGGGCATGGTGAAGCCAAGTAAGGCGTACAGCATCAGAATGTCGCCGGCCCAGATCAGCACCGCGTGAATGGCGCCAATCGCCAGTAGGATGCGCAGCCGGCGCTTGAATCTCGGCAACGCCGCGTCGCCGCCCCGGGCGAGCTGCAAGCCGAAGCCGATACCGAAGAGCAATGAGAAGATGGAGTAGAACTTGCCGTCGACAAAAACCTTGTCGAGGAAGAGGGCGACGGCGTCGCGGGCCGCAGTCGGCAGGGCGGCGGCACGATCGGCCGGCATGACGAAGCTGCCGAAGAAGACGAGGACGTTGGCGAAGAGAATGCCGGCAACCGCCACGCCGCGCAGGACATCCAGTGCCCGAATGCGCTCACGGGTCGGCGCCGAGGTCATGAGGCTTGAACGGGGAGCGGCGCTACGAGGTTTCAGGCCGCTTCATCTGAACAGCTTACTGGTCCCAATCCAGAAAGAGGCGTAGTTGCAGTCCAAAGACGAACCCCGTCTCGGTAGGCGTGGAACTCCCTGTGACGCCTCCATAGCGAATGGCGGGCCCGAACAAAAAGCGACGACCACCAGCGAAGGCGGCGACACGGAGTCCGATGAAGGTTGCACCACAATCCGAACAGTCGTCGGCGGTGGCGTACCTCAGGAATGAGGGTCCGACCTCGGCCTGGATGCTGCGGCTCGGCTGATAGCGGACGACGAGCTCTACGCCACGTGCTTCAAAGAAGGCGCGGTCAAATGTCTCCGCGGGTTCCCAGGCGACCCAGAGGCCGCCGCCGAAGCTGAACGGCCCGGCCCCCAGGCGCTCACCGTAAGCGATCCCGAGTTCGAGCAGGCCGACATCGACGGTGAACTGATAGCGCTTGACAATAGCTGAAGAAGCGGGGGGGGAACCCGGGTCGGTCTGTCCCAGCACTGGTCCGGGCAGAAGAAACGAGAGGCTGGCAACTGCAGCAAGAGTGCGGGGCAGCACGGTCGCCCGTTTCGCTGCGTCAGGGACCGCCGAGACGCCCGGCAAAACCGCGAAGCGCTTCGAGTTGTTCCACCTTGAATGGGGCTTTCACCTGATCCAACGCGATTGTGACGCTGTGACACGCGACGAGATGGGCAAACTGCTCCAGCGGCAACTCATACATGTACTGGCGATTCGACGTAAAGGCGCCGGGCTCGAGGGTAAAAGTCGGCGTGACCCCGAGCTCCTGGCGCACACCATCACACACCAAGCTGAGACGGTTGGTCGCCGGCACCTGCGGGCTCTGCGTCCGAATGATCAAGAACACGCTGGGCGGCACCTGCGCCGGCGTCGCGCCGGCGAACTCATAAAAGAAGGTCAGGCGAGGGTGCTGAATCCAAAGAAAGTAGACACCCCGATGCGTCGTAACGGACACCCGCGTTTGATTCGACGCCGCGTCGTATTCGCGTGCGATCCGGTCCCCACGGTCGGATGTCCGCGCGGTAGGCAAGACGGGCAATGGCGACGGGGCGCGAAGGCTGGCCGCAGCCGCACGCGTAACTCCGATTGGAGGCATCGCGCCTGACAGAGCGCAACCGCTCAAGGCCAGTAGGACGAAGGCCGAACATGAAGGGACGCGCATGGTGTCCTGGTGTTAGGTGTTCATTAGCGTACCAACGCAACGAGAACTCCGCCAGCGAGTCCGCACCAAACGTCATACTGCTGCGTAACTGCTTGGGAACGGATATATTAGGCCTCTCTGTGACGACCCAAACCACCAACTGCCCCCGCTGCGGCCAGCCGATGCAGGCCGGCGCTCACTACTGCCCGAGCTGCGGGTCCGATATCTCCGGCGAGCAGACGGGCTTCGCCACCGCCAAGCTCGAGGCTCCGCGAGATAGGGGCGTCCTGGACAACCTCCGGCGCGCCACGATCGGCGAATACGAAGTCCTCGGCCTCCTCGGCCGTGGCGGCATGGCCACGGTGTACCTGGCCCACGACATCGCCCTCGACCGCAAAGTCGCCATCAAGGTGATGAGCCCGCACCTCGTCGCCGGGGAGGGCATGGCCGAACGCTTCAAACGCGAAGCCCGCACCGCCGGCTCGCTCGGCCACCCGCACATCATCCCCATTTACGCGGTGAAAGAAGCGGGCGACCTGCTCTTCTTCGTGATGAAGTTCGTCGAGGGCCGCCCCCTCGACAGCATCATCCACGAAGTCGGACCCCTGCCCTTCCCCATGGTGCAGTCGATCATGCAGCAGGTCGGGTCGGCGCTCGCCTCCGCCCACCGCCGCGGCATCATCCACCGCGACATCAAGCCCGCCAACATCATGCTCGACGTCGATGGCTGGGCGGTCGTGACGGACTTCGGCATTGCGAAAGTCGCCGACAAGCAGGGGCTCACGATGACCGGCGCGACCGTCGGCACGCCGTCGTACATGAGCCCTGAGCAGTGCGCGGCCACCAAAGAGCTGGGCCCCACCTCCGACCAGTACTCGCTCGGCGTCGTTGCCTACGAGATGCTCTCGGGCCGCCTGCCGTTCGCCCAACAGTCGGTCATGGCGATCATGTACGCGCACTTCAACGAGCCGCCGCCGCCGATCCAGACGGCGCGCGCCGATTGCCCGCCGGCGATCGCCGCCGCCGTGATGCGGATGCTCGAGAAGGATCCCGAAAACCGCTGGCCGACCGTCGAAGCGGCCGTCGCGGCGTTCGGCGCCGCGCCGCTGGCGCCCGATGACCCCGTGCGCGGCCAGATGATGACCCTCGCCACCAAAGGCGGTGCGGCGCAGCTGCTCGCCGGCGTGAGCACGCCCCACAGCCCGACGCCTGCCGGCCGCGGTCAGACCGCGAAACCCACCGGCGTGATCGGTCTCGTGCTGACCCCGGCGCAGGTAACCGTGGCGGTAGGCGGCGCGGTGCAGCTCACGGCCCGCCCCAAACGGGCCAGCGGCGCCACACTCTTCGGCCGCAGCATCACTTGGGCGTCGACCGACACCGACGTGGCGACGGTCACGCACGACGGGCTCGTCACAGCGATCAAGCCCGGCGTCGCGACGCTCACCTGTACTTGTGAAAGCGCGAGTGCGACGGCCGCCGTCACCGTCACCGGGCAGAAGAAATCCCACGCGCTGGCGTATCTCGGCGGCGCGGCCCTAGTCGGCGGCCTCGCCGCCGGCGCCTGGTTCCTCGGGCCCTGGCGTGACACAGCCGGCGGGCCGCCTCCGACACGCCCAGCGGCCCGCGCCGACAGCACCGCCGCCGTCACACCGCTGCCTGTCGTCCCGCCCGATACCACGACGTCGCCGGCCCAGAGGCCTCCTTTAGGGCCCGGCCGTCCTGACCGCGAGGATCGTCGCGACGCGCTCGCCGCGTTGGCTTACGACAGCGTGATCCGCGACCTGCGAGCCAATGTGCGCACCGCGCGCGAGCGGGCGGTGACGGCGGGCGCGACTTCCACCGACCTCGCACCCGGCGACGCTGAGCGTCGCGCGGCCGAGCAGGTCGTGGGCCGCAACCGCCAGCAGGAAGTCATCGCGCACCTGAGCGCGGCGATGGGCTTGTGGATGAGCGCTGAAGAGACGGCGCGGGCACGTGCCCGACAACAGGCGGCCGCACCCCCGCCGGTGACGCAGCCACCCCCCGTTACCGTCGCGCCGCCGCCCGCCGCCGCACCGGAGAACCCCAGGCCGCTGATCGAGGCCGCCATCGAGGGATACGCGCGGGCCCTCGAGTCGCGTGACGTGCAACAGGTGCGTCGCGCTTACCCGGGGCTTACGACTCAGCAGGCGCAGGTGTGGCGTGATTTCTTCGGGATGGTGAGCGACTTGCGGGTCGATCTCGCGATCAAGCAGCTGCAAATCACAGGCGACGTCGCCGAGGCGCAGGTGGAAGGCCTCAGCCAGTACACGCAGAGCCGCCGGCCCCAGCGCCAGCCCGTCAGCTTCCACGCGACACTCGACCGGACGAGCGGCGCCTGGCGCATCGCCTCGATTAGGTGACCAAACGGACCGTCAGCCCGTCCGGCCGTCAGAAGTTGTACTCCAGCCCTCCCGTCCACACGGCGATCGGCTGCATCCCGGAATTCCGCAACGGGAATAGCGCGTTGGTCGTGATCAGAATCCCCCTCGGCGTCTGGAACTTGAATCCCACCGACGCGCTCAGGAAATCGTCGCGCTGACCGGGAATGTTCGTGGGAGACACGGTGTGTGGGAACGGCAGCTGGTACTGCACCGGGCCGGGAATCTTGAGCTTACTGTCACCGAGCTGCCATTCCGCGATCAGATCGAACGCCATCGTCGCCCAGCTGGCGACCGCGTTGTCGAACCCCGCCGTGGCGACGACGGAGTTGTTGGACTGTTTGGTGTCGCGGAACACGTAGCCGATGTTGAGGTGCGGCGCGAGCGTGCCGAACTTCGCCGAAACGATCCCCAGCCCACGCCCCGAGAATTTGCCTGAGCCGAGCAGGTTCTGCTCGTCGCCCGTGGGGAAGCGGCCGTCGAGCAGGATCGCCGCGCCGAAGGCGTTGCTCTGCGCGACGTTGACCTTGAGGCGCGCCGCCACGTCGCCGACTCCCGTCGCCGAGCCGTCCATGTCCGCGACCGCGGTCATCACGGGCGCCGAGTCGGTGCCGGCGAAGCGGTGCGGCGATGGGTACCCGGCGGGGCGGATGGTCGCCACGCTCGTCCCCTGCACGGATGTGTGAACCAGGGGGACCGCGATCGACAGGTCCACGCCGTCCACCACGCCGTAGCTCGCCACGAACGTCGTCACGATCAGGTTGATGTTCATCGCGACACGCACGCCGATGACGTCGTTCTCGAAAAAAGGACTCCCCAGGGTATCGAGCGGCGGCGTGTCCTCGTGCGTGAAGTTGAACTCGACGTCGTCCATGCGGACGCCGCGCAGCCGCTCGAAGTGCATCGCGCTGACACTGGCGCCGACGAAGAACCGGCCTTTGCCGAGGGTCTGCGCGCGCTCGCCGAAGATCGGGCCTCCCGACGTCGCCGTCTTCACGGGCAACCCGCCGACGAACTGGTAGGTGACGCCGCTCGAGGTCGAGCCTACCGGCGTGTTCGACACGCTCGCCGCCAGCGAGTTGCCCAGCAGGTCTAGGATGTCGCCCGCGGCCGATTGTGTCGCCGGGATGAAGTGCGACCCGTGGCCCGTGAGCGCCCCCGCGAGACAGAGCGGCTGCCCGCAATTACCGAACGTGAAGAGGTCGGTGCGGATCTGGTCGCGCAGCGATTGCGCGGCGAGCGGGCGAGCGGCGAGGATCAACAGGGCGGCGAGGAGGCAACGGCGCACGAGTACGGCTCCGGCGGAAGAGGGCGCGCAAATGATAGCCGCCGCCCTTAGGCCGCGCTACGGAGCCTCGGCCGCCCGTACGTCGGGGGCGCAGTCCAACACCACGATGCGGGCGTCACGGAGGCCGGTGCGCGCGACATGCGGCTCGATAAAGGAGGGGCGCGTTTGCGCGCACGGCAGCGGTCTTGCCGGCGCCCGAAGCGCCGATGACGAAGAGAATCCTAGGCGGCGCCAAAGTGTGGATTCTCGATGATTCCCATGAGATTCCCGAACGGATCCGCCACGGTCGCAACGCGGATGCCCTCGCCGACGTCGCGCACGGGTGACTTGAGATTCGCCCCAGCTTTCACAAAGTGTGCAACGGCTTTGTCGGCGCTCGCCACTCCCCAGTAGGCGACGGTTCCGCCCGGCCCCGGCTTGACGCCCTTGGTATCGGGGTCCAGGCCGAGCTCAAAGCCGCCGATGTTGAATCCGACGTAATACGGCTCATCGAAATACGGCTGGACGCCGAACGCGGCGCTATACCACTGCTTGGCGCGTTGCAGGTCGGGGACGTGATAGATCACGGTGCGTAGGCCGAGGACCATCGTCTGCTCCGAGCGATCGTGACGAAAGGAGTGTACTATCGAGGGTGTCTCTCCACAATCCAAAAAGCGCCGCAGGGTGCCGGAGGAGAACTGACGATGCGCCACCCACGCGAACTGATCCGGTCGGGCTGGCTGGTGGTCCTCAGCGTCGCGGGATGCGTCCCCTACACGGTCGCCACAACCGCACAGCCCGTCCCGGTCGGCGAAGTCGCTCCGACGCTCATCTGGTACTCGATCGCCAACGGCATCGAAGTCATGCGCGACAGTAGCATCGCGTGGGTGGGGATCGACGCGGAAGCACGGCTCGGGGTCAGCGATCGCGCGGATGTCGGCATTCGGATCCCTTCCGCCAGCGGGCTAGTGGTGACCTACAAGTACCGCCTCTCCACGAACCCGGACCGGCAAGCCCCCGCTATCGCCGTCATGGGGGGTGGAGGACTGGTGACCTGGGGCAACCACGCGCACTTCGAGCTGACGCTGATCGCCTCCGGTCGCCAGAAACTGCTCACGCCCTACGGCGGTCTCCGCGTGGGACAGGTTTTGCCATTGTCCCGAGACGCGGCATCGGATTCACCAACGGCGGGTGGGTTCTTCGGACTGCGGATCGGCAAGGAGCAACTGGGCGTGAGCGCCGAAGTGGGCGTGTTCTATGACCGTTCGGCGCTCGGCGTGCGATCGTCAGACGTCATCGTGGTGCCGGCATTGGTGCTGCACGGCCAGGACCTCATCAACGCGATCACCCGGGGAACCAGCGGCCGCCCGCGCTAAGCCTGCCTGACGCATGCCTGCCGCGTGTTCAACGCCACCAGTGTGATTCTGGGAGCGGCACGACATCGACGGCAAACTTTCCCGCGAACCACGCGCGCATCTCCCTCGTCATCACGAGGAACTCCGATGCGGCGTGCGACACGCCCAAAAGGGCCATGCCAGTGGTAGCAGCGAATCGTTCGACATCGGCAAACTTTGTGTGCCCATACTCGGTGTCAATGCGAGAACGTATTTCGCCCGTGATGTACGCCTGTGCATCGGCCGCTTCCGCGTGCCGCATCTGCTCGACGCGATCGCCCGACCCGGCGATAATGGCAACCGTGTGGATGACGGCCGGCCGCGCTCCGGTCGAGTCCAGGTAGGGCACGGCAAACACGCGTCGCAACGTGTGTTCGAGGTCCACGAGGGATGTCGGCGGAACTGCCGCGATCACGCCGGCGTAACCAGGTCCGTAGGGGAAGAACTGTCCTGTAATGGTACCCTGTAAGGCTGCGGCGATCGACCGAGACGTGCTCAGAGTCGGGTGATAATCGAGCGGCGCATGACACGAGTAGACGGAGAGCTGTTTCGATTGAAGGAGGTGCACTGTGTTGGCGTCGATGGGCCGAAAGAATCGACCCCAACCCCCGCGCGGATCGCCCGACTCCAGATCTATCGGATGATGCAGAAACAGCAGATCGCCGGGCTGTGCCCGAGTGAGAAAATCGTGGAGTATCACCGCGCTGGGAAACGCGGCTAAGAACACCGTATGCACCGTGTCGCCGCCGCGTATCATGAGGCCATTGAACCGCTCGGCGAAGTCCGGTTCAACCCACGTGCGCCATGGATTCCGCTCGGCGTCATAGACCGCGGGCAAGTAGCGCGAGAACGCAGGGTCGGGGGCAGACGCAGCGATGCCAAAGAACTCGTCGAGCCCCGCGTTGATTGTCGCAAGACTTTCCATGTGCACAGAGTGTGTTGCTAACGGCGACTCGGCGACGATCAGTGGTGAGCAGTACGTCTCCGCAACTCGCGGGCGATCGCGTTCCTGAGAGTCGCATCGAGCTCGACGTTGAGAGTCTGAGCTACCTCGAGGTAATCGACGACAACCCGGGCAGCTGAGTCCGCTGTAATCAGCCGATGTGAATAGTCACCCAGAGTAGACAGAACGGACGCTCGAGAGGGCACCCGATCGGCATCAGCAGTGGTCGGGAACACAGGCGAGACCGAGTGGGCCACCTTCGGACATTCCTCGCTCCGACGCGCCCGAATCTCGACGATCTGGTGCACAAGGAAGTACTTCGGACCGCCGTAGATGCTTCCCGCGTGACCGCTGACTCCCCGGAGATGGACGTACACCGGCTGATGGGGCTGACTCACCATCTGTCGGTACGTCCCCGCGAGCGTCGAATCGGGCACCCGCACGATGGTTGTGGGATCGTCGCACGGGAAGAACGTGCCCTCACCATCGTCGCCGACGTAGATACCCCGCACGTCGATCGTGGGATGGCACCCGGCTAGAAGGCTAGCGATGACTGCCAGCTCGAACCTGCCCATACGCCAATTGGTCATCGGCGCCGCCATAGCGCGAGGGCGGAGTCAATGAGGACCCGACGCCGCCTAAACTCGATGCCGTACTTCGCGTTCAGGACCGTAAGATCGGCTCTCACGACACTATCGGGAACGTCCCCGTGGAAGACCGTGGCATCGAGCACGTCCCCCATCGTGAACCGAGGTGCAACAAGGAGCAGCCCCGCCGCCGGTGTCGCGGCCCGTTCCGTGCCAGTGATCACTGTGTATGCCGGGCGGCTTCCGAACCCGAATAGCTCCTTCGCCTTCCGAGCCCCGTCGGCTCCGAAGAACGGTTCAATGGACCACATCCGGGCCGCTTCATACGTTCCTGCCAAGTCGCCAGGAAAGCCACCGCCCACCTTGTCGCAGTGGCTCGCGCCATAGATCGCCAATCCTTTGAGGTGTTGGTTCAGCACCTGCTCGGCGATGATGTTCCGAATATTCCCCCCTCGATTCACCAGGGGGACGAGATCCTCCGGACGCTTGATGCTCTGCCAGTCGATCGGGCTATCGCCGCCGAGGACCCGCACTCGCTGATCACGGAGTAGACGAGCATTGACTTCCTGCACTGCCCGCAGGAAGTCCTCGTAAATTGGGCTTTCCCAAACCTCAGCACCGCTCGCGTCGCGCCACACGACTGCGAGTTCTTCGCGCGACATTGTGGTCCCATCGAGGATGAAGCGGTCCAGCAATGCCTGATGGACTGGATTGACCGACTCGACAACAATCACCCGAACAACGCGCGGAAAGGCGGAATGCCGAACGAGGGCGAGCCGGAGATCGGAATCGTACTTGCGTCCATGATCCTCCCCGAGGCAGACAACATCCGCTGTTTTCCAGGCGTCGAGGATCTGTTGGACAACTTCAGCATATCTATCGTTCTCCCGCGGCCGCCTTGGCCCTGCCGCCAGGAATACGACGAGGCAGGACAGCGACAGTCGGAGAGAGACGGTGGGCTTCATACGGAGTTCTCTCCGTTATCAAGTGAACCCCAGGTGTGCGGCCTAACGGACCGCGCTTAAGCTGCGGCGCGCTGAAGAAAAAGTAGTCATTCAATATCCTACGCGCGCCGCCAGCTTCAAGCGCTGGTTAGGCGCCGCGAGCGTGAATCCACCCACGGCATGTGAACGCCTTGCGGTGACTTGCGGGCGCCGCGGCGTACCAGTAATGTGACCGGGAACTTGAGGCCGGCGGCACTGATCTTGCGCGACTGGCGTGGCACAGGTAGACGCCAGGATGGTTGGAGAGATCGGGAGTTGTAGATGCGCAGCAACGCCTTCGGAATTCTCGCTTTGACAGTGGTGGCCTGTTCGGGCCCGACGGACCTTGGTCTGGGTCCGCTGACCGGTAGTTGGTCGTTCACGATCACCACCCAATACAGCAACTATGTTCCAGACACGTCGACGAGCGGCCTTCCCCATGCAGGATTCTCGCGCTCGTCCGGCCTCGTCATCCTCATCCAGGAGGACGACAGCTTCTACACCTATGGTGAAGCCGGAAGGGTGACGCATGTCTCGGCGGATTCCGTTGCGACCGCTGCGGCCACACGCGATTCGTCGGGCCCCGTCCCCTATCCGGGGCCCGGTCTCATGCCGCTCGTGAAGGTCAGGAACGACACGATCTTCAACCTGTACGGTCTGCCACTTCCGCCAGCGTCACGAGTGAGGTCGAATGTGATCAGCATAACGATCGGCCTGGAGGGACCGAGCTGCCTTGGGCTGATAAGGAGTCCGAGATTCGGGACCAGCCCGGCCTGCCAGACGGTGGCCCGCTGGGAGCGGTGAGGTGTCCCGCCGCGGCGGCCTAACGGACCGCGCTTAAGCTGCGGCGCGCTGAAGAAAGATTCATTCCGTAATCTACGCGCGCCGCCAGCTTCAAGCGCTTGTTAGGCGGCGCCACTCGAGACGACACCTAGCCGAGTGTGAAACAGTTTCGAGGTCCCACCAGCGCCCACCCCCTTGAGTATCTCGCGACAAGCCACTCGCACGAGCTGGCCCCACCCATCACCACCGGCCCCGTGTGTTCGGGGCGACGGTGGGCGGACGTCAGCGTAATGCCAATCGCGGCGGTGTCGCCCACGAACACCACTGGAGAGATCTCAAAATATGAGATGTCACCAGAGTCGTCAGCAAACCGTTGAATGTCAGTACGTGACAAAACCACGAAGATGCGGCCGTCGGAGTCAGGGAGTCCGCGAGGATCGAGGTGACCGTCGGAGCTTGAGACGATGATGCGTTGTCCGTTGGATGAATGGAACGCGGCGAGAGCACCCAGCGAGCGCTAGGCGCGTAACGGTATCGGACGCAGTAAGGGGTCGCTGAGGCACCGCGACCGGGAATTGTGCGGTGCTGGCGCAGCCTACGATAACAAGGATGGTGAACATGAGAGCGCGAAGGTGATGCATAGGCATGTAGCGCCGCCTAACGGACCGCGCTTAAGCTGCGGCGCGCTGAAGAAAAAGGTGTCATTCAATATCCTACGCGCGCCGCCAGCTTCAAGCGCTTGTTAGGCGGCGACGCAGCGATGCGGGTCAATCCCATTCTAGATACAGGTACCAGTCACCACCCAGCGGCTTGTAGCATATACCCGACCGACTGACTCCTCGAGACTGATCGAGCGATTGGCACTGCGGCTCGAGGTGAGCGTCAGAGTACGCGTACCCCTTTACTGACCCACTCGTAACAAGACCCTTGGTCTGCGCCATCAGGTAAATGACTCTCGGCTCGTCCTGCGGCCGCTGCAGCAACCCCGCCTCAAGGCCGAGACTCTTGAAGAGACCCCGATACTGATCCCAACGGTCCCGACTGAACCCCAAGTCCGAGGCTGCGCGAGGCCAAGCGACGCTCTTCCGCGTCCAAGTGAAGTCAGGTGCGATGCGTACGAGTTCACTATCGACGCGCGCCATGAGGATCAGCTGGTCGAAGGGACTTTGATGCTGCTTCCATCGCGCGCCAAGCTCCGAATCGGTGGGAAAGGGACGGCGCACGTCTGCCATCACGAGGGCCTCGAACGTCGAATCCCGGGCCCGTTGTTGAGTCGCAGAGTCTGTCCGCGTTAGCCTGGACTGTGGCGCTTGCTTGCAGGCGACGGCGCTTATCGGACCGGCGACAAGGAGCGTGAGCCAGAATACTCTCATGCTGGGCATCATATTGTCTTGTGTCGCTGCCTAACGGATCGCGCTTAAGCTGCGGCGCGCTGAAGAAGAATTCATTCCGTAATCTACGCGCGCCGCCAGCTTCAAGCGCTTGTTAGGCGGCACCGCAGGTCAGTAGATGACAGGATTGCTGATCGAGTTGCCGCCCCACACGACCCAGATGGAGTCTCGATTCACAGGACGAAAGTCGGCAGCGAGCGCGAAGGCCCGAGAGCCAAAGCACCCGAAGCATTGGAGCCTGGGGTCCGTAATCGCCGCGTGGATGTCGACGCCCCAGCGCCAGTCCTCCCGCAGTGGAAGGGTTACTGTGCCCTCGCTGAGTATCTGATTGCCTGTCTGGAAGCGAAAGCGGACTTCGACCTCCCCCCTAGTGCTCGTGGAAATCTCCGACGTGTGGGGTGTGGCGTTGTCACGAGTGCTTCGGAAGTCGTCGCCGTGCCACTGCCAGGTGCGGTGCCCCTCCCGAACGGTGACGGTCAGCATTTCGAGGGCAAGTGGTGGTATTAGCGGCGCCGAGACACTGAGCCGCGCGTCGGGTTCGCATGCTCCTGCTCCAACCAGGAGTGAGCCAAGAACCCAGAGTCGTGATGCGATAACCGAGAGGTTTCTCATAGGACGTGCCTCCGATCGGACTTCCATATCTATACCCTCGAGGTGACGCTGCAGGTCACCTCATCACGCGCGGTGCCGTCTAACGGATCGCGCTTAAGCTGCGGCGCGCTGAAGAAAAATTCATTCCCTAATCTACGCGCGCCGCCAGCTTCAAGCGCTTGTTAGGCGGCACCGCAGGTCAGTAGATGACAGGATTGCTGATCGAGTTGC
>Ga0184608_10000254_pt1 | contig 13704 bp, 8 predicted proteins | sample PLM1_30_coex_FD_133010 | JGI IMG/M metagenome (GOLD analysis project Ga0184608, IMG submission 133010) | Groundwater sediment microbial communities from an aquifer in East River, Colorado, USA - PLM1_30_coex | ecosystem: Environmental > Terrestrial > Soil > Riparian zone | place: USA: East...
CATCAGGAAGGCGTCGAGTGCGTCTCGCCAGCGAGCCAGTTCGATAAACGTGTAGGTACCTTGTTTGAACACGATTCCCGCGTGTGGATGACTGGCCCGCGCTCTGGCTAACGGCTGGCTGTCCAACGACGCCAAGGCGCGCTTGGCAGCTGGGCCCTCGCGGACATCCTTGAGGTACACATTCAAGTCGCCTGTTAGCGTGTCGAAATACCATCCACCGTGGCTTGGCGCGACTCGCGCTAGTTCTCTGAACGGGCGCTCGGCCACCGATTCGAGGTGCTCCGAGCTGGGGCCTGCCAAAGGCCGTGACGCCAGTGGACCGCTGCTTGGTCCTGGCCGATCGGCGCATGCGATCGCTCCCAGCGTCACCGCGCCGATGATCAAACGAACTCTCATCGTGACCTCTCGGTGTTTGAGCGCTATTCGAAAAAGGTCTGTGTCCGACGTTTTCCCGAGGGCACTCGGAATTGGAGATGGATGATCCGGAGGCTTGCAGTCGACCGTGACACGAGTCACCAAATTACAGGCTGGTCGTCTTAACCCACTGTGGCTGGAACGCAACAGTGGAGACGCATCTGGCCTGCCGCGTAACGAGCGCGCCACGGCCATGCACTCCTCCCTGCTCCGCTTCGCTCTACCGCGGCACGAAGTCCTGCGTAGGCTCGAGCCGGCGCGCGAACGCCGCCAGCAGCCGCGCCGCCCGCTCCAGGTCCTCCAGCGCCACCATCTCGTTGGGGCTGTGCATGTAGCGGTTGGGCACGCTCACTAGGCCCGTGGGAACTCCCCGTAACACATTGTAGATCGCATCCGCGTCGGTGCCCGTGTCGTGCGGGGCTGCCTGGATGGTGTACGAGATCTTTTCCTTGTCGGCGCATTCGACCAGCAGATCGAACACGACGGAACTCACCGACGACCCCCGCGACAGGACGATGCCGCCCCCCAACTTGTGGTCGCCCGCCTGTTTCTTGTCCGCTCCCGGATAGTCGGTCGCGTGCGTCACGTCCACCACGAGCGCCACGTGCGGATCGAGTCCCGCCGCGCTGGTTCGCGCGCCGCCGCCTTGCCAGGCGATTTCCTCGCGTGTCGTCGCCACGGCGAAGACACCCGCGTGTTTGGGCCGGTCGGCGGCGAGCCGGCGGACCGCTTCGGCCACCACATACGCGCCGATGCGGTTGTCGATGCTGCGCGACACGATCCTCCCGTTCGGGTACTCCTGCACGGCGGTGTCGAGCACGCCCGCGTCTCCGACGCGCACGCGCTCTCCCGCCTCCGCCTTGTTCGCCGCGCCGATGTCGATCCACAGATCCAGCACCTTCGAGACCTTCTCGAGCTCCTCCTTCTTGAGGTGGTGGACGGCCTTCTTCCCGATGACGCCGCGCACCGGCCCCGAGCGGCCCAGGAGCAGCACCCGCTGGCCCACCAGTACCTGCGAGTCCCACCCGCCGATACCGCTGAAATAGAGGAAGCCCTCGTCATCGATGTGCGTGACCTGCAGGCCGATCTCGTCGATGTGGCCGGCGAGCATCAAGCGCGGTTTGCCTTTCGGGTTCAGCGCCGCAATGGAGTTGCCGTGCACGTCGACCGACACTTCGTCGGCGAAGCCTTCGACCTCGGCCCGCCAGACGCGGGCCGGCGCCTGTTCGAAACCCGAGGGCCCTGCCGTATCGAGGAGCTTCTTCAGGAATCCCAACGTCTGAGATGTCATGTCGTGCCCGCCTTCCGGGAACGGGGGAGATTCAGGCGGCGCCGGATGCTATCGGCGGCCGCGCCGTCTACGAACTGCGCCTGGTGGCCCGCACGCACCGGGATCGCCGAGACCCTGACCGACCCACCGGGTGCGACTTCGAAACGGAGAATCGCGGACAGGTCGGTCCAGGGCTTTCCCTGCCGGAATATGAAGTTGCCGAGGGACTGCGCGATTGGCTTTCCCTGGTGCCACACCACCGGCTGCAACACGTGGGGGTGATGCCCCAGGACGATGTCGGCGCCCGAGTCGATCAGCCCTTCGTAGAAGCGTCGCAAGGAGGGCTGGGGCTCCTCCGAGAATTCCGTTCCGGCGTGGACGCTCACGACGATGAGGTCGACGCGGCCCTCGGCCTTCATGCGCTGCACGGCGGGATAGATCCAGCGCGGGTCGCCAAACGCGACGTAATTCGCGCCTTCGTGACCGTAGAAGTCGTCCGGCGACGCGTTCCAGGCGCGGGTGACGGCGAAGAACGCGACGCGCCACCCGTGACTGCGCACGATGACCGGCTGCTCGGCCATCGACCGGCCGAGCGCCGAGCCGACGAACGGGACGCCGGCGCGGGTCAGCTGTCGCATCGTTTCCTCCATACCTGCGCGCCCGCCGTCCCAGCCGTGGTTGTTCGCCGTGCTCAGGATGTCGAACCCGGCACGGGCCAGCGATTGCGCCGCGACGAGCGGGGCGGTGAACACCATCCCGCTCGTGTCGCGGTGTCGCGTCTTCAGCGAGATAGCACTCTCGAGGTTACCGAACAAAATGTGCGCCGCGCGTAGCGTGTCGAGGACTGCCGCGAACGGATACAGCGTGTCGCCTTGCAGCAGGTGATCGAGCGCGTCGCGGCGGCCGAGGTTGATGTCGCCCACGGCGTAGAGACGCAGCGTGTCGCGGGGGCCCTGAAGCAGCACGGTGCACGTCGCCAAGGCGCCAAGAATCGTCACGTGTGTCAACCGCTGATCAAAGGAGTGAGCAGCTCAACAGCCTCCACCAGGCGCGGTCCCGGACGCGACGTGTACGCGTTGCCGTCGAGGAACTCGACACGCGCGCCTGCCAGCAGCGCTCGCGCGTCGGGGTCGGTCACGGCGGCCACCTCGCGGCGCGCCCGCGGCACGTCGAATCCGCACAGGGCGACCACGACCACGTCGGGGGCGAGTGTCCTAAGCTCACGCCAGGGGCGCGTCACCGAGCGATCACCGGGACGGGCTCCGACGTCAACCCCCCCAGCGGCGGCGACGAGCTCCGGAACCCAGTGCCCGGCCACGTAAGGTGGATCGACCCATTCGATGACCAGAACGCGGAGGCCCTCACGTAGGGGCGCAGCATGCTGCGTCCCTACATGACGCAGCCGGTACCGCAGCCCGGCGACCAGCTCCTCAGCCTCGCTCCGGAGATCGAGAGCGTCCCCGACTTTGCCAATATCGCCGAACACACCCGCGAGGTCGTGCGCGTGCAATGTGACGACGCGCGGATGGCTCGGTAACGCGGCGAGTAGGGGCGCAGCATGCTGCGCCCCTACATCGACCGCACAGACGTCGCATAGCGACTGACCGATGATCACGTCGGGGGCGAGCCCTCCCAGCAGGTCCCGGTCGATCGTGATTGGAGCCACGCCGTCGCGTTTGGCCGCAGCCATGCGCTGGTCGATCTCCGCCGAGGGGAGCGTCGCATCGACACTCGAGCGCGTGACCCGTGGCAACTTCCGGACTTCTGGGGGCCAGTCGCATTCGTGGGACACGCCCGCAAGCCACCCACCCGCTCCCAGCGCGGCCACGATCTCCGTGCCGGCGGGCAAAAGGGATACGATGCGCATGCCCGGATGCCGGTGAGTAGGGGCACAGCATTGCTGTGCCCCTACATCGACCGCGCCCCTACGATTTTTGCGAGCCGACCCGATACAGGGTCACGCCGAGCACGGCGAACAAGGCAAACGCGAGCAGGTTCGATTCCGTGATGGAACCTAACGCGTGGAACAGAGGAACCTCCTCAGCCAGGGCGTCGGCGGAACCGAGCACCCCCGCGATCGCGGCGAGGACGATGCCGCAGATGGCTCCGCCCGCGATGAGGCCGCTCGAGAACAGGACGCCCGGTCCCGACTCGACCTCGGCGATCGACTGGAGCGCCGCCTTGGCGCGCCGCTCGATGAGCCAGCGAACGACGCCGCCTATGAACATCGCCGACGACGTCGAGATCGGCAGATACACGCCGACCGCGACGGGCAGCGCCTGCACACCCATCAGCTCGATCGCGATCGTGATGAACACCCCCAGCAGCACCAGCGCCCAGGGGAGTTTGTGGGTCAGGATCCCGTCGGTGACGAGCGCCATGATCGTCGCCTTGGGCGAATCGAGCCGGGGAATCACGCGACCTTGGAACTCGTGAACGCGGCCGCCGATCCCGGGGTCGAGCACGTAGCGCAGCTCGTGGGTCGCCGGATCCATCAGGTACTTGCCGGCCGCGACGCCCTCGGTGATCACGTACACGCGGACCACTTGGTAGGTGTTCTGGTCGACCGAGTCGCTGCCCGCCAGGCGGAAGCCCGACATCGTCTCGGGCAACACCTCGACCGTCGGCCGGCCGCCGGCGGTCGGCGCCGCTGCCTCCGCGCTGAAGGCGGGGTGTGTCTCCGGGACGGGGTAGGTGTAGGCGCGATTGAGCAGGGTGAGGGTCCACCCGATGACCATGGCCGAGCCGACGGTACCCACCAGGATGGCGATCTGCTGGCGCCGCGGCGTCGCGCCGACGAGGAACCCGGTTTTCAAGTCCTGCGAGGTATTGCCCGCATTCGCGGTGGCGACGGCCACGACGGCGGCGATCGCGATCGCCTGCACCCGGTGGTCGACGCCGGTCCACCCGATGGCGACAAAGATCAGACAGGTCCCGAGCAGCGCAGCGATGGTCATGCCCGAGATGGGATTGGCCGAGGAGCCGATCTGCCCGCAGACGCGGGAGGAGACGGTCGCGAAGAAAAACCCGAAGATCACGATCAGGATCGCGCCGAGCAGGTTGACCCCCACCTGCGGCAGCAGCGTGAGGACGATCGCAAGCACGATCGAGCCGCCGATCGTGACCGAAATCGGAAGATCATCCTCGGTGCGGAGCTTGGTCACCGCCTGGCCCAGGCGCGACTCGCGCAGGTCCTTCCAGCTCGCGGCGAAGGAGGTGACGATCGTCGGCAGCGAGCGGGCGAGCGCGATGATACCCGCCGAAGCGACGGCGCCCGCCCCGATATAGAAGATGAAGCTCGAGCGAATCTCCCCTGGGCTCATGTCGCGGATCAGCTTCACGGCGGGAAATCCGAAGGGCTCGGTGAGCCCCGAGCCCACCAGCTTGATCGCGGGCGCGAGCACCAGGTAGGCGAAGCAGCCGCCCGCGAACAGGTATCCCGCGATGCGCGGCCCGATGATGTACCCGACGCCGAGCAGCTCCGGCGAGATCTCCGTGGAGACCGCCGCACCGGGGTAGAACCCGAACGCCTTGCCCGGCACGTCGCGCCACAGCTTCAGTCCGCCCATCAGAAACTTGTAGACGAACCCGATCCCGAACGCCTGGAAGACGCGCTTGGCCTGGAGCCCGCGCTCCTCGCCGGCGATCAGTACTTCGGCGCAGGCGGTGCCCTCCGGGTAGATGAGGGTGCCGTGCTCCTTGACGATCAGAGCGCGGCGCAGGGGGATCATCATCAGGATCCCCATCAAGCCGCCCGCCGTCGCGAGGATCGCCACGCGGCCGATGTCCAGATCGTAGCCCATCAGCAGAATCGCGGGTACGGTGAATACGACCCCCGCCGCCACGGAATCGCTGGCCGATCCCGTGGTCTGCACGATGTTGTTCTCCAGGATCGACGTCCGTCCCAACGCGCGGAAGATCGTGATCGAGAGCACCGCGATGGGAATCGAGGAGCTGACCGTCAACCCGATCTTGAGCGCCAGGTACACGCTCGACGCGCTGAAGATCAGGCCGAGCAGCACGCCGAGGATGAGCGCCCGCGGCGTCAGCTCGGGGAGGGTCTGCGACGCGGGGACGTACGGCTGATGAGTCGCCATAAGCGGCAGAATCTGCGCCTCGAACCGCACCCGTGTCCAGCCGCCGGCGCGCGAACTTCATTGCCGGGGCCGGGGTATAGCGGGCCCGATGCCCGAGACCACCGACTCGCACCTCCCCGCGCTGCGCCAGGCTTTGGCCGGGCGCTACGACATCGAGGCACAAATCGGGCGGGGCGGGATGGGCCTCGTGTACCTCGGCCGCGAGCTACGGCTCGACCGGCCCGTCGCCATCAAGCTGTTGCCTCCCGAGCTCGCGGCGGACGGACCCTGTCGCGAGCGCTTCCTCCGCGAAGCGCGCACCGCCGCCGGTCTGGCCCACGCCAACATCGTGCCGATCCACTCCGTGCACGAAGTCGGCGAGTTCGTGTTCTTCACGATGGCCTACGTGGCGGGCGAAACGCTCGCGAAGCGTATCGCGACGAGCGGTCCCCTCGGGGCCGAGGAGGGTGCGCGTCTGCTCGCGGAGGTGGGTGACGCGCTCGCGTATGCCCACGCGCGCGGCGTCCTGCATCGCGACGTGAAGCCCGACAACATCCTGCTCGAGTCGGCCACGGGTCGTGCGCTGCTCGCCGACTTCGGGATCGCCCACGTCAGCCCCCGCGGCCGCGCGGCCGCCCCACGCGGCCCGGTGCTCGGCACCGCGGCATTCATGAGTCCCGAGCAGGCTCGCGGCGAGCCCGTCGACGCGCGCAGCGATGTCTACTCGCTCGGCGTGGTCGCGTTCTATGCCTTGTCGGGACGGCTGCCGTTCGAGGCGGCCACCGACGGTGCGACGTTGGTCCTGCACATCACCGAGCCGGCGCCGGCGCTCCGGTCCATCGCACCCGCCGTGCCGCCGCGGCTCGCATACGTCGTGGATCGCTGCCTCGCCAAGGATCCGTGGGGGCGCTTCCCTGACGTCGGTGCGCTGGTCCGCGCCGTGGCCGAAGCCGTCGAGCCGCCACGGGCGCCCCTCGCGGTGCGGGCATTCCTGATCCGCGGACGGAACCGGGCGATGGGCCTCGTGCTGCTCCCCGTCGCAATCATCACCTGGCTCTACACGGGCGATCTGGAGCTGCGGGCCGCCGCCGTCGCCGCCTGCGTCGCCGCGCTGCTCCTCCCGGTGGTTACCGCGATCGTTCGGGCGCGCCGGCTGCTGGCGTCCGGATACCGGCACGAGAGCCTCGTCGCCGCCCTCGCGGCCGAGCGGGGGCGGCGACGGGAAGAGCTGGCGTTCGTGTACGGCGCCGCGCCCAGCGCCTTCGAGAAGACGATGGAGCGGCTGGCGCGCGTCGCGGTCCTCGTCGCGGGGACGAGCGTGTGGGTGCACGCGGCGCCTTTCGAGCTGGTCGGCGGCGCAGGTGTCGTCGCCCTGCTCGCGGCGATTGTGGCGCGCGCCCGCACCGAGCAGCGCACCGATCCACGTGGCGAGCGCCGGCTCCGCTTCTGGCGCGGACCGCTCGGCCGCTGGCTCTTCCGCGTCGCCGAAATGGGCCTGCGGCGCACGCCTCCGATTGTCACGATCTTGGGAGGAGGGGGGCGGCTCGAGACGCCGGCGTGAGCCCGGCATTACTATAGGGGTGCGATGACGCACCCCCGTCCTCCCTCCGACCGTCTCTTCATCGACTTCCAGTCGGCGCTCGCCGGCCGCTACTCGCTGGAGCGCGAGCTGGGCCGCGGCGGCATGGGGGTCGTGTACCTCGCGCGTGAGGTGCGGCTCGATCGCTCCGTCGCCATCAAGCTCCTGCCCCCTTCCAAGACCGTCGATCCCAAGCTGCGCGAGCGCTTTCTCAAGGAAGCACGCACGGCCGCGAAGCTGTCGCATCCAAACATCATCCCCATTCATGCTGTCGAAGAGATTGGGGAATTCGTGTTCTTCGCGATGGCCTACGTGGACGGTGAGACGCTCACCGAGCGAGTGCGGCGCCGCGGTCCGATGGCGCCGTCGGAAGCGGCGCGCGTGCTGCGCGACGTCGCGTGGGCGCTCGCGTACGCGCACGGTCAGGGCGTGATCCACCGTGATGTGAAGCCCGACAACATCCTGCTGGAGGAGGCGTCGGGACGCGTGCTCGTGGCCGATTTCGGCATCGCCGGCGTCGTCGCGGGCGCGGCGGGACTCGTGGCCGGCGAGATCATCGGCACGCCGGAGTTCATGAGCCCGGAGCAGGCGCTGGGTGAGGACGTGGACGCGCGCAGCGACCTCTATTCGCTGGGCATTGTCGGCTACTTCACCCTCTCGGGGACTTTGCCGTTCGAGGCCGAAAAGTCGACCGATGTTCTGGCGAAGCAGGTGACGGAGCCGGCGCCGCCGCTCTCGACAACCGCGCCGCTCGTACCCAGACGCCTCGCTCAAGCCATCGACCGCTGTCTGGCCAAAGATCCCGCCGACCGGCCGGACGGCACGGCGGCGTTGGCGGAGCAGTTGGGCCACGCCCTCGAGCAGCGGCGCGACCTGCCCGTTGCGCTCCGCGCGTTCGTGAAGCACGACGCGCGGCTCGACGGACCGGGCGTGCTGCTCTATCCGCTCGCGATGCTCGTCGTGGCTCCGCTGGCGGGCGTGCTGACGGCCTCCGTGGAAGTCGGTTTCATTACGCTGATCAGCGGCTACACGGTCGTTCCGCTCGGTGTGCTGATCAATCGCGCGCGTCGCCTCCTCAAGTCAGGGTTCGGCCACGGGGACATCGGGGTCGCGTTCAAGGCCGAGGTGGACCGCGGCCGCGAGGAGCGCGCGTTCGGCGTCGGCCACAAGGCCTCGGTCTTCGAGCGCGTTTGCAAGTGGGTCAGCGGGATCTCCATGGGTGCCGCGATGGCTATGGTCTTCGTTGGTGTCGCCGATGGCGAGCTCATGGGTTTGTTCGGCGGTGTGCTGACCGTGGGCGTCGCGTCTGGGATCGGATGGGGCGCGATGCTCCAGCGGCGACGCGATGTGGACGTCGAGTTCTGGGGCAGGCTGTGGACGGGCCGCGTGGGCCGGTGGCTCTTCGGGATCGCGCGCGCGCTCGCCGGCAAGCGAGCGTTGCCGGCGCCGCTCACCCACCGGCCGACGGAGCTTTCGATCGGCATGGCCGCCGAGCAGCTGTACGAGTCGCTCCCGAAGGAAACGCAACGCGAGCTGCGCGATCTGCCCGACGTCGTGCACAAGCTCGAAGACGACGCGCAGCGCACCCGCCGCCGACTCGACGAGCTGCAGGACGTGCTGGGTGGGCGCGGCGACGCGACTTCTCCCGATTCCGCGATCGCCGCGCGCCACGACCGCATCCTTGCCGACCTGACCGCCGAGCGCGAGCTGCTGCAGCAGCGCCTCGCGGACGCCGTGGCCGCGCTCGAGACGATCCGATTGAACCTGCTGCGACTGCACGCCGGCACCGGCAGCGTGCAGAGCCTGACGACCGATCTGGGGTTGGCGCGCGAAGTCGCCAAGGCTGTCGACTTGCTGCTCGAGGGCCACCGCGAGATCGACGCGGAGCTCGGATCGTGAGCTTTCTCGAATTCCAGACGGCGGTCGTGGGACGTTACGCCATCGAGCGCGAGCTGGGCCGGGGCGGGATGGGGATCGTGTTCCTGGCGCGCGACCTGCGGCTCGAGCGCGTGGTCGCGGTCAAGCTGCTGCCGCCCGCCCGCGCGCGCGATGCCGCCGCGCGCGAGCGCTTCCTGCGCGAAGCCCGCATGGCGGCCCAGCTGTCCCACCCCAACATCATTCCCATCCACGCAGTCGAAGAATTCGGCGACTTCGTGTTCTTCGTGATGTCGTTCGTGGACGGCGAGACCCTGGGGGCGCGCGTGCGGCGGGAGGGCGCCCTCAAGCCGCACGACGCGGCCGGCATCCTGCGCGAAGTGGCCTGGGCGCTCGCCTATGCGCATGGCCAGGGCGTGGTGCACCGCGACGTGAAGCCCGACAACATCCTGCTCGAGCGTGGCAGCGGACGCGCCCTCGTCGCCGATTTCGGCATCGCGCGGTCGGTCCAGGCGTATGCCCTTTCCGGAGAGCACGAGCTGGTCGGTACGCCCGAGTACATGAGCCCCGAGCAGGCGACGGGCGACGCGCTCGACGGGCGGAGCGACCTGTACTCGCTCGGGGTCGTCGGCTACTACGCCCTGTCGGGGCGTTTGCCGTTCACGGCCGCGTCCGTGGCGGGGCTACTCGCCCAGCACGCCGGCCAGGCGCCACCGCCCCTCGTTGTGCCGGGCGCGCCGGGATCGCTCCTCGCGGCGGTCGAGCGCTGCCTCCAGAAAGGCGTGGCCGAACGGTTTCAGAGCGGCGAAGAACTCGCTGCCGCACTCAGTACCGGGCTCGATGCGACTCGTGAACTCCCTGTGCCGATCCGGGCGTTTCTGACGGAAGGTCGCCTACAGGCCCAGTCGCAGTATGTGGCGCCGTTCATCGGGGCCGCGCTCATCGTGCCGCTGGGACTACAGCGACTCCTCGCGGCCGTGTTCAGCGGGACCCCTCCCGCCGTGTTCCGGACGGGCGTCGTGGTCGTCGGAGGCGTCCTCTTTGCCGCGGCCCTCGCGTCGCCGGCTGTTCTCGGCCTTCGCAGCCTGCGCCGGCTGCTCAGCGCGGGATACCGGCACGAGGATCTGGTGCGGGGCCTCGCGCTCGAGGTCGCGCGGCGGCGCGAAGAGCAGGCGTTCGCCGGTGGGGAGGGTCCCAGCCGCTGGGAGCGGCTGATGCGGGCCAAGATGTACGCTGCCCTTGGACTCGCGGCCCTCACAGGTGCTGCGGCCTTCGTCGTTCCCTATCCCGCGGTCCTGGTGGTGTTCGCATTATTCGGGCTCTCGGGTGCGGCCGCCGTCGCCACGGGGATTGCGGCGCTCGCGGCCAGCCGCAGCCGCCTGGAGAATCCTGACGAGCGCCGCCTCAAATTCTGGAAGGGGCGCATCGGCCGCTGGCTCTTCAAGCTGGCACGTATCGGATTGCCGCGCGGCATGATGGCGCCCGCCGCCGCAGACCGCCCCACTGAGGTCGCGCTCGGTTTCGCAGCGCTGGATCTGTTCGAGGCGCTGCCCAAGGAGACCCGCCAGCAGCTCGGCGATCTGCCGGCCGTCGTCCGCGGGCTCGAGGAGCGGGTGCGGCGCTTGCGGGGCAAGGGCCAGGAGGCGCGGCTGGGTGAGGCGCTCGGCGCGCTGGAAATGATCCGCTTCGATCTCTTGCGGCTGCAGGGCGGGGTGGGGACTATGGATGGACTGACGGCTGATCTGGGCGCTGCCCGGCAAATCGGCGAGCTGGTCGACGCGCTGCTCGAGGGGCGCCGCGAAGCCGACGACGCGCTGCGTTAGTCCCGGACCCGGGCAAGCCGCTCCACGGCGTCCTTCAACATCTCGTCCGTCTTACAAAATGCGAAGCGAATCCAGGAGCGCCCCAATGTCGCGTCCGAGCAGAAGCTCGAGCCTGGCACTGTCGCCACGCCGTGCTCGATCGTCAGCCACTCCGCGAACTTGTCGTCGGGGAGGTCGGACAGCTCCGAGAAACCCGCGATGACGTAGTAGGCGCCCTGGGGAGGGCGGCACTTGAAGCCCGCCTTGACGAGCCCGCTGCACAGGATGTCGCGCCGCCGGCGATAGTCCCGCGCCAAGCCTTCGTAGTAGTCGTCCCCCAACGTCTCGATCGCGACGGCGATTCCCTCCTGCAGCGGCGCCGGAGCGCCGACCGTGAGGAAGTCGTGCACCTTGCGGATCGCGTCGGTGACGTCGGGGGGCGCGACGATCGTCCCGATCCGCCACCCCGTCACGCTGAATGTCTTCGACGCGCCGCTGATCGTGATCGTGCGGTCTGCCATCTCGGGGAGGGTCGCGATCGGGATGTGCTCGCCCTCGTAATAGATGTGCTCGTAGATCTCGTCGGTCACAGCGTAGACGTCGTGGCGCCGGCAGAGATCGGCGATCCCCTCGAGCTCGGCGCGGGTGAGGACCCGGCCAGTGGGGTTGTTCGGCGTGCAGACGATGACAGCGCGGGTGCGGGGGCTGAACGCCGCCGCCAGACGGTCGAGGTCCAGGGGTTCCCCTGGTGCGAGCGGTACGAACACCGGACGGGCGTCGCACAGGATCGCGTCGGGGCCGTAGTTCTCGTAAAAAGGCTCAAAAACGATGATTTCGTCGTCGGGGTTGACCACCGCAAGCAGCGCTGCCGCCATCGCTTCGGTCGCCCCGCAGGTGACTGTGACCTGCGTCATTGGATCGACGGCCAGGTTGTACCAATCTTGGTACTTCGCGGCCAGGGCATTTCGGAGGCGGGCCGCGCCCCAGGTGATGGCGTACTGGTTGACGTCATCCCGGATCGCGCGGGCCGCCGCTTCTTTTAGGACGGCCGGGGCGGGGAAGTTGGGGAATCCCTGAGCGAGGTTGATCGCGCCGTGTTCGTTCGCGAGGCGCGTCATCCCGCGGATCACCGATTCGGTGAACCCGTGCGTGCGGCGGGCGGTGCGCATGCACAAAAAGATACGTAGATTCGGCGACCTTGGACTCTCGACCATGACCCGCGCTCTTCCACAGTTCTAGGTGTCGTCCCGCCGGGTCTGGCCCGCTGGGACCTTACGCGCGTGCGTCGCCATGGCGCTCGCGCTCTCGGTAGCGACCTGCCGCGACGCCCTGGGTCCGGGGGCGGCGACGCAGGCGCGGGTCGCCGTGACGCCCATTCTGCCATCGGAAGCGTCATTGGCCGATTTCGGCCTCACCATCGATGCCGTGCGGTTCATCGTGGTACGCCCCGCCGCCGACACTCTGGCCGACACGACGCTCGTGCTGCCCCCCGACTCGACCGAGCTCGCCCTCGACTTGCGGGTGCCGGTCATCTCGGTCCCCGAGACATTGCAGGTCTCTGTCGTGGCACTGTCCGGGACACTGCCGCTCTTTGCCGGCACGCGACTCGTTCCGGTGCCCAGCGCGCTCGCGACGGCCATTCCCGTCGACAGCTTTGTCGGTCCGGTGGCGGATAGCATCGTGATCGTGCCGCGCAGCCCCTTCATTCTTCTGAATGACTCGCTGCGCTTCCAGGTGCAGGGCTTCGACAGCAGCGGCGTCCCCGTCACGCAGTTCTACATCGCCTGGAGCAGCAGCGACTCCGCCGTGGCGCCGATCAACCGGTTTGGCGTGCTGCGCGCGCCAGGCACGCGCGCGGCGGTGCGCGTCATCGCGCGGACCCCATCCGGCGCGAGCGACTCGGTGACGGCCACCTTCACGCCGCCCGCCACGCAGCTCGCCCTCGTCTCCGGCGGTGGGCAGACTGACACCGTCGGCTCCCCCCTCGCGACGCCGCTGGCCGTCGAAGCCCGAGCCTCGGACGGCATCGGAGTAGGAGGGGTCGCGGTGCGGTTCCGCTCCTTGTCGGGGGGCGGCGCCGTCGCCGACTCGTTGGTCGTGACCGATGCCGCGGGTCGGGCGAGCACCAGCGCCACCCTTGGCGGCGCGCTCGGGCCCCAGAGCTTCGAGGCGAGCGTTGCGGGACTCACGGGCAGTCCCGTCACATTCATCGCCACCGCGCTCGCGGGACCGCCGACCCAGCTCCTCGCCTCGGCCGGCGACGCCCAGGTCACCACGGTCGCCACACCCGTGTCGACGCGGCCCGCCGTCGTCCTGAAAGACGCGGGGGGCAACCCCGTCGCGGGTGCGAGCGTCACGTTCAGCGTGGCCTCGGGCGGCGGGGGCATCACGGGCGGCACCCAGACCACCGACGCGAGCGGCGCCGCGACCGTGGGGAGTTGGACACTCGGCAATCTCGCCGGCACCAACACCCTCACCGCGTTGGCAGCAGGGCTCACCCGCACGTTCACCGCGACGGGCGTAGCCGATTCGGCGACGCAGCTCGTGGCGACCGCAGGCGACCTGCAAAGCGCCCTTGTGGGCACCGCCGTCGCGATCGACCCCACCGTCCGGGCGCAGGACCAGTTCGGGAATCCCGTCGCGGGGGCGTCGATCACCTTCGCTGTGAGCGGCGGCGGCGGGAGCGTC
>Ga0184608_10000256_pt1 | contig 13608 bp, 12 predicted proteins | sample PLM1_30_coex_FD_133010 | JGI IMG/M metagenome (GOLD analysis project Ga0184608, IMG submission 133010) | Groundwater sediment microbial communities from an aquifer in East River, Colorado, USA - PLM1_30_coex | ecosystem: Environmental > Terrestrial > Soil > Riparian zone | place: USA: East...
CTGCAAACGGTGGCCCGTGTTCGCGGTATCGGTCGCTACACACGCAACCTGCTCGCGGCGTTCGCGCGCCTCGCACCGGATGACATCGAATGGACGCTGCTGCGCCTCCGGAATTTCCCGCCGGCTGACGTGTCCCCGCTGCCGCCGCATCGCGATCTCAACACGCTGCGTCTTCGCCGCCCCGAGCTCTCGATGCTCGCCTTCGATCCGATCCTGCTCTCGGCGGAGCTCGCGGTCGCGCGCCCGCGCGTCTATCACTCGACGCAGCTCGGGCTGCCGGCGCTGCGGGCATGCCGCGCGGTGATCACGATCCACGACCTCGCGCCGCTGCGCTGGCCCGAGCACTACCTCCGTCTGCCACACGCGCGCCTCGGCCACGCCTGGGAGTACGCGCTCGCGCGACGCGCCGACGCGATCATCGCGGTCTCGGAAGCCACTCGGCGAGACGTCATCGATCTGCTGCGCGTCCCGCCCGAGCGCGTGACGGTGGTCCCCGAGGCGGTCGACAGCGAGTTCGCCCCGCCCTCGGCCGAGGAGGGACGACGCGTCGCAGCAACTTTTGGCGTGCCGGGACGGTACGTTCTGTATGTCGGCCAGTTCGACCCGCGGAAGAACATGGAGGGCCTCCTCGCCGCGTTCGCCCGCGCCGCCGCGACGCATCCCTATCTGCGCCTCGTCATCGCCGGTGATCTCGGCAAGCTCTCGTCGTTCCTCACGCGCGCGCTGGAACAGACGCGAGCGCCGCGCGAGCGGATCGTCGTGACCGGCCGCGTGGACGATGCGACGCTGGCGGCTCTCTACGCGGGCGCGGAGTGCCTCCTCCACGCCGCGCTGCTCGAGGGCTTCGGCCTGACGCCGCTCGAGTCCCTTGCCGCCGGGACGCCGGTCGTCGGCTATCGCGCCGGCGCGGTCGAGGAGGTCGTCGGCGACGCCGGCGTGCTGGTCGATCCGACCGATCCGGACGCGCTCGGCGACGCGCTCGTCGCGTATCTCGAGGATGAGGCGAAGCAGCGTGACCTGCGCGCGCGCGCGCGGCCGCGAGCCGCGCGCTTCTCGTGGGACCGGGCCGCCGCGGACACGCTCGCCGTCTATCGGCGCGTCGGCTAGCAGGGGGGTTGCAGGGGGTTCTCCCCCTGCGATGACCCGGTACAATTAGGTTCCCCGTGGCACGTCGTATCCCTCTTCCGCGACTCACGCAGCGTCAGCGCATGGCGCGGTGGCAGCGCGAGCGTCGCCAGCAGACGATCATCGTCACGATCTTCTCGGCGATCCTCTTCTTCACCCTCGGCCTGGTCGCCTGGGCCGCGTCCTCTCGCTACTACGACAACAACCTCAAGCCCGCGTTGATGTTCGACGGCCGCTCGGTGTCGCTGCGCGAGTACAAGCGCGAGCTCGCCTACCAGTACGTCCGCTTCTACGTCGACTTCGGCGTACCGCCCGGCTACGAGAACGATCCGCAGGTCCTCACGCAGAAGGCCGAATACGAAGGCGTCGCGCTCGACGCGCTCGTCGAGGAAGCGATCCTCGACTCCGCCGCGCGTGCGGATGCCATCACGTACGACCAGGCGGCCATCGATGAGAAGTACAACGAGGACTTCGGCGAGTACCACCCGCGCCACATCCTCATCACGCCCAAGGGCGACGACAAGGATCTCGCTGATTCGGTCGCGCTCGCGAAGGCGCGCGCGATCGCCGACCAGCTGAAGCAGGACCCGAACGACCAGAGCCTGTGGAACAAGCTCGCTGCCGACAATTCGGACGACTCGAGCAATGCGCAATCGGGCGGCGATCTCGGGTGGGTGAGCAAGGGCCAGTTCGTCAAGGAGTTCGAGGACGCGGCGAAGGCGCTGCCGATGGGGCAGGTCTCGGATCCGGTGAAGAGCCAGTTCGGCTACCACATCCTGCAGGTGCTGGAGAAGCGCGGACCCGAGGAGAACGCGTTCATCAAGCGCGCCGTCTCGTACAACATCCCGCCCGCGGAGGTCAAAGCGCGCGCTCGCTACGAGCTGCTCCGCGAGGAGTACACCAAGCGCGCCCAGGAACAGAACACGCAGTCTCCGACGCAGCAGGTGAAGATCGCGTGGATCCAGGTCGCGACGCCGTTCCCGACGGCAGGCGGCGACTTCCAGACGTACGCCGATCAGCTGAAGAAGGTCGCGGACATCCAGAAGGCGTTCGACGCGGGCACGGACTTCGCCGAGATCGCGAAGCAGTACTCGGAGGACAGCGCGACGAAGGAGAACGGCGGCGAGCTCGGCTGGTACGCGCGCGGCATGCTGACGGACATCAACGTCGAGAACGAGATCTTCGTCCTCGACGTCGGCCTGCGCACGAGCCAGCACAGCGATAGGTCGACGACAGTTTGGTACAAGATCCTCGAGAAGGATCCTGCGCGCGCCCTCGAGGACGAGCAGAAGACGAAGATCAAGGACAGCGCGTACACGTACTGGATCCAGCAGCAGAAGGAGGCGCACGGCGTCCGGAAGCTGGCGCCCGGGCACGAGCTCGATCCCTGATCTTCCCCGCGCCCTCGAAGCGCTCCTCGCGCAGTTTCCCGGCGGCGTCGACATCATCCCCGCGAGCGCACTCGACCGTCACTCGTTCTCGACGCTGCGCGCGGTCGTCCTCGTCCTCGATGCGAAACCCGATCTTGCCGTGCTGCGCAAGCACTACCCCGCCGCACATCCGCTGATCGCGCTCGGGGCTAGCGGCGAACGTTCGCTGACGCTCGCCTCGGTGGGCACGTCCGATGCGCGGTTCGTCGTGTTCCCGCCGGTCGACCCATACGTCGATCTCGCTTCCGTTGCCGCCATCAGCCGCATCGCCGATCGTCTTCGCGCGCCCGACGGATGTCCCTGGGACCGCGAGCAGACGCACGCATCGCTGCGGCCGCATCTCCTCGAGGAGGCGTACGAGGCGCTGGAGGCGCTCGATTCCGGCGACCTCGAGCGCCTGCGCGACGAGCTCGGCGATCTTCTCTTTCAGGTCGCGATCCACGCGCAGCTCGCTCATGAGGAGGGCGCGTTCGATATCGCGGACGTGGCACGGCGGCTGGGCGAGAAGCTGGTCCGCCGCCACCCCCATGTCTTCGAGGGCGTCGCGATCGAAGGCGGCGATCTGCTCGGGCAGTGGGAGCGCATCAAGCGCGAGGAGCGCGCCGGCGGACCAGCAGACGCGAAGGACGGACAGAGCGTGCTCGGCGGAGTGCCGAAAGACCTCCCCGCGCTCTTCGCCGCCGAGCGGCTGCAGGAGCGCGCCGCGCGCGTGCGCATGATCCCGCCGCGCATCGAGCTGCCGGTGGACGTGGACGACCCGGAGTTCCTGGGCGAGCTGCTGTTCGACCTCGTCGGCGCTGCGCGCGAGCAGGGCTTCGACGCCGAGAGCGCGCTGCGCGAGGCAAATGAACGCTTCACGCGGCACGTCGCGCGTGTCGAGGCGCGCGCGCGCGCCGACGGTCGCGCGCTGGAGTCTTACTCTGCCGAGGAGATGCGCGCCCTCTGGGACAAGACCACCGAGTGAGCAAGTTCAAGCGGCCTGACGGCCGCGCGAACGACGCGCTGCGTCCGATCACGATCGAGGTCGGCGTGTCCAAGTTCGCGGAAGGCTCCGCCCGCATCTCGTTCGGCGACACGGTCGTGCTGTGCCTGGCGACGCTCCAGGACAGCGTGCCGCGCTTCTTGGAGGGCAAAGGCGAGGGTTGGGTGACCGCGGAGTACGCGATGCTTCCGCGCTCCACGCCCGAGCGGAGTCAGCGCGAGAGCATCGTGGGCCGGCCCGGCGGACGCACGTTCGAGATCCAGCGGCTCGTGGGGCGAGCGCTCCGCAGCTCGGTCGATCTCAAGGCGCTCGGGTCGCGCAGCGTGATCGTCGACTGCGAAGTGATCCAGGCCGATGGCGGCACACGCACCGCCGCGATCACCGGCGGGTACGTCGCCCTCGCGCACGCGGTGCGCAAGATCACGCCGTCCCCGATGCGGAAGAACGTCGCGGCCGTCTCCGCCGGGTTCGTCAAGGGAGAGCTGATGCTCGATCTCGCGTACGCCGAGGACTCGATCGCCGACGCGGATGTCAACGTGGTCGCGAACTCCGACGGCCAGCTCATCGAGGTCCAGGGGACCGCCGAGGGTCGGCCGTTCTCCAAAGCCGACTTCGATCAGGTCTTGGACCTAACGCTTCGCGGGATCAACCAGCTCATCGAAGCGCAGCGCGCCGCTCTGCGATGACGGAGCGCCTGCTCATCGGGACTGGGAATCCCGGGAAGCAGCGCGAATACCGAGAGCTTCTCGCGGGACTCGACTTCGACCTCGCGGTGCCTGGCGATCTCGATCCAGTCCCGCCCGAGCCCGACGAGACCGGCGCGACGTTCGCGGAGAACGCGACGCACAAGGCGCGCACCTACGCCGCCGCTAGCGGTCTGCGTACCGTCGCGGACGACTCGGGCCTCGAGGTCGATGCGCTTCGCGGCGCACCGGGTCTGCGCAGCCGCCGCTTCTTCGGTGACGACGCGAGCGCGGCGGAGCGCAACGAGAAGCTCCTCGTCCTGCTGGACGGCGTGACGGCGCGCGGCGCGCGCTTCGTGTGCGTGACGGCGCTCGCGTCGCCCGACGGCCGGGTCGAGCTCTTTGATGGCGAGGTGCGTGGTGAGATCGCGCTCGCACCGCGTGGCGATCAAGGCTTCGGCTACGACCCGCTGTTCGTGATCGCCGGCGACGGCCGCACGATGGCCGAGCTGCCCGCGCACGAGAAGCATCGGATTTCTCACCGCGGTCTAGCGGTCGCGAAGTTGCGGGCGTATTTCGGAGGGGAGCCCAGGTAGTTCGGGCCTGGTTTGGTCTTGAATTTCCTGCCACTAAGTGGTATGAAATGTACCAGTCCATGGCAGAAAAACTAACACCACGGCATCTGACTCACGAGGCCAGCGCCGCGTTGGCTGAGGCGCCCGTTGTCTTCCTCGGTGGCCCGCGCCAGAGCGGTAAGAGCACCTTGGCGCAGCAACTGATTCCACCATCCAGATATGTGACGCTCGACGACCCTGCCCCCCTCGCTGCGGCGACTTCGGACCCTGACGGCTTCGTCGGCGGACTCGCGCACGGGTCCGCCATCGACGAGGTACAGCGTGCGCCCGACCTGCTCCGCGCGATCAAAGCCGTCGTAGATCGCGATCGCCGCCCTGGCCGCTTCCTGCTCACGGGTTCCGCTGACGTCTTCGCGGTGCCCCGTGTGGCGGAGTCACTCGCGGGTCGAATGCGGATCCTGACGCTTTGGCCTTTCGCCGAGGCCGAATTGACCGGGTCATCCGCTGGACTTGTTGACGCTCTGTTCAAACCTGGCCCGATCGATCTCAAGGCGCCGCAAACGTTGCGAGCTGACGTGGTCGAGCGCGCCGCGCGTGGGGGTTATCCAGAGGTGTTACGTCTCCCTGCGGAACGCCGCGATCGATGGTTCGAGTCATATATCGCCGCGATCACGCTTCGGGACGTTCGCGAATTGGCCGATGTCCGCGGAGTGACCCAGCTACCTCAGCTTCTTCGACTCCTGGCTGCGCGTGCATCCACGATCCTGAACGCTGCTGAGCTATCTCGTTCGTCGGGCATACCGCAATCGACGCTCGGCCGCTATCTCGCCCTTCTCGAAGCGACGTACATCCTTCGGCTCGTGCCCGCTTGGTCTGGATCGCTCTCAAGCAGGCTGACCAAGCACCCAAAGGTCGCCCTGTGCGATAGCGGGCTTGTCACCCATCTTCAGGGAATTGATGTGGCGCGCCTCGCGCGCGACGAGCAACTGGCGGGACCGCTGCTCGAGAACTACGCGCTCATGGAGTTCACAAAACTCAGCTCTTGGAGTCGCACACGACCAAGCATCTTTCACTTTCGAAGCGTCGCACGAGATGAGGTCGATATTGTTCTCGAGCGGCGTGATGGCTCGGTTGTGGGCATCGAGGTCAAGGCTGCGTCGACGATCAACAGTTCGGACTTCGCGGGTCTTCGAGCGCTTTCGGAATCACTGAAGCGGAAGTTCGTTCGCGGCGTGGTGTTGCATCCCGGAACACGGGTGGTGCCATTCGCAGACAATCTGCACTCGATCCCATTTGCTGCGCTGTGGCGGGAGTAAGCGCTGCGATGATGCGTGCCCGCATCGTCCACCACAGCGAGTACCTCGCGCTCGCGCTGCTTCTCATCGGTGCCGCGATCTGGCAGAAGGATCAGATCACGCTGTGGTTCTGGTTCTGGCTATTTGCTCCCGACATCTTTGGCTACGTGCCCGCGTTCCTGTTCGGACGGCCGCCGGCGAAAGGACATCTGCCGCCGCGCGCGGTCTGGCTGTACAACTTCTGGCACAACTACACGCTGCCGGCGGTCATCTGGATCGCGCTGCTGCTCTTGTTCGCGGGCAATCCGTGGCCCCTCCTGGGGTGGCTACTACACATCAGCCTCGATCGCCTCATGGGGTTCGGGCTGCGTGGCGAGGACGGGGGACAGGCGCTGCTGTGAGCCGCATCTGGCGGACTGTGCGCGCGCTCGCGTTGATATTCGCGCCGCACGCGCTCGAGCGCGACGCGGTGCTGCTCCGATTCACCCCGCTGCGATGGCTTCGCGATCGCCGGCACGTGCTCAACCCGTTCTGGGTTGAATCGCTCGAGCTGGCGTCCCCACTTCGGGCAGGGGCGTGCTACCAGAACCTGAATGAGGTGCTGCCACAGATATGGACGTGGCACACCGGGCGCGACATCGCCGGCTGGGTCGACAAGCACGGGTTCACGATCTTTCTCGCATTTCCGTACGGGAGCTCCTACCGGCCGCGGCTATCCGGGCGTTTCATCACCTCGGGTCCCGTCACGCGCATCCCCATCAGTCTGGCGATCGATCGTCGCCTCGCGTACTTCGTTGGGATCTGGCTAACCATCTTGATTCCAGCCGAGCTCCTGCTAATCGCGGGGTTCTTCATCGGCGGAGTGGGCCCGTTCGTCGGCCTGTTCATCGCCCTCTTGCTGATCGCGATGCTCGTGCCCGTCGTCGCTCTCGGCCATTCAACACACGAGCCAGATCGGACGAAGCTGCTCGCGTTCTTGGACCAGACGATCGCAGCGGTGCCGAGCGGTGCGACGTAGCCAGATCTAGTTCGTCTTGGTGAATGTCGCGGTGACCGTGGGGCCGCTCGCCGATGTCACGGTGAAGGTGTACGTGTCCGCCGGCCACGCGGTGCCGAGCCAGCTCCAGTACACGCCGAACTCGTCCACCGCCTGGGAGCGGCCGTTGTTCGAAGCACCGGTGAAGGCGCCATGGATCGAGAGCGTCACGACCGAGCTCGGCGGATAGCCGTAGAGCACGAAGGTGGCGCCATTGACGCCCGAACCGGCGGTGCTGTCGGGCGCGAACGCGACGCCCGGTGACGTCGCGAGCGCGCGAAGCCGCGCAGGCACCGACGCCACGAACTCGGGCCACGATCGTCCGGTCACCGCGCCGTAGGCCTCCACGAATGTGCGGCCGGCGCCGAGCAGCCGGAGGATCTGCATCTGCCCCGCGAGCCCGATGTCGTTCCGCAGCAGCTGCACGATCTGCGACGCCTCGGCGTACTGATAGGTGCTGAGCAGTCCCTGGCGTGAGTTCCACGCCCCCTGAGACGTGAGCTGGTCGGTGCTGAGCTGTCTTCCGTTGACCGTCATCGAGACCGCCCGATGCTGGTCGAGCACTCGGCGCCACTGCGCGCCTGCGATCGTGAATTCCTCGAGGCGCGCTGATCCCTCATTGAGCCACGCCGGCACGAGCGCGTCACCGGTGATCTCGTCGATCATCATGTGCGTCAGCTCGTGGCGCGCAGTCGTGAACGGGATCCCGTTGCCGATGCGAGCGAGGTCCATCGCGACACGCTTGACGTAATACACGCCGGCGCTCTCGAACTCATCCACCAGGGTCGGCGACGTCACGAACGTTGGTGCGATCCCGAGGATCTGCGTCTGCGCGGTCGCGTACGTCGTGTCGGTCGCGAGGAGGTAGACCTCGGGCCGTGCGACGAAGGACCTGCCGTAGTCCTGCTGGATGCTCGCGATGTCCGCGTTGACCTGCGTGTTGATCGCGCCCGCCTCGAACCGCGACACCGCCGCCTCCGCGTAGAAGTCGGTCGATCCGGTCGTACGAAGCAGGAACGAGATCCCGCCCCTGGCCACGGGCACCGGTGCGACGACGGTGAGCTGGATCGTCTCAGAGGCGTTCCCTGCGGTGGCCGTGATCGACCCGACGCCCCCTGTCGAGCCAGCGGTGAGGAGGCCGCTAGCGGCGACCGAGCCGAGAGCGAGGGGCGCGACGCGCCACGTCGGAAGCAAGTCCAGGAGTGCCTGGTCGAACTGGTCCTTCACCGTGGCGGTGAGTTGCGCGGTCTCATCGGTGCCGAGCTGCGCAACGCCGGGCGTGAGCGTGACGGCGGTCGGCGTCGGAACGGTGCTGACCGTCGCCGGGAACCCCTCGTAGATCATCGTGCCGTCGCCACCCTCGAAGTTGAGCTCGGTGACGAGCGCAGCGATGGTCCCGCCCTGCGCGTCGACGACGACTCCGTACTGGGTGTCGTCGGAGAGTCCGAGTACGTTCCGCGGATCGACGCGGATCGCGGCGCCGCGCCCGAAGGGTCCGACCGACTGGCGCGTGATGAGTGCGCCGTCGGAGAACCGGTACCAACGTAGGGTCGCGCCCGTCGCGCCAGTGGACTGCAGAACGATCGGGGTGCTCCAACCTCGCGCGCCACCCAGCGTCCGCGTGACATTGGGGAGATACGCGCGGTTCCCCTGGCCGGTCATCCCGACGTATCCCATCGCCGCGCCTGCGGTCAGCGTCGCGTCGAGCACCGCCAGCGTTCCACCGCTCACCACGACCGAGTACTCCCCAAGCGTCACGATCGGATACGCCTCGGGATCGAAGTACCAGGTCAGGCCGGCTTTGATCGAAGTCGGTGCCGCGATGGTGAACGGATTCCCGCCGCCGAGCCGTTGGAACGTGAGCGTTGGAGTTACGTCCCCGGTGCCGCCGTTCTGGATGAGAAGGCCATTCGCGTACGTTCTGGGGTTCACGCCATCACGTCGCACGTAGGGCAGGAACACGTCACCGGACGACGGCTGCCCGATCCCGTTGTAGCTGAACCCCCGCGGAGCGGTCGTCGTCGGAGCGTCGTCGTGCGCGTTCGCGATCACGCCGATCGGTTGCGTCGACGTCAGGACGACCGAGTAGTACCGGCCCGCGCGCAGCTGCGCTTCGACCGATGGGTCGATGAACCGCGATCTGCCTGGCGCGATCGTCCGGCTCAGTGTCGCGGTGGATGCGCCGTCGTAGCTGACGAAGCGCGCGGTCACCGCGGCGTCGGCCGTACCGAAGTTCTGCATCACGAAGGTGGTGATCCATCGGACGTTGCACGTCGCGTCGGTCTGCGGAACGGCCGAACACGGTGCAGGCTCGGGTTTGGCGACGAACGGCAGATAGACCGTCGTCGCGCCGGCGGTGAGTCCGTTGTACGAGAGCGCCTCCGCGCGCGCCGGGGTGCCGAGTCCCTGATGCTCGTTGACGACGGAGACGACCTCCGAGCCGAAGGACTTCACGACGACCGAGAACTGGGCGTCGGGCGGGAGGTCGGCGTCGTTATTCGGGTAGTCGGCGAAGCTCGTCGCCGGCGCGAGGTTGTCGATCCGGCGGCAGGCAACGAGGCCACCGTCTGAGAAACGGAAGAACGACACCTCGAGCGTCGCCTTCTTCACGCCGACGTTCTGCACGATGAACGGCGTCACCCAGCCCGAGGGACCACCGAGCATCTTGGTGATGTTCGGGAGAAAGATCGTCGTCGTCGGCGTCCCGGGCGTGCCGCACGCGGCAGCGGGAGCCGCCGATGGCACCTCGGCCACCGGGGCCGTGATGGCGGCATCCGCGGGTCGTGGTGCGCTGATCATCGTCAGCGCAAGCACACAGGCAAGCAGCACCGCGACCTTCCTCACCGCGGCGAGTATGCGATGCGCGTCGCGCCTGCTGGTCTCCGCGCGGTCTCCCTATTGGTCGAGAAGCGTGCGTAACGCGGCGAGATCCCGGGCGTACTGATCGTCGGGGATCTTTGGTTCATCTTTCAGGTCGATACGCATGAAGTGCGGTGGCTGGCCCGGTTCACCATCGTTCAGATACCGCGGCACGACGTGCGTGTGGAGATGCGGCAGCGAGTTGCCGAGCATCTCGAAGTTCATCTTGATCGGCGTGTATTGCCGCTCGATCGCCCGCCCGACGCGGAGCACTTCCTCGAAATACGCGCTCGCCTCATCTTTGCTGAGCTCGGTCGGGTCGGACACGTGGCGCCCGCGCCAGATCACCACCGAGTAGCCGCGCTGGCCGACGTCGTTGCGCACCAGGTATGCGTCGGACACGCGACCGGCAAAGATCCGTGAGCTGCCGTGCGCGACTTCCGCGCGTCCGTCGGCGCACATCGCGCACTCCTTTCCGCTTACGCGCTCCTTCCAGTCCGCGGGCCACTCACGCTTCATCGCCTCCGGAACCGTTGCGCTCCGCGCGAACGCCACGACCGTTTCGATGCCCGGCGAATAGCCGTCCGTCGTGTCCACGATCAGACGTGGCGTGCCGATGTCGATGAGGGACTCGGCATCGTCAGAGATCCACTCGGCGAGGATCGCGCTCTCGATGTGCACGCGATGTCTGGTGCCGGCCCGCGTCTCATAGCGCTCGCGGCGCAGCGCATCCGGTGTCCGGCAAACGATGACGACGGTCGGCGCGAGACGCGCGAGCGCGCGCAGCGGTGCATCCGACATCCCGCGCCTGAAGTTGCTCTCGAGGACGAGGCCGTGGCCCGCCGCGAGGATGCGGTCGGCCACGGTGAAGAGCGCGCCGTATGCCGCGGAGCCCAGCTGCCGCGACCATGCGAGATCGCCGGTCGCGAATGGCTCGGCGAGCGACTCCTTCATGTCGTCCTTGGTGATGACCGGCAGGCCGAGCGAAGCGCCGAGTGCCCGCGCGAGCGTCGTCTTGCCCGTCGCGGGCGCGCCGCCGACGATCACGAGGCGACCGCTCACGAGCCCAACGGTATCGCGCCGCCGTCGTACACGAGCCGACCGTCCTCGACGCGCGCGACATCCCACAGACGAGGTGGCTCGCTCTTTCCGGGCGCCAGCAGATGCACGACATCCCAGCCATCGACCGTGAGCCGATCGGACAGCATCCGCCTGTGGCAACGCCACCACAGCGTCTCGGCGCACATGAACGCGGTCGTTCGTTCGCGCGCGATCGTCACCAAGCGCGCGTAGTCCGCCGCGAACTCGTCGGTCGACAGGTGATCCGCGTAACCGCGGAACGCGTCGACCTTGAGCGCGACGTGAGGCGAGTCTGGTGCCGCGTCGCGGCGACCTCCAAGACCGCGCAGGTGCACGTACTCGATGTCGGCGTCTTCGAGCGACGCCTCCAAAGCCACCTGACCGAACTGGGGATGCCTGCGGGAACCTGGCGCGCTGCGGATGTCAGCCAGCGTCGTCACGCCCGCCGCGCGCAGGACGTCGACGAATTCCTCGATCGGCCGCGTGCCGTGCCCGACGCTGTAGATGCTCGGCATGCACTCAGTGTGAAAGACTCGTTCGATGAAGGTCGCGTGGCTGCATGTCGCGCCGGTCAAGGGACTCCGGATCGAAGAGCGCGACCGGATCGAGCTCGGACCGAACGGTGTCGCGGACGATCGCCTCTTCTGCGTCGTCGACGAGACCGGCCGCCTCCTGAATGGCAAACGGCTCGCGCCGCTGTCGACGATCGTCGCCCATTACGACGCGAAGAACGAACACCTCGAGCTGCGAATGCCCAACGGGTCGGTGGTCGACGCCAGCGTCGCGGTCGGCGAGCCCATCGCGGTCACGATCTACGGGCACACCGCGGCCGGCCGCGTCGTCGAGGGACCGTGGGCGGACGCGCTCAGCGGCGAGCTCGGGCGTCCCGTGCGGCTCGTCCGCTTCGATGGCCCGGGCCAGGGCCACGACCGCGCCCGCCTCGCTGCTGGAGCGACGATGCTTTCGACCGCATCACTCGAGCGCATGCAGGACGAGGCTGGCTCACCCGAGCCGGTCGACCCGCGTCGCTTCCGCATGTTGATCGGCGTCTCCGGTGCGGGAGCTCACGAAGAGGACGAGTGGATCGGTCGCCGCGTGCGTGTCGGCGAGGCCGTCGTGGTGCCCTCAGGCAACGTGGGCCGCTGCGTCGTCACGACCCGCGACCCGGAGACGGCCGAACCGACCCTCGACACGCTCGAGCTCCTCGCGCGCTATCGGCGCGACATCGGCACCACCGAGGAGCTCGCGTTCGGCGTGTGGGCGCACATCGAGCAGCCCGGTACGGTGCGTCTCGGCGATCCTGTGGAGGTCGAGCCGTGAGCGATATCACGGTCCGCGCGATCTCTCCGGACCAGCACGATGTGGTGCTGCACTATTTCGATTTGGTCGCGTACGCGGACAATCCGAATTGGTCCAAGTGCTTTTGTATGGAACGACTGGTCGACGACTACGAATCTCGAACGAAGCAGCAGAACCGCGAGTCGCGCAGCGAGCTCATCCGTTCCGCGAAGGCCAACGGACTCGTCGCATACCGGCTCGGCCGCGTCGTCGGTTGGTGCCATGCGGCTCCGAAGAACGAGCTGCTCAACGTCGAGGGTGAGAAGGATCCGAAGGTCGGCGCGATCGTCTGCTTCGTCGTTGCGCCCGACCAGCGGCGGCAGGGCGTCGCGACGACGCTGCTCGAAGCCGCGCTCGAGCACCTGCGGAAACGTGGCATGACGACCGCCGAGGCCTACCCGTTCCTTGGCGAGATCGACCCCGCGCGTTGGACGAAGATCAACTACGTGGGGCCGCTCTCCATGTACGTGAAGGCGGGGTTCGAGGTGGCCGAGAAGCACGACGAGCACGCCGTCGTGCGGATGCCGCTTTAGCACCGATTCGTGACCCTTTCAGCGCTGTTCCGCAACCTTCCGTTCGGCTACAAATTCCGACAGTGACAAAAGTTCGCTCGTCCGCAGCAGCAGCAATCACCGCAGGAGGTGGAGGCTGAGTCGCGTCTGCTGAGCGAAACATCGAGACCGATGAAGCCTCCCAGGACCGGGGGGCTTTTCTGTTTAGAAGGGGGTTGTGCGTGAGCGACGAGCGCGATGCCTGTGCGCTGGTATCGATCGCCCGGAAGGACGGTCGGCCTTCGCGCGAGGTGCTCGACGGCGTGCTCCACGGCATGGCCGCGCTCGCGCACCGCTCAGGCCTCGTTGACGGCGAGGGCGATGGCGCCGGCGTCCTCACCGACATCCCGCGCGCCCTTTGGGCGAACACCCTTCGCTCATCGGGTCAGGACGCGACGCTCGTCCGCAGCGGTCGATTCGCTGTTGGCCATCTGTTCATTCCGCCGAGCGACGGCGACGCGGACCAGGCGGCCGTGCGCCGCAGCCTCGCTCGTCGCGGCATCGAGATCCTCGGCGAGCACGAGGGCACCACCGACAGCAGCGTTCTCGGTCCACGCGGGCGGACTGAAGAGCCGCGCTTCTGGCAGCTCGCTCTCCTCACGCCGTCACGGGATGGACCCGGGTCGCGCGCGCTCTACGAGGCCGCGGTCGAGA
>Ga0184608_10000257_pt1 | contig 13603 bp, 16 predicted proteins | sample PLM1_30_coex_FD_133010 | JGI IMG/M metagenome (GOLD analysis project Ga0184608, IMG submission 133010) | Groundwater sediment microbial communities from an aquifer in East River, Colorado, USA - PLM1_30_coex | ecosystem: Environmental > Terrestrial > Soil > Riparian zone | place: USA: East...
GATCGACCTATCGACACCGGCTTAGTGGCGAGGACGTTCGAAAGACCCGCATCCTGATCACCAAGGACGCTTGGAAGCTCTTCCCAGGCCCCGGCGAGCGCGTGGCTCTGCGCATCGGCGCTCGCCGCTTCGACGCGGAGATCAAGAGCGAGCGCTGCGAATGTGTGCCGCCCGAGCACGAGCACTACCACCTGATCTGCCCCGCACTAAAGGGACAGACAGGCTTCAAGAACGGCGCTCTCGTCGTGATCGCCAAAGATTCCGACGGCGGCTACCGCTTCGTAGAGGAGCGCGGCTAAACTCCCCGACGTGGCGTCGTCGCCCACTTTCATCCTGATCCACGTCTTCGGAACGGTCCGCGATGAGCTCGATCGAGCCGACCGCGGCAAGCGCACGTATTCGGGATGGCTGCGCGAGTACGTCTCCGAGACACCGAAGCGCCTCACCGAGATCGCCCGACTCGTCGACCTCCTGACCGAGAACGGCTGGAAGGTCGTCGGCTCGCCGTACGACTGCGACGTCATGCTCGAGCGCGACGTCAGCCGCGATCAGGCAGAGCAGGACATCCGCCGGGCCGAGTTCTGGGACCGCCTTGTCCAGATCGCCTCGGCAGACGATGACGGGCACATTGTCTGGCGGGATCATCCCGAAGGTGCGCCCTCACGGCCGCGCCGCCGCCGGAGGGTCCGCCGGCCGCCAACCCGGGAGCAGGGCAGCTAGGCGCGACCAGCGCGCGGGTCCTGTTCCGGCTCGGGCCGGTCTCTCGCTCGCGCACCCTCCCCGCCGGCCGCGCCATTCGCTCTGCTCATGTCGCGGGGGCGGGTCCCCGGGGAACCCGCGCGTCGCGAGAGACCATCCCTCGCCGTGCCACCCGCGCGCTGCAAGAGACCGACCTCGCCGCGACGCCCGCGGGTCGGTAGGATCCGTCAGCCGCGGACGGTCCCCTCGGTTAAGAGCCGGCGGAATCCAAGTTCGGTTTGTCGGATGCCGTGGGCCTATTCTCCGCGCGCGCGCAGCCGGAGGGAACGTGATCTCGTGGCCAAGATCCTTGTCATTGATGACGACCCGAAGATGCTCGAGCTCTATCGTGAGATCCTGACTCCCGCCGGACATCAGGTTGTCATTGCGGAGAACGGGACGCAGGGTCTGGCTCGGACCGATCGCCAGCCTGAACTCATCGTTGTGGATCTCATGATGCCGAACCTGAACGGCTATGACTTTGTGAAGCAGCTCCGGTCTTTAGACGGGCACTCGGCGACGCCGGTGATCGCAGCGTCGGGTCTCTCGACGGGCGAGTGGGCCGTCCGAGCCGGGGCCAACCGATTCCTCTCCAAGCCGTTCCGAGCTGCCGACCTGATCGCGCTCATTGACGAGCTGCTGCTCCCCGGGGGCGGATCCGCCGCCTGACCCTGTCTCCCGCGGCCGCACGCTTAACGCTCCGAGGCGATGCAGTAGCGACCGCCGCCTAGTAGTTGAGCGCGGTCCGCGGCCCCGAGCGCCTCCACCCCGACCACGCTACGCGCTCACGCCCTACCCCTTGGACCGGACCGTTCGGCCTTCTCGTAGGCTCCGCTAGCCTTCGGCGATGCCGCACCCGCTCGGAGATGAGCTCACCGAATTGCATGTGCATCTGGGCGGCGCCGTGGATCCAGCGGCCATGTGGGGTATCGCGCATGACCAGGGGATCCGTCTTCCGACGAAGGACTACTGGGAGTTTGTCGATCTGATCACAGTCCGCAGGCAGTCGAAGAAGTCGTTCGAGGACTTCCTCGCGCTCTACCACTGGACGGAGCTCGTCCAATCGAGTCCGCTCGCCGTCGAGCAGTCCGTCTACCACGTCGTCGGCGGCGCGTACCGAAAGGCGAACATCACCACGCTCGAGCTCCGCTACAACCCGATGAAGCGGAACCGCGGGGGCGAGCGCGACCTCGACCACATCATCATGGCGTCGATCCGAGGGCTCGACCGAGCTCTCCTCGAGTACCCGGTCAAGGCCGGGCTCATCTTTTGCCTGGACCGCACCTTCGACGAGACCTTGAACTCGATCATCCTCGAGAAGGCGATCGTGTACCGCCATCGCGGGGTGGTCGGCATCGACATCGCCGGCGGCAAGAATCCGGACTTCCACTACCGGGACTACGCGGCGCTGTTCAAGAAGGCCCGCAAGGCGGGGCTAGGCATCACGGTGCACGCGGGTGAGGATGAAGACTGGGAGAGTGTCGACGAAGTGCTGGAGTACCTCGAGCCCGACCGCATCGGCCACGGTATCCACGCGGCGAGAAACGCGGCTCTTTGTAAACGACTCGCCGAGCGCGGGGTGCTGCTCGAGATCTGTCCCTCGTCGAACCTGGACTCGAAGGTCGTGAAGGACGCCGACGAGCTCGGTGAGTACATCGCTATCTTCAAGAAACACAAGGTGCGTTTCTCCTTCAACACCGACGGGCCGGAGATGCTCGAGACCACCCTCCGCGACGAGCTCCGTCTTGCCGTGCGCAGCGGTTGGGTCACGAAGGAAGAGCTCGCGGAGTGCGGCGCCTGGGCCAAGGAGGCATCGTTCCTGCCTCGGAATGGCCGCTCGTGACTCAGGCTCTGTGGCGGCTGCTCCTCATCTGCGCGGTGGCTGCCGGCGGTGAGACGATCGCCTATCAGCTCCAGGCGTATGACGTCGTCATGTGGGTCGGTCTCGTGTTTGGCGCGGCCGCCTACATCTTCACGCAGGACCTCGAGCGTCCGCGGCCCCGAGGCGGCCGCCGCGGCGAGATCAGGTACTGGCGCGGCCGGAAGATCGAGGACGACGACGGCCCGCAACGGCTGAACTAGCGGATCACTTCCCCGTTTACGCGGGCTTGCGTGCCCTCACCAGAGAGGCCGCGACCCACGGTCCCCCAAACCACATCCGCGGTCCCAGCGCGCGTCGCTCGACATCGACGATTCCGCGCTCCCGCAATCGCGCTTCGTACTCGCTGGTCGCGTTGATGTCCACGATGAGAACGCGGCCGCCTCGTCGGAGTACGCGCACCGTGTCGTCGATCGCCTTCACGCGACCGGCGGCGTCCGGAATGTTGTGGATCGCCAGGCTGCTCAGGACCACGTCGAAGGACTCATCCTCGAATGGAAGCGCGCGCATGTCGCCGGTTCGAAGTTCGACACGATCTGCCACGTTCTCGAGCTGTGCGTTCCGTTTCGTGACCTCGAGCGCGTTACCGGATTGATCCGACGTCTTCCAGAGGTCGATGCCTACGGCGCGTCCACGCGGCAGCAGCTTCGCGACCATGAGAAGCACTGCGCCGCGCCCGCAGCCAAGATCGAGCACCCGCTCGTCGCCGCGAAGATGGAGCGACAGCAGGATCTCCGCCCACACCGCGAACTTCCCAAACCGCGACGCATAGAGGTAAGCCGCGACACTCGCGGCCAGCGCAAGCCCTATGTTCAGGGCCGGTATCGCAACGGTGGGGATGGAGAGAACGGAACCGATGAAGAAGGCGACGATCGCGGCGGCCGCGCCGGCGCCCAACCCGAGCGGTACATAGGGAGCGTCGACGCCGTACTCGCCGCGCCGGCGATCCAGATCCGCCGCGGGAGCCACGGTCACGCTGCCGACTCTAACCCCATCATTCCGCGGTGATCTACGCGTTCGCGCCCCTGCGCGAGGATGACCTTCCCATCGTCCGCCGTTGGCTCCTGGAGCCCCATGTCAAACGGTGGTGGGACGACGGCGTCAAGAGTCCGTATCCGGATGCGGCGATCGAGGACTATCACGATGCGATCCAGGGGCGGGACCCGACGTACCACTACATCGCGGAGATCGACGCCAGACCTGTCGGGATGTTCCAGCACTATCGGATCGCGGACGATCCGGACTATGCCGAAGTCCTTGCGCTCGGCGAGGACGCTGTCGGAGTCGACCTCTTTATCGGCGAGCCCGACCTCATCGGCCGGGGTCACGGACCCCGGATGATCGTTCAGTTCTTACGCGACATCGCATTTCCGTTCCACAGCATCGACGTGTGCGTGATCGGCCCGTCGGTCAAGAACGTCGCGGCGATCCACGCGTACGAGAAGGCGGGGTTTCGTGCCCTGCGCGAAGTGCAAGTTCCGGGTGAACCCGATCCCGAATTCCTGATGCGAGCTGAGGCGTCCGATCTGACTTCGCTGCACAGCTGATGCATCCAAGCGCGCGACGCGGGGCCTCCGCATCTGGGATGATTCACCGCGTATGGGGCTGCTCGACGGAAAGAAGGCGCTCGTCATGGGCGTCGGCAACAAGCGCAGCATCGCGTGGGGCATCGCCACCGCGTTCCAACGAGAGGGCGCCGAGCTCGCGTTCAACTGGCCGAACGATCGTCTGAAGGACAACGTGCTCGAGCTCGTCGCGACGCTGCCGAATCACGAGTCGATACCCGTCGGCCCATGCGACGTCTCGAAGCAGGAAGAGATCGACAAGTTCTTCGCCGATATCGACCGGAAGTGGGGGAAGCTCGACATCCTTGTCCACTCCATCGCGTTCGCCGCGATCGAGGACCTCAAGGGACGCTTCCACGAGATAAGCCGCGACGGCCTCAAGACCGCGATCGACATCAGCGCCTATTCGCTGGTCGCGCTCAGCCGCGCGGCGCTGCCGCTCTTCGACAAGGCCGGTGGCGGCTCGGTCATGAGCCTGACGTACAACGCCGTCGACCGCGTCGTGCCGAGCTACAACTCGATGGCCATGGCCAAGGCGGTGCTCGAGGCGGAGACCCGGTACCTCGCGGCCGACCTCGGGCCGCACAACGTTCGCGTGAACGCGATCTCGGCCGGACCGCTGAAGACACTCGCCGGCAGCGCGGTCAGGGGCGTTTCGCAGGCGCGCGATCTCATGGTCGAGAAGGCGCCGCTCCGCCGGAACATCACGCAGGACGAAGTCGGCAACGTCGCCGTCTTCCTCGCGTCGGACTGGTCTCGCGCGGTCACCGGCGACACGATCTTCGCGGACAACGGGTTCAACATCCTCGGGGTCACCGAATAGCGAGCTCGTAACCTCCCCAGCTCCCGACGATCGCGTACCCGAGGGCCGTGTTGAGCGCGACCACCGCGACGTTCGCCGTGCTGGTGTGGATCTCGCGATAGCCATGGGACCGCGCCCACGTGTGCACGCGAAGCTTCAGAAGCCGCGCGATGCCTTGCCGCCGATATTCCGGCAGGACGCCCGTGATCAGGATTCGCAGGACGTCCTCACCTGATGGGTGGACGGCGGAGCATCCGACGAGCCGCTCGCCTTCGCTCGCGACGAAGTAGGCGTCGGGGAGGCCGTGAAGCTCGTCGAACACCTCGCGGCGCCACTCCTCGAACGGGCGCGCGGTGACCGTGCCGAGGGTCGGCTGATCGACGCGCGACGCCGTGTACAGCTCGTGGATGCGCTTCAGCGACTCGTCTCCCTCGCGAGCGCGAAGCTCCGAAAGCGTTTCGACGCGAATGCCGCGCGCGGTCACTGCCTGTTCCGCCGCCGCTATTTGGAGCGGGGCCGTTGCGAGCGCGAGGACCTGCTCGTATGAGCGGACGACCTCGACGAAGCCGCGGCGGACGACGAACTCGCGACACGCCGTGCCGTCGTCGGTCCAGAGGCACGCGACCTTCGCGGAACGCTCGTCGAGCTCGGCGCGGAGCTGGGTCCAGATCGCCGCGCCGATGCCCTGCCGACGCAGCCGCGGATCGACCGCGAGCCGAATGAAGTACCGGCGCGGATCGAAACGGCTCGGCTCGTGATGGATCTCGCCGTACCCGAGCGGCGCGTCTTCCTCGTCGGCGGCGACGACGCGCACCTGTTCGTAGCGCGAATGGTCCCAGCGGCCATCCTGCTCGCGCGCCACGGCGACCGAAATGTCGCGCTGCTCAGCGAGTCTTCTGATCCGGACGAACGCCGCGTAATCGCGGTCGGCGAAGAGCCGGACCCGCGGCGTCACACGCGAAGGCCGGGAAGCACTCCGGCTTCGCGCAGGTAGCGGAGCGTCGGGAGCTCGTCCCCGATCGTCGTCGACGCGCCGTGGCCGGGATAGACCTTCGTGTCTGGCGGAAGAGTCATCACGCGCTCGAGGCTTCGCTCCATCTGCTCGCGGTCGCCGCCCGGAAGATCCCAGCGGCCGGTGCTCCCCTGGAAAATGACGTCGCCCGAGAAGAGGATGCGCTCGTTCTCGAAGTAGAAGCAGGTGGAGCCTTCGGTGTGGCCCGGCGTGTGGAGGGCCGCGACCTTGAGATCGGCGACGTAGCCGAGCGCCCCTTCGTCGAAGAGATCGTCCGCATCGCACGGGGGGATCTCGAGCGTCGTGGTCGGACGGTCGGGGCCGAGGCGATACGCGTCGAGGCGATGGATGGCGAGCCGGGCGTTGGTCGCCTGCTTCACGGCGGCATTCCCATAGATGTGGTCGGGATGCCCGTGCGTGTTGAGGATCTCGACAAGGTGGAGTCCCTGCTCCTTCACCGCGTCGATGACCTGCCGCTCGCCCATCGCCGGATCGATCAAGAGGGCATCGCGGCGATCGTCGATCACGATGTAGGTCCCGTTGTCGTACGGGGGAACGCGCCATTGCATGATCCGCATCGCCCGAGCGTACCGACTAAAGTTGGTCCGTGCGCGAGATCCCGATCGAGAATACCGCGCCGCCGATCGCCATCACGCAAGGCCGGCCCGCGCTCCTCGCGTCGCGCCACATGGTGAGCTCCTGCCACTACCTCGCGACATTCGCGGGAGCGCGCATGTTCGAGCAGGACGGCAACGCGATCGACGCCGGCGTCGCCGCGGGGATCGCGCTCAACGTCCTCGAGCGTCACCTCACGGACTTCGGCGGCGTCGCTCCGATCATCGTGTTCCGGCCGGGGATGGACGCGCCCGAGACGATCGACGGGCTGGGGCACTGGCCGGCGTCGCTCGACCTCGACGCGTACCGCGCCACGCACGGCGACGACATGCCGATCGGCGTCGCACGCTCGGTCACGCCGGCGGCCGGGGACGCGTGGTTGACCGCGCTCGCTCGGCACGGGCGTCTCTCGCTCGCAGAGGTCCTCGCGCCGTCGATCGAGCTGTGCGACGGCTTTCCGGTGTATCCCCGCCTTGCCGTTGCGATCGAGCGCCTCGCCGAACGCCTTCGCGAGTGGCCGACGAGCGCGGCGGTGTTCCTCCCGAACGGACGCCCGCCGCGTGTGGGCGAGATCCTCGTGCAGCGAGATCTCGGCGCGCTTTTCCGCCGTCTGGTCGCGATCGAGCGCGCGCACCAGAGCGCTGGACGTGCGGGCGCGATCGTGGCGGCGCGGGACTCGATCTATCTGGGTGACATCGCCGACCAGATCGCGGCGTTCATGCGCGAGGCCGGCGGCGCGGTCACCAAAGACGACCTTCGCGCGCAACGCGTCCGGTTCGAAGCGCCCTCGCATTCGACCTATCGAGGCATCGACGTCTACGCGTGCGGTCCGTGGTCGCAGGGTCCGCTCGTTCCGATGACGCTCAACATCCTCGAGGGGTACGACGTCGCTGCCCTCGGGCACGGGTCGCTCGAGTTCCTGCACCGCTACGTCGAGGCGTTCAAGCTCGCGGCCGCGGACCGCGAGGGTTTCTTCGGCGACCCCGAGCAGGTCGATGTCCCGATCGACGGCCTGCTCGAGAAGGAGTACGCGAACGAGCGCCGAGCGCTGATCGAGGACGACCGCGCGTATCCGGAGCTGCCGCCACCGGGTGACCCGTGGCGCTTCGAGGGACGTGCCGGGCACGCCGGCTATCGCCCGCGGCTCGCCGAAGGCGTCGGAGCGCCGGACACATCATTCGCGTGCGCGATGGACGCGGAAGGGAACGCATTCGCCGCGACGCCTTCGGACCCCGGGCTCGGCGCGCCGCTCGTGCGCGGTCTGGGCATGATCGTCTCGACCCGCGGAGCCCAGCTCTGGACCACGCCGGGTCACCCGTCCGCGATCGCGCCCGGCAAACGACCGCGTCTCACACCGAACCCGGCGCTCCTCATGAAGGATGGGCGAGCGCTCATGCCCTTCGGATGCCCGGGCGAGGACGCGCAGTGCCAGGCCATGGTCCAGGTCGTCTGCAACATCGTCGACTTCGGGATGAACACCCAGGCCGCGATCGAGGCGCCCCGCGTGATCTCGCGGTCGTTCCCGTGGACGTTCCATCCACACGCGTATGAGCCCGGCGTGCTGACGGTGGAAGGGCGCGTTTCATCCGAAGTCCGCGATGGTCTCGCGGGCCGCGGGCACCTCATCCGCATGCTTCCCGATTACTCCCCGGCAGCGGCGGGCGTCTGCGCGGTGCGTAGGCTCGACACCGGCACCCTCGAGGGCGGCGCTGACCCGCGCCGCGAGAGCTACGCCGCGGGGTGGTGACCGCCGCCGGATAAAGGAGAGACCCTCCCGCGGAGGGGAGGGTCTCTGATGATGGAGCTTCGAGCGGCTAGTTGTTGACTTCGTTCTCGGTGAGGTTGTCCGCTTGGATGAGGATGATCGACGAGTTGGACGCACTCCAGCTCGTTTGCGTGGACCCGGAAGCCTGGCAGGAAACCTGAATCGTGTAGAAGGGCGCCGCCGGAGTCAGGTTCAGCGGGCGCTGCAAGTTGGCAACGTCGTTGGCCGTGTTCAGGGGGAATTCGCTCTGTTGCCAGAAGTCACGGCCTGAGGTCGGTCCGCCTGCCGGTGTGACGCTCAGCTGGCAGAACATGTTGCCGTTGGATGTTGGGTCGCCACCCGACCTCGAAAGATTTGTCTTGGCGATCGCGACGTAGTTGCCAGGAAGCACGCCGTTCATCGTGATAACCGTGGCAAAGGCGTTACCTACTGTGGTCGGTCCAGTCCCACGGTGGACAGCCAGGACGTTGGTGACGCCAGCGGGGCCTTGTGGGCCAGGATTGCCCTGCGGTCCCTGCGCGCCGGCAGGTCCGGCTGGCCCCGTTGCGCCGGCTGGGCCGGCAGGTCCCGTTGCGCCGGCTAGGCCAGCGGGTCCCTCTGGGCCTTCCTGGTTGAAGATGACCTCGGTCTTGCCGTCTCCGCACGCTGCGGACTCATTCTCCGCAAGGAGATGGACAGTGTGGCTATCGCCCGGGTTCGTCCACACGCACATGTGGATGGTCCCGTCGGAATACACGAACGGATACCCCTGCGTCGCGAACGCCGTCAAGGCGCCTAGGCTGAGGGATGCCGTGACCACTAGTGCGATGGCTCTCTTGGATTGAAGGAAGCGCCTCATTTGTAGCTCCTATATCTCCCTATCTCGTTTCTGCGCTCCTAAATCGAAGCTTTCCCGGACCGGTCCACCCACTAGGCATCACCCTCGCGCCGTTCGCGTCCTACGGAAGCCGAGGGGCGGTGGGCACGATCGCTACGGCTACTCATCTCGGCGGGCAACCTAGGCGCGGCTCGTTAAAGCCTCGTGTGCCCCGCATTAACCGCGTCGTGACCTCGTCGTGTCCTTGGCGATGCGCAAAAGTCGTCGTTTCGTGTCGATCCGCGCGTTGTGGTCCTCAATTCGACGAACAGGGCCGCTCAACAGCGGGCCGCTGTGCGACTCGGCCGCCTGGCGGCCATATCGGCGTACTCCCGTGCGAGAGCTAGGCTGGCCTCGCCATGGACGAGCACGAGCGTGCCTGGCGCGCGGAGTTTCCGATCGCCGAGCGGTCGATCTATCTGAACAACTGCTCGCTCACGCCGCTGCACCGGCGCGGTCGCGAGCGGATCGAGCGCTTCCTGACGGAGTGGACCGAGCAGGGCGGACGCGCGTGGTACGACCACTGGATCGGCGAGTACGAAGCGTTTCGCGAGGAGCTCGCGGGCGTGCTCGGGGCTTCGGCCGACGAGATCGCGATCGAGCCGAACGTGTCGGCCGGACTCGTAGGCATCGCGAGCACGTTCGACTACGCCAAGCGACCGAAGGTGATCGTCTCCGATCTCGACTTCCCGACCGACGGTCACGCGTTCCTCGCGGTCGCCGATCGCGGCGCACGCGTCGAGTTTGTGCGCAGCCCGGATCGTGTCCGCGTGCCCCTCGAGCTCTTCGAGCGTGCGGTGGACGAGACCACCGCGGCCGTCTGCACCGGGCACGTGTATTTCACGACCGGCTGGATCCAGGACGTCCGCGCGCTCGCACAGATCTGCCATCGCAAGGGCGCCGTCCTCGTCGTCGACGCGTACCAGTCGATCGGCGCGATCCCCTTCGACGTGGCGGCGAGCGGAGTCGATTACCTCGTCGGCGGCACGCTGAAGTGGCTCATGGGCGGGCCCGGGATCGCGTTTCTCTACGCGCGCGCCGCTGTCGCCGAGCGCGCACGCCCGAGCGCGGTGGGCTGGTGGGGCGTGAAGGAGCCGTTCGCGTTCGACGTGGAGCACCTCGACTACGGGACAGGCGCGCGGCGGTTCGAGTACGGCACACCCGCCGTCGCCGCGATCTATGCGGCGCGCGCTGGCCTCGAGCTCCTCGCCGAGGTCGGGATCGCGAAGGTGCGCGAACGGCACAAGCTCTTGTCACAGCGCCTGGTCGATGGCGCCCTCGATCAGGGCTGGACCATCCGGTGCCCGCGTGACGCCGACGAGCGCACACCGATCGTCACGCTGGAGCACCCCGATCCCACATCGGCGGTCGCGGCGCTGCGTACCGCGGGACTGATCTCCGACACCCGTCCCGGTCTGATACGTCTCTCGCCGCACTACTTCAATACGCTCGAGGAGATGGACCGCGCGCTCGCGCTGCTCGAACCGCTCCGCGTCGCGCACGCTGTCGCCTGACGCGACCTCTACACCGCGGCCGGATCCTCGCCTGGACCCTGCTCATCGCGTTCCTCGCTGTCCCGACGTATGCGCTCCGCCTGGGCGGGAGTCCGGTGGGGCTTGGGCCTCAGGAGTTCTTCAAGTATTCGACGGCCGCCCTTGTGATCGGATCCGATGCCGTGCTGCTGCTCATCGTCCTCGTGATCGCGCGCGGACTTCCGCTGCGCGAGACTTTCGCGCTTCGCGCGCCGAACTCGTGGCGTCGCGCCCTGGTCATCGGGATCGCGACACTCGTCGCCGCGTACACGATCTCTTTCCTCGAGGTCGCACTCATAACCGACGCGGGGCGCGAACAGGGCGTGCCCGAGTTCTGGGACCCTACGCGCGTCGGGGCGTGGGCCGCGAACCTCTTCGCGATCGCGGTGTTCGTGCCCATCTTCGAGGAGTCGCTTTGCCGCGGACTGGGCTACGCGCTGTTCGAACCGCTCGGCGCAATGGCTGCAGTGCTCATCACCGCGGTCGCGTTCACGCTCGCTCACGGGGTCATCGTGGACATACCCGTGATCCTCGCGACCGGGATCGGCCTCGGCTACATGCGCGCCTCGACCGGGAGCATCTACCCGTGCATCGCGCTTCACGGTTTCTTCAACGCGTTTGGTCTCGTGATCGCGGCGCTCGTCGCGCGCGGCTAGGGTCTGCGCAGCTCCGCGACCGCCGCGATGAGGTCCCCGCCCGGATCGTCGACGTCCGTCCGCCGCGCGGCTGCGCTTTCGCCGGCGAGTACGTGCGCGCGCAGACGCACCGCCGGAAGGAGCGGGTCCGCGAGGTTCGCCGGGTCGTGGTCGATTCCGTACTCCTCTTTAATCCGCCGCCGCGTCTCGACCCAACGCACGATCGCGTCGCGATCCGACTCGGGCAGAGCCGCATACACGGCCACGTCGTTGAGGGCATCGCGGTAGGGGAGGAGCCGTCGGCGTTCCGTGCCGCGCGGATGCTCGCGTGCCAGTGCAAGCTCCTTTGTGTCGATCACCTCCCCATCGTACGGACCGGGATCATGTCCGCACCGCTTCAGCCGGATGGGGGATGAGCCGCCGTAATCGGCTGTTACCGTGGATTCGTGGCAGTCGTGGCGGCCGGCGTCTACCTCGCGTTCGACGGCGGACCCGATGCCTCCGCCCCGGGTGGCGCGGGGATCGGCCCGTACGACGAGATCGTTCTCCGTGGCGCCCGCGCGATCGGGGAGCGCGCCGGACTCGGCAAGGTGATCGCGCTGCGGAGCGCCGCCGGCAGTTGGCGCGACGCCGAGTCGTCTTCGAGCGGCTCGGACCAGGTCGAGACCGGACGTGGTGACCTTCGCATCAGCGCCGGGGATGGCCAGGTCCTCGTGCGTTTTGCGGATGACGAGGTCGCCGGTCAGACCTCCGTTCCCGACCTCGGTCCGTTTGCCGCGGTCGTCGTCGGAACGCACGAGGTCCATGGTGATCAGGAAACCCTCGCCGTCCGCGTCTCGCGCATCTCGCCGTGGCAGCTCACCGACCGGGCCGGCACGAGCTTCCAGGGCGCGACAAAGGAAGCGCTGGTCTTCGTCACGAACGGGCGCTCCGCTCTTAAAGAAGCGCACAAGATCGCGGCGGCGCCCGAGCCGCGCGCGTCGCAGCCTGAGTCCACGCCTGCCGCGGACGCGGAACCCTCGGTCTGGGTCGAACGCGAGAAAGTCCAGCCGAACATCTACATCTCGCGGCCAGATCGCAAGCGCTAGGCGCCCTCGGTGGCGGTGACCTTTCGGGCGGCTGCGATGTAGAGGACGAGCGCCGCGGCACCGATCTCGACGAGAGGCGAAAGGAAACCGATGAGGTTCAGTCCGCCGATCGCGATCGCGCCGCCGATGCCGACCTGGCCTACGAAGGCCGGCAGCCCCACCAGAAGAAAGACTCCAACGACCACGAGCGCGATGATGCCGAGCGAACGCCACTGGCGTGACTCGGCGACTCGCCCGAGGAGTACGAGCCCGCACGCGACTCCGCCCGCTGCCGCCGAAACCAGTAGGAGCATTCCCGCCTCGAACGCGCCTGCCGAAAGAAGCAACGCTGAGAGGATCGCCGCGGCGACTCCCTGCGTGACCGCAAGTCCGCCCGCAGCTTCGACGAGCGGGTTGCGATCTCCATCCGCCGTGCGGATCCAGCGCACGCGGACGACCCAGTACGCGAGCGCGATGCCGACCGCTTCCGGCCACAAGCTCAGGATGTAGGAGAAGGGCGAGCAGATCGGAGCGTCGGCAACGATCGCGAGACAAAAACGCAGAAGGCCGGGTAGTCCCAGCAGGCGCTCGATGATGACGATCCCCGCGTACACGATGACCGCGCCGCGCCCTCCGACCGTGTACGCGATCGAGGCCGCGGTCGCCGTGGCTCCGATCGTCGCGACGCCGCCGACCCACACGAGCGGGGCGCCCAAGAGGCGGGCCGCCACGTTGAGGACGACGTAGAGCGCCGCCGCAACGAAGAAGCCCGCACCGAAACCGGCGAGCACCGCCCAGAGCGGCGATGCGGAGGCGAATCGCGGATTGGGAACGCGGCGCGCAACCTCGAAGGCTTGCGGGAATTCACGTCGCAGTCCGTCGATCATCGCCCGCCTATTCTGGCCAGGTGACATTGCAGACCGGTAACGAACGCGATGTGCTGGTCCTGGCGAAGACGATCGCCGCGAACGACTTCCCCGTCGAGCGTCCCGGCGTCATCGCCCAGGACCGCGCGAGCGGTGCGCTCCTGCGTCTCGCGCCGTTTCCCTGGAAGGGCGCAGATACGGATCCGCCGGTCCAGCGCTGGGGGTGGCTGCAGCTCGGCGCGTCGCCGGACGAGCGCGATCCACGGCCCGA
>Ga0184608_10000258_pt1 | contig 13599 bp, 11 predicted proteins | sample PLM1_30_coex_FD_133010 | JGI IMG/M metagenome (GOLD analysis project Ga0184608, IMG submission 133010) | Groundwater sediment microbial communities from an aquifer in East River, Colorado, USA - PLM1_30_coex | ecosystem: Environmental > Terrestrial > Soil > Riparian zone | place: USA: East...
CCCGTCGGGGGTCGGCTTACGCGCAGCGTGGACGACCGCGGAGAAGTAATGCCCGAGGCCGACCTCGTCCAGGAGCCGGCGCAGGCTGAGGTCCCAGTTCGCGACGACCGCAAGCTCGAGACCCAGTGCTCGAAGACGCTCGAGCGATTCCGGCACTCCGGGGAGAACCTCGAAGTGGAGCGCGCCCACGTAGGCGGGAGCGAACTCCTCCACGTCGAGCTCTGCGTCGATCGCGTGGAGGAACACGCCGGCGCATTCTCGTTGCAGCCGCTTCAGGCTCTCTTCGTCGTGACCTTCGCCGGCGCGTGGTGCGTAGTGCGCGACCTCGGTTCGAAAGCCGGCCAGCACGACCTCGGGCGTTCGGTGGACTCCCCGTTCGGCGAGCACGTTCCGGAGTGCCGGGACGGGATCCGCGAGCTTGACGAGCGTGCCGTGCGCGTCGAGGGTGACCGCGTCGAGCTCGGCGGCCCTCACGCAACCCACTGCCACAGCGCCCATTGGACGACGGCGACGCCGAGGAACAGCGCGCTGCAAGCGACGACCGCGGTGTGCAGGCGCGGCCTCCCGGCAGTCACGGCGGCGAGCGCGAGGAAGAGCGGAAAGATCACCAGCCCGAAGCGTGGCAGGGAGAGCAAGGGCCAGCGGGAGCTGGGGTAGGTGAGCGGGATCGCGAGGCTGACCGCGGAAAACAAACCATAGGGCGCGCCGAACCGTCGCCAGGCCACGACCGTGAGCGCGACGAAGAGGACGAGGAACGCGACCGCCTGCACGTTCTCTGCGGCTGCATGCATCGGATTCGCACCTGCGACGTGCGTGCCGTGACCGACCACGAACTGTTCCAGGCCGCGCCAGCCCGCAACGAGACCGTCCCAGATTCCGCCGAGGGGGCCGGCTCGGGAGACGTGGCGGTGCCAACGATCCTGCGCGGAGGTGAAGGCCCACGGATCGCCGACCTGTTGCCAGAGGACGAGGGGATAGATCGCTGCCACCGGCACTGCCAGGGCGATCCCGGCGAGGGCCCGGGGACGCTCCCGGTGGCGCCAAGCCAGAAGCGCCAGCGCCGGGAGCAGCGCGAGCCCGGCAGCACGCGTCAGGATCGCGAGCCCGGCGACGAGCCCTGCCCCGGCAAAGCGATTGCGCTCGGCAAACGCGAACGCGGCGAGGACGAGCAGCAGGAACAGCGACTCGCTGTAGACGGCCTGGAGGAAGAGCGCCATCGGGAACACGGCGAGATAGAGAACGCTGTGCCTCGCACCGTCCACACCCAGGCGCTCCAGGGCAAGGCGGTGCAGGAGAACGAACGAGCCGAGACAGCAAAGCAGGGAGATGACGAGCCCGGCGAGGATGTAGTGGCCGAAGAAGACGCGGCCGAGCGCGGCGATCAGCGCCGGATAGAGCGGGTGAAAGGCAGCGGAGGCATCGTCGTATCCGTTCTGTGCGATCCGCAGGAAGAAGTCGCTGTCCCAGCGGGCCCAGATGTCGGTGAAGTAGCCGAGGTCATGGAGGCGGGGCGTGTCCCAACGGGCCGCATTCGGATGCCGGTTGGGCTCGAAGAAGAAGAAGGCGAAGATCGCCGCGACCCAGATCGCCGCGCGGCTCCAGAGGTAGATGTCCAGCACTTGCCTTTGACCCACGCGCACGGCCGCATGATCATACGGCCCCAATGTCCCGTACCTTCACGCCCGAAGAGGCCAACGAGGCCCTCGTCGAGCTGCGGCCGATCGTCGAGCGGATGGTCCAGCATCGACACAATCTCACGGCGGCGCAACTCGAACAGGCCGAGCTCGTCACGCGCATTGCCGGAAACGGCGGCGACATGGTCCCGAGCGACCTCCACGATGCCGCGGACGCGATCCAGCGAGAGGCTGCCGCGATCTCCGAGTGCGCGGAGCGCATCAACGCCGCGGGCGCGGAGGTGAAGTCACTCGAGGAAGGGCTGCTGGACTTCCCCGCGAAACGCGGCAAGGAGGTCGTCCTCCTCTGCTGGAAGCTCGGCGAGGACGAGATTCAGTACTGGCATCGGACCGACGAGGGATTCGCGGGACGCAAGCCGCTGCCGCTGTGAAGGTCGGCGCATTCGAGATCTCGACCTTGTCGTGCACGAGTGGCAGCTCGTTGATCCGGATCCGGTCTACGTGAGCGACCACCATCCGGGACAGTCGGCCTCGACGCGGAAGCGCGTTCTCGGGCGGCTCGCCGACAAGGGCACGGCGGTGATCGTCAGCCACTTCCACGGGGCCGGACGCTTCAGTCGCGACGACCAGGGGTTCAGGTGGTCGAGCCTGCAAAGGAGGGCGAGGCCGCCGTCGAATAGAGGCCCATGCCGTTCTGGCACCGATTGATCGTCGTCGGCGTCGTCATGCTCGCCGCCATCGTCGTGGCGCGCCTGATCGATCGCCGTATCGCGCGCCGCGATCTCCCGCCGGAGGCGATCACGCGCTATCGCATCGTTCGCCGAAGCGTGACCGCGACGATCATCTTCGTCGGGCTTCTCTCTGCTCTGCTCGTGATCCCGCAGGTGCGGGCGGTGGCCGGCGGGTTGCTTGCGTCCTCGGCGGTGATCGGCATCGTCGTCGGTTTTGCCTCGCAGCGCACGCTCGGGAACTTCGTCGCCGGTCTGTTGATCGCCTTCACGCAGCCGCTGCGCCTCGGTGACGACGTGATCATCGAAAGCACAGAAGGGACGGTCGAGGAGATCGGGCTGATCTACACGTTCGTCAGGGCCGAGAACGGCGACCGTCTCGTGATCCCGAACGAGAAGCTGGCCTCGGATACCATCCGCAACTCCACGATTCGTAGTCGAGAGAAGGTCGCCGAGATCAGCCTCCAGGTTCCACTTGGTCAAGACCTCGGTGCGGTCGTGGACCGGCTGAGGACGATCGCCGCTGACGGCGAGGTGTTCGTCAGCGATCTGTCCGGCGACGCAACAGTCGTCGTTCGCATGCCGGCGCCCGACCGATCCTCGGCCGAGCAGCGAGAGCGTGAGCTCCGCCTGCGCGCCTACGAGGCGCTGCGCGCGGAGGGCGTGTACGCATGACGCCGCCTCGGCGCGGACAACGATCGCAGTCGGACACGTTCTTGCTCGACCGGCTGAGGAAGCGACGCCGGCAACGGGTGAGGAACCGGCGCAAGCGCTTCGGCAAGCTCGTCTCGACCGTTCTCATCGCCACTGCGCTCTTTCTCGCCGTGTCGAGCTTCACGGGCGCGGCCGTCTGGATGAACAGCTGTAACCTCGATTCGCTCAAACCGGTGGACGTCGGGGAGAACTCGTTCGTCTTTGCAGCCGACGGGTCGTTGCTGGGGTCGATCCCCGCGGAACAGAACCGACAACCGGTCGGCCTGGATCGGATGAGCGAATGGGCGCCGAAGGCGACGATCGCGATCGAAGACAGGCGCTTCTACGAGCACGGCGCACTCGACTGGTTCGGCATCGTACGCGCGCTGTATGCGGACATTCAGGCCGGGCGGGTCGTGCAGGGCGGGTCGACGATCACGCAGCAGCTCGTCCGCAATCTCTACATCAAGAAAAAGTCGCAGACGCTCGGGCGCAAGGCGACCGAGGCATGCCTTGCGATCAAGCTTGCGCGCCAGAAGTCCAAGACCTGGATTCTCAATGCGTACATGAACCAGGTCTATTACGGGAACCATGCGTACGGGATCGAGGCGGCCGCCCAGACCTACTTTTCGAAGCCCGCGCGCAAGCTCACCCTGACCGAATCGGCGCTGCTGGCCGGTCTGCCGCAGGCGCCGTCCGTCTTCGATCCATTCCAGCGGCCGGCGCAGGCGATCGCCCGCCGGGACGAGGTCCTGAGAGCGATGCTCGGGAACGGAGACATCACGTCCAGTCAGTACGCCGACGCGGTCGCCCAGCGAAAGCTCCATCTGAAGGCCGGACGTCTGTACACGCGCATCCGCGAGCCGTACTTCTTCAGCTACGTCCGCGAGGAGCTTCAGCGTCAGTACGGTGCGAACACGGTCCGCTCCGGTGGGCTGAAGGTGTACACGACGATCGATCCACGTCTACAACGCTTCGCGCTGAACGCGATCAAGAGAACCCTCCCCTACTCGACAGATCCAGCTGCGGCGATCGTCTCGATCAACCCGCGCAACGGGGCGATCCGCGCAATGACCGAGGTGAGTCCCGGGAATCCGAAGAACCAGGTGAATTTCGCATCGTCCGCACGCCGCCAGCCCGGGTCGACGTTCAAGACGATCGTGCTGACCACCGCGATCTCGGAAGGCATCAGCCCGTCGACGACCTACCTCTCCGCGCCGTTCAAATGGGACCCGACGGGCACCGGCTCCTGTGACACCAATCCGCCGACGGCCTGGTGTCCGCAGACCTACGATCACTCGTACGTCGGCCCGACGTCGATCGAGCAGGCCACCTTGCGGTCCGATAACAGCGTCTATGCGCGTCTCTCGCTCGACGTCGGTCCAGACAACATCGCCGATATCGCCTACCGCCTCGGCGTGCGCACCGATCTGCGTACGAGCGACGGCGTGTACGTGCCGTCGATGGGTCTCGGCTCGCGGGTCGTGACGCCGATGGACATGGCTTCCGTGTACTCGACCCTCGCTGCCGGTGGTGTCTACTCGAAGCCGATGGCGATCCGTAAGGTCGTCCTGCCGGGAGGGAAGGTCGACACAGAGGCCGGTTGGGGCGTTCCGCAGCGCAAGCGCGCAGTTCCGGACTGGGTCGCTGCCGAGGTCGTGGGGATCCTCGAGAAGAACATGACGAGTGGGACCGGCGTCGGGGCCTACTTCGGCCGGACGTCCGCCGGCAAGACGGGGACGACCGACAATTACGCCGACGCGTGGTTCAGCGGCTTCATTCCCGGGCTCGAAGCCACGATCTGGATCGGCTATCCCAAGGGCGAGATACCCATGCTGTCCGTCCACGGCATCGCGGTGTCGGGGCCGACCTTCCCGGCGACGATCTGGAAGCTGTTCATGGAGCGAGCCGCCGACTACGCGCCGTTCCCGAAGGAGTTCCCGTCGCCCAAGACCTCGCCGATCTGGATCACGCACAAGCTGCAGTACGCCATGACCGGCGGCTACTACGCGCCGAGCTCCTCGACGACCCAGGCGCCGACGACGACGAGCTCGGGGAACGGCGGCGCCGACGGCTTCTCCCAGGTCCCTGACACCACCGCGAAGCCGTAGGGCCTGGCTGCGGCCGGCGGCCGCGGTGATCCCGATCTACCTCGCAGCGTGCGCCGTCCCGGACGGCGGGCTCTTCCGCGCCGAGCGGTTCCGAGACGTGCATCTCTACCAAGGGTTCGCGGACGCCGTCTTCGACGGGCGGGTGCCGTACCGCGATTTCTTCATGGAGTATCCGCCCGGGGCGCTGGCGGTGTTCCTGCCGCCTGCGGCCTTCGGGTCTTCGCACTACAACGCCGCGTTCAAGTGCCTGATGGCCCTGTGCGGCGTTGCGACGCTTCTGCTCGTCGCGTCCTTGCTCGTGAGGCTCGGGGTCTCCCCGACTCGTCTCTGGGCCGCCGTCCTGCTCTTCGCGCTGTCGCCGCTCGCGCTCGGGCCGATCTCCCTCAACACCTACGACGCGTGGCCCGCGCTGCTCACCGTCGCAGCATTCGCCCTGCTGTTGTCGGGGCGAGACGTATCGGCGTTCGCGCTGCTCGGTGCCGCACTCGTGGCCAAGGTCTATCCCGTCGTGCTCATTCCGCCGGCCATGATCTTCGTCTGGCGCACGCGTGGTCGTCTGAGCGCGTTGCGTTCGCTCGCTGCCTCGGCCGCGGTCGCCGCTCTCTTCGTCGTCCCGTTTCTCGTCCTTGCGCCGCACGGGCTCGCGGAAAGCTTTCGCGCACAGGCTGCGCGATCGCTGCAGGTCGAAAGCCTCGGCGGCTCGCTCCTTGCCGTCGCCGACCGGCTGGGCCTCTACGGCGCCACGGTCGTGCATCGCACCGGGCACGCGATCTCGTACGACCTCGTCGGCTCGCTGCCGGAGACGCTGGCCGTGCTGAGCTCGATCGCACAGGCGCTCGCCGTCATTTCCGTCGCCTGGCTCTACTCCCGCGGGCGCGACGATCCGCGGCGACTCGCGCTCGCCTTTGCCGCAGCGATCGCAGGCTTCCTCGCCTTCACCCGGTTCTTCTCGCCGCAGTACCTCGTCTGGGTCGTTCCGTTCGTCCTCCTGCTCGAGCCGGTCGCGTGGGTGCTGACCGCTGCCGCCCTGGTCCTCGCGCAGGTGTGGTTCTTCCACTACGGCCACGTCTTCGCGCTCGGCGGCTACGTCTGGCTCGTGCTGGTACGCGATCTGCTCGTGCTCGGGCTGTTCGCGCTCGTACTGGTGCGGCTACAGAGGTCTGCGCCGGAAGACGAGGATCCCGTCCTCCTCGAACACGAGCTGCCACTCCGGGTTCCGTCGTAGCGCAGCCAGTTGGACCGCGGTGGGAACGGGTGCGTAGCGATCCGCGTAGCCCGGCTGGGTCTCGTCGGCGGCGATCCACGTCGAATCCTCGATGAACGGGAAGCTGAGCACGCGGGACCGGTCCGACAGATGCCCACCGAGGGTGTTGGTCGCGCTGACCACCGCGTCGCCGGGAATCAGCCGGAGGGCGCGGTCGGCTATGCGATCGTGAACGGTCACCCGCGCCGCGGTCGCCTGAAACGTCTGCCCGCCTGGGACATGCCGCCAGCCTGGGATCGGCCCCAAGCGGTAGTTCCCGACGAGTGCGGCCACGACGAGTGCGGCCGCCACGGGGAACGCCCAGCGCGACAGTCGCTTCGCACCGAAGATTGCGCCGATCACGAGCGGAGGGATGAGGCCGGCCGTGTAGTGGAAGTGGATCGACGTCTGAGTCGTCGTCGACGAGAGAAGATTGATCGCAAGCTCGGGTAGCGCTGCTACGAGCACCAGCGGCGCCAGCAGGCACAGAGCGGCCAGCGGCGCGACCAGGTCGAGCAGGTAGTGGAGGTCCCGCGCGCCGAACGCTGCCTCGGCGATCCGCAGCGGGTGCGTGAAGGCCGTCTTGAGGATCCCGCCTGCGGACCCGCCCACCTCGCTGTAGCGACCATAGAAGTCGGACTCGGCGCCGGCGTTGTAGTGCGGGATCACGACGCCGATGGCCACCGCCGCCCACGCACCGCCGGCCACCGCGATCGCCGCGCCTGCCGCCCACCTTCGGTGCGCGATGGCGTACCAGATGCCGAACCCCGCGACGACGAGCGCGATCTCCTCCTTGCAGGCCGCCGCGGCGAGCGCGCAGACGGAGAAAGGGAGCAGGCGGTCCTCGTCGAGGTACCAGAAGGCGAAGAGGAGCAAGGGCGTTGCGAGCGCGACAGGATGAAACTCGTTCAGCGTCAACCAGCCTGTCGCGGGATAGAGCAGGTAGGCAAGGCCGAACCCGAGGGCGGCCCGCGGCGAGCCGAGATGCTTCCGGGCAAGGAGGAAGACGGGAACCGCTCCGAGCGCGACCGCGCACGCTTGCGCGATGAGCAGCATGTGGGGGCTCGGCCACAGCCACCAAAGGGGCGCGAACACAACCAGGATCGGATCGACGTGGGCCGCGAGCCGCGAGATCTGGTCGCCGTGTAGATCGGTCAGCCGCAGTGGATGGCCGTGTGCAGTCGACCAGACGGCCTGCACCATGTTCCCGAGGTCGAAGCGACCCGTGACGAAGGCCTCGTGGCGAAGGGACGAGAGCGCCGCGAAGCCTGCGGCATAGGCCACGATCGCCGACACGAGCAGAACGCGTGTGCTCGGAACGACGAGGACCCGTCTCACAGCAGCCGCTCGATGATCGTGCGCCAGCGGACGCCGAGCACTGCTTCGCTCGCTTCCCGCTCGTAGGCTGCGCGGCCGGCGGCGGCGAGGCGACGGCCGAGGCCGGCGTCTGCGGCCAGCCGGCGAACGGCCCGGGCCAGGGCGCTCGCGTCGCCCGGAGGCACGAGCAGCGCGCTCTCGTCGTCGACGAGCAACTCGCGCGCGGCGGGCGTGTCGGCGGTGATGAGCGGCGCCGCGCAGGCGATGGCCTGGAACGCCTTGTTCGGGATGACCCGCTGCGCCTTGCCGCTGGTCCCGAAGATCCCGAGCGAGCAGCCGGCTCGCCGAATCTCATCCGGTAGGCGTTCGTACTCGATCCACGGCACGTGCTCGACGTTCGGCGGCCGGCCTGCGAGCAGGCCTTCGAGCTGGCCGCTCCCGATGACGCGGAAGTCGATCTCGGGTGCTTCCCCCGCCGCCGCGAGGATGGTCTCGACGCCCTGCAATGGAATCAGCTTCCCCACGAACAGCGCGACAAAGCGTTCCGGCGGCGACCAGCCCGGTCTGAACAGCCGGTCCTCCGCACCGACGAAGCAGACCGGGACTTCGCCGAGTCCTGCGAGGCCGCCGAAGAAGTCTGCATCGGCTTCCGTATCCGCGACGACGACGTCCGCGGCACGAAAGGCGTGGCGGTCGATCGTCTCGAGCGCGCGCGCGGCAAGTGAGTCCGGACGGAACCGCGCACGGTCGGCGACGAGCGTGTCGGCGAGTGAGACGAGTGGATTGAAGATCAGCGGCCGGCCGCGCGCAGCGCGTCGTGCCGCTGGTAGGTCGAAGTGCCCCGGATAGCCAACGATGAACGCACCGACGTCGCCGGGTGCGTGGCGTGCGAGCAGCCGCACCTCCGCAGCGGCGAGCCGGAGCGCCCGTGCCGGCCCTGCCCCCCACGCGTGCCGGTCGTCGTCCCACACCGAGGCGTGCTCCTCCACTACCTCGACGCCTGCGCCGCGCAGGCACGAGATCACCTGCGCGTTCCGCGGATAGCCACGCTCGTACGTTCCGTAGTAACAGACTCTCAGGGCAGAATTTCGTCGACGAGCAGCTCTGCGCGGTCACGTTCCTGCGCTCGCTCCTCGTGATGGCTCGTGATCATCTCGCTGATCAGCCCGAGCGAGAAGAACTGCATCCCGATCACCACGAGCAGCACGCCGAGCATCAGGAGCGGCCGTTGTCCGATCGCGTGGCCGAGCGCCTTGATCACCGTGAGGTACACGAGGATCGCGGAGCCGATCGCGCCGAGCAAGAGTCCGAGCCCGCCGAACAGATGCAACGGACGGTGGCGGTAGCGGCCGATGAAGGAGACCGTCAGCAGGTCGAGGAACCCGCGCAGGTAACGCTCGACGCCGTAGCGTGACCGGCCGTGCTCGCGGGGACGGTGGTTGACCGGCAGCTCCGCGATGCGGAAGCCACGGTAGTGTGCGAGCACCGGGATGAAGCGGTGCAGCTCCCCGTAGAGACGCAGTCCGTGCACGACCTCCGCGCGGTAGGCCTTGAGCCCGCAGTTCATGTCGTGCAGGCGCACGCCGGAGAACGCGCTCGTGACGCGGTTGAAGATGCGGGAGAGAAGACGCCGTGAGATGGGATCGCGTCGGTGTGTCTTCCAGCCGGTGACGAGATCGAAGCCTTCGTCCAGCTTCGCGAGGAGGCGCGGGATCTCTGCGGGGTCGTCCTGCAGATCCCCGTCGATCGTGACGACGATCTCGCCCTGTGCCTGGTCGAAGCCCGCGACGAGCGCGGCAGCCTTGCCGAAGTTGCGGCGCAGGCGAACGACGCGCACGTTCTGCTCGGAGTTGTGCAGCCTGGTCAACGCGGAGAAGGTTCCGTCGGTCGAGCCGTCGTCGACGAAGATCGCCTCCCACGGAGCGGCGAGCGGCTCGAGTGCGGACCGGAGCTCGTCGTAGAGCAGAGCGACGCTTCGCTCTTCGTCATGCACCGGTACGACCACGGAGATCACGCGCGCGAGGTTATACCCTGGACGCAGAATGGCTGAGCTGCTCTCGCTCGAGGAGGCGCTGGAGCGCATTCTCGAGCAGGTGAAGCCGCTCGGTCCCGAGGTCGTGCCGCTCGCGGCAGGGGCCGGCCGCGTGGTGTTCGAGGATGCGCGTGCAGTCGTCGATCTGCCGCCCTTTGCGAGCTCTGCAATGGACGGTTTCGCAGTCCGCTCGGAGGACACACCGGGACGCCTGCCGATCGTCACCCGGATCGCCGCGGGTGTGCCTGCACGACGACCTCTCGAGGCGGGCGAGGCGATGGCCATCGCCACCGGCGGGGTCGTCCCCGCAGGAGCCGACTCGGTCATCCCCATCGAGTACGTTGTCGAAAGTGACAACGACGTGGAGATCCTGGAAAGCGTCGTCCAGGGTGACAACGTCCGTCCTCGAGGCGGTGACGTCGCCGCTGGAGATGTCGTGGTACCGAGCGGCGCTCGTCTGCGCGCTCCGCAGATCGGTGCGCTTGCCGCCGCCGGCCTCGACCACGTCGTCGTCGGACGCCGCCCCGCGATCGCAGTGCTTGCGACCGGCACGGAATTGCGCAGGCCGGGCGAGCCGCTCGGGCCCGGCGAGGTCTATGAGGCAAACGGCGTGTTGCTGGCGACAGCGTTCGCCGCCGCCGGCGCAGACGTCGAGGTGCTCCCGGTCGTTGCCGACGACGAGGCGACGCATCGCGAGGCGCTTGAACGAGGTCTCGCGGCCGACGTGCTCGTCACCTCGGGCGGCGTGTCTGTCGGGCCGCACGATCTCGTCCGGAGGATCCTCGGCGAGCTCGGGGTCGAGGAGGTCTTCTGGGGCGTCGCGGTCAAGCCGGGCAAGCCGCTTGCGTTCGGCGTGCGAGGGTCGACCCTCGTCTTCGGGCTCCCCGGCAACCCGGTCTCGTCGCTCGTCGGAGCGGAGGTCTTCGTGCGGCCTGCGTTGCTCGCTCTGCAAGGCGCGTCCGTCCCAGGCCCCGTGTTCTTCGAGGGCCGGCTTGCAGCTTCCGTTCGACGCAATGCTCACCGCGATGAGTTTCTGCGCGCCCGCTCCGTTGCATCCGAGAACGGGGTCCTCCTCGATCCGGTCCGCGGTCAGGAGTCACACATGATCGCTCGCGCCGCCGCTGCCGATGCGCTCGTGCTGGCGCCCCGCGGAGAAGGCGAGCTCGCTGCCGGGGAGCGCGTGCGCTACTTGCCGCTCGCCTGAGCCTCGAGCTCGTACGGCTTCGCCCCGCGCGGCTCGACGCGCAGCAAGTGCGCGTATGCGATGTACCGGTGTGACGCGAAGAAGCGAGGGTGGCACGCCTGCAGCTCGACGAGCTCATGGTGGGGCGAGCGCAACACGGCGAGGTCGGTCGATTTCACGATGCGGTGTCGTGTCACGGCATAGATGAAGGTCCCATACGGAACCTCGATCGTGATGCGGTCTCCGCTTCGGAGCCTGTCGATGTGCGAGAACGGCGCAAGGTACGTCGTGCGGTGGCCGGCGATGTAGACGAGCCGGTTCTCTCCAGGCATGAACGTCCGCCGGTCCCGCCCAGGCCCTTTCTTGAGGGTGTCGTGGTCGGTGCCGTTGACGAACAGCATGTTCACGCCCATTCGGGGCACGCGCAGCCGGCCGATCACCTCGCCGCGCGTCGAGCTCGTGCGGTAGCGCTTGGCCTCCCGCGCGATGCTCTCTCGCTCTGCCGCCTGGCTCGCGCCGGAGATCGTGGGCTCGAACGAGCGCGCCCGCTTGTCGTACTGAGAAGCGAGCTGATGCTGCTTCCACTTCGTGTAGAGCGCGGTGAACGGGTCCTGCCACTGCCACACGAGGAGAGCCCAGAAGAGCGTCAGGACGCCGACGGCGGCGAGCACGGTTCCGAGCAAGTAGATGCCTCGGCGCATCTAGCCCTCCAACGCTTCCGGCACGGTGGTGGATGCGCCCCCGCGCCGGTCGCGAACTGCGAGAACGGTTCGACGCACGACTCTACGGATCGGACCGCCGGGCGGGAGCTCGGCGGCCGCCGGGTACGGGGCATAGCGTCGTGCCGCCAGGGCGGCGAGTTGGCCTGTCCCCGCAAGCCAGACGACGAGGAGCGGCATGACGACGAACGGCACGTAGCCGACCGATCTGAGCTCTGCGAGATACCAGACCGCATCCCAGCCGAGCCCGAACCGGTCCGCAAAGGAGCCGACCAGGAGCGCAGGGCCCGCAAAACCCACGGCGAGGACGCCGAGCCTGGCTGCGAGTGGCGCGCCGCGCACCTGGGGGAGCCAGAGCCAGACGTGGAGCGACGGGAGCAGGAACACGAGCGCGAACGGATTGGTAGCAACGACCAGGAGCGAGAGCGCCCCGAGGCAGAGAAGCGATGCGGTGTGTCCGGCGAGCTCCTCCTCGGATGTGATCGCCCGGCGCGGGAGCAATCGTTCGCGTGAGACGAGCCAGCCCAGCAGCGCGAGCACCGCGAGCCCGAGCAACGCCTTCGCCGGCCAGTCGTGCGCGAGCGGGCTCGAGGGTGGGATCGGTCGTGCAACGCCCTGGGGCCAGGCACCGAGCAGTCTGAAGAGCTCGAAGAGACCGATGACCCACGCCCAAAACGCGAGCCGGCTGCGGTACGCGCGCAGCGCAGGGGCGAGTGCGATATGCCTTCGCCGGCAACGCGCGAAGAGATCGACCGCTGTTGCCAGGAAGGGCAACAGACAGGCGATCAGCACGAGCTCGATCGCCCAGCCGCGGATCAGGCGCGAACCGAGATAGAGATATGTGGACGTTCCCTGCGCGAACTCGAGACCCTCGTCGAGGGTCCCGAGCGCGTCCTGCGCTGCGCGGCCGACCTGCGCGAGCTTGTCCGCGCGCAAGCGGTCTTTGGTGTCGCTCACGGGATCGGGAGGGTTGTCGCCCGCGGTCGTGAGGGTGATGGCGGCTATCCCGTGCGCGAGAAACGGCGCCTGCTCGTAGAGCGAGAAGGGAAAGCCGAGATCGATCAACTGACGGAGTGCGCCGGGACGGGACGGGGCTCGCCCGGTCTGCGCCGAGATGCGTGCAGCGACCGTCTGCAGAAATGTCCCTGACGGCTCGCGAGGAGTGTCCCCGCTGAACTCGACGCGGATGCGCCCGTCGCCACCGACCGAGTCGAGGTTGATGACGCCGGCGATGTCGTTGCGAAGTGGGTAATGCGCCGCGAGCCACGCTGCACCCACCCCGCCGTATGCGCCCCCGTCCGTCGAGACGAAGAGGATCGTGTGATTCGGCCGAAGCTGGCCGGCCGGCCGGCCGGGTGGGACGCCGTACGCGCGTGCGAGTTGAATCAACATCGCCGTGCCGGACGCGTTGTCGTCCGCGCCCGGACCGCGTCCGTCGTTGTCGCGGTGCGCCATCACCACGATCGTGCCCGGCGAGCGGCCGCTCGCTTCTGCGACGAGATTCTGCAGCTCGACCTTGCCCCGGCCCGGGATGATGGCGCTGAAGCGCTCGGTGCGGATCGGCAAGCCGTACGGAGCGAGCTGGTCGCGGACCCACGTAGCGGCTGCGAGCGCCTGAGACGAGCCCGGTTGGCGGTAAGGAAGATCCGCCAGGTCACGCGCGAGCGTCTCAGTCGCAGCGCCGTCGAACGCCGGCAGAAACGCGCGGGGGAGCGGCGTCGGCCGCGCGACGCTGAAGGCGGCCATGAGGAGCGGCAGTCCGACGAGCAGCCACGTCCCCCGGTAGAGACGCCCGTTGACCGGTCGCTGGAGTGAACCGGGACGGGCCCGGCGCCGCTCGGTCCGGGGCGGAACGGAGGCCATCCGGGGCTATAGTAGGCGCCCTAGTACCCGGCAAGGATCGTCCCGGCAGGCACTGTTAGCCGAGCACGACATGCCC
>Ga0184608_10000260_pt1 | contig 13461 bp, 14 predicted proteins | sample PLM1_30_coex_FD_133010 | JGI IMG/M metagenome (GOLD analysis project Ga0184608, IMG submission 133010) | Groundwater sediment microbial communities from an aquifer in East River, Colorado, USA - PLM1_30_coex | ecosystem: Environmental > Terrestrial > Soil > Riparian zone | place: USA: East...
CGAATCCATCAAGTCCAAGGCCGGACTGGTCCTGACCGGAGGCGGAGCCCGGGCAGCCTATCAGGTCGGCGTGTTGAAGGCGGTGAGGGAACTGCTGCCGCTGCCCGAGAAGAATCCGTTTCCCATTGTGTGCGGCACCTCGGCAGGCGCCATCAACGCGGCGACGCTCGCGGTGTTCGCCGACAATTTCGACGCTGCCGTCGGGCGGCTCCTTGAGGTTTGGGAGAATTTTCACGTTCATCACGTTTACCGTTCCGATCCGGTCGGGATCGCCCGCATGGGGTTGCGCTGGCTCGCCGCGATCACGCTGGTGTCGCGCACCAGCCCGGTTTCGCTGCTCGACAACAGTCCTCTCGCCGATATGTTGTCCCGCAGCCTCGACTTCGGTCGTATCCAGGAGAACATCGACAACGGCTGTCTGTACGCGGTCTCGATCACCTGCTCCGGGTACTCTTCCGGACAGAGCGTCTCCTTCTACCAGGGAGGGCCCGACACCGAAGCGTGGGAGCGCACCCAGCGCGTCGGCGCCGCGATGCCTATCCGCGTCGAGCATCTGATGGCTTCTTCGTCTCTGCCCTTCATATTCCCCGCGGTGAAAATCAATCGCGAATATTTCGGCGACGGATCGATGCGCCAGATCGCGCCGATCAGCCCCGCGCTGCACCTGGGTGCCGACCGGGTGCTGGTGGTGGGCACCAGCCGGCCGCATGCGCACTCCGAGCCCCCTCGTGTCCGCGGAAATCTCTATCCTTCGGTGGCGCAGATCGCCGGGCACGCTCTGAACAGTATTTTTCTGGACAGCCTCAACGTCGATATCGAGCTCGTGCAGAGAATCAATCGCACCATCAGCCTCATCGCTCCCGAGAAGCTTCGGGAAGCGGGGTTGCCGCTGCGGCAGATCAAGGTGCTGGTGATCTCGCCCAGCCAGCCCATCGAGCGCATGGTGGTCCGTCACACACACGAGCTGCCATGGACGGTGCGCTTCCTCCTGCGAGGTATCGGCGCGATGAACCGCAACGGATCGAACCTCGCGAGCTATCTGCTCTTCGAAAGCGGGTACTGCCGGGCGCTGATCGATCTGGGCTATCAGGACACCATGGCGCGCCGCGCCGAGGTGCTGGAGTTTTTGGGTCCTCGACAATAAACTGAAGGCTGCTCTCACCTCAGGCCCCACCCAATGGAACAATCTCCCGATCCGTTCGAATTCCTGAAAAACCTTTGGGGCCCGATGGGCCTGCCGCTGGCGGGAGTGATGGCCCCGACGCTCATGCCGAATGAGGTCGAAAGGCGCATTGCAGAGCTGAAATCGGTGGAGAACTGGCTCAACATGAACCTCAACGTTCTACGCATGACGATTCAGGGCCTGGAAATGCAGAAAGCCGGCCTCGCCGCGATGCAGACCGCTGCGGCAAGCGTGCCTCCTGGCTCTGCACAACCGGCCGGAGATCGCGAAGATCCTCCGAAAAAATAATCCTGCGCCCGACGGGCGCCAGGCGAGCCATGACGTACACCGTTGACTCAAGGAGAAGCGATGCCTAAAGCGATTCAAATCCAACAACAAGGCGGGCCCGAAGTCCTGAAATGGGAAGACGTCCAGGTCGGTGACCCCGGGCCGGGCGAAGCGCGGGTGCGCCACAAGGCTTGCGGACTCAATTTTCTCGACGTCTACCAGCGCTCCGGACTGTACAAGATCGCTCTTCCGTCGGGGATGGGCAACGAAGGCGCCGGCGTGGTGGAGGCCGTAGGGACGGGCGTCACGCAGGTCAAAGCGGGTGATCGCGTCGCTTATGCCGGTGGCGCTCCCGGCGCCTATTCCGAGGTGCGCACCATGCCGGCCGACCGCCTGGTCGTCCTGCCGGAAGGTATTTCCTTCGAAGCCGCAGCGGCGATGATGTTGAAAGGCATGACCGCCCAGTATCTGCTGAGGCGGACCTACAAGGTTCAATCGGGCGAGACCGTCCTGTTCCACGCGACTGCAGGCGGAGTCGGACTGATCGCGTGCCAGTGGTTGAAGGCGCTCGGCGCAACGGTGATCGGCACCGCCGGTTCGGAGGAGAAATGCGCGCTCGCCAAGGCGCACGGCGCCGACCACTGCATCAACTACCGCAAGGAGAATTTTGTCGAGCGCGTCAAGGCGCTCACCGGCGGCAAGGGCGTACCGGTCGTGTACGACTCGGTCGGAAAAGACACCTTCACCGGATCGCTCGACTGCCTGCAGCCGCGCGGGCTCATGGTGAGTTTCGGCAATTCCTCGGGAGCCGTTCCCCCCTTCGAGCTGGGGGTACTTTCGCAGAAGGGCTCTCTCTACGTCACGCGTCCGACCCTGGCCACCCACACTTCAAAGCGCGAAGATCTCGCGGCGACCGCGAAGGATCTGTTCGACGTGGTGCTCTCCGGCAAAGTGAAGATCGAGGTGAACCACCGTTATCCGCTCAAGGACGCGGCCCAGGCGCAGCGCGACCTCGAAGCGCGCAAGACGACCGGATCGACCATCCTGATCCCTTAGAGGCTCATGGGCGAGTTGGCGAGTTTCGCGGTCCCGGGTCTATTTCCGGAAATCGAGCCGCGCGCGAGCGGCATGCTGCGGCTCGATCGCGTTCACTCGATGTACTGGGAGGAGAGCGGTGATCCGGGCGGGGTCCCGGCGGTTTTCCTGCACGGGGGCCCGGGTGCGGGGAGCACGCCGAAGCACCGGCGTTTTTTCGACCCCGGCGCGTATCGCATCATCGTGTACGACCAGCGCGGGGCGGGGCGTTCCGCCCCCCTCGGGGAGCTGCGCGACAACACCACGCCGCATCTGGTTGCCGATCTGGAGACTTTGCGCGTGCATCTGCGCGTGGAACGCTGGGTCGTGTTCGGGGGCTCCTGGGGCAGCACGCTGGCGATCGCCTACGCGGAGGCGCACCCGGAGCGTTGCCTCGCGCTGATTCTGCGCGGAATCTTCCTTTGCCGCAGAAGCGAGATCGAGTGGTTCCTCTACGGCGTGCGCGGAGTCTTTCCGGAGTCTTGGGAGAAATTCGCGGGCTTCCTCCCTAGTGAGGAGCGCGGCGATCTGCTCCGCAATTACCACCGCCGATTGATCGACCCCGATCCGGCAATCCACATGCCTGCTGCGCGCGCATGGAGCGTCTACGAGGGATCCTGCTCGACTCTGCTTCCCAGTCCCGAGACCGTGGCGTATTTTGCCGGGGATGTCGTTGCCCTGGGTCTTGCGCGGATCGAGGCGCATTATTTCATGAACGACATTTTTCTCGAGAGAAACTCCCTGCTCGAGAACGCGCACCGGCTCCGCGACATCCCGGGAGTGATCGTTCAAGGACGCTATGACATGGTTTGCCCGCTCGTATCCGCGCACGAGCTGCATCGGGCGTGGCCCCAGGCCGAGTTCCGGATCGTGCCCGACGCCGGGCATTCGGCGTGGGAGCCGGGGATTCTCGGCGCTCTGGTCGAGGCTACCCAGCGCTTCAAGCGCACGCCTTCGTTCACCGGCTGACTCGCGGAGGACAAACAAAAACGCCGCGGCAAGCCGCGGCGTTCCAGCATTTCAGAAACGCAGGTCAAATACCCAGGATCTTCATCGCCTTCGCCAGCGTGTCGACGGATTCCTGGTGCTTGCCCGCCTTGTGCAGGGCCTCGCCATCGGTGCGGAATTTCTTGACATCGGCCATCTGCTGCGCCGACAGCTTCGGGTTCTTTTCCAGCGCCGCGTCGATCTTCTTCATGTCCGCGGGGCAATGGAAGGCCAACGCGGAGGCACTGGCGAGCATGAGCGCGCCAAACAATGCTGCAAAACGAATCTTCATCGGTTCTCCTTGAAAAGGTCCTGAATCCGGGCCTCCCGCCTCCCGCGGTTGCCCGCCTTGCACGCGTAAACGCCAATGCCGGAGAATCTATTCCGGCGCCGGTAGAATAGCTCCCGCCGCGGTCGAATGCAATTCCTGCACCCGCGCTGGTCGCGCCACCGCTGCCGCGTAGAATAAGGGCCGGAGATTTTACGTTCCGTCAAATGAATTCACCCGTCTCGGCGCCTGAGGAACTCTGGCTGCGCTCGCGTTTTGCCGAGCCCAGAACGGTCAATCCGGTGACTTCGGGAGACGGCCACCTTTGGCGCAGTGATCGGGAAATCCGGCCCGCCGCGGTGCTCGTGCCATTGGTGAGACGCGAGAGCGGCCTCACGGTTCTGTTTACACGGCGTACCGCGCACCTCAACGACCACGCCGGACAGATCAGTTTTCCCGGCGGTCGCTGCGAACCTGGAGATGCGTACGCGGCGGAGACTGCCTTGAGGGAAGCCGCGGAGGAGATCGGCCTTGCAGCAGAGCGGGTGGAAGTGCTCGGAGAACTACACAAGTATGTGACGGTGACCGGCTACCGCGTAACCCCGGTGGTCGGCCTCGTGACCCCGCCGCTCGAGCTGCGGCCCGACGATTTCGAAGTGGCCGAAGTGTTCGAGGTACCCCTCGAGTATCTGCTCGACCCCGCGAACCACCAGCGCAACAGCGTCGTGCACGAAGGCCGCGAGCGCCATTACTACGCCATACCGTATCAACAGTATTACATCTGGGGAGCCACGGCCGGGATGCTCATGAACCTGGTTGCTTTCCTGAAAAGCTGATTGTCCGGCCCGTCACGATTCCAAAACCATGAGCCTGCTTTCCCTCGTCGCGGCGCTCCTACTCGAGCAGTGGCGTCCGCTTGCCGACCGCCGCAATTTGTACGCACTCCTGGCGCGTTATGCTGCGTTCCTCGAGGGGCTTTTCAACGCCGGCGAAGCTCGGCAAGGCGCCATCGCCTGGGTGATTGCGGTGCTGCCCGCGGTGCTCGGGGCCTGGCTCGTCTATGCGGCCGCGTATAGCGCGCACCCTGTTCTTGCGCTCGGGCTCAACGTCGCGGCGCTCTATCTCACCATGGGATTTCGCCAGCGCAGCCACTATCTCACCGCCATTCATCTCGCCCTCAAGGAGAACGATCTCGCAAAGGCGCGCGACACCCTTTCGGCTTGGCGCAAGGCGAGCTGTGCCGATCTGGACCGCGAGGCGATCACGCGCCTGGCCATCGAAGAGGCATTGGTCTCGTCGCATCGGTATGTCTTCGCGGTGGTTTTCTGGTTCGTGCTCCTGCCGGGGCCGACTGGGGCGATCTTGTATCGACTCTCGATGTTCCTGAACGGCCGCTGGGGCGAAAGAGCCTCGCCGGAGCTGGAGCGCTTCAGCCATTTTGCGCGCCGCGCGTTCGCCGCGCTCGACTGGCTGCCGGTGCGTTTCACTGCTGCCGCCTTCGCCATCGTGGGCGACTTCGAGGATGCGGTGTACTGCTGGCGCACGCAGGCCGCAAATTGGCCGGATCCCGCGCTCGGAATCGTCCTTGCGAGCGGCGCCGGGGCGATCGGGGTGAGGCTCGGGATGCCGATCCTCGCGGGAGGAGCAGTCGTCGAGCGGCCGGAGCTGGGCCTGGGCGACCCGGCCGACACCGGCCACCTTGACAGCACGGTCGGCCTGGTTTGGCGTGCGCTGGTGGTGTGGCTGCTTTTATTGCTGCTGATTGCGCTTGCCGGCGCATCGACCTAGCGCCTGCGGCAGCGGGATCAAATCGACCCGAGCGCTTCGATTTTTGCCGCGCAGATGAAATCGTTCTCGGAGATTCCGCCGATCGAATGCGTGCTGAATTCCACCCGGCAGCGATTGTAACCGATGCTCATGTCCGGGTGATGGTCCTCGCGGTGCACGAGCCAGGCCACGGCGTTCACGAACGCTAGGGTCTCGTAGTAGTTCTTGAACGACCAGGTCTTCGCGATGACCTTCCCGTCGTACGTCCAGCCGGGCACCTCTGAGAGCAATGCATCGATCCGCGCGCGTGCGAGAGCCGGCGTCCCGGCGGGCAGGGGCCTGCATTTCTTTCCGGCGAGGGTCGACATGTTTGCGCCTCCTAGGTCAGTCGTGTCTGCAGCCGCGCGATGCGCGATGCCGCCGGCGGGTGCGAATCGTAAAAGGCCGAGTGCAAAGGGTCCGGGGTGAGCGTCGCCGCGTTGTCCTCGTAGAGTTTGACCAGGGCGCGCACGAGGTCGCGGGGGTCGGCAACTCTTGCCGCGTAGGCGTCCGCCTCGAATTCGTGGCGGCGCGAATACAGACTTGCGAGCGGCTGCAGCAGAAAGCTGAATACCGGCACGACCATGAAAAACAGCACGAGCGCCATCGCCGTACTCCGGGAGCGCACGCCCAGCGCCGCGTAGAACCACTCCTGCCCGATCAGCCATCCCAGTAAGCACAGGATCGCCAGACTCGCGCCGAACGCGAGGCCCATGCGCTTCCACACGTGGCGGCGCGAGAAATGTCCCAGTTCATGCGCGAGCACCGCCTCGATCTCGGGTCCGGAGAGACGCGAAATCAGAGTATCGAAGAGCACGATACGCTTGGCCGCACCAAACCCGGTGAAATAGGCGTTGCCGTGGCTGGAGCGCCTCGAGCTATCCATTACGAAAAGACCTCGCGCGCGAAATCCGCATTTGGCAAGCAGTCCCTCGATGCGTTCCTTCAGACCGGCATCTTCAAGCGGCCTGAATTTGTTGAACCACCGCGCGATGAGCGTCGGGTAAAGTATGTGAACTACGAGGCTGAATGCCACCCACGTCAGCCAGACGTATATCCACCACCAGTCACCCATGCGTCCCATGAGCCACATCACACAGAGCAAAAGCGGGATTCCAAAGAGGGCGCCGAGGGCCGCTTGCTTGGCGAGATCCACAAAGAACAGTGCTACGCTCATGCGATTGAAACCGAAGCGTGCCTCGATCACGAAAGTGCGGTAAAGGCTGAAGGGCAGATCGAGGGCGCTCGAGACGAGCACGACCGAAACAATCAGGGCAATGCCGTGCGCGTAGCCGCCAGTCTCGAATATCCGTTCCCACGCGTCGGAGAGGAACTGCAGGCCGCCGCCGAGGGTGAACCCGAGCAGCAGCGCGGCGGCGGCGAGCGTCTCGAGCGCTCCAAGCCGCGTTTTCGCGACCGTGTAGTCGGCCGCCTTCTGATGTGCCGCGAGCGGAATGCTTGCCGAAAACTCAGCAGGCACCGCACTGCGGTTTGCAAAGACGTACCGGATGTGCCGCTGTGAAAGCCAGAGACGCAGCAGAGTGGTCGTTCCAAGCGCGGCGAGAAAAACAGCGGTGAACCAGTGCATTGAGGAAAGTCGGTTGTGCGACAATGCCATTCTACACAGGGGCCACGGAAAAACGGCATGGCGCAGGACCAGAACAACCTCCTCTGGTTGGACATGGAAATGACGGGCCTCGATCCGGACAAAGACCGCATTATCGAGGTTGCAGTAGTCGTTACCGATTCGGCGCTGAACACGCTTGCCGAAGCGCCGGTTTTGGTCGTGCGCCAGCCCGATGAAGTGCTTTCGGCGATGGACGACTGGAACAAGAGCACTCACGCGCGTACGGGACTCATCGACAAGGTGAAGGCCTCGGTGCTGACCGAAGCAGCGGCAGAGGAACAACTGCTCGCGTTCCTTGCGCAACACGTTCCCGGGAAGACCTCGCCGATGTGCGGCAACTCAATCTGCCAGGATCGGCGCTTCCTCGCGCGCTACATGCCGCGTCTCGAGGCCTATTTCCACTATCGCAACCTGGACGTCAGCACCTTGAAGGAGCTGGCGCGGCGCTGGAAGCCCGAACTCTTGAAAGGTCTAGTCAAGCAAGGCAAGCACGAGGCGCTCGCTGACATCTACGAGTCGATCGAGGAACTCAAGTACTACCGCGAGAACTTTCTGAAGGTCTAGCCCTAAAGAGCGACGACCTTTCCGGGATTCATCAGGTTTTCCGGGTCGATGGCGCGCTTCAAGCTCAGCATGAGGTCGACCGCCTCTCCCAGCTCCTTCCGCAGGGAGCGCATCTTGCCGAAGCCGATGCCGTGCTCGCCGGTGCAGGTGCCCTCCATGGCGAGCGCGCGGTTCACGACGCGCTCGTTGAACTGTTTTGCCTCTTCAAGCTCGCCTTCGTTGTCGGGCCGGATGAGAATTTCACAGTGAAAGTTTCCATCACCGACATGGCCGAAAAGGGGTATCGGCATCGAAGCGCGGGAGATGTCTTTCGAAGTTTCGACGATGCACTCCGTGAGCCGCGAAATCGGAACGCACACGTCGGTGGAAACAGCGCGCGCGCCGGGCCGCAGTTGCAGGCAGGCGAAATAAGCCTGGTGGCGCGCTGTCCACAGCCGGGTGCGGTCTTCTGCCTTCGTGGTCCACTCGAAGTCCATGCCGCCGTTTTCGCGGGCAATGTCCTGGACCAGCTTCGCCTGCTCCTCGACGCCGGCTTGGGTGCCGTGGAATTCGAGGAACAGCGCCGGCTGCTCTCGGTAAGCCGTCTTCGAGTAGGCGTTGATGGCCTTCATGGTCGTTGCGCACAGCGCTTCGCTTCGCGCGATCGGAATCCCGGCCTGCAGGGTTTGAATCACCGTGTTCACCGCGCCGGCCATGTCGAGGAAGGAGCAAGTGGCCGCGGACATCGCCTCGGGGCCGTCGTAGAGACGCACCGTGAGCTCGGTGATGATCCCGAGCGTTCCTTCCGAACCCACGAAAAGGCGCGTCAGCTCGTAGCCCGCGGCGGATTTTCGCGAGCGGCGCGAAGTCGTGATGACGCGGCCATCGGCGAGCACGACGGTCAGGGCGAGCACGTTCTCGCGCATGGTGCCGTAGCGCACTGCGTTCGTGCCCGAAGCGCGCGTCGCGGCCATTCCGCCCAGGGTCGCATCCGCTCCGGGATCGACGGGGAAGAAAAGACCCGTATGCCGGAGGTGTTCGTTCAACTGCTTCCGCGTCACGCCCGCTTGGACCACCGCGTCCAAGTCGGCCTCGTGCACGGTGAGCACCTTGTTCATGCGTGAGAGATCGATGCACACTCCGCCGTGGATGGCGAGCACGTGGCCCTCGAGCGAGGTGCCGACGCCGTAAGGGATCATCGGCGTCTTGTGGCGCCGGCAGAGATCGACGATGTCGCGCACTTCCTCGGTGGATTCGGGAAATGCCACCGCATCGGGCGGCGCGTACGGAAAGTACGACTCATCCTTGCCGTGATGCTCGCGCACGCCCCGCGCGGTGGTAACGCGATCGCCGAGCAGCGCCCGCATTTCCTCGAGCAGCACGGAGTCGAATTCGCGGGGCTTGTTCAAGACGCTTCCTCGCCCTTACTCCAGTTCGATCTTGCCGTCGAACCGCACCGAGAGCTTGAGGCCGGGGACATCGAGCGTAACCGAGGCGGGGAACTTCTCGTCGCCCCTGATTGCGCCCCCCGTGCGCGCCTTCGCCACCGCCTGCTCGATCTCCCTTTGGGAACTCACCCCGACCATCTTCAGGAATTTCCGGATGCTGAGGTTGAAGGCGTCTTCGTTCATGATGGTCTCCGTTTGCATCAGCGTAAGTCCCGCTGCGGCCCGAGTCAATCGCGTTTTCGCAGCCGCGCGAACAGGGCACGCGTGGAGGCGTCGAGCCCGGTTGTGTCTCTGCCCTCGAGCAGTCTCGGCAGGAACGTGCGGGCGAGGTTCTTGCCGTGCTCCACCCCCCATTGGTCGAAACTGTTCAGGTTCCAGACAACGCCCTCTGCGAACACTTTGTGCTCATGCAGCGCAAGGAGCGCGCCGAGCGCTCGCGGGGTGAGGCGCTCAAGGAGCAGGGTGCTCGAAGGGCGGTTGCCGGGAAGAGCCTTGTGCGGCGCGCCCGGCGCGGGGTTACCGAAGGCAAGGGCTGCGCTCTGGGCGAGCGCGTTGGCCACGAGCGCCGCCTGCCCGTTGGACGACTCCCCGTTCCGTCCGATCACGATGAAATCCGCCGGGATGATATGGGTTCCTTGGTGCAGCAGCTGGTGAAAGGAGTGCTGGCTGGGTGTCCCCGATGCACCCCAGACGATGGGAGCCGTGGCGTAGTCGACCTCGTTCCCGTCGCGGTCCACGCGTTTCCCGTTCGATTCCATCTCGAGCTGCTGAAGGTAGGCCGGCAAATCGCGCAGATCCTCGCTGTACGGGATCACGGCGCGGGTCTGGGCGCCGAAGAAGTTTACGTACCAGATCTCGAGCAGCGCAAGCACCACCGGCATGTTGCGCTCCAGCGGCTCGTTGCGGAAGTGGACGTCCATCGCCCGCGCGCCTGCCAGCAACTCCTCGAAAGCGTTCATTCCGGCCGTCAACGCGACTGGCAGACCCACGGCGGACCAGACCGAATAGCGCCCGCCGACCCAGTCCCACATCGGAAAGACGCGCTCGGGCGGAACCCCGAGCGCCTCGGCGCCGACGGCGTTCGCGGTGACCGCGGCGAAATGGCGCGAGAGTCCGCTCGATCTTCCGAACCCCGCCTCGAGCCAGGCACGAGCGCGGGCCGCATTGGCCAGCGTCTCGGCGGTAGTCAAGGTCTTCGATGCGATGATGAAGAACGTCGTTCCCGGCGTCAGACCCGCGAGTGCGGCCTCGAGGTCGGCCGGGTCGATGTTGGAAACGAAATGCAAGCTCGGGCCGGCCTTGCGGAACCTGCGCATCGCCCGCACGAGCATCCGGGGCCCCAGGTCCGAGCCGCCGATTCCGATGTTGACGATGTCGGTTATGGCCCGGCCGTCGCCGCCTTTCAGGGCCCCGCGCTGCACCTCGTCGACGAAACGGCGAATGCGCTCGCGAGCGCCGCGCACGGCGGGCATTACGTCACGGCCCTCGGGGAACGTCGTGTCCTCGGAGCGAAGCGCCACATGGAGCACGGCGCGCGCCTCGGTGCTGTTGATGGGGTCGCCCGCGAACATGCGCGCGATCCAGCTGGGCAGCTGCGCCTGGGCGGCCAGCCCGGCGAGCAGCCGCATCGCCTCCGCATCGACCCAGTGCTTGGAATAGTCGAGCACGAGTTCGCCCGCTTCGATCGAGAATCGCTCGGCGCGCGAAGGGTCCGCGGCGAACAGCTCGGCGAGGCTTGAGGCCGCGATCTTTTTTCGGTGCGCGGCCAGCGCTTTCCATGCGGGCGAGAGAGTGAGCTTGCTCACGGTTGGCGCTGATAGAGGCGGAAGCGTTCGCGGTCGCGCGGCCGCCTGCCTTCCCACAAAAGCTTCCACCCGGGGCCGATGTTGTCGGATTCTCCCTCGCGGGCTTGTAGCAGGAGCACTGGGCAGCGCGCCTCGACGCCGCGCTCGAGGCGTTGTGTGACCACCTCTGCGTGATAGTCGAATACGGCGCGCTGGGATTCGCCGAGGCCACGGCTCTCGATGCAGCGGGTGTCCGCGGGGATGTTCTTTTTCAGCGCCTGCGCGACCGTCCGGTAGCTCTTCCCGTAGTCGATCCAGGAGAGAATCAGGGACATGGCGAGACCCCAGAGCAGAGTAATGCCGGCCGTCCAGAAGGTCACGCCGCGGAATACCGAGCGCTCGCCTCTGAGAATCAACCAGAGCCAGCCCAGCGTAAATGCCAGCGCGACCGCGAGTACCGTCCAGGACAACTGCGGCACGTGGCCGGGCTCGAGCTTGGCGAAGTTGCGCGCGATGGTCGGCGGAAAGCCTGTCATCATCGCAAACCAGCCCAGCCACATGACTGCACCGAGTAAGCCCGCGCTCATGGCGCCGAACCACGCGAGCGCGTTGGCGGCGCCGCGGCGCAGGCTCGGCACGCCGGCCCCGGCAAGAAGCGCAAGCGGCAGAAGCAGCGGCAACGCGTACACCTCGCGCGGATCGCTCAGAAACAGGAGCAACGCAAAAGTGACGGCGACTGCCGCGATCAGCATGCGCGTGCCCGGCTCGACTGTGCGGCGTCGTCCTTCCCACAGGGTCCACAGCGCGAGCGGCCACGCCGGCCACATGGCCCAGGCGAGGGTCTGGCCCCAATAACCGAGAACGGCTGCGGGAGGAGGCGCGGCGAATTGCGCGGCGTTGGCGTGCCACCACGCGAGCGCCAGCCCGGCGGAGCGGCTTTCCGCGAGCACCAGCCAGCCGCCGCAGAGCACGAGAACCATCAGCAGGGCCGGAATCAGATTCAGCAGGTACTCGCGTCGGCGCCACGCCGAAGACACGAGGGGCGCGGCGAGCGCGACGGCGATCGGAGCGACCACCGCGGGGACTCCTTTGCTCAGCGCGGCGACGGCGAGCCCTGCGCCGAGGAGCCAACCGGCACGGTGCGGTTTGCGCGGGGCGAGCGCGATGCCGTACCAGGCGAGCGCCTGTCCCGCGAGCATGCTGATCTCGCCGAGTGTTTCATGGGCGTGGGCGAGCAGGCCGAGGCAGCCGAGCAGAACAAGCACCGCTGCTATCCCCCCGGTCCTGCCGTAGAGCTCGCGGCCTGCAAGGTGAACGAATGCGAGCATCGCTGCCATCATCACACCGCTTGCCAAGCGCGCGCCGTCGTGGGGCGCGAGAATCAGTCCGAACAGCTTCGCGGTCAGCGCCGCGATCCAGTAATGGAACGGCCCGTCCTCCAGGTACGCTTCGCCCGCCAGATACGGCACGATCCATCGCCCGTGCTCGAGCATCTGGTGCACGATGCCGATGCCGGTGGCGTCTTCGGTTTTCCAGGGATCGTGCCCGACCAGGCCGGGCAGCAGGTAGGCGAGCAGAAGCGCGGCGAACAGGACCGGCACCCGAGGAAGCGTAGTCATCGCGTTCACCTTAACCCCCTCGATCGCTCGCCGCCCGAATGAAAAAAGGCAGCCGAAGCTGCCTTTCCCGGAGCGCGCAGCGCGACACGCCTACGCGGAGGCTTGCTTGGCGGGCTTCGCCGCCGCCTTCTTCTTCGTGTATTTCTGGCGGAATTTCTCCACCCGGCCGGCCGTGTCGACGATCTTTTGCTTGCCCGTGTAGAACGGGTGGCAGGACGAGCAGACTTCCACGTGCAGGGCCTTGCCCAGGGTCGAGCGCGTCATGAACGTGTTTCCGCAACTGCAGGTTACGGTGATTTCCTTGTATTCGGGATGGATTTTGGGTTTCATGGTGTCGTCCTTGCCTGCGCGGAGCGTTGAGTGGGGCGAAATTATCCAGTAAATGAGGCGCCCGGACAAGTTTTTCAACCCCTGCGCATCGAGTCGAAGAAGTCCCCGTTGTTCTTGGTCGCGCGGATCTTGTCGACCAGGAACTCCGCCGCCTCGAGGTCGTCCATGGGGTAGAGGAGTTTCCTCAGCACCCACACCTTCTGCAGGATCTCCTTCTCGATCAGGAGCTCTTCGCGGCGGGTGCCGGACCGGTTGACGTTGATCGCCGGAAAGATGCGCTTCTCGTACATGCGCCGGTCGAGGTGAATTTCCATGTTGCCGGTGCCCTTGAACTCCTCGTAGATGACGTCGTCCATGCGCGAGCCCGTGTCGATCAGCGCGGTGGCGAGGATGGTGAGCGAGCCGCCTTCCTCGATGTTTCTCGCCGCGCCGAAAAAGCGCTTCGGGCGCTGCAGTGCATTCGCGTCCACGCCGCCCGTGAGCACCTTGCCTGAGGCCGGCACCACGGTGTTATAAGCGCGCGCA
>Ga0184608_10000261_pt1 | contig 13455 bp, 11 predicted proteins | sample PLM1_30_coex_FD_133010 | JGI IMG/M metagenome (GOLD analysis project Ga0184608, IMG submission 133010) | Groundwater sediment microbial communities from an aquifer in East River, Colorado, USA - PLM1_30_coex | ecosystem: Environmental > Terrestrial > Soil > Riparian zone | place: USA: East...
GCCGAGGTCCTCGACGTCCCGCTTGTCGAACTGGACGACGTTGCGGTCGGGCATGGTCGCGCGCTCGATCGGCACCGTGTCCACAAGCGGGAGCGCGGTGATGAGCATCCCGCCGTTGTGGATCGAAAGGTGTCGCGGGAAATCGGCGATCGCGAGAGTCAGCTCGCGGAAGAGGGGGAAGCGCGCGCGTTCCTTCTCGTCGAAGATCTCGAGCAGGTCCGCGAGCGTGTCCGGCATGGCACGCGGCTCTTCCCAGCCGTGCTCCGAGGCGCGATCGGTGTGGTGATACGCGGGGTGCTGCGCCGACGTTGGCATCTCGCGCGGATCGACGTGGTACTGATCGATCGATTTCGCCATCCGATCGATCGTCTCCCCCCTGAATCCGAGCGCCTTCGCGACCTCGCGCGAAGCGGATCGCGCGCGATACGTGACCACGTTGCAGACCATCGCCGCGTAGCGTTCGCCGTACTTCTTGTAGACGTACTGGATGACCTCCTCGCGATCGTTGGTCGCGATGTCGAGGTCGATGTCAGGCATCGTGCGCGAGTCTTCGGTGAGGAAGCGCTCGAACAGAAGGTCGTGCTCGAGGGGATCGACCTTCGTGATGTCGAGCACGTACGCGACGATCGAGTCCGCGGCCGATCCCCTGCCCTGCGCCGGGATCCGGTGTTCCTTGCAGAACCGAACGATGTCCCAGTTGATGAGGAAGAACTCCGCGAGGCCGCACCGGTCGATGACGTCGAGCTCGTGCGCCAGCTGCTTCGCGACGTCGCGCGTGATGCGTGGGTACTTGATCTTCGCGCCCTCGCCGCAGAGTGCGTAGAGGAAGGAGAACGCGGTGTGCCCCTCGGGCACCGGGAATCCCGGAAGACGGTCCTTTCCGACGAACGAGGCTTCCGCACGCGGCGTGTTTGTGTCGTAGAGGAGGTCGAGCACGCAGGCGTCGGCGATCTCGCGCGCGTTGCGGAACGCCTCGTCGAAGCGACCGAGCCGCTCGCGGAGGATGGCCTCGCCTTTGAGCCAGTACTCACCGTTCGGCTTGAGGCGGTTCCCGGCCTCGTCGAGCGTCACCCCGAGGTCGATGCAGCGGAGCACGTCGTGGAGACGACGCCCTTCGGGACGCGCGTAGTGGACGTTGTTGGTGACGACGCAGCCGAGGCCCATCTCCCCGGCGAGCGACGCGAGGGTGTCGCAGACCGCGGGTGCGTCGGGGTCGAGATGGTCCGAGAGCTCGACGTACAGACGCTCGCCGAACACAGAACCGAGCCGTGCGAGCGCCTCGCGCGCCGCGTCGAGATCGCCCGCACGGACCGCCCGCGGAACCGCGCCATGCGCGCAGCCGGTGAGTGCGAAGAGGCCCGCGGCGTTCTCGGCGAGGAGCTCGAACGTCGCCTTTGGCTTCGTCTTCTCACCGGCGAGCTGGGCCGCCGAGATCGTCCGGCAGAGGCTGGTCCAGCCCTGCCGGTCGCGCGCGATGAGGACGATGTGGCCCATGCCCTGAAGCTGGAGCTCCGCGCCGAAGATCGGACGGAGCCCGCGCTCTTTCGCGGCGTTGGCGAACCGCACAGCCCCGTACAGGCCATGCGTGTCGGTGAGCGCAAGGGCGTCGAGCCCCTGCTCGACCGCGGCGCCGGCAAGGTCGTCGACGTTCGAGGCACCGTCCAGGAAGGAGTAGTTCGAGTGCGTATGAAGCTCGACCCAGCCGGCCATGTGCGGGCTCCCCACCGCTCCCTGGCCGAGAAGCGTATTAGAACGTCTGTTCTAGACTAGCTGAGCCCGGTTATGGAATCGGCGGCTTTGCGGCCCCCAGAAACGCGAGCGCCGTGACGTTCCCGCCTGACGCCGAGGCAAACGCGCCGTCGCTTATCCGGTATGCGTGAAGAGTCAGGCCAGGCGCGCCCGATATCTCGGAACCGACGATCCAGTCGGGGTCGCGCACGACGCGGTAAGCCGAGAACGCCCCGCGGCCGATGCGCTCGACAACGCCCTGGCGGTATACGACCACCGCGCCTTCGAAGACGTTCACGGGGTCCGGCCGGAAGGTGACGATCCGGCCATCCTCGAGCAGCGCGACGGCTCGCTCGTGATCGACCGATGCAGGTGTGATCCGCTGCTCTTGGTCGAACTTAAAGATGACCGACGTGCAGCAGCCAAAGCTCGACGAAGATCCGTCTGTCTCCAGCAGAAAACGTCCTTTGTCTCCATTGATCAAGCGATGAGCTGAGAAGCGAGTGAGCGTGCCATCTCGGAGCACCCATGTCCCGGACTGGTCCGCGGATCGCACGAAGCTGCTCATGTTCATCGCGCGCCAGAGCGTGACGCCGGCGCCAGTCAATCGCAGATCGCTTCCCACTCCGTACTGATCGTCGATTTGGGTCGTCTTTCCCGTGCGCAGCTCTCGTTGCATGAGCTTGGTCCTGCAGATCGGCGCCGGCGGGTCGCAGCTGCCGCGGGTCGTGTACACGATGGAGTCGCCCTGGATCGTCCATACGGCTTCGAGGGCCTGCACTCCGAGCACGACGGAAAACGTTCCGGCGTCGACATCGAAGATCCCGAGCTGGGAGGTCGGTTCGCGGCAGACGACCAGGACCTTTCGGCCCAAGGACGAGAGGGTCGACACCTGCCCATCGCAGCCGCGCACCGGCGTGCCGGCCGGTTTACCGTCGAGGAGCTGCGGATAGACGAGGCCGTCGTATGTCCCCACCGCGAAGGAGAGCCTCGCGGGGAATGCGACCGTCGGCGCGGTCGGTAAAGGTTCGGGTGTCGCGACAGGCGTCGGCTTGGCTGTCGCGGCGGTCCCGCCGGGGGTCGGTGAGAGACCGGATAGGCCGCCCGAGCCAACGTGGTCGCCGCACGCTGTCAGCACTAGCGCGATAAGGACGAGCCCACGGAGCATGCTGAGATGCTGTCATCCTGTCGCGGGTCGCACATCCGAGTTGGAGTTGCGGGAACTGCTACGCGGACGGACCCCTACTTAGCGAACGCGACGGCTGATCGGACTCTTTGCCGCGAGCGGATGGGCTGATCCGACGAAGAGAGCGACGTCGTCGTCATCGTTCGGACGAGCGGGTCGAACGGATTCGGCAGCCGCCATCCCGAGCGCGGCGATGAGAACAGCGAGCATCTTGAGCATTGCCACGCACCAAAGGAAACAGGCTCGCGGACCCTACTGGTCTCCCCCGCTTGAGCGATCTCGGTCGCTACGCCGACGCAAGACCCGCTCCGGGAGCGCTTAGCGCACGGTTGCGGAGAGATTTGCGGCGGGCGAGGTCAGCGTGCCGTCGCTGGCGGTGACGGTCAGCGTCACGACGTCCTCTTTGTCCACGTTGGCCCTCTTGAGGTCGAAGCGATCGGTCGGCGCACCCGTCGTCGTCGTTTGTTTGACCGCACCATTCACGTGCCACGTGTACGTGTACGTCAGAGCGTCGCCGTCCACGTCCGTGCCGACGGCGGTCGCGACAAGGGCGTCGTTCTTCTTCGGCGACGAGTTGCTCAGCGTCGCGGTGACCGACGGAGCGTGGTTGCTGCTCACAACGTCAACGCTCGCGGTCGCGGTCGAGCTCAGCTGCCCATCGCTCGCTGTGACTCGAACTGCGATCGTGTAGCCGGTTCCGCCATTCCCGAGCGTATTGAGATCAAGGGTGGCTCCAGTCGCTCCGCCGATCAGAGCGCCGTCGCGGAACCACTCGTACGACAGCGTCGTCGGGTCGGGCGCTCCCATCCCGCGAAGGTCCGGATCCGTGGCCGTCGCGTCGGCGCGAAGCGTCTCGCTCGTCGTCGGAGACGATGGGCTGAGGGTGAGGCTCTGGAAGACCGGGGCGTGGTTATTGGGGTCGAGCGCCACCAGGTTGCTGTTGGTCCCCCGACCCCGGTTGTAGTCGCTGACGAACAGCCGGCCGTCGGGGTGAAGGGTCGGCAGCGCTGGCGCGAACGCCAGGGGGATGACGTCGGTGATGGCGAAGGTGCTGCCGTCGAGGACGTACACGCCGCCAGTCGTCTGGGACGTCGTCACGGAGATATAGATCAGGTTCGTGGCGGGCGCGAGCGCGATGCCCATCGGAAAGCCATTGAGCGCGGTGGTCTGAACGACCTGGAGCGTGTCCGGATCGATGACGTAGAACGCCGACGCGGAGCCGCCGGTCGTGTCGGAGCCCGCGGCGAAGACCATGTGACTGGCCGGGTCGACCGTTAGGCCGAACCGGACCGCGGTCCCAAGCGCGACGGTCGGAGGCGTCGCCGCGGTGAGGACATCGTGGTCGTCGTAGTCGTACGCGAAGACCATCGGCGAGCTCTGACTCGCGTTCGTGAGATACAAACGCTTGAGCCCGGCATCGACCGCGACGCCGAACCACGCGCCGCCGCCCGGGACAGCGAGCGGCGTGCCCACGCGCGTGTTGGTCGTCGTGTCGATGATGTTCAGCTCGTGTCCACCGGCGAACAGGCGGCCGGCGGCCGCGTCGAGGGCGAGACCGAGTCCGCCGACGCCGCCGATGCTCGCGACCGTCGCTCCGTTGTTGAGATCGAACACATCGACCGACGCGGCGCTCCCGGATGGCGTCGCATTCGAGGAATAGAGGCGGCGACCCGCAGAGTCGGCGACGACGACGGACGCCGTGAGACTCGTGAGGAGACTTCCGATCGAACCCGTCGCTGGGTCCACGACTGAGATTCGACCGCTCCCGTCCCCCATGGTCCTCTCGCTGTTCGTGACGTAGACCTTCCCGCTCGATGCGTCGACGGCAAGCCCGAACGGCGCCGGGCCGACTGGCCAGCTCGAGGACACGATGGCGGCACGGCTCGTTTGCGCTCCCACAAGCGCGAAGACCAGCGTGCCCACCAGGCCCAGTCCCACAAGCCGACGCATGTTCCGCGAAAGGCTCGCTTGACCGGCCGCTCAAGGCAATTGACCGGTAGTCCTGGGACTTTCAGCTAGTCGATCACACGCTGCAGCCACCAGGCGCCCGAGCGCCTGTCTCCATAGACATCGCACACCAGGCCGTCCGCGGTCCGAAGGGTCACGTAATCGCGGGACACGCTGTCCTTCCACCAGTCTGCTTCGACGCGCCATCGGCGGAGCTGCTCGACGACGGTGTGCCGATGTCCCGCCACGACGAGCGCAACGAGCTCGCCTTCGTCCCAGACGAGCTTCGCGGGGAGGGGGTCGGCAAAGAGCCTCATGCGATTACCTCCACGTAGGAACAAATCAACAAACTCCGAATTTCGCAAATTCGTGATATCCTTCTCTCGCATGGCAAAAGCCTCGGCGGTTCTCACCCTGCGCCGCAACGGCCAGATCACCCTCCCTTCGGAGGTGCGCCGCCGCATGCGCGCGTCCGAGGGTGATGTTTTCGTAGCCGAGGTCCGTACTCCCGACGAGATCGTTCTCCGCAGGAAGAGCCTCATTGACGCATCACAGGCGTACTTCTGGACAGACGAATGGCAGCGCGGTGAACGCGAAGCGCAGGAGGATATCCGACGTGGACGTGTGAAGCGCTTCCGTTCGGCCAAAGCGCTTATCTCTGACTTGAAGCGGTGATCTTCGAGCGGACAACTCGCTTCAAACGTGCCGCAAAGAAACTCACTGCTCAAGACCGGGAACGACTCGCCAAGGCACTGGCCTTGTACGAAGGAGACCCTGCGCACCCATCGCTTGGCGTCAAGCGCATCCAGGGGACACGAGGAATTTGGGAGGGCCGCGCCTCCGACGCCATCCGCTTCACGTTCGAGAAGATCGAGGGCGGAATCCTCCTGCGAAATGTTGGCTCGACGATGCGGCGCTCGGGCGACCGTGAGTTTCTCACGCGATCACCTCCACCCATTCGTTAGCGCGCTCGGGTAGCCGCGCGGCGCCGTCCGCCACTCTCGCGCGGAGGACCGCGCCTTTCCCGAGCTTCGCGCGCAGATAGCGCGCGGTCGCGATCGCTTCCTCTTTGCGCGCGCCGTCTGGGGCGAAGAGCCCGATCTGCCGGCCGCGAGCGGCTTCGACCTCGGGCACCTCGAGCGCACAGCCGGTCACCAGGCCGAGCTCCGCGCGTTCCTCGAGCGCCCACCGGAGCGACCGCAAGAGCGCGGCGGCCTCGCGGGTCGGCGGAAGCACCGTGCGCTCAATGCGCAGCGGGCCCGCGTCTTCGCGATCGAGGCGCAGCTCGAGACGGAGCGCGGCGAAGCCATCACGGGCGAGCGCCGCGGAGATCTCGTCGACGACGACTTTCAGCGCGAAGACGAGCTGCTCCCGCGAGCCGATCGCGTCGTCCCACGCGCGGCGCGCACGGATGCGATGCGGCGGGGCCGACGCGCGGACCATGTCGCCATATTCGCCGCGCGCGAGCGCGTGCGCGCGAGCCACGGCGCTGCCAAAACGATCGAAGACCGACCCGCGTGGCAGATCCGCGAACTCGCCGACGGTCCGCAGGCCGAGAAGATGAAGCTCCTCGTGCACCTTCGGATCGACCGGCAGCAGATCGAGCGGCAATGCCGCGAGGAACGCGCGACCGTCGTCAACCGAACGCACCTCGCCCGGCGGCGTTCGCTCCGCGACGACCCGCGCGACGAACGGAGTCGGCGCGATCCCCGCCGAGACACGAGCGCCGACTCGCGCGCAGCGCGCCAACACGTTCCGCGCGACCCGAGCGGGCGCACCGAGGAGCTCTTCGGTGCCTGCGAGATCGCAGGCGAACGCGCCCGGATCCAGCACCGCCACCCGCGGGAGAGCGGAATGGAGCGTCGCGAGGAGCCGCCCATGCAGCTCCGGCGCATCGCTCACGACGATCGCGAGCGTGACCGGATCTCTCACCCCGCGACCGTGGCGAGATCGGCGCGCGTGCCGAGGTCGACGAGCGCACCGTCGAGCGACGTTACGCAGAAGAGCGCGCGATCGCTCGTGTGCGCGCGCCCGACCGCGAACGACCACCCCACGGTGCGATCGAACCGACGCTCCCACGCGACGCGTTCGAAGACGAACGTCGGGATCGCGACGCGTCGCCCACGCTCGCCCGCGACGACGAGGAGCGCGGCAGGCGACCCGCGGACCGCGGAGAGCGCCGGCGCGATGTCGTCGACATCCACTCCACCGAACGCAGGATCACCGACGTCGACGATGACGAGGCGGAAACCTTCGCTGCGTAGCGCCGCGGCGGTCGCGAGCGCGAGCCCCGCGCCGCGCGCGCGCACCACGACGAGCCTCTCGAGATCCACGTTCGCACGCTGCGCGGCAACCGGATCGAACGACGCCGTCGGATCGATCCACGCAGCCATCCCACCCTGCGCCTGCGCGGAGGCGGTCGCACGAAGGGCGAGCTGAAGCTTTCCGACGCTTGGCGGACCGATGAACGCGATGGGCTCGCCGGCGACAAGTCCGCCACCAATCACACGATCCAGTGACGATTTCGTCGCGATGAGGAGCTCGCTGCGATGGCGCTCGCTTGTTCGGCCACGCGCAAGCGCGTGTACGCCAAAGCGTCCTTCTATGCGCGCGATCGCACCGGCCAGTCCGTTCGTTGCCACATCGCTCCCCTTGACCGTTCGCGAAGCGTCCGCTTCAGCCTGGCGCTGGCCACATCCAAGCTGTTAGAACGAATGTTCTAGAGACTACCCGGCCCTGAAAACGCTGTCAACACGGTCTCTGCGAGATTGCTGGCTGTAATCGTGCACACCTTCGTCAATTGATGAATGGACCCGCCCCGGGACACTGCGCCGATTGCGGAGCCGACGCGTACATCCAGCTCGCGATCGGTGACGCGATGCTCTGCGCGCACTGCTACCAGGACCGGCTTGGGGTCACGAAGACGGCCGCCGGACGCAAAGGCGCCGAGCCGGCCGCTCCCAAGCGAATCTCGATCCAGCCGCGCCCCGGCTAGGACATCGTCGCGGTCCCCGGCCGCACGGTCGCGACCGCCTCGCGTAGCGCGCTGACACGTAGCGCCGCATAGCCCGCGAGCAGCGTCACGATCACACCCCCGACCAAGAACGCGTTATTGATGCCGACGAGCGTGCCGACCGATCCGAGGACCATCTGCCCGAGCGGCATGAACCCGATGAAGACCATCGTCTGCACGCTCATCACGCGTCCGCGCAAGGCATCGGGTGTCCGGGTCTGCATGAGCGTGTTCGCCATTCCCAGATAAACCATCACCGCGAGGCTCGTCAGCCCGACGAACACCATCGCGCCGATGACCGTGTGCTGCAGTCCGAAGAAGATCAGTAGGGTGCCGTGCGCGAACGCCGCGGCCACAAGAAGCGCGCCGCGGTGCTTCCATCCGCCGAGCGACGCCGTCACCAGCGCACCACCGAGCGCGCCGGCGCCTGATGCGGCGAGGAGCCACGAGAGCTCGATCGCGCCGACCCCGAGAAGCTGCGCCTCCGCCGGCAGAAGCTGGATGTACGGCCGCGTGAAGAGCGCCGTCGCGATGCTCAGCACGACGACCCAGCGCAACACCGGGTCGCCCCGGATGAACGACAGCCCTTCGCGGATCGAATCGAGAAGCGAGAGTCGCGGACCGTAGTCGATGACCGGTTGTGGACGCATGAGGAGGAGCGCCGCAACGATCGCGAGGTACGAAATCGCGTTTATCAGCATGAGACCGCCGACGCCGAACGGAATGATGAGGACGCCCCCGACGAGTGGACCCACGAGCGTCGCGCCGTTGAAGGCTGCCGAGTTCAGGCCGATCGCGCTCATGAGCTGCTTGTCCGTCACGAGGCGCGGGACCATCGCCTGGCGCGTGGGTGCGTCGAACGAGAAGATGATCGAGTTCAACGCGCTGATGAGAACGACCTCGACGATGTTGATCTGATTCGAGATGGCGAGAAACGCGAGGACCGCGGCCGAGACGGCCGCACTCGACTGCGTGAGAAGCAGAAGGCGCCGCCGGTCGGCGCGGTCGGCGACGACGCCACCGAAGAGACCGAACGCCAGTCCCGGCAATGCCCGCGAAAGGCCTACGAGGCCGAGATAGAACGGAGCGAGCTGCGGAACGCCGTCCTTGATCGCGAGCTGGACCACGAGCCATCCCAGTCCGAACTGCTGCATCCATGTCCCGATGTTCGAGACGAGGAGGCCGATCCAAAAGAGACGGAAATCGCGGTGCTCGAGCGCCGACCATGCGGAGGTGCGGCCGGGCTCGGCGGCCGCGGCCTCGTCGAGCCCTTCAGCTTCGAGTTCGGAGGCAAGCTCTTCTCGGGTCACTGCGAGAGTGCATGGGAGTCGAACCCACCACGGAACGTACTACGCCCCGTCAACGGTTTTGAAGACCGAGGGACTCACCGGAGCCCCCGCACTCTCATGTGAGTTCTCGAGCAGAACTCGCGGTTCGAGTGTACGTAGAAGGTCGTCAGAGGTCGGCCGGGACAAATGCCCTGAGTTCGCCTGTCAGCGAAGGACGACGTAGAGGTCGATCGCTGGCGCGCCATCCTGCGCACCGATGACGAGGATCCCGGCTCCCTCCGCGGGTCCGACTGTGACCGTGCCGGTCTGGTTGATGAAGTTCTCGTTCCCGGCGAGCCGGTCGCGAACATAGCTAGGGAGTCCTTCGGTGATCTTCGTCTTCGCGCCGATGGCTCCAGCAGCGGTGACGTTGCTCTGCGTGAGCGGGATCCCGACGGACAGCCCGAGGCCGAAGACGGAACCGAAGAGGCTCAGTAGGCCACCGACGAGGAAGACGAACACGAAGGTGCCGCATCCGGAGAGGCAGCCGCAGCCACCGGGACCGCGGGTCCACCGGCGTTTCCGTTCGGACATGCCGGCATACGATGGCACAGACGCCGACGGTCAGATCTGCTGGTGGCCGAGGCTTTCCCGGTGATTCGTGAGTTGCGGGGATGGCTCGGCGACGAGCGCTTCGCGGATGCCATCGACATAGGTCCGGTCAGGTCGGTAGCCGAGCCGCTCGACGGCAGCGGTCAAATCGAGCGTGTACTCCTCCGTGAGCTGAGCGACGACGTAGCGCGTCAGACGCGGTGCATGGGTCAAGCCGAGTACCCGTGCGATCGATTCCAATGCGGCGCTCAGAGGCCACGCGACCGCCGCCGGTACGTACGCGATCCGCGCCGGCAGGCCGGCGCCCGCAAGCACCGCTCGGAGAAGATCGTCGACCCTCGGCTCGACGGCATCCGCGATGTTGAACGTCCCGGACGCGTTTCCGTCGATCGCGCATTCGATCGCCTCAACGAGATTGTCGATGTGCGTCACGGAGATGCGATTGCGTCCGTCCCCCAACGCGAGCTGCGTGCCAAACCATCGCGCCTCGAGCAACCGCGGCAGGAGCTTGTTATCGCCCAGACCGTAAACGGCGTGGGGCCGCAGGATGACCGCATCGGTCCGCGCCTCACGCACCGCGATCTCCGCGAGCATCTTGCTGCGCGCGTACTCGTTGAGGTAGCGATCCGAGTACGGCGCGTCCTCTTTGACGTGGTGCTTGGGCCTTCGCGGGTCGTACACGCTGGCGGTGCTCAGATGAACGAACCGCCGCGCGCCGGCGAACGTTCGGAGAACGCGCTTTGTGCCTTCGACGTTCACTTGGGTGAAGACCGACTCCGGTCCCCAGTCGGTCACCGTGCCGGCGCAATGCACCACAGCGTCCACCTCCGGTGGATCGGTGAGCGCATCCGGGAGGGCCCATCGGAGGTATGTGACTGCGGAAAGATCGCCGAACTCCGGCGCCGCGCGTCGGCCGAATGCGATCACCCTGTCGCCACGCGCGGCGAGCCTGCGGACGACGTGGCTGCCGATGAAGCCGGTCGCGCCCGTGACGGCGACCACTCTCACGTGATCATCTGCGCGAGGCGATGGCTGACCGCGGCGCGATCGGTCTTTCGCGAGCGCGCGTCCACCGGGAGCGGCATCACGACGATCCGGTCGGGAAAGGCATTGGCATCGATGCGCGTGGGGCCGGCAACGATCGCGGTTCGAACTCGGCGGATCAGGGTCGCCTCGTGCTCACCGGCGGCAGGTTCGAGAACGAGCACGAGTCGCTCGTCTGCTTGAGCCTCGTCGTAGTAGCCGCAGAGACACGAGCGCCGTACACCCGGGATGGAGTCGACGACGCTCTCGACGAGGGACGGGTAGATGTTGTCGCGGCCCCGAATGATCATCTGTTTCTTGCGGCCGAGGATGACGACTCGGCCGTGCTCGTCCAGCGTCGCGAGATCGCCGGTGGCGTGCTCCGTTACTTCGTCTTCGTTCATGTAGCCGCGAAAGAGATTGGGTCCGGAGACGAACAGCTCCCCGTCGTCGGCAACACGGAGGCGCACCCCAGGAAATGGACGGCCAACGAGATCGCCCGACGCTTCGGTCTCGAGCTTCTCGTTCATCGCGATCGCGCTGACCGGGAGCATCTCCGTCATCGCGTACACGGACCACACCGCCGTCGACGGCTCGACGACCGCGCGCAGCCGCTCCAGAAACTGGCGATGGGCGGGCGCGGAACCCAGCAGCAGCAGCCGCAGGCCTGCCGGCAGCCTCTCACCGTCACGTGCGGCGGCCTCGACGATCCGCACCATGTCGCTCGGAACGCCGAACGCGACCGTCGCGCCAAAGGTCCGCGCTTGGCGCAACCACCGCCTCGGATCGATGCGCGCGAATCCGGTCATGACGCTGCGGGCGCCCGCCATGAGGGCGGGCACGTTCAGATACAGCTCGGAGCTGAACACCACATCGCCGGCCGTCAGCTCGAGTTGATCGCGGAGGATCTCCATCGATGCTCCGATCGATCGCTCGTCATGGACCACGGCTTTGGGCGCCGCAGTGGTGCCGGACGTGAAGAGAACGATCCGCACGTCTGTCGGTCGCGCCTGCGGCCCGGGGCCCGCGGGGCTCGCCGAACGCAATTCGTCGAGGGAGACCGACGCCGGCACGCCCGGCAGCCGTGAGCCGACGCGCACGTGACGCGCCGCTATCGCGGCGAGCTCGGGAAGCTCCAGACCGCGGGAGCGGAGCAGGGCGCGCGCGATGGGATGAGAACTGACGGTGTAGACCCGCGACTCCGCCATGACCCAGGCCGGACGAACCATGCTCAATCGGGAGGCGAAGACGGCCGCGCCCATCCGGGGATCGGCTGCGACGATCGACGCGCCGACGCGAACGAGGGAAAGGATCAGCGTGATCGACGCGATGCTCGGTGGGATCGTGAACAGGACGCTCTCGCCCGGCCGCAGACCGCGCTTCAACAGGCCGGACGTGACGGCGTCGACGTCGCGCGCCAATCGTTCGTACGTGATCTGGCGTCCCGACACTTCCTCGAGGGCGACCGCCTGAGGGCGTCGCGACGCCTGGCCGAGGATCTCTTCGACGACCGCGGGCAGGGTCAGCATCACGTCACGCGACCTTCCGGCGCACCCGGAGGCTCCGGTATGCCGGGAGTAGCACGTTCCGGGCGGCGCTTCGGCCCACGATCTCCAGGTCGCCGGCCCGCAGGAGCGCCTCAAGGACCCAGCGGATCTCGAACTGCGCGAGGGAGAACCCAAGACAGAAGTGCTGACCGACGCCGAACCAGATGTGCCGGCCCGCCGCCGGGTGCCGGCGCTCGATGTCGAAGAACAGCGGCGACGGAAAGACGCGGTGGTCTTTCGCTGCGTTGTACATGAGCACGATCACACGCTCGCCCTCATGAAAGCGATGACCGGCGACGACGACGCTCTTCGAGACGCGCCGGAGCGTGAGCGGCGACGGGACGATCAGCCGGAGCGCCTCATCGATCGCCTGCTGCATGAGCTGCGGCTCCGCGCGGAGGCGCCCCATCTGACGCGTATCGAGTAGGACGGCGACGATGCGCGGGAGCGCCGTGGAGACAGTCTGCGTGCCGACTATGAAGAGGGAGCCGAGAACCGCTTCCACTTCGTTCGTGTCGAGTCCGGCCGAGCGCAGTCGCGCGACCATCGAGCTGTCGGGGTTGTCGTCCGCGGCCGTCGCGTAGCTGCGACGGGCGATGCCGATCAGCTCGTCGAAGGTCTCCCGAGCGCGGAGGGCCTCCGCCGACGCGAGTTGGCGACTGGTGAGCTTGAGCGAGCTGATCAACCGCTCGCCGAGCGCGTAGAGCTCGTGATACGTGCGGTCCTCCTTCCCAGGGGGTGGGATGAATCCGAGCTCGTGACACATCATCCGGCCGGTGAGGCGGTGGATGAAGGGTACGAGGTCGACCGTCTCTCCGGCACTGAGCTGCCGTTCGAGCTCTCCGAGACTCGGCGCAAGCACGTCGTGCGCGACGACCTTCAGATATGCGGGTGTGAAGAGATCGCCGATGCGCTTCCGTAGGGCGAGGTGCTCGGCGCCGTCCATATTCAAGAGCGCGCGACGGCCCATCACCTGGTCGTAGAACACGCCCGCGCTCCCTGGGCCGGTCTTCGAGAAGTGCTCCTCGTCAGCAAGGACCGCCCGCGCCACGAGCACGTCGTTCACCGCGACGCCCAGACCGGGTATGCGCACGACGGCGCCGATCCGTCGCAGCAGCTCGATCAGGACGA
>Ga0184608_10000262_pt1 | contig 13448 bp, 11 predicted proteins | sample PLM1_30_coex_FD_133010 | JGI IMG/M metagenome (GOLD analysis project Ga0184608, IMG submission 133010) | Groundwater sediment microbial communities from an aquifer in East River, Colorado, USA - PLM1_30_coex | ecosystem: Environmental > Terrestrial > Soil > Riparian zone | place: USA: East...
CGTGCTCGCGCTCGAACTCTCGAGCAGCGTGCTCGCGGAAGACTTCTCGCCCGCGAACCGCCTCGACGTGGCGCGCCGCACCGCGATCGATTTCGTGCGTGCCCGCGCCTCCGACCGCATCGGACTCGTGGCGTTCGCGGGCCAGGCGCTGACGCAGGTCCCGATCACCACCGACTATCCGGTCCTGGAGGAAGCGATCCGCCACCTCCGGATCGGCATCCTCGAGGACGGTACGGCGATCGGCACCGGGATCGCGACCGCCGCCAACCGGCTGCGACGCGCGCCGGGAAAGAGCAAGGTGATCGTCCTGTTGACCGACGGGGAGAACAACGCCGGGACGGTGGATCCCCGCACCGCGGCGCATGCCGCGGCGGCGTTCGGGATCCGGATCTACACGATCGGCGTCGGCACCATCGGCGAAGCGCCGGTCCCGACGGGGCAGGGCCCCCTCGGGCTGCGGTACCAGACGATGCCGGTCAAGATCGACGAGCAGCTGCTCAGCGAGGTGTCACGGACGACGGGGGGCCGCTATTTCCGTGCGACCGACGCGGCGTCGCTCGCCAACATCTTCGGCGAGATCAATCGTCTCGAGAAGACCCCCGTGCAGCACCTCGTGTACCGCCGCTACGACGAGGCGTACCGCTGGCCGCTCGCCCTCGGTCTGCTCGCCCTGGCGCTCGAGCTAGTCGTGTCGGCGACGTTCGCGGTGCGGGTCCCATAAATGATGACCTTCGACGCGCCGATCGTCGTAGCGCTCTCCCCCCTCCTCGCGATCGCGGTCTGGTTCGCCGCGGGGTGGGCGCGGCGCGCGCGCATTCGGCGTGCGGCGGCGTGGTCGGAGCAGACGGCTCGGATCGCGCGCGCCGCGGGCCGGCTCGGGTCCGGCACCCTGGGCCTCGCGGCCGGGCTCGCCGCCGTCGCGCTGGCGGGGCCGCGCTGGGGTGAGGAGAAGATCGTGACCGAGACGCGGGGGTTGAACCTCGTGATCGCGGTGGACATTTCCCGCTCGATGCTGGCCGAGGATGCGGCGGGGAGCCGCCTCGCGCGCGCGCTCCGCGAGGCACGACGCCTCGTGCAGGACTTGGATGGTGATCGCCTCGGTCTCGTGGCGTTTGCGGGCACGAGTTACATCCTGTCGCCCCTGTCCGTGGACGGGCCCGCGCTTACCCTCTATCTCGACGCACTCGATCCCGACGTGGCGTCCGAAGGCGGGACCGCGCTGGCTCCGACGATCGCGCAAGGCGCGGAGCTGCTGCGGGCCAGCCCCGAGATCGCCGATCGGGTGCTCGTGGTGTTCACCGATGGTGAAGGGCATGACTCGCTGGCGAGCGCGGTACGCGAAGCGCGGCGCCTGGCTGAGCTGGGCATTCACCTGATTCTGGTGGCGGAGGGGGGGCGCGACCCGGCCCGCATCCCCGTCCGCGACGAGCGGGGCACCCTCGTCGCCTGGCAGCGCGATATGGACGGGAACGTGATCGAAACGGCGCGCCATGACGACGTGCTCACGGCTGTGGCCGACGCAGGGCAGGGGACCCTCGTCGCCGCGGAGCTCCCCGACCAGGCGGGCGCCGTCCGCGATCTCGTGGCGTCGTACAAGCGGGCCACGGCGACCGAAAGCCGTACGCAGCGGGGCCGGCCTCGCGCCTGGATCCCGCTGCTCCTCGCGATCGTGGCGCTCGGCGTGCAGACCGCGACGCGGCGCACCGCGGCGCTCATTGCCCTCACCCTGTTCGTGGCGGTTCCGGCCGCAGCGCAGGAGCCGCCCGTGCCGGCGCGGCCCCGGTCAGCCGCCGAGAAGGCATGGGATCGCGGCAACGCCGTTCAGGCGGCGCTCGCCTACCTCGCGGAGCTGGCCGCGCGTCAGGACGACGACACCGCCTGGTACAACGCCGGGACCGCGGCCCTGGCTGCCGGGGACGCCGATGCGGCACGCGCGAGCCTGGCGCGCGCCGCGGCCTCGCTCGACCCCGACGTCCGGTTCCGCGCGCTCTACAACCTCGGGCTGTTGGGGCTCGCGCAGGCACGCACCGATACGGCCAACCGCGACGCGCACCTCTCTGACGCCGAGCGCGCCTACCGCGAAGCGCTGCTGCTCAAGCCGCGGCACCTCTCGGCCAAGTGGAATCTGGAGCTGGTGACGCGAATGCACCGGTCGCCGCCCAGCCGTCCGAATCCGCAGCCGTCGCCGCCGCCCCCGGCCGCGGGCGGAGGGGGGGGCGCACCGCCGCCCGACCCGGCGCGCGGCAGTGCCTCGGGAGGCGGGCTCAGCGAGGCCCAGGCGGACCAGGTGCTGCGATCGATCGGGCAGGAGGAGCTGCGCACGCGAAAGGACCGCACCGGCCGCAACCGGCGCGCCGTCGCCGCGGGAGTCCGGGACTGGTGACCCCTGCTCTGCTGCTCGCGCTCGCGTCGGCGTTCACGCTCCAGGGAGCCGAGGTGACCGCGACCGTGGACCGCACGCGCCTCGCCGTCGGCGAGGAGTTGATGCTCACGGTGCGCGCGCGGACCCGCTCGGCGCTCGCGCTCGACATCCTGCTCCCCCCGCTCGCCGGCTTCGCGATCGTGGGCTCGCGCGACTTGACCGAGGTCGCGATGAGCGGGACTGCGGGGCCGGTCCGGACTACCGTCCGCGAGATGCAGCTGCGCGCCGAGCAGGCAGGCGCCGTGTTGATCGGCCCCGTGCGCGTGCGGCAGGGGGAAAGCACGGTGGCGACGGAGCCGATCCTGATCACCGTGGACAGCGCCGCGACCGGTGTCGCCAGCGCGCTCAGTCCGCTGGTGCGCGCGCTGCTCGAGACGGCGCCACCGCCGCGACGCGCCGACGACGTCGCGCTGACCGTGATCGTCCCCGACGACACGGTCCTCGTGGGTCAGCAGATGGATCTGATCGCCGCCGCGTGGGTGCCGCGCGCGCTGCGCGAGCGCATGCGCCGCCCTCCGATCCTTTCGTTCGTCACCCCGGAGGGCGTGTGGGCCTATCCGCCGTTCACCCCGGCCGGCGTCGCCGCCGCGCGCTCGGTCGGTGGGCGCTGGATGGACCTGTTTATCACTCACCAGATCGTGTTTCCGCTGGCGGCGGGGCGGATCAGCGTGGCCCCGGCCTCGGTCGATTACGCGGTGCCGGTCACGTTTTCGTTCTTCAGCCGCGAGGAACGCTACACGCTCCGCAGCGATTCCTTGAGCGTCGTCGTGCTCCCTCTTCCCGCGATGGGTCGGCCCGCCGGCGACCGCGGAGTCGTCGCCCAGGGGCTCACGCTCGACTTGCGCATCGAACCGGCGGAGGCGCGGGTGGGCGAGCCCCTCGTCGTCGCGGCCACGGTCTCGGGCGTCGGCAATGTCGCCCTGTGGCCGGAGCCCGTGCTCCGCTGGCCACCGGGCTTCCGCAGCTATCCGGCCGAGACCGAGGTGCGTCTCGCTCCGACGCAGGGCCGGATCGCCGGCAGCAAGACGTTTCGATTCCTCGCGGTGCCCGATTCCGCCGGCGGCTTCGTGCTGCCCGACGTGCGCTATGACTACTTCGACGTCGCGGCGGGTCGCTATCAATCGGCCGTCGCGGCGCCACGCGTCTTGGCGGTCGCCCCGGGCGCCGAGCCCAGGGCGGCGCGTGCGCTGCCGCCGCTGCTCCCCGGGCGGGACGAGCCCTGGGCCGATCGCCTGGGCCAGCGCCTGGGCGTCCCCGGGTGGCTCGCCGTGGTGTTGTTGCCGCCGCTCATCGTCTGGGTGACGCGCCGGCGCCGAGGCGGGGGGACCGGTCCCGAGGCGGCTGCGGCAGGGAACGCTGCCCCCGCACATGCGGTCAGTCGGCTCGGGGGCCTCGAACACGAGTTCCTGTCGGTGCTCGCGAGTCATGTGCCGGACGCGTTCGCGCGCGACGGGGACGGTCTGGCCCAGGCCCTGCGCGCCGCCGGCGTCGACAGCGCCGTGGCCGATCACGTGAAGCGCCTGCGCGACCGGCTGCGCGCCGCGCGATACGGCCCGCGCGGCCTCGGCGACGCCGCGGAGCTCGCGGCCGAAATCCAGCAAGTCCTCCGGGTCCTCGGCGCCGAGTCTGCCGCGGGGCGGCGACATCGAATCGTCGTGGCGCTCTGGCTGCTGATCGTCGCCGCTCCGCGCCTCGATGCCCAGGCGCCCAGCGCTGAGGCACTCTATGAGGCGGGGGCATTGCGCGCCGCCGCCGACTCGTTCGCCGCGCGCGCCGCGCGAGAGCCCAGCGTCGCCGCCCACTGGTACAACCTCGGCGCCACCCTGTATCGCGCCGGGGCGGACGGAAAGGCGACCGCGGCCCTGACGCTGGCCACGCGGCTCGCGCCGCGCGACGCCGTGATCCGGCGGGCGCGCCGCCTCCTGCCCGCGCCCGACCTCGCGAGCGAGCAGCTCCTCGCCGTCGGTTGGGCGACGCCCGCGGAGTTGGCGCTTCTGGCGGGCGCGTCCTGGGGCCTGCTGTGGGTCTTGGCCCTGAACGCGGGAGCGGGTCGGCGGCGTCAAGCCGTGGTGATGGTCGTCCTGGGCGCCGTCGCGCTCGGTGCCACCACCTTGGGCGTGACGGAACGACGACGCCGAGAACGCGCGCTCGCAGTCGTCGTGGCCGGCGAGGTCCCCGTGCGCGCCGCTCCGTATGGCGCCGCCAGCGCGGCGGCGACGCTGCACGCCGGCGCGGCGCTGCTCCTGGGGCGGCGCTATGGCCGGTGGGTGGAAGTCCGTCGGCCCGACGGCATGCGCGGTTGGGTCCTGGCGGGTGAGATTGTACCGCTGTGAGTGCTCCGCCCCGCACCCCTTCCCGCGTGCAGGTCCTGCCCGCGCAGGTTGCCGACCAGATCGCCGCCGGCGAGGTGGTCGAACGGCCGGCGTCGGTGGTGAAAGAGCTGGTCGAGAACGCGCTCGACGCCGGAGCCAGCACGGTGCGGGTCGAGCTCGAGGACGGCGGAAAGACGCTGATCCGCGTCAGCGACGACGGGCAAGGAATGGACCCCGAGGACGCCCGTACCGCGCTGCAGCGTCACGCCACGAGCAAGATCCACGCGGCCGCCGACCTGATCGGCGTCGCCACCTTCGGGTTTCGCGGTGAGGCCCTGCCGGCGATCGCGTCGGTTTCGCGCTTCGAAATCGAAACGTCGTCGGACGCCGTAACCGGCACGCGCTTGCGCGTCACGGGGGGAAAGGTCGAGGCGAGCGAAGACGTGGTTCGGCAGCGCGGCACCACGATCACCGTGCGCGCGCTGTTCTTCAACACGCCCGCGCGCCGCAAATTCCTCCGCGCGACGGCAACCGAGACGCGCGCCGCGGTGGAAGCGCTCACCGTCCTCGCGCTCACCCGCCCCGACGTAGCCTTCGCGCTGACGAGCGACGGCCGGGTGCTGCTCGACTGCCCGCCGGCGGAGCGACCCATCGATCGCGTGCGGGGGCTGTGGAGCCGGGAGCTCGCCGATACCCTGCTCCCGGTGTCGTATCGCGAGGGGCCGCTCGAGGTGAGCGGCTTCGCCCAGCGGCCGGCGCAGGCGCGGCCCGCCGGGCGCAAAGGGTATGTCTTCGTCCGCGGCCGGCCGATCCGTGATCCATTCATCCTGCGCGCCGGCGAAGCGGGATATCGCTCGACCGTCGCGCCAGGTGACCGGCCTTCGCTCCTGCTCTACCTCGACCTCCCCGGCGACGCCGTGGACGTGAACGTCCATCCCGCGAAGCTCGAGGCTCGCTTCCGCGACAAGTTCTTCGTCGAGAAGGTCGTCGAGGAAGCGGTGCGGGCGGCGTTGGCGCCGCTCGCGGCTGCCGCGCCGATGGGGGGGGGGAGTGGCAGCACATGGGCCGGTCTGGGTGTGGACCTCGGGGGTGCGACGCCGCTCGAGCTGTTCGTGCAGGGCAGCGGCACGTCCCACTCCCCACGCCCCACGCCCCTGCTTCAGGTGTTCGACACCTACATCCTCTTCCAAACCGACACCGGCGTCGCGATCGTCGATCAGCACTCGGCACATGAACGCGTCCTCTACGAGGACGTGATGCGCCAGCTCACCGGCGACGGCGTCCCGGCGCAGCGCCTGCTCCTGCCCCTCACGCTCGACTTCAGTCCGCCGGAGCTGGAGGCGATCGACGCGCATCGGGAGCTGCTGCAGCGGGTGGGCTTCGAGATCGAGCCGTTCTCCGGGCGCAGCATCGTGGTGCATACGGTCCCGAATCCGCACCCACGCTTCGAGGGGGCGCGCTGCATTCAGGAGCTCGTCGCCGATCTGGCGGGGGGGCGTTTTGGCGGCTGGCAGAATCGGCTCGAGCGCTTTGCCGCGACGTACGCCTGCCGCGCCGCCATCAAGGCCGGCAATCGCCTCGACGCCGAGGAGATGCGAGAGCTCGTCGTCCGGCTGCTCACCGCGACGCTCCCCGCGCACGATGTGCACGGCCGGCCGAGCATGGTGCAGTTGCCGAAGGACGAGTTGGAGCGCCGCTTTGGGCGTACCTGACACCAGACACCTGACACCTGTTCTGGTTGGCCCCACGGCGGTCGGGAAGACCGCCGTCGCATCCGCGCTGTCTGCTCTCACTCCGATAACAGTCGTCTCGGCGGACGCGCGCCAAGTGTATCGCGGCCTCGACATCGGCACGGCGAAGCCCGACCGCACGGTCCTGACCCGCGTGCCGCATGTCGGGTTGGATCTCGTGGACCCTGGCGAGCGGTACAGCGCGGGACGGTTCGCCCGCGAGGCCGCCGGCTGGCTGGCCGAAATCCGCGCCGCCGGCAGGCTTCCCCTGGTGGTCGGAGGGACGGGATTCTACGTGCGAGCGCTCGCCGACGGCCTGTTCCGCGAGCCGCCCCTCGAGCCCGGCCGCCGCGAGCGACTGCGCGGGTGGACGGAGCGGCTGCCGGCGCCGGACCTGGTGCGCTGGGCCGGCCGGTTGGATACGCGATTCCAGGCGGGGGGCCGGCAGCGCGCGGCGCGCGCGGTCGAGGTGGCGCTGCTCACCGGACAAGCGCTCTCCTGGTGGCAACGCGAAGCGCGGGAAACGGGGGTGATGCGCCCGTGGTACATTCACCTGACGCTGCCCCGGGAGGCCCTGCGGGCCCGCATCGCGACCCGAGTCGATGCGATGCTCGCGGCGGGTCTCGTCGGGGAGGTTCGCGCCCTGCTGGCGCGTGGCGTCGCACCCGACGCCGCCGGGCTCGACGGGGTGGGGTATCGCGAAGTGGTGGCGATGCTCACGAACGGGACGCGCCAGCCGGCGTCGGAGGTGCGCGACGCCATCGCCGCCGCGACGAGGAGCTACGCGAAGCGGCAGGAGACCTGGTTCCGGAATCAGCTGCGCGATGCGCCCGTGTGGACGTTGGACGCTACGGAGGAGCCCGCCGTGCTCGCCTCACTCATCCTCAAACGCTGGCAGTCGGCCGCACTCTCATGAGAATCGGCATCACCTGCTACCCGACCTACGGCGGCTCCGGTGCCGTGGCCACCGAGCTGGGGCTCGAGCTGGCGCGCCGCGGCCACGAAATCCATTTCATCTCCTACGCCAGCCCGTTCCGGCTGCGCGGTTTTGCCGAGCGCGTGACCTTCCACGAAGTCACGCAGGTCGAGTACCCCCTCTTCGAGCAGTCGTCCCCGTATGCGCTGGCGTTGGCGGTGAAGCAGCACGAGGTGGCCGTGCGCGAGAGCCTCGACCTCATGCACGTACACTACGCGATCCCGCACGCCGCCACGGCATGGCTGGCGAAACAAATGATGAAGGAAGAGCGCGATCTCAAGATCGTGACGACGCTGCACGGCACCGATATCACGCTGGTGGGGCAGGACCCGTCGTATTTCACGCTGACCAAGTTCTCGATCGAACAGTCGGACGCGGTGACCGCCGTGTCGGCGTTCCTGCGCGAGGAGACGTACAAAGCGTTCGGGTGTGCCGGCTGCGATGTCATGGTCATTCCGAACTTCATCAATCCCGCGGAATACCATCCGGCCACGGACCCCACCTGCCGCCGCGCGCTCGCGCCGACGGGCCACCGCATCTTGATCCACGTGTCGAACTTCCGGCCGGTGAAACGCGTCCTCGACGTGGTGCACATCTTCGCGGGCGTGCGCAAGGCGATGCCCGCCACCCTCGTCCTGGTCGGAGACGGCCCCGATCGCGATGCCGCCGAGCACGAAGTGGACCGGCTCGGTCTCAAGCGGGACGTACGGTTCCTGGGCAAGGTGGACAACGTGGCCGATGTCCTGCGCGGCGGCGACCTGTTCTTGCTGCCGTCAGCCACCGAGTCGTTTGGTCTCGCGGCGCTCGAGGCGATGGCGTGTGGCGTCCCCGTCGTCGCGAGCGCCGCGGGCGGCATCCCTGAGGTCGTCGCGGACGGCGAGACGGGCGCGCTCGTACCGGTCGGGGATGTGGCCGGGATGACCGAGCGCGCCCTGGCGATTCTCAAGGACGGTCCCGAGCATGAGCGCCTGAAGCGGAACGCTGCCGCCCGCGCTCTCGAATTCGCCGCCGAGCGCGTCGTGCCGCGTTACGAGCACCTGTACCAGGACCTGCTCGCGTGAGTGTTGGCGGCGGGCTTCGCCTCGTCCGCATCACGAATCTCCTCATCGCCGCTGCCGGCGTACTGGCCGGTGGATGGATCGCGCTCGGCGCCGTCAGGCTCCCCAAGTTGCTGTGCTTCGCCGCGCTCTCCGGACTCGCCTTGGGCGCGGCGGGCAACGCCTGGAACGACATTTGCGACACCGCCGCCGACCGATTGAACCGGGCGCCCGCGCAGCGGCCGCTCACGGCCGGCGGGATCCGCCGCGGCACCGCTGATCTCATCGTGTTCCTGGGTTCGTTGGTCGGCCTCGCCGCCGCCGCGCTCGTGAGCGGGCGGCAGGTGATGGCGGCGACGATCGCCCTGGCCGTCATGCTGGCGTACTCGCCGCGTCTCAAGCCGCTGCCTGCGGTCGGCAACATTGCCGTCGCGCTCATCGCTGGGCTGCCCCCGTTCTACGGCGCTCTCGCGGTCGGTGTGCCCGCGGCGGGGGTGGTGCCGTGGGTGCTTGCGGCCTGGCTCCATCTGGCGCGCGAGATCGTGAAGGATGTGGAAGATGAAACGGGCGACCGCGCGATCGGCCGCCGCACCCTGCCGATCGTCGTCGGCCGCCGTCCGGCCCAGGTCGTAGCGGCGGGGGTGGCGCTGCTATTCGTGCCGGCGAGCCTCCTGCTGCCGCGCCTAGCCGGGTACGGCGGTGCGTACTTCCTTATCGCGCTGCCGGCCCAGATGGCGGTGTTGATCGCCGCGACCTGGCTGATCCTGGGCCGGGTAGAGCGGGTCAGCCTGCTCATCAAGGGCTCCATGGTTGTTGGACTCGTCGCGCTCGTCGCGGGAAAGGTCGCATGAACCTCTGGCAGGGTCTCGTCCTCGGCTTGGTGCAGGGGCTCACCGAATTCCTTCCGGTGTCCAGCTCCGGGCACCTGGTGCTCTTCGAGGCGCTCACCGGCGTCCACTTCACCGACGTGACCGTGGAGGTGTCGCTGCACGTCGCGACGTTGGCGTCGGTGCTCGTGTTGTATGGCCGGCGGCTGTGGGAGATCGTGCGCGGCGTGCTGTCGGGCAACGGGCCGAGCGTGCGTTACGCGCTGCTGCTCGTCATCGCGACGATCCCCGCGGGCCTGATCGGCGTCTTGTTTCACCGCCAAATCGAGGAGACGTTCCACTCGCTCACTTGGCTGGGCATCCAGTTCTTGGTGACCGGCGCGATTCTGTGGTCGACCCGTGGTCCGACGGGTGACCGAACGGTGCTCTCGACAGGGACCGCGACGGTCATCGGCTTCGCGCAGGCGTTCGCCATCCTCCCGGCGATTTCGCGCTCCGGCGCCACGATCGCCGCCGCGTTGCGAGCCGGCCTCACCCCTGCCGCGGCGGGGGAGTTCAGCTTCCTGATGTCGATCCCCGTGATCGCCGGCGCCGGCCTCCTCGAGGCTCGCAACGCCGTGCTCAATGTGGCACAGGTCGGGGCGGTCCCCTGGGCGGTGAGTTTCGTGGCCGCGTTCGCCGCCGGGATCTGGTCGATCCGCTGGCTCGTGGCGTTGCTCCAGCGCGGCCGGTTCTACGCGTTCGCGCCGTATTGCTGGGCAGTGGGTGCGTTCACTCTGGCGTACGCCCTGTGGCACGGGTGACGGTCGACGACATCCCCGCCCATCTGCTCGCACGCCGCTGGGGCGTGCCGCAGTGCGGGGTGTTCCGCGCGCTGTCGTCGAGCCTCGACGCCATTCACGACGTCGCCGCGCAGGGCGCGCCCGCCGGCACCGTCGTCGTCGTGGAAGAGCAGACGGCGGGGCGGGGACGCGACGGCCGCACCTGGCGCTCCCCGATCGGCGGCGTGTGGCTGGGGATGCTGCTGCGGCCACCCGTGCCGGTCCTGGGCGCGCTGTCGCTGCGCGTGGGGCTCGTCCTCGCTGACGTCGTGGACGATCTCGTCGGGCAAGGCGCGCGCGCGCGCCTCAAATGGCCGAACGACGTGCTCGTCGACGACCGCAAGATCGCGGGCATCCTGTGCGAGGGTCGCTGGCAGGGGGAGACGCTGCAGTGGCTCGGCATCGGTATCGGCGTGAACGTTGCCAACGAGATCCCGCCCGAGCTCGCCGATCGGGCGATCGCGCTGCGCGAGCTCCTGCCCGATGTACGCCGCATAGACTTTCTGGACCGGCTCGTCCCGGCGCTCGTCCCACTCACTACGCACCACGCACCACTCACGGAGTTCGAATGCACCGCGTTTGCACGCCGCGACTGGCTCCGGGGGCGCCAAATTCGGGCTCCGATCTCCGGGCGGGCGGCGGGGGTACGGCCCGACGGCGCGCTGCTCGTCGATACGGGCGCCGGCACCACGATGGTGCGTGAAGGCCACGTCGAGCTATCTTAGCCGGCCATGCTCCTCGCCCTCGACATCGGCAATACCGAAACCACGGTAGGTCTGTTTGCGGGCGACCGCCTCGAGGGGCACTGGCGCCTGCACACCACGCCGCAGCGCACGCCCGACGAATGGGCATCGGCGCTCACGGCGTACCTGACCCAGGCGGGCCATTCGACGCAGGAGGTCCGCGCGGCCATCGTCGCGTCGGTCGCTCCGCAGGTGACGCAGAGTCTGTGCGAGGGGATCGTCGGCGCCACGATGCGCGAGCCGGCCCAGGTGGACGGGCGCTCCAAGCTGCCCATCACCCTCGATGTGGACGAGCCGCTGACGGTCGGTGCCGACCGCATCGTCAATACGCTCGCCGCGTCGCAGCTCTTCAAGCGCGACACGATCGTCGTGGACTTCGGAACTGCGACGACGTTCGATTGCATCACGGGCGACGGCCGGTTCATCGGCGGCGTCATCATGCCGGGGATCCGGACGGCGTCCGACGACCTCGTGCGCAAGACCGCCAAGCTTCCGGCCACCGAGTTGACGCCGCCGCCGCGCGTCATCGGGCGTCGCACCGAGGACTGCATTCGCGCCGGCGTGCTGTGGGGAACCGCGGACGCGGTGGACGGCCTGGTGCGGCGCATCAAGGCCGAGTGGCCGGGAAAAAAGGCCCCGCAGACTATCGCGACCGGCGGCCTCGCCGGGCTCGTCGCGCCGCTCTCCAAGGAGATCGAGTCAGTCCATCCCGACCTGACGCTCGTTGGGCTGAGGCTGGCCGCGGCGGCGCTCGGCCTCACGTGGTGACGGACGCTCGCACCCACAATGCCTGGCGTCGCTGGGGCTACCGTGTCCTCCCGGGCGACCTGTTCTCCTACATCCTGCACCTGCGCCCCGCCGAGTGGCCGATCATGGCGGCGCACACGGCCTTTGGATACGTGCTGGCCGTGGGTTGGCAGGGCGTGGGGCGTGGGGCGTGGTTGCATGACGCCCTCTTGCCTCTGGTGATCTGGGTCGTGTTCCTGAACGGTGGCACCCTCGCGATCAACAGCGTCTTCGATCGCGACGAAGGGGACATCGGCTACCTCAACGCGCCGCCGGCCCTGCCGCGGTACCTGCTGCACGTCAGCGTCGCGCTCCTCGTCGCCGGCCAACTCCTCGCGGTCATGCTGCCGGTGGGGTTCCAGATCGCCTACGCCATCTGCTTCGCGCTGTCGATCCTCTATTCGGTGCCGCCGTTCCGCTTCAAAGCGGTGGCGGGCGTGGATTGGGTGATCAACATGTGGGGGTTTGGTACGCTGACGCCGTACGCCGCGTGGGCCGCGACGGGTCGACCGCTCGACCTCGGGCACAGCCTGGTGCTCTTGGCGTTTTGTCCGCTGTTCGCGGGGCTCTATCCCCTTACTCAACTGTATCAGTTCGATGAGGACCGACGGCGCGGCGACCGCACCCTCGCGTTGATTCTTGGGATGCGGAAGAGTCTGATGGTCGCGATCGCGTGTGTTGTGCTGGCCTTCGGTCTGCTCGGGTGGGCGGCAGCGGTCCTCGGGATTCCCAGCCTGCTGCTCGCGCTGCCCTTGGCCTGCTGGCTCGCCGTGCTGCTGCCATGGCTTGCCCGCCACGCCTCCTGGACCCCGGCCGAGCACCAGCGGGGCATGTATCGGGCGCTCACGGCGTGGGCGATTACGGATGTCGTCGTTCTCGTCGTGTTTGCCTGACGACTACCCCGCCTTAGATTAGCGGAACAGACTCGGACACCCCATCTGGAGGAGCTCGCCGCGCATGACGGCCGGTACTGCACCCGCAACCACGGATCGCTCCGACTTCCGCCACATCCTCGTCAGCGGCACCAGGGCCGGTGCCGCCGTCGGCTTCGCGGTGATCGTCTATCTGCTGGTCTCGCGAACCGTCCCGGCTGGGTTCGGCCAGGCACTGCTCCAGTCCATGGTGGTGCTGGCAGCCGCCGTCGCTGCCAGCCTCCTGCCCGCACAGTGGACCACCGCCCGCAGCACGCAGGGCATCGCGGCGGCGGCGGCGGTCGGCCTTTGGGGTACCATCGTTTTCATGGCTATCGACATCATCCTGCTCCGCCCGCTCAAGGCGTATCCCTGGACCTGGGATGCCGTCGGCGGCGGGAGCACCTGGTGGTACCTGCCGATCTGGTGGATGCTCGGCACATTCGTCGCCTGGATGGGGGGGATGTACACCGCCGGCCGCGCCGCGCGCGGCGGCCCGACCTCCCTCGTCGCCCTCGCGACGCCGGTGCTCGGCGGTGCCTTGGCTATCACCATCGGCGTGCAGCTCGGCCATCTCGGCATCTATCTCCCGGTGGCGGCCGGCGCCGCCTTCACCGCGACCCTCACCGTGCTCGCTGTCGTCGCGATCGCCCGCAAGGCCTAATGCCCCGTTGGCTGGCCCACCTCCTGGTAGTTGTGGGATGGCTCCTCACCCCCCTGTGGGCGTGGGGAGCTTCGTATCTCGGGCTTTGGCTCGGCGCCCTCGTCGCCCTGCGCTTCTCGAGCCCCGTCGCCATGCTCGTCGTCGCGGGCCTCGGCGCCGTGCTGGTCGGCTTCGCCGTCTTGTGGGGCTGGGTGCGCTTCATGCGCCGGCTCCCGCATC
>Ga0184608_10000263_pt1 | contig 13424 bp, 6 predicted proteins | sample PLM1_30_coex_FD_133010 | JGI IMG/M metagenome (GOLD analysis project Ga0184608, IMG submission 133010) | Groundwater sediment microbial communities from an aquifer in East River, Colorado, USA - PLM1_30_coex | ecosystem: Environmental > Terrestrial > Soil > Riparian zone | place: USA: East...
ACAGCGCACCCACCGGCAAAACCCATCCGGCTGCGGCGCGCCAGTTCATCGTCGCGGGCGTGATCGCGCCACCGCTTCGCGATCCGGACTCGCGTAAGAGGATGGGGATGAGTGGAGGCGAGGACAAGCCGATCCCGGTGATGGTGGAGCTGAACCTCCAGTACCGGGGCGGAACCGCCGCCGCCTTCGCGCGGTTGGCGGGACTCTGGGCCCGTGTCACCGATCAGGACGAACCGCTCGCACGGATCGCCGGCCAGTACGTCGCCGGAGAGCTTACGATGCACCAGATCGAGCGCCTCGTGGCGGCCGACGCCGTGCCGATCCGCTGGGCGGGTCGCAGCATCCACCACGTGTGGCCTGACTTCCCGGTGCAGCAGCACATCGACGCCTCGTGCGTCACGATCAAGGCGGACGCGGCACGCAAGACCTTCGACGCCGACGGCGAGGGGATCGTCTGGGCCGTCGTCGACTCGGGCATCGCCGCCGAGCACCCGCACTTCGAGGCATACCACACGCTCGACGACGAGAGGGTGCGGGACCTGCACCGCTTCTTCCCGGGCAAGGCTCCGCCCATTCCGGAGGGCGCGCTGGTCGACGCCAGCGGGCACGGCACCCATGTCGCCGGCATCATCGCCGGGGCCATCGCGCCGTGGCTGGCCGGCAAGCCGGAGCGCAGGGTGTACGCGACCGAGAGCCGGTACAACGTCGAGAACCCCGGCCAGCCGCTGCGGGCGCCGCGCGCCGTCGATGATCCCACCCAGCTGGCCGGGATGGCCCCTCGGGCCCAGCTGGTCAGCCTGAAGGTGCTGAGCGGGGGCGGCAGCCTGCAGGACCGCGTCCACCGGGTGATCCAGGCACTGGCCTATGTCCGGGAGGTCAACGGGGACAGTACGGACAGCATGCGCATCCACGGGGTCAACCTCAGCGTCGGGTACGAGTTCGACCCCCAATGGTTCGCCTGCGGCCGCAGCCCCCTCTGCCAAGAGGTCAACAAGCTAGTGAAGACTGGCGTCGTCGTAGTGGTGGCGGCGGGCAACTCCGGGTACGGGACCCTGTCGGTCGCGCTGACCGCGCCGACGAAGTTCGGCCTCGGGATGACGATCAACGACCCCGGCAACTCCGCCCTCGCGATCACCGTCGGCTCCACCCACCGCAACGCGCCCCACGCCTACGGCGTGTCGTACTTCTCGTCCAAGGGCCCGACCGGCGATGGGCGCGCCAAGCCCGACCTGGTCGCCCCCGGCGAACGCATCACGTCGTGCGCCGCCGGCGAGAACCTCGCCGCCGTCGTCGGCGGGGAGGTGCCGCCTGACACGGCCGTCTACGTCGAGGACACCGGGACCAGCATGGCCGCCCCGCACGTCTCGGGGGCCGTCGCGGCCTTGCTGTCGGCGCGGCGCGAATTCATCGGCCAGCCCGAGGACGTCAAGAATGTGTTTGTCGACTCGGCCACCGACCTGGGCCGAGGCAGGGAGTTCCAGGGCACCGGACTGCTCGACCTGATGCGCGCCCTCCAGAAGATCTGACAAGCGCAGACCCGACAGAAGGAGCAGGTGATGACGGACTCGATCGCGGGATTACCGTTCTGGGAGATCAGGTTCGACGCCCACGGCGACCCCGACGTCGCTCGGCGCGACGCGCTGCTCGCCGAGGTCCCGGGGCGCGGCGTCACCGACCTGTTCGTGTTCTCCCACGGGTGGAACAACGACCCGGCCGTCGCCCGCCGCCTGTACAACGGCTTCTTCGGCCTGCTCGCCGGCCAGCTCAGTGACGCCTCCGCGACCCCGCCGATCACCGCCGGGCTGGCCGGCGTGGTGTGGCCATCCCGGCGCTGGTCCGACGAGCCGATCCCGGACTTCGCCCCCGCACCGGTCGCGGCCGCCAGCGGGGCCGCGTCGGCCACCCCGGTGGAGGCCGCGGCACCCGAGGCCGCCTCCGCGATCATCGACCCCGAGACACTGGCCGGCCTGCGTGAGACGTTCCCGGCGGCCGCGCCCGTCGTGGACGAGATGGCCGCGCTGCTCGAGGGTCCGCCCACCGACGAGGCCCAGGCCAGGTTCCATGCGTGCCTGAAGCAGTTCGCCACGCTCGCCGGCACCGCCGACGACGACGGCGAAGGCGACTCGGCAGGTCCCACGGATGAGCCACGGATGCTCCTTGACGACCACACCGTACTCTTCGAGCGGTACCGCGACGCGCTGCAGGCCAGCGGCGTGGACATCAGCCCCGACGGCAGTGGGGAGGCGGGGATCGGCGACCTGGCCGGGGGGATTTGGAACGGCGCCAAGGAGGCATTCCGCCAGGCCACCTACTGGGAGATGAAGAACCGCGCCGGGACGGTCGGGCGCAACGGGCTGGGCCCGCTGATCGGACAGCTGCACACCGCCGCCGGGCAGCTGCGTGTCCACCTCATCGGGCACAGCTTCGGTGCCCGGCTCGTCTCCTATGCGCTCGCCGGGCTCCCCGACGGCCTGACCCCCTCACCGGTGAAGTCATTGACCCTGCTCCAGGGAGCCTTCTCCCACTTCGCGTTCGCCCGGCCGCTGCCGTTCGACGCCAGCCGCAACGGCGCCCTGGCCGGGATGAACGCGCGGGTCGACGGGCCGCTCACCGTGTGCTTCTCGGTGCACGACGGGGCGGTTGGCAAGCTCTACCCGCTCGCCTCGATCGCCTCGGGCGACGACTCGGCCGCCGCCCAGGACCCGCTGTACCGGTGGGGAGGGATGGGCGCGGACGGGGCCCAGGGAGTAGACGCCACACTGGACGCCATCCAAGCCGCCGGCCGGGACGCGAGCTACCGGTTCTCCCCCGACCGGATCCTCAACATCGATGCGAGCGAGGTCGTCCGCCGCGGCGGCCCACCGAGCGGCGCCCACAGCGACATCATCCATCCGGAGCTGAGCTGGGTGGTGCTGGCCGCAGCCACGATCCACTGACCTGATCCCAAACGTGCCAGGGGCTGTGCGACCGGCCCACGGCAAGACTGCAACCGACCTGTCGCTGCATAGGCGCAGCTAGACGGCGTGGTGTAAAGGTGACCGAGCTCCGGCAGAAGGTTGGAAAGAGAGCGTTTTACTGGACGTCAACTGAGCGTTTCCCTTCGGCATCTACGGTCGGCGCCGACTTGCGGGAATGGCGTGTAGCACAGCGGTTCCTGGGGTTTGCTGACACGGAAGAGGTCACAGGTTCAAACCCTGTCGCGCCCACCACACCCGCCTTAACCAGGGCTTTCACAGTCTAGCGCCTCCTCCCGATGGACCGGATCCTCCGGGGAGGCCTGTCTAGCGGCCGGAGAGCACTTCCCTGTCTAACCAGGGTGGTCACTTCGGCGGATAGGAGCATGACAACCAGGCCTGTCCATGACGGCGCGGTCCGCCCGGGTGGTTCTCTCTCGCTAGGAGTACCTGCACCACTGGCGCATTGCTCTCCTCAGAAGCATTGAGCCGAGAGTAGAGCGCTGTGGTGGCTGCCATCCGGTACATGTGACGAGCGAAAGGGCGCCTGAAGAGGAGCATCGGCAACCTTCCAGCGAAGGCCTCGATTCTCCTAAACTGGATGCTCCCATGAACGGTGGGGGCTGCCATGACTCGGCTCTTCCGGCTCTTCGTGAGTTCGACCTTCGAGGATTTGCAGATGGAGCGCGAGGCGCTCCACACGCGGGTGTTTCCCGAACTCGCGGAGCTCTGCCTGAAGCGAGGGGCACGTTTCCAGCCGATCGATCTGCGTTGGGGTGTGAGCGAGGAGGCGGGACGCGACCAACGCACAATGCAGATCTGCTTCGAGGAGATCGCCCGCTGCCAGCGCCAGACCCGCCGGCCGAACTTCCTCGTCCTCCTGGGAGACAGGTACGGCTGGCGTCCCGTCCCCACGAGCATCCCGGCTGACGAGTTTGCGGCGATCCTCGATGGCCTGGTTGACCAGCCGGCCGATCGGCGGCTGGTGGAGCGCTGGTACCACGGCGACGACAATGCGGTACCCCCAACCCACGTGCTCCGCCCACGCGCTTCGCTGGAGGGCGAGCAGTGGCTGCCGATCGAGCGCCAGCTGCACGAAGCGCTCCGGACCGGCGCTGCCGGCCTGCCGGTCGAGCCGGCGCGCCGGCTTCGGTACGAGGCGTCGGCGACGCACCTCGAAATCGAACGGGGCGTCTTCTCCGTCCCTGATGCAGCCGAGCACGTTGTCTGCGCGCTCCGATCAATCGACGGATTGCCCGCGGACTCATCAGCGGCTCCGTTCCTGGATATGGGCCGGGACGGCCAGCCGGACGAGGATGCTCGCCGTCGCCTCGCGGAGCTGCGCGGCCAGCTTCGCCGTCGCCTACCCGACACCCTGCTTGAGTACCGGGCGACGTGGTCGGCGGCGGCCCCGACCACCGATCACCTCGACGATCTTTGCGCCGCCGTGCGGGCGCGCCTGTGGTCGCTGATCGAGTCCGAGCTCGCAGAGGCATCGGTCGACGCGCCGGCAGAGGAGGTGGCTGCGCACTGGTCCTTTGCCGAAACCCGCATTGCCAGCGCGGGCGACGAGCGTCCCGGGGAGGACGGCGACACCGTGCTGGGATACTTCGCGGGTGACAGGACCGCACCGCTGATCGTCACCGGGGCCGGCGGCGTCGGCAAGACGACGTTCGCGGCCCAGGTCGCCCGGCGCCTTCGCTCCTACCCGAACACCGACGTCTTCCTCCGGTTCGTGGGCGCGACCGCGGACTCCGCGTCGGCGCCGACCTTGCTCGGCGGGCTCGCCCGCGAGGTCGGTAGCCGATACGAGCTCGACGAGAGTATCCCTGCCGGCTACGGCGCCCTTGTGAGTGAGCTGTGGTCGCGCCTGGAATCGGTTCCCGAGGGTCGTCGGGCAGCGGTCATCGTCGACGGCGTCGACCTCCTCGGTACCGGGCGTGGGATCGGTGAGCTTGATTGGCTACCCGCCCGACTGCCGCCGCGCGTGGGCGTGCTCGTCACCGCCGCGCCGGGGCCCACGCGCGATCTCCTGCTCGCCTTGCCGGAACGCGAGGTCGTCGAGCTGGCGCCGCTGACGAGGCAGCACGGGGGCGCGATCCTCGACCGGTGGCTGGCCGAGCGGGGCCGGACGCTCCGGCTCCACCAGCGTGACCAGGTTCTCGACCGCTTTGCCGTGAGCGGTCTCCCGTTCTACCTGCGTGTGGCGATGGAGGAGGCTGCGCGTTGGGAGTCGGACAGGCCGCCGGGCAAAACGCGTCTCGAGGCGGACGTCGCCGGCATTGTCCGGGCGCTGATCGGGCGCCTCTCCGATGGTGCCGAGCACGGCGCCGTGCTGGTCACGCGCACGCTCGCCTACCTGACCTGCGCCAAGAGCGGCCTGGCCGAGGACGAGTTGCTCGCCGTGCTCGCGGCTGACGACGCCGTCATGGCTGAGCTCCGGCGCCGTTTCCCGCGCTCACCCTCGACCCAGGACCTTCCGGTTGCCGTCTGGTCGCGGCTGCTCTCGGACCTTGCCCCGTACCTCGCGGAGCGACGCGCCGACGGTGCGCAGCTGCTCGGCTTCTTCCACCGCCTGTTCAAGGAGGTGGTAGACGAGGACTGCGCCGGGGCGGAGCGACGGCAACGGCACGACCAGCTCGCGAGGTACTTCTCGGCCCGCCCGCTGGACCCTGGAGTTCCGAACGTCCGGGCCCTCACCGAGCTGCCCTACCAGCTCGCAGCCGCCGGTCGGGAACGCGACCTCGTCGCAACGCTGACCGACTTCGCCTTTCTGGAGGCAAAGCTTCGGGCGCTTGGACCACAGCCGCTGCTGGACGACTACACCCTCCCGCACGCTCCCGAGCGAGGCCTGGTCGACCTCGCTGAAGTGCTCGAGCGCGTGTCCGCGGTCCTTGCGGAGCGACCAGCGGAGCTGGCGTCTCAACTGCAGGCGCGGCTACTCGACCTCGACGACGAGCCCGTCAGGGCGCTCCTCGGGCGGGCGCGGCGCGAGATGCGGCGGCCATGGCTGCGCCCACTGACGCGGTCGCTCAGCCCTCCAGGCGGCCCCCTCATCCGAACGATCTCGACGCGTGGGGGGTCCGTGTCGGCGGTCGCGTTGACCCCGGACGGACGGCGTGCGCTGGCCGCCTGTCGCGACGGCAGGATCGAGGTCTGGGATATCGAGCACGGCGCGCTCGCGCGCACCCTCTACGGGCATGGGGTCTTCGCTCGCTGTGTCGCGGTCGCCCCGGACGGGCACCGTGCGGTCTCCGGAGCCAGGGCACGGCCGAATGAGGACCCGCAGGAGCTGCGGGTGTGGGACCTCGACCAGGGCCGACCGATCGCGGTGTTCGAGGGACACGACCACGACTTCGGCGAGATCGCGGTGCTGCCCGACGGGAGGCGGGCGGTCTCGTCGTCCTACGACGGGACCGTGCGTGTCTGGGACTTGGACGACGGGCACGCGATCCACGTGCTGCGCGGCCATGCGTGGTACGTCCAGGCGCTCTCGGTCAGCGCCGACGGCCGCGTCGCGGCGTCGGGGGCAGACGACGGCACCATCCGCATCTGGGATCTCGAGCGGGGCCAGGCGATTCGAGTACTGGAGACGGACCACCCGCTGCGGGCTGCGTCGCCGGACGAGATCCCCCCCGGTGGCCTCATCGGGATCACCCAGGTGACGGGCGTGGCACTCTCACCCGACGGGCGACTTCTCGTCTCGACCTCCCCACAGGAGGGTATGTGCTTCTGGGACGTCGATCAGGGCACCCAGCTGGCGCGGCTTCCGGTCTACGCCAGCCATCCCCGGATCACGAGCGACGGCCACAGGCTGGTGCTCCTCCTCGGTGCTGTTCAGATTTGGGATCTCGAGACGCGGCGCAAGCTCGGGCAGACCAATCCCATCGCACCCCTGCCCTCCGCACTCGCCCTGTCGGACGACGGGCGGTTCGCCGTGGTCGGTGAGGGCTCGGAGCTCAGTGTCTGGCGGCTGGAGCACATCGTTGGTGGGCGCCCAGAGCCCGCGCGCGGTGCCAGCGCCACCGCGATCGTCGAGGACGAAGAGGTCCCGATCGCCGTCGTGGCGACCTCACAGACGCTCGAGGGTTGGGACCTCGGGACGGGTGATCGGCTCTGGCAGAACCCGGGGTCAGGCGCGCTCGACCTCGCTCCTGTTCCGGGCCGGGGTGCGGTCGTCGCCGGCCGTTGGGACGGCGCGGTGGAACTGGTCAACGCCCGCTCCGGCGCGTCCGTCATCTTCGGCGATCGCCCGCACGGCGAGCGGCCGGCAGGGAAGCTGGAGGCGGAGCGCCGCGGGGACGTGCTGGACCTCGGCGACGGCCTCATCCTCGAGGCACAAGCCTCGGCCGCGGCACCCGAGGATGAGCACGCAGCTCGGCGGATCAGGGCTGTCAGCGATTCACTGTTCGTCATGGACGACCCGCCGCCGGACGACGAGCCGGTATCACGGGAAGAGGACGCTCCGGCGCCCGTCCGCGCCGTTGCGGTCGCGCCGGATGGACACTTGGCGGCGGCGGCGAGCGACGATGCCATCGACATCTGGGATCTCCAAGCTGGTCAGCTACGCCATAGGATCATTAACCGCAACCACGATGCGAAGGCGCTGGCAGTGACGCCCGACGGCTCGCTGCTCGTATCACTTGCCGACCGCGGCGCGTATGCCGGTGACCGCAACCTCAGACGCTGGGACCTGGCGTCCGGTCGCGAGATCAACCCAAGCCCGACCTGGCTCAGGCGACTTCGGCGGCTTCGTGGTCCCGATCTTCGAAGCAGCATGTCCTCGCCGAATCAGATCCGCCCACTGGCGATCACCGCGGACGGCAACCGCGCTGTCAGCGCGCTCGCGGAGGGCCTTCATGTCTGGGATCTCCGCGGTGATGGGGCGCCGCGGATCCTGTCCGACAGCATGCAGGAAGAGGCCATCGCGGCGCTCCCAGGCCAGCGAGTGCTCGCGCCGGAGGGCTACAACGCCGCGCGCCTCTTGGTGTGGGACCTCGATGCCGGCCGCGCCGTCGGCGAGCTCCTAGGGCACGTCGGCGGCGTCAGCACGCTAGCGGTCAGCGCCGATGGACGTCGCGCCCTCTCCGCCGGGAGGGATTTCGTCATCTATTTGTGGGATCTCACCGCGCTCACCCCGATCGCCACGTTCACGATCGAGGATTTCCCGATCATATGCGCGCTGACTGCAAACGGTGATACCGCCGTGGTCGGCGACCGCCGCACGCTACATTTGCTCCGGCTCGAGGACGGCAATCCCACCGCATAGGGCCGACAGTGCTCAACTGGTCCTGCACCCGGTACGTGACCGGTCGTGGCGCCGGCCGGCGGCAAGGGTCAGACCGGCCCGCCGGCTGGCTTATCTGCGAGGATCCCCGCTGGTGAGTCCTTCTTGTCACGCTTTGGTGGAAAGGTCATGCTGAGCAAACGCGGATCTGCGAGACCGTTCAGGGGGTGGCGATGGCCGACACGGTTGCCTTCATGGTGATGCCGTTCGAGAACAAGCCGACCGGCAAGTCCGGCGAGCGGGTGCCGGATGCCGTGGACTTCGACAAGCTATGGTACCGGGTGCACAAGCCGGTGCTGGAGGAGCTGGGCTACCAGGCCGTCCGTGCCGACGCCGACGTGGGGGCGTTCGTCATCGCCGAGATGATCCAGCGGTTGGCGGTGGCCGATCTCGTCCTTGCCGACATTTCCTTGGCCAATGCGAACGTCTACTACGAGGTGGGCGTCCGCCAGGCCGCCAAGGAACGCGGTTGCGTGCTGGTCGCCGCCGACTGGGCCGACCCGGTGTTCGACCTCAAACAGTTGCGGCGCCTGCAGTACCCCCTGACCGACGGAGCGGTCGGCAAGCGGGCCGCCGAGCGCGCCAAGAAGGTGCTGCGCGCGGGTCTGGTTCAATTGGTGAAGGGCCGCTCCCCGGTGTTCGACGCTGTACCCGGCTACCCGACCGATATCGATGCTTCCAAGCTGCCCGTCTTCCAGGACCTCGTGGACACCCTGTCGAGCTTCGACGCCGAGGTCGAGGCCGTCCGGGAGACCCCCAGCAAGCAGGCGCGCGAGGAGCGGACCCGCCAGCTGCAGGCCTCGCACGGGGGCACGCCCGTGGTCCGCGAGGCCGCCGTGCTTGCGATGCTGCGGCTGGTGCGCGACAACCTAGACTGGTCCGATGTGGTCGCCTATGTCGACAGCCTCCCCGACCAACTGCAACGGCATCCGCTGGTGATGGAGCAGCGGCTGCTGGCAGTGGCCAAGCAGAAGGAGAAGGGGGATCCCGCCGGTGCCGCAGCCGCGCTGAAAAGACTCATCCGCGACGTTGGGCCCACCTCGGAGCGCTGGGGACTCCTGGGCGGCCGCTACAAGCAACTGCGGAAGGCGGCAACCACCAAGGCCGAGCGGGACCGCTATCTTGACCTCGCCATCGAGGCCTACGAGCAGGGAATGCGCCTCGACCTCAACGACTACTACCCGACCTCCAACCTGCCCCGGCTCTACCGTTTACGAGGCCGCGAGGGTGACGAGCAGAAGGCGGTGGTGGCGGCCATGGTGACGGTGGCCGCCTGCCAACGGAGCATCGACCTGCGTACGGACAACGAGTGGACCCGGCAGACCCTGCTCGGCGCGGCCTTCGACACCGGTGACGTCGAGGCGGCACGAACGCTACTTCCCGACATCCGGAAGGAGGGCGCGGTGACCTGGCAGCTGCAGGCCACTCTGAGCGACCTGGAGGTCAGCCTGGACCTCCAGCAGGACCCGGAAGTCAAGCGGGGACTCGGCGAGACTATAGAGGAGCTGCGCGAGCTGGCCGAGGAGTCGGACGGATGAGCACCCCGCCCAAGGTCGTGCTGGCCAGCGGGCACGTCGTCGACACCCCGGACCGGCCGACCCCGAGGTTCCCCCCCGACCAGGTACCCCGGGTGACCGCCCAGGTCCGAGACGCCCTGCAGAGATGGGAGGTCGGGCCGAGCACGACCGTGGTCACCGGCGGGGCTCGCGGGGCCGACCTGATCGTCGCCGAAGAAGGGCTGGCCCGTGGCGCACTGGTCATCATCTGCCTGGCCCTCCCCCAGGACGAGTTCGAACGCCGGTCGGTCGAGCTGCCGGACAGCGACTGGGCCAGCCGGTTCCGCAAGGTCCTGGAGGCCGCCGAGGTACGGCTCCTCTCGGATGCGATCGGCGCGGTGCCGGACGATGATGAGGTGTTCGCGGTGACCAACCGGTGGATGGTCGAGGTCGCCCGCGCCCTCGACCCCAGGCCGCATGCCGTGATCGTCTGGGACGGCAAGGAGGGTGGTGGCCCCGGCGGCACCCGCGACCTGGTCCAACGGCTCGACGTGGACCGGCCCGAGCCACGGATCCGGGTGATCGACCCGACCCCAAGGGCCTACGAGGCCCGCCAGGCGGTCGACCGACCCAAGCGGCTGCTCGCCCTGGACGGCGGAGGGCTACGAGGGGCGCTCTCGCTGGAGATCCTGGCTGCCGTCGAGGCCGGACTGAGGGATCGCTATGGACGGCGGGACCTGGTCCTGGCCGACTACTTCGACTATGTGGCCGGCACCAGCACCGGGGCGATCATCGCGACCGCCCTGGCCTTGGGCCACCCGGTGGATGAGGTACGACGGCGCTTTGAGTCGCTGGGACGCAAGGTGTTCGCCAAACGCCTCCTGCCCCTGCGGCTGCAGGCGCTCTACAAGGACACACCGCTGCGCCGAGAGCTCGACGACTTCTTCGGCGCCGGCCGCACCCTCGGCGACCCCGAGCTGCGCACGCTGCTGCTGGTAGTGATGCACAACACCGTCACCGACTCCCCCTGGCCGCTCAGCAACTGCACCCTTGCCAAGTACAACCGCGCCGACCGGTTCCTGGTCGCACCACCAGACCGCAACCTCGACATCCCCCTGGCGCCGCTGGTCCGGGCCAGCACGGCGGCACCGATCTACTTCAAGCCCCAGACCCTCCAGGTCGGAAGCCATACGTTCCTGTACCAGGACGGCGGGGTGACCCCGTTCAACAACCCCGCCCTGCTGCTGGTGCTCGTGGCCACGCTACCCGAGTACGGCCTGGGGTGGCCGGTGGGCCAGGACCAGCTGCTGGTCGTCTCGGTCGGCACCGGGTCCGCGGCCGCGGTGCACCCGGAGCTGCGCCGGGGCAAGGTCACGTTGGCATTCAACGCCCGCAACCTGCCGGCGGTCTTCATGAACGGCGCCGCGGTCAGCCAAGACCTCCTCTGCCGATCCCTCGGGCGCTGCCGCGCCGGGCGGCCAATCGACCGCGAGTTCGGGGCCCGGCTGGACGCCCCCGGACTCTCCGGCGACAACCTGTTCACCTATGTCCGCTACGACGCCGATCTGTCCGACGAGGCCCTACAGGCCTTCGGCATCCAGGACCCCAAGCGGCGCAAACGCGTCCGCAAACTCGACGCCGTCGACGAGATCCCACTGCTCCAGGAACTCGGACGCTCGGCCGCCGGGGGCGTGGACCTGGACCGGCATTTCGCGGGGTTCCTCGACGGCTGAGCCCGTCCACGTCGAGCACCTCTGGCCATGCGGCTGGACGTGCCACACCGCGTACACTGTGCTACTGCGAAAACCGCCCCCAAGCCGCGAACAACGCGACACTCGAACGACCGTCCATTGTTTTTTGAGTTTCAGACTCGAGGTGACGCTAGTTGACTGTCCAGGAGTTCCTCGATGAGACATAGGAACGACAGCCGATCCATGGGGCTAACGCACCGATGGGCAAGCAGGCGTCGGAGACCCACCAGCTTAATGCCGGCAAGCCCTTAAGCGCGCAGGCCACCCACGAACGCTGTCCAGAAACGCGCCGCCCTTGGAGTCGCTCACATCCAGGCTCAGCACCCCCCGCCGCCGTCGGCGGTCACGCCGATAGTCATTACCACCGCGCCTGCGTCGACCATGAGCTAGCCGCCAGAGTGCGGCGCGCTGAGGACTCCTCCGTCCTCGGCGCCAGGAGGGTGGTGGAGCTGCACAGCGAGAGCCACGCCGCAGAGCTCAGGTCGTCGGGGGACGCGCGCTCCGGATCGCGACCCACTGGCAGATGGTCCGGCGCGCCCGGGCTCCGGGTCCACCTGGTCGGCCACTCCACCGGCGCCGAGCTGGTGTCGTTGGCGCTTCCCGGCCTGCCAGCGTTCCGCACCGTCGTGTCCGTGCTGGTGAGCTTCGTTGGGAGAAGTTTCTCTACGAACACAAGGCCGGCCCTGCGGGCGGCCGCCTGCGGCGGCCGTCCTCGGCCGGCAGGTCAATCGGCGCATATCTCTACCCGGTTACAAGCCGTAGCACCAAGCCCGGTCGCCGACGTGTCGCCTCCCGTCGAATCTGCGAGATCATGTAGTCCGCGCAGGCGCGGGCCTCGGATGGCCAACCGGTCCATTTGTCCGGCTGCAAGCCAAGATACATTTCTCGCGCCCGCTCCATGAGCTGTTGATAATCTGACGGCAATCGCTCCTTCGCCCACAGAGCCGCTCGATCTTTACGGTCAATAATGCCCGTAACGACAGTCTGCCAAATACGCGCCAGCCTAAGCAGAAGGTTCCGCGTATCTCCCTCAAACCCGTTCATGAATACATCGATACCGCTGACCATCGCCTCGACGCAATCGTCCATCAGCACCGAGTCCAGCAGCTCGCCCGGCGGTGGCCCGAACAGCGGCTGGTCACCGAGCAGAACGATGGTCAGCAGGGTTGTCAGGTCGGGGTTGACGGTCGCTTGCAGGGCCGAGTCATCCCCGTTCTCGAAGCGCTTGCGTAGCCACTCCCCGTACTGCAGGTCGAAGCTTGGCGGATATCGCCAGGGCCGCACCTGCGGCTGCGCCACCACGGTTACCTCAACACAGCGCTCCGGGCCGGGAGGCGGCCACGGGGCCGATATCGTCATCAGGCCCTCCACGAGCTGGCGTTTCTCCAGCAGGCTAGCCGGGCGCTTGGTAATCACCAGAATGTCAACGTCACTTGTCGGCTGCACGCCGCCCAATACCGCCGACCCATGCTCATAAGCACCGAGCACATCATAGCCAAATACCTCTCGCACCAACCGCAGTACACGCTCAGTCTGCACCGCCGCAACCGACTGCCAAACCGCCATATCGTCCGCCACGTGCAGCTCGCCTCCTACCGCCTCCGGGTTGGAGCAGGCTGCAGCGCCGGAATCCAAGGCGTCAAGGGAAATAGCCTCCGCCAAGCGAAACGAGCGAAGGTGCGTTCTGGAGCTGCCGCGAGCCCCTTCGGGCCTTGCCAACGAGGGGTGGTGTCGACCTGGACGGGCCTCGCCCATCGGCCGAGCTGGTGCTGTCTCCACCAGGCCGAAGCCGCGGTCGTCCTCACCGGCCGTGCCATCTCCGTGCCATTCCGAGCGCGACGCCACCGGTTCGTGACGGTCAGCCACGGACACTCACGGTCCTCTGACCTGCGGCCGCCTTACTACAGGTGCGCAGCAGCACGAAGGGTAAGGATGG
>Ga0184608_10000265_pt1 | contig 13406 bp, 14 predicted proteins | sample PLM1_30_coex_FD_133010 | JGI IMG/M metagenome (GOLD analysis project Ga0184608, IMG submission 133010) | Groundwater sediment microbial communities from an aquifer in East River, Colorado, USA - PLM1_30_coex | ecosystem: Environmental > Terrestrial > Soil > Riparian zone | place: USA: East...
AGGAAGCGGCACGCCGGTCCAAAGTGCGGTCGAGATGAGATCCCCGCCGACGTAGTTGGAGATGCACTCGAGCGTGTGGAGCTGCTCGACGGCCTCGAGATCGAGGAGCTGGTCGTACGTGAGCGAGAACGGCGATTGGACCAGGCCCTTGATGTCGAGCCGCCACTCGTCGATGAGCACTCGCGGCTTCACGAGCGTCGTGTCGACCGTGTAGTGGTCTTCGTTCGCGGTGATGCGCGGCGTGATGCCCGGGAGCGCGTCGACCGCGGGATCTGCCGGCGCGATCTCGGCGCGCGACCGAAGACGCCGGGCAGCCATCGTGATGTCGCCCAGTCCACCGGAACCGACCGCGGCGATCCGCGAGAGCGGCAGCGACACGATCGCGATCGCCGCGGCTATTGCCGCCGTACCGAGAAGCGCGCGCCGGCGTCCGGGCGATGCGGGTTCCGTGTCCGCAGATCGGTCGAGCGCGCTCGGAAGGATGAACGCCAGGGCGGCGAGGAACACGGCGGCGCCGACCGCTGCGTCGATGAGGCTCGTGACCGGCTCGATCCGTAGCGGTGCGAACAGTCGCGCGAGTACGAATGCGGCAACCCAGGGAAGAAGACCGACGCCCAAGACGACCGACGTTCGTCGTCGCGGCGACGCTGCCAGCAGACCCGTCGCCGCTCCGTCGATGAGAAAGAGCGCGACGACGCCGACGACGAGCAGGATCTTCGCCCACTGATGTAGCGCGTCGATCAGGGGGATCGAAATGAATCCCGGGAGCACGTCGATGATCGCCTGGCCGAGGCTGTCGGCGACGAATGGCATCCCGGCCATGCTGAGAAGGAACGCGACGTCGAGGGCGAAGAACATCGCCAGCGCTCCGACGAGCATCCCAGTACGTGCGCGCCGGTCGAACCGGCCCATCTATGTCACGATACGCCGCGTTGTCCTCGTCGCCCCTTCCTCTTTCGCCTGAAGACCTCTACGAGTTCCGCTTCCTGACGGACGCGCAGATCTCGCCCGACGGCACGCGGATCGCGTACTCCGTCAAGACCGCGAACGCCAAGCGTGATGGGTACCAGGGAGCGATCTGGCTTGTGTCATCGGACGGCACAGAGGCGCGCGCGCAGATCACCGCCGGCACGTCGCAAGACTCGGCGCCGCAGTGGTCCCCCAATGGCGAGCGGCTCGCGTTCACATCGGACCGTGGCGACGTTCCGAAGGGAAGGAAGCGTCCGCCGCGCAACGTCTTCGTACTCGATCTCGAGGGCGGCGAGGCCCGGCAGCTCACGCGCTTCGGCGACGACTGCTCCGACCTCGCCTGGTCGCCTGACGGCCGGTCGCTTTCATTCGTCGTTCGCGATCCAAAGGACTCGGCCGAGGAGGACGACCGCGTTCGCGTCTACACGCGGGCGCGATACAAGTCGGATGAGGGCGGACTGCTCGATGACCGCCACAAGCACATCTGGATCGTCGGGGCGGACGGGTCGGCGCCGCGGCGACTGACCGACGGCGATTGGGACGACGCCCAGCCGGCGTTCTCACCGGACGGGCGCGAGATCGCGTTCGTCTCCAACCGGACCGACAAGCGCGACTTGAACACCGTCGCCGACATCCATGTCGTCGCGCTTTCGGGCGAGAACCGCCGCATCACCGACGGTGAGGGCAGCTACGGCAACCCGTCGTGGTCGCCGGATGGCGCGACCATCACCGCGTACGGAACCGACTGCGCGATCGGATCCTCCGCTCGCAACATCCACATCTGGGCCTTCCCGAAAGCGGGCGGAGCGGGCGCGGATCTCCTCGAAGGGTGGGACCGCTCGGTGGGCTCGTCGGTCATCAGCGACATGCGCGCGCACGCGCAGACACTGCCGCCGGCGTGGACGGCCGACGGCCGCATCCTCTTTCTCGGCTCCGATCAGGGAACCGCGAATGCGTACTCATGCGCGGCGCGCGGCGGCGATGTGCGAGCCGAGACCGTGGGGAGCCATCAACTGGTCTCGTGGTCGCTCGACGATTCGCGACGCCGCTTCGCGGCGATCGTCGCGACGGCGATCGACCCCGGGAACCTCTTCGTCGGCGAGGTCGGCGGGCCGATGCGGAAGGCGAGCTGCCTGAACGACGATCTTCTCGCGGCGAAGTACGTCGCAGCGCCCGAGCGCGTCGAGTTCACCGGCGCGGATGGCTGGACGATCGAGGGCTGGCTCATGAAGCCTCTCGGTTTCGATCCCGCGAAGAAGTGGCCGCTCGTTCTCGAAATACACGGCGGTCCGCACACCGCCTACGGGCACTCGTTCTTTCACGAGTTCCAGGTGCTCGCGGGGCGCGGCTACGCGGTGCTGTTCACCAACCCGCGTGGAAGCCATGCGTACGGCCAGCGTTTCGTCGAGGCGTGCGTCGGCGATTGGGGCGGCAAGGACTACGAGGACCTCATGGCCGGTGTCGATCACGCGCTCGCTCTCGGCTGGGTCGATGCGAAGCGTCTCTACGTGACCGGCGGGAGCTACGGCGGCTTCATGACGAACTGGATCGTCGGTCACAACGACCGCTTCCGTGCCGCGGCGACGCAGCGAAGCATCTCGAACAACATCTCCGCGTACGGGACGAGCGATATCGGCTGGCATTTCTGGGAACACGAGATGGGGGATGCCACGCCATGGCGCGACGGCGAGCGCCTCATCTTCCGTTCGCCGCTGACTTATGTGACGAACGTGAAGACGCCGCTCCTCATCCTCCACGCGGAGCGCGATTTGCGCTGCCCGATCGAGCAGGCCGAGCAGCTCTTCACTGCGCTGAAGGTGCTCGGCAAGGAGGCCGTCTTCGTCCGTTTCCCCGAGGACAACCACGACCTGACGCGCGGCGGGAAACCGAAGCACCGCGTGGAGCACGCGCGCCGGATCGCCGACTGGTTCGACGCGCACCCCTGATGTGGGCGTCCGGCGCGCGACGGTCGACGACGCCGAGGCGATCGAACGTATTCGTGTCGAGACCTGGCGCGCGACGTACCGCGGCCTTCTCCCCGACGGACTGATCGACCAGCTCCAGCCGAACGTGGAGCGTCGTCGCGAGCGTCTGCGCTCGCTGGGATCATCCGAGCTGGCCTTCGTCGCCGAAGAAGGGACCGAGGTCATCGGCTACGCGTTCGCAGGACCGGAGCGGACGCACGACCTCGAGTACTCCAGCGAGGTCTACGCGATCTACGTCCTCCCGGTCGCGCAGGGCAAGGGCCACGGACGTGCCCTCGTTCGAGCATGCACCCGCGAGCTCGCGGCGCGCGGGATGACATCGCTTCTCATCTGGGTGCTTCGGGAGAATGCGATCGGCCGCGCTTTCTATGAACGCATCGGCGGCCGGCCGGTTCGGGAGAAGCCGCTCGAGGAATTTCCCGGAGCCGAGGACCACATCGAGGTCGGCTACGGATGGAAGGACATGAGCGCGCTCCTCGCTTAGCGGTCCAGTTCCAGGTCGAGGTCCTTCGGGGGCTCGTCGGGGAGGACCCAGCGGATGTAGGGCTTCGCCCACTTCACGTGGAGATCGTTCGCCTTGTCGGTCGCGGTCGTATAGATGCGCTCGAAGGAAGGCCCGTCGTGCGCGGCGAGCGCTGTGAGCAGCGGACTCAGCTCTTCGGTCTCGAACGCGAGGAGGTCGTCGGCGTACTTCGGGCGGATCTGCGCGAGCTTGCGCTGAAGCCCCCGCACTCGCCGTGCGAAGTACGCGGCGAGCTCCCAGTTGCCACCGCGCGCCGCATACGCGCACTTCCACCAGGCGTTACCGACCGACGCCATGATCTCGCCGGTCCCCGGGAGAAGCTGCGCGAGCTGCTCGAGCGACAGCGGCGGGCCAGGCTTCGACAGCGGCTCGTCGCTCACCTTGCGATAGTACGGAGGTGCTTCATTCGCGACGCGGCTCCATCGCTGCTTTCGTTGCGAACTTTCGTGCGAGCGAGATCCCGCTACCGCGGCGTCTCGTGGTCACGGCGCGCAATCTCGTCCGCCGTGCGACGCTCGGCCAAGGCTGCTGCGGACACGACGGGGAGCCCGGCTGCTGAGTGACCGCCAAGCCGGAGGGTCCTCCGCGCCGCTAGCATTGGCGAGCCGGTGAAAGAGTTCTTCCAGGGCCGCCGTTTCGGCTTCTCGCCACGCGCGGCGATCGCCTTCATCGCCGTCGGCATCGGTCTCTCGCTCACGCTAAGCGACCTCATGGCCTGGTTCGCGTGGGGCCAGAGCGACACAAGCGGCTATGTGGTCGTGTCCGATTGGCTCGCTCATGCGATCGCCGTCGTCCTCGGGATAGCGGTGCTCGCGGCGCTCGCCGAGTACATCGACGTGCCGGGAGAGGATCGCTCGATAGCGAGGCTCGATCTCGTCGCCGGCCTCGTCGCGTTCCTGTTGTACGGCGCGTCGGCGTTCCTGCGCGGCTTCGACATCGGCGCGGCCGCCGCGGGAACGGCCTCGTTCCTTCTCGCGATCGCCGGCCTTATCGTCACGGCCGTCGACGCCGCGGTCGCCGCGAACCTCTATAGCGCGCGCGAGTGGGAAGAGCTCGACGAGGAGCCGCTCCACGACCGCCGTCCGCGAAGGCACGCCGCGAGCCGCTAGCCGAGGGCGGCATTCGTCCGCGCGGCTCGGACGCCCCTGTCCCGCTGGACCATTCGCGTTTCCCGCTCGCCGGACTCGTCGCCGATCGCGCCTGCCCGAAGCTCGAAGTCCAGGAGCGCCCCGGCCGGGTCGATGCGGAGCGCGCGACGCGACTCGGTGTTCCCCATGAGCGCTTCAGCCCGCCGGGAGTCGCGCGTGGCGGCCGCGATCACGCGAAAGAGATTCGACATCGGATGACCTCCGCTCTGTTGATGCGTCTCAGGTTTGCATCGCGGCGGGCCGCGAACCAGACAGCGGCGAACGCATTGAATGACTCGTGCGCGACGTTCCAAGCAGCTCGTCCTGTCGGCTACGCCTCCATGACTCGCCACGGGCTCAGGGCTGGCGGATTCGCTCCTCGCGAGTGAATCGCTCGTCGCTTCATTTCCAATTCGATCAGCCCGAAGCCAGCTCCCGCAGGCGGAGCGCGTTCTTCGGCGCGTAGCCCATCTCGTCGTTGTTGAAGTACGCGAACACGTCGCGCCCCTCGCCGCGCCAGCCCCGGATCCTCTCGGCCCACTCGCGGAGCGCGTCGTCCGAGTAGTTCGACGCGTACAGCCGCTCGGGACCGTGAAACCGCAGATAGACCAGGTCGCTCGTTACCGCAACGTGCGTGGGCCAGCGGGGTGTGTCGCCGATGACCAGGGCGATGTTGCGGCGCCGTAGGAACGCGAGCGCATCCTCGCTGAACCACGACGCGTCGCGCGGCTCGATCGCGTGCCGCCGCCGCCGTGGCGCGACCATCCTGAAGAACCGCTCCGCGCGCGCTTCGTCGAACTTCATTCGCGGCGGGAGCTGCACGAGGACGACCGCGAGCTTCGGGCCGAGGCCCGCCATCGTCCCGTACGAGCGCTCGATGCTCTTGCGATCAACGTTGAGTCGCTTGATGTGCGTGATGAAGCGGTTGAGCTTCACCGCGTAGACGAAATCGTCGGGGACGGATCGGCGCCACTTCTCGAACGTCTTCCTTTCAGGCTGTCGGTAGAACGGGTTGTTGAGCTCGACCGTGTCGAAATAGCGCGCGTAGTACCCGAGCCACTTCGCCGTCGGGAGATCCTTCGGATAGAACCGTCCCTTCCAGTGCTTGTACTGCCAGCCCGATGTCCCGACGCGTAGTTCGCTCATAGACTCGGCGGGTGATCCGCGTCGAAGATCTCGTGAAGCGCTACAAGAAAGCGGAGACAAACGCCGTCGACGGCATCTCCTTCCAGGTGAAGCCTGGTGAGTTCTTCGTGTTGCTCGGTCCGAACGGGGCGGGGAAGACCACGACGATCTCGATCCTGACGACGACGCTCTCCCCGACGAGCGGCGGCGCCACGATCGATGGGAGTGACATCGTTCGCGAGGCGAGCGCGGTGCGCCGGAAGGTCGGGATCATCTTCCAGCGGCCGAGCCTCGACCAGAACCTCACCGCCGAGGAGAACGTGCGCTTCCACGCCGTCCTCTACGGCATCTTCTCGTACGCGCCGACCTACGGGCTGATGGCTCGGGGCTACCGGGCGAAGGTCGAGGAGCTCGCGAGGCTGCTCGGAATCGCGCGCGACATCCACAAGCCCGTGAAGACGTTCTCCGGCGGCATGCGGCGGAAGCTCGAGATCATGCGCAGCCTGCTGCATGACCCGAAGGTGCTGTTCCTTGACGAGCCGACGGCCGGCCTCGATGTCCCGACCCGCCGCACGCTGTGGGAGCACCTGAGCGAGGTCCGGCGGACGAGCGGCACGACGGTCTTCCTGACGACCCACTATCTGGAGGAAGCCGAGGAAGCCGACCGAATCTGCATCATCGACAAAGGCAAGGTCGTGTCGTTCGGGACGCCCGACGACATCAAACGCGACCTCGTCGAGGAATACGTGCTCGTCGATGCGACCGACCGTTCCGCGCTCCGCGACGAGCTCGCCCGGCTCGGCCATGCGACGAGCGGCGGTGCTCCGTTCAAGGTCCAGCTCGACGGCCACACCGTGCACTCCATTTTGAGAAGCATCGAGACTCCGCTCAGCGTCGTGAAGACGCATACACCGAGCCTCGAGGACGCGTACCTGGAGATCGTGAGTAAGACCAGTGAGTGAAGCCTCGGCGATCCTCGCCCTAGCGCACCGCGACTTCATCAAGCTGCTGCGCGACCGCCAGCGCATGGTCGCCGACTTCGCGTTCCCGCTGATCTTCATCGGCATCCTCGGCACGAGCCTCCAGGCGGGCTTCGGCGGCCAGGCCGGCGGCATCAACCTGCTCGACTACGTCTTCACCGGTGTGCTCGCGCAGACCGTGTGGCAATCATCGGCGCTCGGACTCATCTCGCTCCTCGCGGATCGGGAGCAGGATTTCAGCCAGGAGATCTTTGTTTCGCCGATCTCCCGCTACTCGATCATCCTTGGGAAAATCCTGGGCGAGTCCCTCGTCGCTCTGCCGCAAGCGCTCGGGATCATCGCCTTCGGCTTCATCCTGCAGATCCACATGGGGCCCGACCAGCTCGCGCGCATGGCGCTCGCCATGCTGGTGATCGCGCTGTTCGGCGGGGCGTTCGGGGTGATCGTCCTCGCGAACCTCTCGAGCCAGCGCGCGGCGAACCAGATCTTTCCGTTCGTGATGCTGCCGCAGTTCTTCCTCGCGGGAATCTTCAACCCGATCCAGAACCTGCCACTGCCACTGGATATCCTCTCGAGGCTCGCGCCGATGCGCTACGCGGTGGACCTCTTGCGCGACGCGTACTACGGATCGACCTCACCGGTCGTGCTGTCCGACGCGACGACGAACCTCTTGATCATCGGAGCGCTGTTCGTCGTGTTCATGGTCGTCGGCACCTTCCTGTTCGTCCGGGCTGAACGGAACCGCTAGGTGCCAGGATTGACCTGGTTCAGCGGCAAGTGCCGTCGTCTATGCATCGTCGAGGGGAAGGGCGCCATCGCGGAGGAAGACAGCGTGTACGTGTTCAGGGCTGCGAACCGCATGGCGGCGACGCGACGGCTGTTGGAAATGGCCCGTAGGCAAGACAAGGAGTTCGTGAACGGTTATGGCGAGCGGACACGATGGGCCGTCATCTCACTCGATACGGTTGATGACCTCACCGAAGGTCGGCTGACAGACATGGAAGTCTTTTCGGAGATCACGGACATCGAGCCACCCGATGGGACTGTCTTATTCGGTGCTCAGTTCACGCCCGACGCGCCGGGTCCTGGACGGAGTGGGGTTCCGGGCGACGCAATGCCCGAGCCTAAATCGGTACCCCGGTCAAGAAGAAGATCACCCGTGCCGACACCTCACCCGCGAACGCGCAGCCCAAAGCGACGTAGAGCAGACCCGTAGACGACTGCGTGTTCATCCCCGCCGTCCACCATGCGGCGGCCGCGACCACCAGCGTCATGAAGAGACCGACTCCTATCCGCAGCGCGAGCGCGACTGAGAGAGCCGTTTCCCATGTGCCGGTGAGGTCCCCGCGGAGCCAGACGATCCCGACGAGCGCGATTTGCAGGGCGACCGCGGCGACGACCGTGAGGGACGCGCGTCGCAGGGGCCCAGGCGAAAGCTTTGGCGTGACGAGGTACCAGTGGCCGAGCAGCATCGCGCCGTCGGTCCCGCCGAGCGCGACCGCGCCGAGCGGCAGAGCCGCGAACGCGAGCGGGTCGACGGCCGAGTCCGGCGGCTTCGTCGCCAGGGCGACCACTCCGAGAGCAAAGGCGCCGACAAGACTCGTCACGATCCCTGAGGCGATGCGCAGCCCGCGCACCGGAAGAAACGCGGTGATGAGTTGAACGATCACGAGGATGGTCACGACGATCAGAGCCTGCCCGAAGGCGCCAAGCGGCCCGGTGTTGATGCCGGCCGCATCGGCCAGATCGCCGCGTGGAAAGACCGGAACAAGCGCAAGCGCGGCCGCGATCGCCCCGGCGTCGACGAACGCGACGAGCTTCAGAAAGCCCGACGGCGCTCGTCCTTCACGGTCGACGAGCCACATCAGGAATGACCCACCGATCGCGAGCTCGGCGAGGACGACCGAAAGCACGATGGGGAGAGTTGCGATGGCCACTCCGGCTCAAGCTAGCGTGACGGGGTGCCACCCTCAAACGAGCACGACCGGCGGATCGCCGCGATGTTCGACCGCATCGCTCCGCGGTACGACCTGCTCAACCGCCTCCTCTCGCTCGGCACGGATCTCTCATGGCGGCGGCGCGCGCTCGATCTCGCCCGTCTCGGTGAGAGCGACCGCGCTCTCGACGTCGGCACCGGCACCGGCGACTTCGCGCTCGCGCTTCTGGCGCGTTCGCCCCGCTCGGCGAGCGTCACCGGCGTGGATATCTCGGCCGGCATGCTCGAGGTGGCGGAGCGGCGCGCAGCTAAAGCCGGACTAGGCCCGCGGTACGAGCGGCTGATCGCGAGCGTCGAGTCGCTTCCGTTCCCCGACGGCGTGTTCGACGTCGCGATGGCCGGATTCGTCATCCGGAACGTCGGCGACATCCCGCGAGGCTTGCGCGAGATGCGCCGCGTGCTGCGGCCCGGCGGCCGCGCCGTGATCCTCGACCTGCATACGCCGCGGAATCCGGCCATCCGCCGCCTCTACCGCACCTATTCGTTCATCTCGCCGCGCCTCGCCGCCGCGCTCGGCAGCGATCCGGAGGCGTATCGGTACCTCCCGCGGTCGATCGAGGCTTTCTACGACCCGGAGACGCTCGCGACGCTCCTCCGAGACGCGGGCTTCGTGCGCGTTCGGTTCGAGCGTCTAACCTTTGGGGTAGCGGCGATCCACGTGGGGGAGGCCTAGGGCGTGGACTTCGACATCCCGGAGGAGCTGCAGCTCCTGGCGCGCACGGCGCGCGACTTCGTGGAAACGCGCCTGCAGCCGCTCGAAAAGGAAGTCGAAGAGACCGACAAGATCCCGAGCGAGGTCCTCAGAGAAATGGGGCAGCTCGGCTTCTTCGGCCTTCCGTTCCCGGAGGAGTACGGCGGCGTCGGTGCCGGCGACCTCGGATATTGCCTCGCGCTCGAGCAGTTCGGGCGAACGTCGGCCGCGTTCTCCAACATCATCGGCGCGCACACGTCGATCGGCTCGATGTCGATCTTCCTCGGAGGCACCGAGGATCAGAAGCGCCGATATCTTCCCGATCTGACGAGCGGAAAGAAGATCGCCGCGTTCTCGCTCACGGAACCATCGAGCGGATCGGACGCGGCGTCGATCCAGACGAGCGCCACGCTGCGCAACGGCTGCTGGATCCTGAACGGCACGAAGATCTGGGTGACGAACGGCCCCATCGCCGACGTCGTCGTCGTCTACGCGGCGAATGATCGCGCGAAAGCCGCGCGCGGCGGGATCACCGGCTTCATCGTGGAGAAGGGCTTCAAGGGTTTCCGCGTCGGGAAGATCGACGACAAGATGGGCCTTCGCGGCTCGTACACCGGCGAGCTCATCTTCGAAGACTGCGAGGTGCCCGAGGCCAACGTGCTCGGCGGCCAGGTGGGTGCGGGATTTCGCACAGCGCTCGGAGCCCTCGACATCGGACGCGTCTCCCTCGCTGCCGGAGCCGTGGGCTCCAGCCAGCATCTTCTCGAGCTCGCGATCGAGCACAGCAAGCGCCGCCAGCAATTCGGCAAGCCGATCGCGGCGAATCAGGCGATCCAGTGGATGCTCGCGGACTCCGCCGTCGAGATCCACGCCGCGCGGCTCATGGTCTACGACGCCGCGTGGAAGCTGGACCAGAAAAAGCGTGCGTCTCTCGAAGCCGCGATGGTGAAGGTCTACGCGTCCGAGATGGCGAACCGCGTCGTCGACCGCGTTCTGCAAATCCACGGCGGCATGGGCTACATGAAGGATTCGCCCGTCGAGCGCGCGTATCGTGACGCGCGCATTCTGCGGATCTACGAAGGCACGAGCGAGGTGCAGCGGATGATCATCGCCGAGGAGCTGTTGAAAGACTGATGGTGAAGGTCAGGGTCGAGACGAAGGAGGCGGCGCCGGTCAGCGGAAAGCCGTGGACCCGGCACTACGATCCCGACGTCCCAGCGTCGCTGATCTATCCGCGCGTGCCGCTCCAGGCGATGCTCGACGATGCCGCCGAGAACCATCCGAACTCGACCGCGACGATCTTCTTCAACCGCAAGCGTTCGTACAAGAGCATCTCCGACGCCGCCTGGCGCTTCGCAAACGGACTGCGTCGGCTCGGCGTGAAGACGGGCGATCGGGTCGCGCTGGTCCTCCCGAACTCACCACAGTTCGTGATCGCGTTCTACGGCGCCCTCCGCGCGGGTGCGGTCGTCGTTCCCTGCAACCCGCTCTACACCCCGCCAGAGCTGGAGCATCAGCTCGCCGACTCGGGCGCGACCGTCGTCGTCGCGCTCTCGCGTCTCTACCCCGTCGTCAAAGCCGCTCGGGCGAACACGGCGGTCGAGCACGTGATCGTCACGAACATCAAAGAGGAGATGCCGCCGGTTCTGCGTCTCCTCTTCACGCTCGCGAAGGAGAAGAAGGACGGCCATCGCCAGCCGTTCGCCGGCGACCCGGGCGCGATCTCCCTGGCCGAGGTCCTCTCGGCGCCCGCCGATCCGTTCGACGCCGGCACCGGACCCGACGACCTCGCGGTCCTCCAGTACACGGGCGGCACGACGGGCGTCTCCAAGGGCGCGATGCTGTCGCACCGCGCGCTCGTAGCGAACACCCTGCAATGCCGGGCATGGTTCACCAACCTGCGCGACGGCGGCGATGCCGCGATGGCGGTCATGCCGTTCTTCCACGTGTACGGCCTCACCGTCGTCATGAGCCTTGCGGTCCAGGGTGCCGCCGCGATGATCCTCGAGCCGCAGTTCGATCTCGAGCACGTCCTCAAGGACGTGCAGCGCTACCGGCCGAAGCTGTTCTCCGGCGCGCCTCGGATCTACAACGCCATCAACAACTCGCCCCTCGCGCAGAAGTACGACCTTCGCTCGATCGAGGCTTGCGTCTCCGGGTCCGCGCCTCTCCTCGTCGAAACGCATCGGAGGTTCGTCGAGCTCACCGGCGCGCGGCTCGTCGAGGGCTACGGTCTCACCGAGGCGGCACCGGTCACGCATTGCAACCCTCTCTTCGGCGAGGGCAAGCAGAAGGTCGGCTCGATCGGCATCCCGTACCCCGACGTCGAGTCGAAGATCGTCGACGTCGAGACCGGCGAGCACGAAATGCCGCCGGGCGAACCCGGCGAGCTCATCCTGCGTGGGCCGCAGCTCATGGATGGCTACTACAAGCGGCCCGACGAGACGGCGCAGACCCTGCGCAACGGATGGCTCTACACCGGCGACATCGCGACGGTCGACAACGAGGGGTACGTCTCGATCGTCGATCGCAAGAAGGAGATGATCATCGTCTCCGGCTTCAACGTGTATCCGCGCGAGGTCGAGGAGGCGCTCGCCACGCACCCGGCGGTGATGGACGCGGCCGCGATCGGCGTACCGCATCCGATCAAGGGCGAAGAGGTGAAGGCGTTCGTCGTCCTGAAACCCGGCGCCACCGCGACGGCCGAAGAGATCCGCGCGCATTGCGAGAAGCACCTCGCGCCGTTCAAGCGCCCGAAGGAGATCGAGTTCCGCGACTCGCTGCCGAAGACACTCATCGGCAAGACCCTTCGTCGGCAGCTGGCGCAGGAGGAGAAGGCGAAGCGGAAGACCGCGGTCCCGGCATAAGCCGGGACGCTGGGGCGGCTAGCGCTTCGCGACGCTCGCGGTGATCACGAAGTAGTCGTTCACGATGCCGTCGAGCGTGTTGTAGACGACGCGCATCACGATGTTCACCGGCTCGATGGCCGCCGACTGCATCTGCGGCAACGAGATGAGCTTTGCGCTCCAGATCGCTGCGTAGCCCTGGTAGTTCATGGCGATAAGTTCGCACGGCAGCGCTCTCTCGCCATCGGTCGGAGAGGGGAGTTATCTCTCCCGCGCACGTACTCCCCCGCGCGAGTTAGTAGGGTTACCCGCGATGATCGAGCCGGAGGTCGTCATTGTTCCCGCGGGCGACGCGTTGCTCGGCGATCCACCACGGACCGAGCACGTAAACATTTTTGCCATTGCCCGGAGGCCCGTGACAGTCGCTGAGTACGCGACGTTCGTCGACAAGACGCGTCACGATCCCCCGATGGAGTGGGAACAGAAACGGCGCGCCTCCGATCGCGCGCTCGATGGCGTGTCCTGGGCGGACGCGGTCGCGTACTGTCGCTGGCTCACTGTGGGGACCGGCCGCATCTATCGCCTTCCCGACGAGCGCGAGTGGGAGAAGGCCGCGCGCATGCCGGGCACGCTCGAGGAGCTCGGCGCACTCCGCGAGTGGACCAACAGCTGGCAGAACGGGGGCCGCGTGCTCCGGACCGGCGCCGAGCCGGCCGCGCGCGTGTTCGCAGGCGATGACCTCGCGCGCGTCGGCTTCCGGATCGTCCGCGGGATGACCGGCCGCTAATGGCGCGCGTCACCGGAGTCATCGTCGCGAGTGGCAACGGCGCGTCTGCGCTCCCGGTCGGCATGCGCGTTCTCAAACGTGGCGGCTCGGCGCTCGATGCGGTCGAAGCGTGCGCGAAGATCATCGAAGCCGACACGACCGACACGAGCGTGGGCCGCGGCGGGAAGCCGAACGTCCTTGGCGAGGTCGAGCTCGACGCGTCGATCATGGACGGCACCACCCATCGCAGCGGCGCTGTCGCCGCGCTCAAGGGTTACCTCCATCCGATCTCCGTCGCGCGTGCGGTCATGGAGCGCACGCCGCATGTGTTCATCGTCGGCGACGGTGCGGAGCGCCTCGCGCGCGAGATCGGCGCCAAGCGTGCGCAGAACCTCACG
>Ga0184608_10000266_pt1 | contig 13399 bp, 14 predicted proteins | sample PLM1_30_coex_FD_133010 | JGI IMG/M metagenome (GOLD analysis project Ga0184608, IMG submission 133010) | Groundwater sediment microbial communities from an aquifer in East River, Colorado, USA - PLM1_30_coex | ecosystem: Environmental > Terrestrial > Soil > Riparian zone | place: USA: East...
CGCCGAGATTGCCAATCGCCACCGACCCCGCGCCCGCCGCGAACTCACGAGCGGTCGTAGCGCGGCGCACGGCGGCCATACCGAGCAGCGCAGGCACCAGCACGTAGGCGACAAGCTCGACCTGGCCCGAGAGGATCCCGACGTGAAGTGCGCCAGCGATCTGCGTGGCCAGCGCGGTGCGCCCGCCCACGAGCACGGTGATGATCATCGCGACGGCGGCGAAGGGGATGAAGTACACGAGTAGCGTGTGGCTCGGGATGAGCACGCGCGCCGCGATGGTGACCGCGAGCAGCGAGAGCGCGACGACGATCATCTTGCTGGTGTCGTTCCACGCCTCCGTGGCGTAGCGCTCGATGAACAGCGCGAGGACCGCGGCGATCAGGACCGCCCAGATCGTGAGGCCGACCGCGCCCGGCCAGTCGATGCCGGTGCTGACCAGACCGAGCACGCGGAGCTTCTCGAGATCGAGATCGCCAACGACGCTGCCCTCGCGCACGACGACCTCACCCGCGACGACCTGCACCTGCACCGGCTGCACGCCGCTGCGCGCGGACTGCTGCGCGTTCGCCGTTTGGGTCGGATCGAGCGCGGCGTCGGCGTCGACGAACTGGCGCACCAATGCAGCGCCGACCGTCTTCTGACGGTCGGTCCACGCCGGCGGCAGTGATGTCGCTGACGCATCCCGTGCGCTCTCGAGCTGCTCGGGGTGGATCCCCGGCTGGTAAAGGGTGCGCAGCGCGTTGTCCACTTCCTTCGACACCGCGTCCCATTCGGCGACCGTAATATCGACGATCAGCGGTGCGATCACGGGGCTGATCGCGACCTCGGTCAGGCGCGTGAGCGACGTGATGCGCTGCTCCCTCGTTTGCGCAACGTCAGCACGCACGCGTCCGATGGCAGCGACCGCTTGCGCGAGCCGGTCGCGCGAGCTCGCGACCACGCCCGGGCTGCGCGTGTAGACCTTGGACACCGCCGCGGCAGCGCGTTCGCGCTCCGCCTCGGTGAGCGCCTCGGAGACGAATGCGACCGAGCGTGGCGCCTTGACGGTGCGGTCGGCGAGCGTCCCGACGTCGTAGCCGACCGTCGCCGGCGGAGACAGGAGCAGCGCGATCGCTGTCAACAGTCCGGTGACGATGACGAACACGTACATGCGCGCCGTCGTCGCGCCGAGTGTCTTGCGCAGCGTGACGGGCAGCTCCTCGATCCGCCGTCCGGAAGGGAGTCGGATCACTTCTTCTCGTACCGATCGTACGCCCGGACTATCCGGGCCACGAGCTCATGGCGCACGACGTCACGGTCCTCGAAATCCACGAACGCGATTCCCTCGACCTCGCGCAGGATCTCGCGAGCGACGACGAGCCCGGAGCGCTGGTCCTTGTCGAGGTCGATCTGGGTGATGTCGCCGTTCACGACGGCCTGCGCGCCATACCCCAGGCGCGTGAGGAACATCTTCATCTGCGCGGGCGTCGCGTTCTGCGCTTCGTCGAGGATGATGAATGCTTCGTTGAGCGTGTTGTGCGTGACCATGAAGTCGTTGGTGATGTAAAGGGAGTCGGATGAAGCTACCTTGATACAGACGGTCTCGGCTTCGCCGGCTGGCTCGACACTATCGATGAATCGCATCGGTCGGCCGCCACCGTGCGCGTCGTAGAGCTCGCGCTTGCGTGCGAGCCTGAATGGCGCAATCCCGGCCGGCAAACGTATGTCGACCACATAGGCGTCCGAGCGGTAGTGAACGTCGCGCCCGCGAGCCCGACCGGGCTTTCGACCCTCGGCGCGACGCGTCCGCCAATACGCAACTCCGCCAAAGGAACGCACCAGGAAGACCATGTCCTCGCGCAGCCGAGGTGATGTCGTCGTGTACTGGATGCGGCACGTTCGTCCTTGCTGCCTGACGGCACCGCCATCGGTATCGAGTAGGCCCTGCATCACGCCGAGCCGCACCTCGGGCAAGTTGCACAGATACTCCGGAGGGACGAACGCGTCGTTCGACCGCCGGCCGGCGATCTGAAGCTTGATCTCGCCCTTGCGATAGACCTCGGTGTTGGGAAGGCTCGACGCAAGGGCGGCTACGAGGCCCGGATCTGCCGTGCTGAAAGACGGCGTCGTTGACGTGGTCGCACATCCGTCGCCTAGCAGCAGGCCAAGCGCGTAGGGGTCCATGAGGATGTGAAACCGCTCGAACTCGACAGGCTGTGACAAGACCGGCAGCTCGTAGCGGTGCTGATGCGCCGAGCGCACGTGTCCCACCATGTCGCGCGTCTGGACGATGCGGAGCGGCTTCCCGCGCCTCTTGTCGCTCGCAGTCGCCACCGCCCACAGGTGTTCTCCGCAGGCAAGAGTCGATGCACCGTCTTGCGTCTGAACGCGATAAACGGGTTTGCGCCCTTGCGGATAGATGCCGAGCACTTCGGTCGGCCGTCCATCGGAGCCGATGACCCGGTCCCCGACGGCAAGATCGCCGATGAGCCTGAAGCCGGTGGGCGTGAGGACCTTGCTGAACACCGGCTGAGCGCGGCCGCGCATGAATGCGAGCGGCGCGACCTCGATCTCGCCGCGCTCCATCGCGCGCGTGAAGCGCTCCGGCGGCATGAGCTCGTAGAGCGCGTCGTACAGGGGACGCAGGTACGGATCGATCTTCTCCGTGAGATCGCCAGGAAGGAATCCGAGCCGCTCCCCCGCCTCGACCGCGGGCCGCGTGAGGACGAGACGCGCGACCTTGCGATCGCGTAGCGCGGCGACGCCGAGCGCAACGGCCAAATAGGACTTTCCCGTGCCGGCTGGGCCTGTCGCGAAGACGAGATCGTGATTGCGGATCGCCTCGACATAACTTCGCTGGTTCGCCGACTGCGGTGTGATGCGCTTGCCGCGGACGGTCGTGGCGACGACCTCGCGCAGCTGCTCCGGCGCGCCGATCGGTGCGTCTTTCGCGTCGCCGATCAACCGCTCCAGCGCCGGCTTGCGAAGGTTCTCGTCGCGGTCGGAGAGCGTCCGCATCGCGCTCACGAGCTCCCCGACACGCGCGACGTTCGCCGGGTCGCCCATGATGCGCAGCTCCGCGCCGCGCGACACGATCTTCACCCCGAACTCGCGCTCGATGCGGTCGATGTTCGTGTCGTTGTTCCCGGTGACGAACATCATCTCGTCGGGATCGGGGATCAGGATGGTGATCTGCGCGGGGGCACTCACGACGGAGCCTTCTCCTTCAGCATCGCGCCGACGAGACCCGCGACCTTCTTGCCGTCGGCGCGGTCCTTCGTCTCCGCGAGCACCTTGGGCATGACCTTTCCCATGTCGCGCGGGCCAGCGGCACCGGTCTCGGCGACGACGCGCTCGACGATCGCGCGCAGCTCTGCATCCGACATCTGCGCGGGCAGGTAGCTCTGGATGATCGCGAGCTCTTGCTCTTCCTTCTCCGCGAGCAGTGGCCGGTCGCCCTTACGGAACGCATCGATCGAGTCGCGCCGCATTTTCGCCTGCTTCTGAAGGACGTCGAGGACCGCCACATCGTTGAGGTCGGCCGGACGGTGCTCCGCGACGTACGCCTGCCGCGCCGCTTCGTCTTTGCCCTCGGCGATGAGGCGCTCGATCGTCGCCTGAAGACGGTCGACGCCCTCGCGCTGGAGGGCGGCCAACACGAAACGCAGCGTGTCACGGCGGGACGTGTCGCCCGACTTCATGGCGGCCCGAAGATCGCTCTCGAGCCTTTGCTTCAGAGGGGATGCGACGGCGGGGCTCTCCGAACTAGCGCTTGCGCCGCTTGGCTTCCTTGCGCTTGCGACGTGCGGCGGGGCGCTCGTAGAACTCGCGGCGGCGGGCTTCCGCGAGGATCCCGGCTTGCTGGATCTTCTTGTTGAATCGGCGAAGGGCGGCCTCGAACGACTCACCATCGCCAACGATCACTTCAGACAACGGTCTATGGATCACCCGCCCTTCGGTCTTATGAGACTGGTCACCGGAGACAGAATGCCGGCCCCCCACAGGGGCCGACAGAGGCCATGATAATCGGGCACGCCGGAGTAAAGTTACGCGCTTTTAACCAGGCGGCCAGGCGAACTCGCGCCCTCCCAGCACGTGGAGGTGCAGATGCGGGACCGTCTGGCCGGCCTGGTCGCCGTTGTTCACCACCAGGCGGAAGGTGTTCCCGACGCCGCCCTGCCGCGCCACGCGCCGGACAGCCTGAAGCAGCCGGCCGCCGAGGGGTTCGTCCTCCAGGTCCGAAAGCCGCTCGACGTGCTTCTTCGGCACGACCAGAACATGGAACGGCGCGCGCGGGAAGACATCGTTGATCGCCATGACGTCGTCGTCCTCATAGACGACGGTCGCGGGGATCTTCCCGGCCACGATGCGGCAGAACAGGCAGTCGTCCACGCAACCAAGAGAATACCGACGTGCCCCTAGCCGCCGCCATCGTCACCTACCTCCTCGCGTCGATCTCCTTCCCCTACTGGGTCGCACGCGCCTACGGCGTCGATCTGCGTGCGGTCGGAGAGCGCAAGCTCGGCGGGGGGAATCTCGCGAAAAGCGTCGGCCTCGCACAGGGCATCCTCGGCGGGACTCTCGACGGAGCCAAGGGCTTTTTCGCGGTGATCGTCGCGCGCGCCCTTGGATTCCCTATCGAGGTCCAGCTCGCGTGCGGCATCGCGGCGCTCGTGGGCCAGATGTGGCCGGTGTTCCACCAGTTCGACGGCGGCCGAGCGAACGCGACCGGCTGGGGGTTCGCGCTCGCGGCCGATCCGATCGCCGCCCTGATCATGGGCGTGCCGCTCTACATCAGCTTGCTCGCCGTGCGAGCGGTCCACCCGCGGCCGACTCGATTGCTCCCTCTGGCGAGCCTGTTGTCGTTCGCGATCTTCCCAGCCGTCATCTGGGAGCAGGAGGGCACGACGCCGACCGTCGTTGCGGGCCTCGTCGTCCTTGGCCTGATCCTGCTGCGCCGGATCACGGCGGGTCTTGGGAAGGACCTTGAGACGGGCGCGCCCCTCGCGCGCGTGCTCGCCAACCGCGCGCTGTACGACCGCAGCGAGCTCCAGGAGCGTGGGGTGGTGGCTATCTAGGACGCTCCGCGGGAGCTGGCCGGCGACGCGGCATCCGGCGTGCTCTGCCGCAGGGTATGCCGCCGCTGGATGGTTTCTACCCGCTGGTGTCGCTGGCGGCGTTCCTCTCGGGCGGCTGCTTCGGCTTCTATGCGGCATGGCGCGGATACGCCCGGCGTCGCGCCCAAATACGGGCGCTGCCGCAGAAGCGCAAGTGGAGCGAGGTGGACAGTTGGGCAGCCTGATCCTCTTCCCGCGGAACGCCGGTCGACGAAGCGACACGCAGTGGCACGAAACGGCTGAGAGTCCGACGCGCAAGACCTCCGAGGCTTCGCTCGTGACATGGCTCGACGCGAAACGCCTGCGTGAGGGCGAAGACGACGGCGACGGCGGAGGGGGTCACGCGGCCTGACCGCGGCCGAGGTCGTGCCGCCTAACTGAGGCAGTCCATCACGAGCGCGACGGCCGCGATCGCCGCCGTCTCGCTCCGGAGATTCCGGCCACCGAGAGACACCGTGATGGCGCCACGCTCTCGCGCGAGCGCGATCTCCTCGTCGGCGATCCCACCCTCGGGTCCGATCACGAGCGAAAGTGCGCGCGCCGTCTTCGGCAAGGCGTCACGCAGACGCGCACGCCGCTCGCTCTCCCACGCGACGAGGACGGGCGCAGGGAGCACGAAGAACAGCTCCGACCAGGCGCGTGCGGGGTCGATCGATGGGACGCGCCCGCGCCGCGCCGTCTCGGCCGCCTCGCGCGCAATACGCTCCCACCGCGAACGTCTTGCGTCGCTGAGGCTCCGTACGACGGAGCGGGCGCTCGTGAATGGGACGATCCGCGACACGCCGAGCTGCGTCACAGCCTCGACGACCTCCTCGTCGTGATCGCCACGCAGGACCGGTAGCGCGAGCGTGAGCGCGACCGTCGGCTCGGCGGGCGTGAAGCCCCGCTCGCGGACCACCGCGGTGACAGACGTGGGACGGACCGCTTCAAGGATGACGACGGCCTCGGCGCCGTCGGCCACGAGCGCGATCTCGTCACCCGGGCGAAGACGCAGGACGGTCGCGATCTGGCGCGCCTGCGGGCCGGTGAGCGTCACGTGATCCGCGCGCAGGGTCTCCGGGGGGACAAAGAAGCGGTGCATCAGCGACGCAGCGCGAGCGCGATCCAGTCGTCGCGCTCGTTGCGGTCGAGCACCTCGAGACGGACGTCTGAGAACGCTTCGCGTGTCGCGGCCTCCGCCGGCGCGCTGATGCCCGCGACCAGGAGCGTGCCGCCGCTGGCAAGCCGCGCCGCGAGATGCGGCGCGATGCGCTGAAGCACCGGCGAGACGATGTTCGCGATCACGACCTCGAAACGACCCGGCACGTCCGCGGCGCTGCCAACTCCGACCGGGATCGCGACACCGTTGCCCACCGCGTTCTCGCGGGCGGCATCGACCGCGAGCGTGTCGGTGTCCACCGCGACGACGGGCGACGCGCCACGCTTCGCCGCTGCGATCGCGAGGATGCCCGAGCCCGTCCCGACATCGAGAACGCTCCTACCCTCGAGCGGAAACGTCGAGAGCGCCTCGAGGCACTGCTGCGTCGTCGGATGCAGACCCGTGCCGAAGGCCATGCCGGGATCGAGCACGAGCTCGACCGCGTCACCGGCAACTGGGTCAGACCACGTCGGCCGAACGATGAACGCGCCGATGTGGATGGGCACGAACTCCGCCTTCCAGCTCTCGAGCCAGTCCTTGTCGTCCACGAGCCGCGCGGTGAGCTCGCCGATGGGTCCGAGGCCGAAGGCCTGAAGGTGACCGAGCGCATCGCGCACGTCCGACACCTTCGCGAACGCGTCCGCGTCCTCGACCAGATAGGCCTTCACGGTGTGATCGGCGCCACGTCCACTCTCGAGCGGGACGTCGACGGCGATACCGTTGTACCCGACGCGCGACAGGATCTCGCTCACCGCTTCGACGGCTTCGGCATGCGCGGGAACCGCGATCTCGAGCCAGCGGATGGGCGGCGTCATTCGCCGCCGATGGCGTCCTTGATGCGGTCGAAGACGGTGCGTGCATCGCCCTCGTCGTGCTGTTCGGGCACGCCCTCGATCTCGTGTAGCTGCCGGTAGAGCGCCTTCTGCTCTTTGGTCAGCGTGCGCGGGATCGCGACATCGAGATACACGAGCTGGTCACCACGGCCGGAGGAGCCAAGGTGCGGAACGCCTTTCGCGCGCAGCCGGACCATCTGCCCGTGCTGAGCGCCACTCGGCACCTTGACCGCCGCGGTCGCGCCCTCGATCGTCGGGACCTCGAGGTCGGCGCCGAGCGCGGCCTGCGCCGGTGAGATGCGGAGCACGTGCACGAGATCGTCGCCCTCGCGACGGAAGAACGTGTGCTCGCGAAGCCGGATGAGCACGTAGAGATCGCCCGAGGGTCCGCCGCGCAGGCCGGCCTCGCCTTCGCCCGCGACGCGCAGCTGCTGCCCGTCGTCGATCCCCGCGGGGATGTCGAGCGGAAGCTCGTGGTCACGGCGCTCGCGGCCCTCGCCGCGGCAACGCGTGCAGAGCGCGTCGACGGTCTTTCCCGAGCCGCCGCAGCGCGGGCAGGTCGAGATCTTCGAGCCGGGCTCCGCCCCGCTGCCCTCGCATCGCTCGCAGGTCTCGAGCCGCGGCACTCGGATCGTGCGCGCACCGCCCTTCACCGCGTCGATGAGCTCGATCTCGATCTCCATGCGCAGATCGGCGCCGCGCATCGGCCCGCGCGGCTCGCGCCGGCGGAACTCGCTGCCGAAGAACGTCTCGAAGAGATCGCCGATGCCGAAGTCGCCGAGACCCTGGCCGTTCCCGAACATGTCATACCGCTGGCGCCGCTCCGCGTCGGAGAGCACCTCGTATGCCTCGGTGATCGCCTTGAAGCGCTCGCCGCCGTCGGACGTTTGGCTCGTGTCGGGGTGGTGCTGGCGCGCGAGCTTGCGGTACGCGCTGCGGATCTCATCCGCCGTCGCGGTCCGCGGCACGCCAAGAAGCTCGTAGTAGTCGATGCGGGTCCCAGCCATCACTGTCATTATCCCGGCTCATGGGTGATCTTTTCCGTATCACGACGCAGTTCCTGCACGTCCTCGCCGGAGTCCTCTGGATCGGCGGCGGCTTCTACACACTGTTCGTGCAGCTGCCGGCCCTCCTCGCCGCGCCGGCCCCCGCGCGCGGGCCGGTCATGGCGCAGCTCGCGCCACGGCAGATCTTCTACATCCTCCGGGTGGCGGAGCTCACGCTGGTGACCGGCGTGCTCAACCTCTTCGCGACGGGCCGCGCCCAACAGCTTGCCGACCCGCTGGGGCAACGCTGGAGCATCGTTCTGGGCCTCGGCATCCTCCTCGCGTTCGGCCTTTACGGGCTCGTCCGCGCGACGGTCGTCCCCTGGACGCAGCGCATGCTGACGCTCGGTCCCAAAGCCGCCGCGGGCGACGCGGCCGCCGCGGCCGAAGCGGGCCAGATCATCAAACGCATCCAGACGATCGGTCGCGTCCAGATCGCGCTCGGTGCGCTCATCATCCTCGCGATGGTCGCCGCCCGCCTGAGCTGAGCGTTGGCCCTGGTGTTCGCGGCCATTGCCCCGCACGGCAGCATGGCGATCGCGGAGTGGTGCAAGACCGAGGAGCGCGCGCTCGCGGCGAAGACGCGCGCCGCGATGGAAGATCTCGGTCGCCGCTTCGCCGCGGCGTCGCCCGAGGTCACCGTCGTGTTGACGCCACACAACATCCATGTCGAGCGCGGCATGGCCGTCGTCCTCGCGGGCGCGATGGCGGGAACGCTCGAGAGCGGCGCGACGCCGATCGCGATGCGCGTTCCCGTCGACCGCGACCTCGCGATCGACATCGCGGTCGCCGTAGGCGAGGCAGGCGTACCAATTGCGGCGGTCAGCTACGGCGCGAACGACACCGCGGCGGCCGTGTTCCCGATGGACTGGGGCACGCAGGTGCCGCTGCACTTCATGGGCGGCCGCGACGACCCGCCCAAGCCGATCGTCATGGTCGCGCCGGCCCGCGATCTTCCCTGGGACGCGCACGTCACCGCCGGGCGCGCGATCGCGAAAGCGGCCGAGGCATCCGGCAAGCGCGTCGCGCTCATCGCCTCGTGCGATCATGGACACGCACACGACCCGAAGGGACCTTATGGGTTCAGCCCGGCATCAAAGGAGTTCGACGACAAGGTCGTGGAGCTCGTGAAGACCGACGCGCTCGGTGAGCTGCTGCGCTTCGACAAGGCCTTCGTCGCCGAGGCGAAGGCCGACAGCTTCTGGCAGATGCTGATGCTCCACGGGGCGATCACCGACCACTGGCACGGCGAGTTCCTCTCGTACGAGGCGCCGACCTACTTCGGGATGCTGTGCGCGGCGTATTCGCCAAAGGACTAGTGAGGTCTGCCCCTATACAGTTGCCCCGATTCTCATCGACAGGCGGTCCGGCGTGGTGAGTCCAGCGCACCAAGAGTTGGCGCGATGGCTCCTGGCGCAAGAGATGGATGCCCCACCTGGCGCAAGGACGCCACTGCAGGCGGCCCAAAGTGTCGCCACGAAGCTGTCTGCCGGCATGATCCTGCTGGTCTCCTCGGCCGGTTACCGCGCACTCCTCGGACGGGCGCTGTATCTGGCTCGGGCCGAGTACCCCGTGCTCGAGGGGGTCGGAGTGGGAACGTCCGACGTCTATCTCGAAGATCTGCGCGCGACGGGCGTGCGAGACGACGCCCTCGTGGCGTTGATCGCTCACGTGATCGCGCTGCTTGCGAGGTTCATCGGCGACGATCTGACTACGAAACTTGTTCGCCAGCGTTGGCCGGACGCGCCGGTGGGAGCGTCAGGCCGCAAGCGTCGGAAGGAGCACGCGTGAAGAGCCGGACGGAGCGACGAGCGGTTTCGATCAATCGACTGACCACCGGGGTTCCAGGCTTGGATGAAGTGTTGGGTGGCGGATTACCCGAGTACAGCCTCACCCTCATCGCCGGGGCCCCCGGCTCCGGCAAGACCACATTGGCGCAACAGACCATGTTCAGCCTGGCCACAATGGAGCGGCCGGCCCTCCATTTCACGGTGCTGGGCGAGCCGCTGCTCAAGATGCTCCGCTACCAGCAGCAATTCACGTTCTTCGACCCCGACAAGATCGACCGCGTTGTCCGGTTCGTCAACCTGAGTGACATCGCTGAGGCGGAGAACCTCGACAGGGTGCTGGAGACCATCGTCAGCGAGGTCGAGAGGACCAATCCAGGCATCGTCGTCGTGGACTCCTTCCGCACAGTGATGCGAGCGGGATCCGGCGAGCACAACATCGCGAGTTTTCTCCACCGGCTTGCCCTGCACCTCGCGACGTGGCAAGCCACGACGTTCCTGGTCGGCGAGTACGAAACTGCTGACGCCTCCAACGACCCCGTGTTCACGGTGTCCGACGGCATCATCTGGCTCCACCAGAGCATCGACCGCAACTCGATCGTGCGCAAGCTTCAGGTGGTGAAGATGCGCGGGCAGGCGCCGCTGCCGGGGCTGCACACGATGCGCATCACCAGTGATGGGATCCAGGTGTTCCCTCGCATCCTCAAACGCGCTGCGCCGAGTGGACGAACAAAGCGCAAGCGGCGCCTTTCGATGGGCGTGCCCGAGCTGGACAAGATGCTCGGTGGGGGCATCCCGTCGTCAGGCTCGGTCCTCGTGGTCGGCCCCGCCGGCTCCGGCAAGACCGCGCTGGCGATGCAGTTCGTGGCCGCCGGCCTGAAGAACGACGAGCCGGCGGTCGTCGCGGTGTTCGAGGAGCATCCCAAGGAATATCTCGAACGCGCCAAGGCGCTCGGCCCGGATCTCGGGAAGATGATGGCTGCGGGCCTGCTTGAGGTGATCTACCTTCGGCCCCTCGACCTTTCGGTGGACGAGGCGCTCCTGGAGATCCAGAGCGCGGTCGCGCGAGTGAACGCGCAACGCCTGGTCGTCGACTCACTCGCGGGCTTCGAGTTGGCGCTGGCGCCCACATTCCGCGAGGACTTTCGAGAGTCGCTGTACCGCATGGTGGGCTCGCTCACGGGTGCCGGCGTGACCGTGGTCATGACAGCCGAGGTGCCGAATTCGTTCACCGACCTGAACCTCAGCCCGAACCTCGTATCCTTCCTGAGCGACAACATCATCCTGCAGCGGTACGTCGAGCTCGATGCACACCTCACGAAGGTGATGACCGTGGTCAAGATGCGGGGCAGCAAGCACAGCACTGAGCTGCGGGCGTATGAGGTCGGCGAGCACGGCCTGGTCCTGGGCGAGGCACTCAGCGATTACACCGACATCATTACCGGGGTCGCTCGGCGACGGGTCGACCCCGCCGATCGACCGACGACTCGACCGAGCGGCAAAGACGGGCGACCGAATCGCAAACGCGGGTGAGCGCACGTAAGCGGAGCGTCCCGGTGCGCGCACGGCCTGCGCCGCTGCCGCGCCGTCAGGCGAAACGTGACGATCTCCAGGAGGCTAACCGCCGGCTGCTGACGGCCGGCTTGGAGGCGAGCGCGCGGGAGGACGCACAGACCTCGCTCGCTTCGGCGCTGCGGGTATTGCTTGAGGGTCGTGACGAGGAGGAGCAAGGGCTCCGCGACGAGTACCAGCTCCTGCGATCCATCACGGACACCCTGACCTCGGCAGTGTTCCTGGTCGACAGCCATGGTGATCCGATCTTCGTGAATCCCGCCGTCGAGGCGATGTTCGGCTACACGTTGGCGGAGATCGCGCACGCCCCGATCCACTTTGCCATCCACCACCACCATCCCGATGGTCGCCCTTTCCCGATCGAGGAGTGCGCAATCGAAACTGCGCTGACCACCCGTACGCCGATGCGTGGTCACCGAGACAGTTTCGTTCGCAAGGATGGGACATTCCTCCCGGTCCAATGCGATATCGGCTTGCTGGAAGTTGGTGGGCAGTTCCTCGGCGCGGTCCTGGAGATCCGCGACCGAAGCCTCGAGGAGCGGGCAGAGGAAGCCAAACGGGACTACGTCGCGCTCATCGCCCACGATCTGCGAACGCCGTTAACGGCGGTACGCGGGCAAGCGGATCTTCTGCAGCGCCGATCGAAGCGAAGCGGAGACAGCAGTGGAGGAGAGCGTGGCGGCCTTGAGTCGATCGCGGCGAACGTTCGGCGCATGGAAGCGATGATCCAAGACCTCATCGAGTCCAGCCAGCTGGAGTCGGGTGCACTGTTGCTTCGCCGGACGCCGATCGATCTGTCGCGACTCGCCGCCGACGTCGTCGCCCAGGTCGCGCCCATGGAGGAGCGCCGGCGCATCCGCGTCCTCGCGCCAGCGCCTGGGCCGCTCGTCTCCGCCGACGCCATGCGGATCGAGCGCGTGTTGATGAACCTCCTGCAAAACGCGCTCAAGTACTCGCCAGCCGGGGCGTCCGTGGAACTTGAAGTGCGACAGGCCGCCGAAGAGGCCGTGGTCGGTGTGATCGACCATGGCGCGGGCATCCCGGTCGACGAGCTTCCGCGGCTGTTCCAGCGGTTCTCTCGCGTCGGGCGCGCGGAGGCGGATCCTGGCGGCTTCGGGCTCGGGCTCTACATCGCTCGGCTGATCGTCGAGGCCCACGGCGGTCGCGTGTGGGCCGAGAGCGAGGTCGGTATCGGCAGCAGGATCGGCTTCGCGTTGCCGCCGTACACCAATCCAGCCCGGCGATAGGAGCGCCGGAACCTCCCGGCCCTACACGTCGTCATACCGCCATCCGGCTCAGGCCGGAAGGAGGACACGGTATGAGACGGTTCATCGCCGGCGCGGCCGCACTCGTCGCAGCTTTCGTCGTGAGCACGCAGCCAGCCGCTGCCTGCGCGGGCCTCATCGGCCCCAACGGCGCGGTCAACCTGCTCCGGACCACGACCTTCGCGGGCTATCACGACGGCATCGAGCACTACGTCACGTCGTTCAAGTTCCAAGGCGGCAGCGGGCAGTTCGGCTCGCTGGTGCCGCTTCCCGGCGTCCCGACCTTGGTCGAGAAGGGCGGCGACTGGACGCTCCAGCGCCTGATCCGCGAGACCGAGATCGCGAAGCGTGGCGCGTTCCCCGCTGCGCTCGCGTTCGGCGCCGTCGCGCGTGATGACGCGCAGGTACTGATGCAGGTCAAGATCGACGCGCTCGACATCACCGTCCTCAAGGGCGGCGGCGAGGCCGTCGGGCGCTGGGCCACCGAGCACGGCTTCCGTCTCCCGGCGGACGCTCCCGAGATCCTCGACTTCTACGCCGCGCGCAGCCCCATCTTCCTCGCCGCGGTCTTCGATGCCGATGCGGCGAAGGCCAAGGGTCAGAACATCGGCGACGGCACGCCGGTCCACATCACGATGCCGACCGCGAATCCCTGGGTCCCG
>Ga0184608_10000271_pt1 | contig 13326 bp, 7 predicted proteins | sample PLM1_30_coex_FD_133010 | JGI IMG/M metagenome (GOLD analysis project Ga0184608, IMG submission 133010) | Groundwater sediment microbial communities from an aquifer in East River, Colorado, USA - PLM1_30_coex | ecosystem: Environmental > Terrestrial > Soil > Riparian zone | place: USA: East...
ACCCAGGTGCAAGTGCAGTTGGGTCATCTCGGTGTTGATCGGGATCAGGCGAGCCTCTTTCAGCGTCTCGCAGGCCACGTGCTATACGCGGATCCGTCGATGCGTCCGTCTTCAGACACCATACGCCGTGGTGGCGGCGGGCCGGCGGTACTCTGGGCCCAGGGCATTTCCGGCGACATCCCGATCGTTCTTGCGCGGATCGACAATATCGAAGACGTCGCCATCGTCCGCCAGTTGCTGCGCGCCCATGAATACTGGCGGATGAAACATCTCGCCGTCGATCTCGTGATCCTGAACGAACGGGCATCCTCCTATATCCAGGACCTTCAGATCGCCCTGGAGACGCTGGTTCGTACGAGCCAGTCCCGACCGCAGATCGGAGCGGACGTCGCGCGTGGCTCCGTGTTCGTGCTGCGTGCAGATCTCATTTCGGTGGAAACACGTGCCCTGCTGCTCTCCATGGCCCGGGCCGTGCTGATCGGACGACACGGAACGCTATCGGAACAGCTCAACCATCTTCAGGAAGCGGACACCATCGCAGCGCCGCCGCCGAGGCGCGTGCCGTCCGCGGACGTGTCGCAGACCCTTCCGGTGCCGCAGAACCTTGAATTCTTCAACGGGCTCGGCGGATTCGCCGCGGACGGACGGGAGTATGTGACGATGCTCGGTGCCGGGCGGTCGCTGCCGGCCCCATGGATCAATGTCGTCGCCAATCCCTCGTTCGGATTTCAAGTCGCGGTCGAGGGCAGCGGCTACACCTGGTCGATCAGTAGTCGCGAGAACCAGCTCACGCCCTGGTCGAACGACCCGGTCACCGATCGGCCGGGCGAGGTCCTCTATCTGCGCGACGAGGAGTCCGGCGAGCTGTGGGGACCGACGGCGCTGCCGATCCGTGACGAGGCCGCGCCGTATACCGCCAGGCACGGCCAAGGCTACAGTCGATTCGAGCACACCGCACACGGTATCGCGCTCGATCTCCTCCAATACGTGCCGCTCGATGATCCGATCAAGATCTCTCGGCTGACGATCCGGAACACGTCGGGCCGATCCCGGCGGCTTTCGGTCACGGCGTATGTCGAGTGGGTGCTCGGCCCGTCCCGCGGCGCGTCAGCACTTTCGGTCGTGACGGAACTCGATCCGGAGACCGGCGCGATGCTTGCGCGCAACCCCTGGAACATGACGTTCGGTTCCCGTGTCGCCTTTGCGGACCTGGGAGGACGACAGACAGCGTGGACCGGCGACCGGCGGGAATTCCTGGGGCGTAATGGCACCCTCGACAACCCGGCCGCGCTTGCGGGAGAAGCACTTCTCTCACAGCGGGTTGGTGCCGGCCTCGATCCCTGCGGCGCTCTGCAAACCTCGTTCGAGCTCAAGCCGGGCGACACGGTGGAAATCGTCTTCTTCCTCGGCGAGGCAGCGACAACGACCGATGCGCAATCCTTGATCGCTCGCTATCGGGCGGCTGATCTCGATGCGGTCCTGCGCGAAGTCGTCGGGTTTTGGGACGATGTGCTCGGCACGGTTCAGGTGAAAACGCCGGACCGGTCCATGGACATCATGCTGAATCGCTGGTTGCTCTATCAGACGCTCGTGTGCCGCATGTGGGCGCGAGCGGCGTTCTATCAGGCGAGCGGCGCCTACGGTTTCCGCGACCAGCTCCAGGACGGAATGGCGCTCGCCCTGTCGCGACCGGCGCTGACGCGCGAGCATCTCCTGCGCGCCGCCGCCCGGCAATTCGTCGAAGGCGATGTCCAGCACTGGTGGTTGCCGCCCTCCGGCCAGGGCGTCCGCACACGCGTTTCAGACGACCGGATATGGCTCGCCCACGCTGCCGCACACTATGTCGAGACGACCGGCGACATCGCGGTGCTGGACGAGCGAATTCAATTTCTCGAAGGCCAGGCGCTGCAGTCCGGCGAGCACGACGCCTACTTCCAGCCCGTGATCGCGGACGAGAGCGCAACACTTTTCGAGCACTGTGCGCGCGGGCTCGATCAGAGCCTCGCTGTCGGCGAACACGACTTGCCGTTGATCGGCACGGGCGACTGGAACGACGGCATGAACCGGGTGGGCGAGAGGGGCAAAGGCGAGAGCGTCTGGCTCGGCTGGTTCCTGCACGCGACGCTAGCGGCGTTCATGCCTTTGGCCGAGACGCGCAATGAGCGCGCGCGCGCCGCGCACTGGAGTGCCCATAAGGCGGCGCTGCAAAACGCTCTTGAACAAAATGGTTGGGATGGAGGCTGGTATCGGCGCGGCTATTTCGACGACGGGACGCCATTGGGCTCGTCCACGAGCGGCGAATGCCGGATCGACTCGATTGTGCAATCCTGGAGCGTGATCTCCCAAGCGGCTCATCCAGATCGCGCCGCGCGTGCCATGGCGGCGGTGGACGAGCAGCTCATCAATCACGGCGACGGTCTGGCCTTGCTGTTCACGCCGCCCTTCGATCGGACGCCGCTCGATCCCGGATACATCAAGGGCTATCCGCCCGGAATCCGGGAAAACGGCGGCCAATACAACCATGCGGCCACGTGGTCGGTGCATGCCTTTGCCGCCCTCGGCCGGGGAGACAAGTCCGCCGAGCTGTTCTCGCTCATGAATCCGATCAATCGCACGAGCACGCGAGCAGATGTGCAGCGCTACAAGGTCGAGCCCTACGCCGTCGCCGCCGATGTCTATTCGGTCGCTCCGCACGTCGGGCGCGGCGGATGGACCTGGTACACCGGCTCGGCCGGGTGTCTGTACCGGGCCGGCCTCGAAGGGATCCTCGGCTTTCGTCTACAGGGAGCGTTCCTGCTCCTCGCCCCCTGTATACCCAAGGAGTGGCCGCGGTTCGAGATCGTCTTCAAATATCACTCTGCGCACTACGAAATTGCCGTTGAGAACCCCCGTGGCGTCAGCCGCGGAGTCGTTAGCGCCGAACTGGACGGCAAGACGTTGTCAGACGACGTGACGCGCGTTCCGCTCGCGGATGACGGTCAAGTCCACAAGGTGCGCATGATCCTCGGGTAACGGTGGGGTCCAAAAACAATTCCCTGTTGTTTCTCTGAGGGTTCGCGCTAGACTGCCCCCACCGCCACTCTCGATCTAGGCTGCGGCGCCAGCTTTCGCCCGCCCGAGCGCGGCGGACCCAGGAAACACCAGCGACTTGATCACGACCGGCACGGCGCCGGAGGTCTCGAGCAGCGCGCCGATGTCGATGAAGTCGAATTCCTTGAGCGCGATCCCGTCGATCGACACGATCGGATTGGACAGCCGCGTCTCTTCGCGGCAGTGAATGCCGATCAGTCCCCCGACATCGCCGTCTCCGACCAGGATGAGCGGCAGGCCGCGCCCAAGCTCATTCGCAAGGCCGGCGACGATTCCCCGGCAGAAGGCGTCCAGCCGCTCGAACGTCGCCGAGCCTTTCCAACGGTAGCAAAGGGCTACCGCCAGCTCCCCGTCGTCGAGATCGAGCCGGCGCAGTGCGGTCCGGACCGACTCGGATATCCTCTCAACGGCAAGAGTCTCGAGGTCGAGCGGCAAATTCGGCGTGACGACCGGCACGTTTTTCAGAGGGAGCACGTTTTGCGGCGCGACGAAGATGGTGCTGCCGCTCACCTGGATCGTGTACTGGGAGGCGCCGATCACGGTCGCGCGGATCCCTTCGTCGGAAGGCTCGATGCGCGGTCCCCAGGTTTTGATTCGCGCGAGGAGCGCGCTGGCGAACGCCGGGCCGAGATCGCCGAAGGCCCGGTCCTCGCGCCCATAGATGTATTCCGACACGCCGCCAGAAAAGCTGACCACGTCCGGCGTGCGTCCGTTGCGCAACGGGTCGAGCCGCAGCAAGGCCGCCGTGTCGGCGCCGAGGACGGGCTTGCTGATGATCTCGAACAAACGGTCGGCCATGCGTTCGACCATGGTGTTCAAGCGGCTCGCGTCGGGTTTCGTGCCGATTTGGAGGACTAGACCGACCTCCGCGGCGAAACGACGGCCGGCCTCCTCGATGCGCTCGACGCGTCCTTCGGAGTCGAAACACACGATGCGGGCGCCGATGTCGGCTGCCGTCATCTCGACGACCTCGCCCGCCTCGCACACGGCGATCTTGGAGGTCCCGCCGCCGACATCGACGTTCATGACCCGAGCGGATTCCCGGATCGAGCGCGCGCAGGCGCCCGAGCCGAAGGCCGCGAGCGTCGCTTCGAGCGCGTCGCCCGCGCTCACCGAAACGAATTTCCCCGCCTGCGCCGCAAACAATTCTCCTATGGCCCGGGCGTTGCTGCGGCGCACTGCGACCCCGGTGAGGATCAAGGCGCCCGTGTCGATTCCTCCGGGATCGATTCCTGCGAGTTGGTATTGTCCATCGATGAACGCGCCGAGTGCCGCCGCGTCGATGGTCGCGTCGCCGGCATACGGAGTGAGAAGGACCTCGGATTCGTGGATGACTTTGCGCTCGGAGACGACGTAGCGGTTATCGAGCCGTTCGAGCACGAGCCGGGAAAAGACCAGGTGCGATGTGGACGAGCCGATGTCGACGCCGACGCTGGTGAGGCGGATCTCGTCCTCGGTCTCGAGGCTGCGCCTGACGTTGCTGAAGAAGATCCTGCCGCCGGCGTCTTCGCTCATGCGAAGCCGGACTACTTCGTCGCCGGCGCGACGTACCAGCCTGGGTCCATCCGGTTCGGCACGCTGCTCTTCTGCAGCGTTTCCCCGTATTCCTTGCGGATGAACGGATCCTCCATCCAGTACGGAATGGAAGTTCCGCCGTCGGGGATGTCGATCGCGGTGTAGTCGGTGTGTTTCTCGCCCGGCGCGCCGGGATCCCGGCCGGGGTTGTGCGGGCCGAACCAGGCGGTGAGGCGGAAAGGGTCCTGCGACACGCTGAAGTGCTGGTGGTACCAGCGCGCGCCGCCCGGGGCCGCCGACACCATGCCGACCGGCTCGTAGTCGACGCGTTTCACTTCGTCCATGCGGCCGTCCTTCCACGGCGTGACGCCCAGGCGCTCGGGCCAGGTGTAGGTGTAGCCCTTGCCCTTGACGCAGATGAGGACGGCCGCGGAAGTGTGCGCATGTCCCTTCGAGTAGCGGCCGTTCTCGTGCTGGCCGATCCAGAAATAGAAGCAGTTGTCGGTCATGAACGGCTCGACGCGCCGCCATCCGGGGGAGCGCCGGTTGTCGAGTGGAAGATCGCAGTTGACGATGTCGGGAATGAAGTTCGTGCGCCGCATCGCGAGGCCCCGAACGGGGTCGGGCTCGATATCGTCCCTGGGCTTGAAGAAATCGTCAGCGCCGTTGAAGCGGTCGCGGAACACGAAGGGATTGTCGAACACCGCGTCCACGTTGTTGATCATGTTGAGCACGTTCGGCGCCGTGGTGCCCGCGAGCAGCAGAGCGCCGCCCGAGGTGGCGTTGACCAGGCGATGCCAGGCGTTCATCGGGATCGAGAACATCGAACCCTTCTGCCACTCGAAGACGTGTCTCCTTGCGTCACCCTCCTGCCAGACTTCGGTCGTGCCGCGACCCTCGACAACGAGAAAGATCTCCTCGTACATGTGCCTCTCGGGATTGAGCGCGCCCGCGGGCGGGATTTCGACGACGTAGCAGCCCCACTTGGTCTCGGTGCCCGTGAGCTGGATGAAGTGGCCGCGCCCGCCGGTGCGCTTCCAGGGCGCGAGCGGCAGGTCCTGCACTTTGCGTATCCCGATGCCGCGGAATACGGGAATGCCCTCGGACTCCATGAAAGCGTCGTAGGGCGTCGGCTGCTTCTTGAACTCGCCGAATCCGGCCTTGCGCGTGCCGGTCGGCTCGTGCCAGTGGGCTTGGTCTTTTTCGTGCGGCATGGACGGCGTTCGTCGTTCTGATATACAGAACACGGTTCCAATGTTTTGCAAACCGCTCTCATTCGACCATATAATCCCCGCCAGCGTCAATCGCGAGGCGCGCGGAGGACGAAGCGATGCGGTGGAAGGACTCGATCATCCTGCTTCAGGCGCTGGCTCTGGGCGCTGCCTGCGTTCCGTTCGCGGGCGCACAATCCCCCGAAAAACATCAGGCGGTCTACCTCTACGAGGGCGCCGACCGCGCGCAGCGCCTCGAGGAGCGTGCCCGGCAGGAAGGGACGCTCGTCATGTACACCTCGCTCGCCACCTCCGAGTCGGTGCCTCTTACTCAGGCGTTCGAAAAGAAATACGGCGTCAAGGTCCAGCTGTGGCGCTCCCTCAGCGACCAGGTTGTCAGGCGCGCCTTGAACGAAGCCAAGGCGCGGCGTCATGTCGTCGATGTCATCGAAACCAACGGCCCGGAACTGGAGGCCCTGGCGCGCGAGCGGGTCCTGGGCCGGTTTTTCAGCCCGCATATCGCAGATATTCCCCCCTGGGGCGTGCCCGCGCACCGCATGTGGGTCTCGGACCGCGTCGATTTCTTCGTCGTGGCGTTCAATACGACCAAGGTGCGCCGCGAGGAGCTTCCGGCGACTTACGAGGGCTTCCTCGACCCCAAGTGGAAAGGGCGGATCGGGCTCGAAGCGACCGATCAGGAGTGGCTCGCCGGGCTCGCCAAGTACTGGGGCGAGAAGCGCGCCGTCGATTTCTTTCGCAGGCTGGTCGCGATGAGGCCCGACGTGCGCAAGGGACACGTGCTGCTGTCCGAGATGGTCGCAGCCGGCGAGGTGCCCGTCAGCCTCACCAATTACGCTTCCAACGCCGATTCGATGAAGCGCCGGGACAAGCCGATCGACTGGAAGCCCGTCGCGCCGGTGATCGGCAGACCGCAGGCGATCGGGCTCGCGGCGAACGCGCCACACCCGAATGCGGCGCTGCTCTTTGCTGATTTCGTGCTGTCCCCGGAAGGCCAGCAGCTTTTCCATTCCATGGGGCGGTATCCGTCGAGCCGAAAGGCGGCAAGCGTTCGGGTGGCGTTTCCCTACCTGATGCTCGACCCCATCGCTCTGATCGACGAAGACGAAAAGTGGCTCAAGCTGTGGAACGAGCTCGTCACGGTCAAATAGGATGATCTCGTCCCTGCCGCACGACCTCGCCGGCCTGGTGCTGATGGTGTTCCTCCTGGGCCTTCGGCACGGAATGGATCCGGACCACCTGGCGGCGGTCGACGGCCTCGCACGCCACAACGCTCAAGACCGGCCGCGCGTCGCGCGCTGGTCCGGGTGCTTCTTCTCTCTGGGCCATGGCGCCATCGTCACGCTGGTCGCCGCTTTTGTCGCTGCTACCTTGCACGACGGCGCAGCGCCGCAATGGCTGGAGCGGCTCGGAGCATGGATTTCCATCGTGTTTCTCCTCGGGCTGGGAATCGTGAATGTCGTCGCGGTTTTCCGCACCCCCGCAGACCGCGTGGTGCGCCTGGCGGGGTTCAAGGGGCGTTGGGTGGGACGAATCGCCGAAACCAGTCATCCCGCCGTCATCGCGGTGATCGGCGCGGCGTTTGCGATTTCCTTCGACACGGTAAGCCAGGCCGCACTTTTTTCGCTGACCGCCGTGCATCTGGCCGGTTGGCCGCTTTCGATCGCGCTCGGGCTCGTGTTTACGCTGGGAATGATGGCCACCGACGGCTTGAACGGCGCATGGGTGGCGCGCATGATCGCGCGGGCAGACCGGCGCGCTCGCGTGGCCTCGCGCGTGATGGGCCTTGCGATCGCGATGCTCGGCATCGGAATTGCGTGCCTCGGGATGGCGCGGCTCCTTTCAGCGCAGGCCGCGGCGGTGCTTGCGGGGGCCGAGCTCCCGATGGGATTCGGCGTCGCGATCATCGCGGCCACGAGTTTCGCCGTGGCAATGCGGCTGGCGCGCCCGACGGCCGCTTGAGAGCGTCCGCGATGGAACGAAAAGTCAATTCTGCAAAATCCCGGACCCGGTTGTCGTCGGTGGCGAATTCCTTGCGGCTCATCAAGGCGTTTTCCGAAGACGAGTACGAGATCGGCATCAGCGATCTCGCCAAGCGGCTCGGACTGGCGAAGAGCACCGTTCACCGGCTCGCCTCGACGCTGCTGGAGGAGGGAATCCTCGAGCAGAACTCCGGCGACGGCAAATACCATCTCGGACTCGCGCTGTTCGAGCTGGGGGCGATGGTGCGCCGGAAGATGGATTTCACCATGGAAGCGCGGCCCTTCCTGCGCACCCTCATGGAGAAAACCGGCGAAACCGTGCATCTAGCGATTCTCGATCACGATTCGATTCTGTACATCATCACCCACGAGAGCAAGCAGGCGCTGCGCATGGGTTCCAAGGTCGGTACGCGAGCCCCCGTGCATTCGACAGCGGTGGGGAAGACGCTGCTCGCTTTTCAATCCGACGAAGAGCTCGAGCGCATCTTCGCGCGCGGCCTTCCGCAAAGCACTCCCAACACGATCACCGATCCCAAGGCATTGCGCCGCGAGCTGGCGACGGTGCGGGCGCGCAACTACGCGGTCGACGACGAGGAGAGCGAGATCGGACTTCGCGCCATCGCGGCGCCGATTCGCATCGACTCCGGCAACGTGGTTGCAGCGATCAGCATCGCCGGCCCCGTGCATCGCATGGCGAGAAAAGCCCTGCTGGGCTGGGTGCGCGAGCTGGTGGACGCCGCCGAGGCGGTTTCGCAGCGGCTCGGCTGGCAGCCGTCGCGCGCGGAGGCGCTGCCCAAACGGGCTTGATCGCACCGGGCCGGGCTCAAATCCCCAGCCGCTGCCAGATCGTCGAGGTGAGCCCCGCCTGGTTCATGGTGTAGAAATGCAGGCCGGGCGCTCCGCCTGAGAGCAGCCGGTCGCACAGGTCGGTCACCACGTCGAGGCCCAGGCTTCGAATCGAGGCGACATCGTCGCCGAGACTCTGCATCTTCAGGCGTAGCCAGCGCGGAATCTCGGCGCCGCAGGTGTCAGAGAAGCGGGCAAGCTGCGAGAAATTCCCGATCGGCATGATTCCCGGGACGATGGGCAGGTCGATGCCGAGCGCTTCGCAGTCGTCGACGAAGCGCAAATAGGAATCGATGTTGTAGAAATACTGCGTGATCGCCGCGTCTGCGCCCGCGTCGATCTTGCGCTTGAAATTCCGCAGGTCATCATGCGGGCTGCGCGCCTGGGGATGGAACTCCGGATAGCACGCGACTTCGATGTGGAAGTGATCGCCGGTTCGTTCGCGGATGAAAGCCACCAGCTCGCTCGCGTAGCGAAGCTCCCCGGCGCTTGCGGCGCCGGAAGGCAGGTCCCCGCGCAGGGCGACGATGTGATCGATGCTTTTCGACTTGTAGAGCTCGAGCGTCGCGGCGATGTCGGCGCGCGTTGCGCCTATGCAGGAGATATGGGGCGCCGCGCGGTGTCCGCCGGCCTGGATTTCAAGGACGGTCTCCAGGGTGCGGTCCCGCGTCGAGCCGCCCGCGCCGTAGGTGCAGGAGAAGAACCGGGGTTTCAACTGCGCGAGCTGCTTCCAGGTGGCGCGCAGCTTCTCCATCCCTTCCGGGGTCTTGGGCGGGAAGAACTCGAAGCTGAAGCTGCGCGGGCGTTTTTTTTGCGATTCCATGTCACGGCTCGTAGGCGAGATTCGGCGCAAGCCAGCGCTCGGTCTGCTCCAGCGCCAGGGCCTTGCGCCGGGCGTAGTCGGCAGCCTGATCCTCGCCGATCTTGTCTACCGCGAAATACTGGGCCTCCGGATGCGAGAGATAGAAGCCGCTCACGCTCGAGGCGGGGAGCATGGCATACGATTCCGTGAGCGTGATGCCGGCCTCGGGAGCGGACAACAGTTCGAACAACGCTCCCTTCTCCGTATGGTCGGGACAGGCCGGATAGCCGGGGGCGGGGCGGATACCCCGGTATTTCTCGGCGATCAGCTCGGTGCTCGAGAGTTTCTCGTCCGCGGCGTAGCCCCAGTACTCCTTCCGCACGCGTTCGTGCAGGAGCTCCGTAAAGGCTTCGGCGAGCCGGTCGGCGAGGGCCTTGAGCATGATGGCGTTGTAATCGTCGTGCTTCGCCTCGAACGCCCTGACCCCGGCATCGACCCCGATTCCCGTGGTGACTGCAAAGGCGCCGACGTAGTCGGGGACTCCCGAGTCCCGGGGCGCGACGAAGTCGGCGAGGCACAGGTTCGCGCGATCGGCGGGCTTTTCGCTCTGCTGGCGCAGGCAATGCCACACCATCGCCGCCTCACGGCGCGATTCATCCGCGTAGATCTCGATGTCGTCCCCGATGCGCGCCGCAGGATACAGGCCGAACACCGCGTTGGCCCTCAAGGACTTCTCGGCGATGATCCGCTCCAGCATCGCCCGGCCCTCGGCGAACACGCCGCGCGCCGCCTCACCGACCACCGGGTCTTCCAGGATCTTCGGATAGCTTCCCGCGAGGTCCCAGGTCTGGAAGAACGGCGACCAGTCGATGCAGCGGGCGATTTCGGCGAGATCGCAGCCGCGCAGGAGCCGGCGGCCGAGGACCCGGGGGCGCGGCGGCGCATATCCCCGCCAGTCGATGCGATGAGCGTTGGCCCGGGCGCGGGCGATCGGCACGAGCGTCTGTCCTTTCTTTGCCGCGTGCTGCGTGCGTATCTTTTCGTAGTCTTCGCGCACGGACTGCACATAGTCGCGATTCAAGTCGTTCGAGAGCAGATTGGAGCAGACCGACACCGACCGGGACGCGTCGGGCACGTACACGATGGGGCTGGCGTAATGCGGCGCGATCTTGACCGCGGTGTGCACGCGCGACGTCGTCGCCCCACCGATGAGAAGGGGGAGGGTGAACCCCTGCCGCTGCATCTCGTGCGCGACGTGCGCCATCTCCTCCAGCGAAGGCGTGATCAGACCCGAGAGGCCGATGATGTCGGCTTTCTCGGCGAGCGCGGTGTCGAGGATCTTTTGCGCGGGAACCATGACGCCGAGGTTGATCACTTCGAAGTTGTTGCACTGGAGCACGACCGCCACGATGTTCTTTCCGATGTCGTGCACGTCGCCCTTCACGGTCGCGACCACGATCTTGCCCCTGGGCTTCAGGTCGCCCGATCTTTCCTTTTCGGCTTCGATGAAAGGGATGAGATGCGCCACCGCCTGCTTCATCACGCGCGCCGATTTCACCACCTGCGGCAGGAACATCTTGCCCGAGCCGAACAGGTCCCCGACGATGTTCATCCCGTCCATGAGCGGCCCCTCGATCACCTGGATCGCACGCTCGTACTTGCGGCGAGCCTCCTCGGTATCCTCGACGACCCAGTCGGCGGTGCCCTTGACCAAGGCGTGCGCCAGGCGTTCTTCGACTGAGCCTTTGCGCCACTCCAGTTCGTCGGCCTGCGCCTTGTCCGCACTCTTCACGGTGGTGGCGAATTCCACGAGGCGCTCGCCCGCGTCGGGCCGCCGGTTGAGCACGACGTCCTCGACACGCTCGCGCAGCTCCGGGGGAATCTCCTCGTAGACTCCGAGCTGCCCGGCATTGACGATGCCCATGGTCATGCCGGCGCGCACGGCGTGATAGAGGAAGACGGTATGAATAGCTTCGCGCACCGCATCGTTGCCGCGGAATGAGAACGAAACGTTCGAGACGCCGCCAGAGATTTTCGCGTGCTGCAGCTCGCGCTTGATCGCCCGGGTCGCTTCGATGAAATCCAAGCCGTAGTTGTTGTGCTCCTCGATGCCGGTGGCGACCGCGAAGATGTTCGGGTCGAAAACGATGTCTTCGGGCGGGAAGCCGACCTGCTCGAGCAGGAGGCGGTAGCATCGCCGGGAGATCTCGATTTTCCGCGCAAGCGAATCGGCTTGGCCTTTCTCGTCGAAGGCCATGACGACCACGGCCGCGCCGTAGCGGCGGGCGAGCCGTGCGTGCCGGATGAATTCCTCCTCGCCTTCCTTCAGGGAAATCGAGTTGACCATGCACTTGCCCTGCACGCACTTGAGGCCGGCCTCGATCACCGACCACTTCGAGGAATCGATCATCACCGGCACGCGCGTGATGTCCGGCTCGGAGCCGATGAGGTGCAGGAAGGTGGTCATCGCCTTCTGGGAATCGAGCATCGCCTCGTCCATGTTCACGTCGATCACCTGGGCGCCGCTCTCGACCTGGTGGCGCGCCACGGCGAGGCCTTCCTGGTAGTCGCCGGCGAGGATCAGGCGGGCGAATGCCCGGGAACCGGAGACGTTGGTGCGTTCTCCCACGTTGACGAAGAGGGATTCGTCGCCGATATTCAGCGGCTCGAGGCCTGACAGCCGCAGGTTCTTTTCGACGAGCGGCGGCCTGCGCGGGGGAAGCTCGCGCACGGCCTGAGCGATCGCGCGGATGTGATCGGGCGTCGTGCCGCAGCAGCCGCCGACGATGTTCAGAAAGCCGCTTTCGCCGAATTCCCGGAGCAGGCCCGATGTGTATTCCGGCGTTTCGTCGTAGCCGGTTTCCGAGAGCGGATTGGGCAGCCCCGCATTCGGGTAGCAGCTGATGTAGGTGTCGGCGACCTTCGACAGCTCCTCGATGTAGGGACGCATGAGTTTCGCGCCCAGCGCGCAGTTCAGGCCCACCGCGATCGGATGCGCGTGTCGCAGGGAATTCCAGAAGGCTTCCGGAGTCTGGCCGGTGAGGGTGCGCCCGGACTGGTCGGTGATGGTGCCGGACACGATGACGGGGAGTCGTTGCCCGCGCTGTTCGAACAACGTCTCTATCGCGAAGACGGCCGCCTTGGCGTTGAGCGTGTCGAAGATGGTCTCGAGCAAGATCAGGTCGGCGCCGCCGTCTGCGAGACCCGCGAGCGCCTCGCCGTAGGCTGCAACAAGCTCGTCGAAATAGATGTTGCGGAAACCCGGATCGTTGACTTCGGGCGAGATCGACGCGGTCTTGTTGGTCGGTCCGAGCACGCCGGCGACAAAGCGCGGCTTGCCCGGGTCGCGTTCGGTGAATCGCTCCGCCGCTTCGCGAGCGAGCTTGGCCGCGGCGTGGTTCAACTCGTATACCAGGCGACCGAGCCCGTAGTCGGCCTGCGAAGGGGCGTTCGAGTTGAAGGTATTGGTCTCGATGATGTCGGCGCCCGCCTCGAGGTACTGGGCGTGGATCGCGCGAATCACCGCAGGCTGCGTCAACGAGAGGAGATCGTTGTTTCCCTTCAGTTCGCGCGCGGAGTCGGCGAAGCGCCCGCCGCGGAAGTCGGTCTCCGAGAGCTTGTAGCCCTGGATGGTCGTGCCCATCGCGCCGTCCAGTATCAGGATGCGGCGCTCGAGGAGGGCGCGAAGCTCGTCGGTTCTGTCAGGCTGCATTTTGACCCGGCTAGCATCATCGGCCATGCTGGTCTATGAATCCAGTGAAAGTTCTTTTAGAATACATGAATGCAACTCATACCCGTAATGGCGCCCCGGGACTGGCCGTGCTCGAAATCCGCCACCTGCGCTCCCTGATCGCCCTCGCCG
>Ga0184608_10000272_pt1 | contig 13316 bp, 17 predicted proteins | sample PLM1_30_coex_FD_133010 | JGI IMG/M metagenome (GOLD analysis project Ga0184608, IMG submission 133010) | Groundwater sediment microbial communities from an aquifer in East River, Colorado, USA - PLM1_30_coex | ecosystem: Environmental > Terrestrial > Soil > Riparian zone | place: USA: East...
CACGGTCACCGCGGGCAACGCGTCGGGCATCAACGACGGGGCCGCGGCGGTCGTCGTCGCGTCCGCCGACGCCGCCAAGAAGGCTGGGCTCACGCCGATCGCGCGATTCGTCTCCGGCGGCGTGTGCGGCGTCGATCCGGACATCATGGGGATCGGCCCGGCGCCCTCATCGCGCCAGGCGCTCGAGCGCGCAGGGCTCAAGGTCCAGGACATGGATCTCGTCGAGATCAACGAGGCGTTTGCGACGCAGTACCTCGCGGTCGAGAAAGACCTCGGCCTCGATCGGGAAAAGACGAATGTGAACGGCGGCGCGATCGCGCTCGGACACCCCCTCGGTGCATCGGGCGCGCGGCTCGCGCTCACGCTCGCGTACGAGCTGCGCAAGCGCGAGAAGCGCTACGGCCTTGCGTCGCTGTGCATCGGCGGCGGTCAGGGCATCGCCGCGATCCTGGAGCGCGCGAGCTAGTTCCTCCATGAGCGTACGGTCCGCCGACGAGCTCGTCTTCGTTCCGAAGGTGGGATTTCGGCTCGCGCACGGCGCGACGGACGCGGCGAACGTCGTGATCGAGCGCGACGGGCGAACGCTCACCGCAGGCCTCACCTCGGATCGCGACGGCGCCGAGGTGCGTATGACGGTCGCGGGTCTGGATCAGACGCTCGACTTCCGGCAGTCGCGTCCTGTCGATGCACCCGTCCGGGTCACCGATGACCACGGGCGGGTCCTCGAGGAACGCGCACCGCGCTACTACGTGAGCAGCCACATCTATCGACTGATGGAGGGACCGACGATGTTCCAGCGGATGGTCTCGCTGGATCGTCTCGAGCCCGACGTGGGGGCGATCGAGATCGTGATGGAAGGCCCACCCGGCGAGTGGCATGTGACCGTCCCGGTCGAGCCCCACACCGCGTCAGGACCGCGCGGCGTCCCCACAGACGCGACCGACACGCACCACGGGATCGCGATCTCGGCACCACTCGTCGCGAGGACGCGAGAGATCACCGCCATCGAGATCGAGGCGCGCATCATCGATGGCGGGAACGGTTCGAAGGCCGAGCGGACGATCGAGGGCATCGGCTCCATCGGTCATGGGCGCGGCCTCGGTGCCGACCTGCTCATCCTGCGTGACAGCACGGACACACATCACCTCGAGCGTCCCCATCAGGTCCAGGACCGCATGGGCGGACGTCATCGGCGGGAGGTCGCGCTCTTCGAACCGATGCCGCCCGCCGCGGTGTCCGCGTCGGTCGAAATCCCCTACGTGACGATTCGCGAGATCACGGACGCAACGGTCCTTGTTCCGGTCCCGGCGGAAACGGATATCACGATGGCGGGCTGCCGCGCGCACGTCGTGACTTCACGGGTCAGCCGCTCGTCCGACTCCACGCCTGAGCATCCATCCCCGATCGAAGGCCTGAACGGGCCGTGCGTCCGCATCGTGATCACCCCCGAGGATCCGAGCGCAGAGCGTGAGCTCGTGATGTGCGGCGTGATGGAAAGCCACGATCGCGGAATGACGATGAGCATCACGAGATCCGGGCCGCCGATCATCGAGGTGCCCGATCCGACCGGTGACGCATCGTTCATGACCCTCCGTGGCGCGGTGATCAGGGTGCGCGGGCCATGGAAGCTCGATTTTCCGTTGCCGACGGTCAGCGAGGGGGGTTAGCTCCGCTCACAAGAAGAACCACGATCAAGACCGACGCGCTGATGGCGAAGATACCGAGAAGCAACACCGCGAAAACCAAGGTGCCGTCTCGTGTGCCGAGATCGACCGGGCGCTTCTCCATTTGGGCGCGAAGTCTACCGGTGCGTGGGGCAAGTAACCCGTCCGGGGGAGTACGGCGGTACCCCCTACCCGATCGGGGCTAATGGCCTGCCGAAGGACCCGTTAGCAATTGTGCACAAGGAGGTGCACATGTTCGGCACCAGAATCGCGAACCGCACTGCCCGTGGGATGGCAGTCGGCGCACTCATCCTCTCTCTTGGCGTGACGACGTTTGCGGGCAGCGCGAATGCCGCGCCGCTCGCGGAAAACGACTGCAGCGCTGCGGCGCACGCCCGCAACGACGCGGTCCACCTTCTCCACAAGGCGTGGAAGGCATTCGACGGCGACCTCAAGGATCTCGCGAAAGACGCGCGCAAGCTCCAGCACGAGGCGCACAAGTCGGGCGCCGAGTCCACGACGGACGCTCGTGCCGAAGTGGCGAGCGCGAAGGCAGAGCTGAAGAGCATCTCGTCCCAGGCGCACGCGGACATTCAGGCCGCGGTCGAGCTCGGCACCACATGCAAGGCCGACGAGGACGAGGACACCACGACCACGACGACGACGACCACGACGACGACGACCACGACCACGACGAGCACGACCGCCCCGAGCGACTCGACGGCTCCGGCCGACTCGACCGGTAGTGCGCACACGTTCGACACGAGCGGTCTTGACGCGAAGTACAAGGACATCGTCGACCAGGCGATCAAGGACATGCAGGACGTGGTCGACGAAGCCACCAAGGCGGTCATGGACATGGCCGCGGCGTCGGAGTCGAAGGAGACGGCCGACGACAGCAAGGTCAAGAAGGAGCTCGTGACGGCCAAGGCCGACCGTGAGAAGGCCAAGGAAGACCGTGAGGTAGCGAAGGCCGATGCCAAGGACAAGTCGAAGGACAAGTCCGACGCGAAGTCGAGCAACTCCGGTAAGGGCAACGGCAAGGGCAAGGGCCGCAACTAACTTCGGATCGACATAGAGCGAACAGCCCGCGGGGAAACCCGCGGGCTGTTTCTTTTATGCGCGGCGGGCGATAGGAGCGGGGTGGACGATCGTGCGCAGCCGCTCGAGGTTAGCCGTGCGCCTCGCGGCAAAGCTTCGACGAAGTGCGGGAAGGCGCCACCCGGTGAGAACGGCATTCAAACGCGAAAGCTGATGCCGTCCTGAGTACGTGACGATCGAGCCCTGCGGATGCGGCTGGACCTCGAAGAGATCGAACAGCTCCGCATGCCGGACGACGACCTGGAGCACGAGCCGCTCGTACGGAACGAGCTCGACGACGACGAGCTTCGCGATGAGATCCTGCCCCGAGACCCGCAGCGTCTGGCGGATGACGCTTCCCTTCCGGAGAAGCCCCGGCGTCTCGAGCACCGTGCGAACGATCGAATCCATCCACCGCGGCTGCTCGGAGATATCGAACATGACCGTGGCGACCGCCTCCGGCCGCGCGTCGAAAATGGCCTGCACGTTCACGTCGAAGCGCCGGTGCTCGCCCGGAAGCCACCAGAGGACCCAGAGCGTCGCGACGATCGCGAGGACCGCTCCGAGCAGGGGCGTGCCGACGAGGAACTCGACGATGACGAGAACGAACGCGGCGACGGTGAGCTGCTGGGACAGGACGGCACGCTGCTCGAAGACGAGATAGTCACGGCCGTGCACACCCGAGCGGTCGACGACGAGCGCCCCGATCAGGAGCCCAACGACCGCAAGGAACAGTGCGCTCTGGATGAGCAGCAGGATCACGCCCGCTTCGAGTCTAGACTCGCGGCGCGTGGGCCAGTACGTCGTTTCGAGCGATGCGCGACACATCGACCGCGATCTCGTCTGGCGTTTCCTTCACGACGAGGCGTACTGGTCGGCGGGCGTCCCGCGCGACATCGTGGAGCGCGCGATCGATGGATCGATCTGTTTTTCAGCGTTCGATGGCGAGCCCGATCGCGGCGCGCCGCAGGTCGCCTTCGCGCGTGTGGTGACCGATAAGGCGACGTTCGCGTGGCTCTGCGATGTTTTCGTGATCGCGGAGCACCGCGGAAAGGGCGTCGCGAAGCAGCTCATGGACGCGGTCATGTCCCACCCCGACCTGCAGGGATTGCGCAACGTTCTCCTCGCCACTCGCGATGCGCACGGCCTCTACGCGAACTACGGCTTCGTGCCCCTCGCCGAGCCGGCGCGATGGATGGCGATCCGCCGCCCGTATCGCGGTTAGAGCGCGCGCAGAGCAGCGCGGGCGAAAGACTCCAATCTTTCTCGTGCGAGATCGTCGGTTAGCTCAGACCGTCCCACCTCGCGATAGCCCGAGATCCAATCGCTTAGCCAGCGGAAGGCGGGCAGGATCGCCACCAGATCCCAGAACGGCATCGCGCGAAGAGGACCGCGGCGCGCTTCGTAGCGCGCGAGCAGCCGCTCGGGGGCGTCGCCGGCGAGAACGAGCTGCAGATCGCCGCGCGCGTAACCGACGTCGAACCCTGGATCGTCGATGTGCGCGCCGTCCCAATCGACGATGCCGGTCAGGCGGTGGTCGGACCACAGCGTGTTGCCGAACCAGAAGTCGCCGTGCGTCAGGACGACGCCGTTCGAGATCACAGCAGGCGCGCCCGATCGCAGCGCCCCCGCAATCTCGCCCCAGAGATCGGCGAGTATCTTCGGGGCCCAGCGCTCCAGGCTTGCCTCCACGAGGTTCGCCGGCGTGGGACCGCGAGGGTAATCCGGCGGTAGGCTGCGCAAGTCGACGCTGTGAATCGACGCGAGCGTGCCGGCGAGCTGATCGATCCATGCGTCTTCGTTCGCAGGACGTGCAAGGACCGCCCCGGGCAGACGGGTCATGACCATGCATGGGAGGCCGATGAGTTTGCCTTCCGCATCGAGAAGCACCGTACGCGGTATCGGCACCGGTGCCGCGGCGGGGATCCCGCTGATCGCGTTCCAGTACCTCCGCGCAGCCGCGCCGTCGCGATGCACGTCGAGAGTGAAGATGCGCACGACAAGCTCGCGACGCTCGCCCGCGATGTCGAGATCGAGCGCGTAGGTCGCGGCGTCCAGCCCGCCGAGCAATGGAGCGGAGTGCACGGCACGCGCACGCGGATCGATCGCGCGCGCGATGCGTGCGAGCTCCTCGTCGCGCAACGAACGGCGACGGTCGTCGGTCATCGCGACACCATAGACTCGGGCCATGCGCGACACGGAGCTCATCGCGAAATGGTTCGAGGACGTCGGCGCAGGCCTGCGGCGTCGGGTCAAGGATATGGACGAGGACGCGCTCGAATGGCGCGCCGACGACCGCGGCAATAACGTTCGCGAAACGGTCTGGCACATGGCGCGGTGGATCGACGTGCTCACGCGCTTCCTCGCGGGCACGCAGCCATCGACCGAGCGTTGGTTCACCGATGGATGGGCCGAGCGGACCGGGTACGACCCGCGCGGCATCGGTGACGACGGCCTCGGCGTCCTTAGTGGCTACACGTTCCGGGAGGTCCTCGCGATCCCCCGCCTCACCGCCGGCGATCTCCTGCAGTACGTCGATTCGGTCGTCGCGCCGCTTGCGCAGCGTCTGCGCGCGCTTCCGGACGACGAAGCCGCCGCGAAAGCGGTGCGCCGCGCGACCGGCATCCTCCAGGGCTGTCTGGGCCACATCGGTGAGATCGACGCGCTGCTCGCGATCCGCGAGCGCTCCGCGCAGCGCGCTTCGGCCTAGAGCGGCGTGGACTTCGACCTCACGTCAGAGCAGCAATCCATACGCAAGCTCGCGAAGGACTTCGCGGACAAAGAGATCGCGCCCGGCGCGCGCGAGCGCGACCGCGGCGAGGTCTTCCCGAAGGACGTCCTCCGCAAGATGGCGCCGCTCGGCCTGCTCGGCGGACCGGTGCCGGAGAAGTACGGCGGCATCGGCCTCGACTTCGTGTCGCACGCCCTCGTAACGGAGGAGGTCGGTCGCGCCGATTCGTCGGTCCGCACGACGCTTTCGGTCCAGATCTCGCTCGTCGAGATGACCATCCTCAAGTTCGGGACGGAGGAGCAAAAGCAGCGCTGGCTCCCGTCGCTCTGCAAAGGCGAGGTGATCGGCTGCTTCGGCCTCACCGAGCCCGAGGTCGGAAGCGACGCGACGAAGCTGCGCACGACCGCGAAGCGCGACGGCGACTCGTGGGTGCTCCGCGGCCGAAAGATGTGGATCTCCAACGGCTCGGTGTCCAAGCTCGCGCTCGTGTTCGCGCAGGGCGACCCATCAAAGGAGGCGAAAGGCATCACCGCATTCGTCCTGGAGCGCGACCGCCAGTCCTACGGCAGCCAGGCGCTGCACGGGAAGCTCGGCCTGCGCTCGTCGGATTCGAGCGAGCTCATCCTCGACGACGTCCGCGTTCCCGACGCGAACCGTCTCGGTGAGATCGGTGAGGGCTTCAAGGTCGCGATGACCGCGCTCGACTCAGGCCGGTACTCGGTCGCCGCCGGCGCGGTCGGCGTCGCGCAGGCCTGCATCGACGCATCGGTCCAGTACGCGACCACGCGCAAGTCCTTCGGCAAGCCGATCGCGGGACATCAGCTCGTGCAGGAGATGATCGCCGACATGGTCGTCGAGACCGAGGCCGCGCGGCTCCTCGTCTGGCGCGCCGGCGACCTCAAGGACAAGGGAAGGCCTAACACGCGCGAGACGAGCATCGCCAAGCTCTACGCGTCCGAGGCCGCGCAGCGCGCCGCCGACAACGCGATCCAGATCCACGGCGGGTACGGCTTCTCCGACGAGTTCCCCGTCGAGCGGTACTGGCGCGACGCGCGCGTCAACCGGCTGTACGAGGGCACGACGCAGATACAGAAGCTCATCATCGGCCGCTTCGCCACCGGCATCGACGCGATCGCCTGATGGAGTGGGACGAGTCCGCTGACGGAGTCCTCGCCACTCTCTGCCGCATGGTGCCCGACACGATCCGCGAGCTCGCGAAGGCCGCCGCGCACGACGAGGCGGAGTCGGTCGCGGGCGAGCGAGGCGACGCGAGCGTGAGCGTCGACGACGTGATCCGCGGCTGGATTCGCACGACGCCACCCGAGCAGCGCAATGGCCTGGTGGCCGTCATCGAAGGGCTTGGGCTCGAGCCGGAGATCTACGAGAACGAGCTGCAGTCGGACGAGGGCTGGGAGGAAGAGCCGGAAGACTCCGGTATGTGATGTTCCGGCTCGACGGCAAGGTCGCGATCGTCACCGGAGGCGCGCGCGGAATCGGCGCGGAAACGGCGCGGGTGTTCCGCGAGGCCGGCGCGACCGTCGTCACGTGGGACGTCGCGGACGGCGCGGACGCCAGCGTCGACGTGACCGATGTCGCGGCCGCAGCGAAGGCCGCAGCCGCGGTTGCAAAAGAGCACGGACGGATCGACGTCCTGGTGAACAACGCGGGGATCCTTCGCGATGCGCAGCTCGTGAAGTCGAAGGGTGACGACATCGCCAGCGTGATGAGCGAGGCCGACTTCGACGCCGTGATCTCGGTGAACCTTCGAGGCGTCTTCGCCTGCACGCAGGCGGTCGCGCCGACGATGATCCGACAGCACTCGGGACGAATCCTCAACGCGTCGTCCGTCGTCGGCCTCTACGGGAACTTCGGGCAGACCAACTACGTCGCGACGAAGGCCGCGGTCATCGGGATGACCAAGGTCTGGGCACGCGAGCTCGGCCCGAAGGGGATCACGGTGAACGCCGTCGCCCCCGGATTCATCGGCACCGAGATGGTCCGGCAGATGCCGGAGAAGATCCTCGCGACGATGGTGGAGCGCACGCCGATCCGTCGCCTCGGGGAGCCGAAGGACGTCGCGTACGCATATCTCTTCCTCGCGTCGGACGAGGCTTCGTTCATCAACGGGGCGGTGCTCTCGGTGGACGGCGGGGTCGTCGTCGGGACCTAGCTCCCGTCCTCCAGGAGGACGAGCCGTGCCTGCTCGGCGATCCAGGTCTCGCCTTCGTCGGGCTCCCCGTCGACGTTGTCGTAGGTGAGGACGTCGTCGTTGTCCATCGTCACACCGCCTTCTCTGCCGTTTCGCCCGCGAATCCGCCGAGACGCGAGGCTCCCATCGTCTGGCCGAGCACCTGGTGGTACGGCACGCCGGTGAACAGGTGGTGGCTCTTCGTCGGGATGTCGTCGTCGGGCGCCCATTCCTTCCGCTGCAGCGCGATGTAGGCGCGCTCCTGCTCCTCGGAGATACCCTGCAGCAGCTTGCTGAAGGCGTAGCCCATCGCGTGCTGGGCCGCGAGGGTGATGAAGAGGAACTTGTAGCCGAGCTCACCGAGCTCCGCGAAGGAGATCGGGTTTGGATCGTTGAACCACTTGAACGAGCTCGACCAGTTGAAGGCGAGCTTCGCGTCGGGGAAGCGGCGCCGCACCTGGTCGGCGAACCGCACGGTCGGCTCGCGATCCGAATTCGGGAATTCGCACCAAACGAGGTCGGGAGCGCCGCTGTCGAGGTAGCGCAGCGCGCGCTCGATCGCGAGGTCGAGCCCGCGTGTCTTCTCAGGGGCGTCGACGGCCGAGACCGCGTCGGTGCGCGCGATGACGACGAAGTCGTCGCGGCCGAGGTCTTCGGAGACGGCCCGCGCCATGCGCAGCTTCCCGACCATCTCGTCGGCGGAGATGAGCGCCTTGCCGGCGATGTGGCCGCAGCGCTTTGGCAGGACCTGGTCTTCGATGTGCGCGCCCGCGACCCCGGCGTTCACGTAGAGCTCGGCCGTTCGCTGGACGTTGAAGAGGTTGCCGTAACCGCCGTCCATGTCGACGACGACGGGTGGAATCTCAAGGTGCGTGGGCGGAACGCCCTTCTCCGGGTCGCCCGTGGCCATGGTGAGCTGGAACTTCCGTAGCGCGGAGATCGTCCGGCGCGCGCCGTCGGCGATCTCCGGGCCCGAGTAGAGGTCCATGTCGGTCGTGCCCAGATGCCCGATCGCGAACGAATACCCGGAGAAGTAGATCGCGGTGGCGCGGTGGTACATCGCGATCTCGGCGCCGTGCGGGTCGTAGATGCCGGGTGCGAACACGAACGGCTCGCTCTCCAAAAGCTCGCGCAGGCGCGTCGCCGGGTCAGTCCAGCGCGACGCCGGCACCGTGAAACCCGGCGGTAAGAGCGGCGTCTCGGCGAGTGTTTTGGCGCGAACGGTAGTGGCCATCTGGTCCCCTCCGTGCGTTTTCTAGTTCGAGTGGTCGAGCTGGCAGAGCTCAGGGCAGCAGCACTCCGATTGCTGCGACTCGCCCGCCCGCTCGGTCTCGGGAGCGCGAAGGATCGGCGCGGGGGTCGTGTCGGTGAGGTCGAACTTGTTCATGGCTTGCATGAGAGGGCATGCTGCGTGCCGGATTGGCCATAAAACAAATCGTTCTTTTGGATCAGTGCGATCAATCCTGTTTATGATGACGTCGTGCTCCTGTCGCAGCTCGAGGCTTTTAGCGAGGTAGCCCGCCTGGGGAACGTCAGCCGCGCCGCTGACACGCTCAGCGTCACGCAGCCGGCCCTTTCGGCGCGGCTCCAGGGCCTCGAACGCGAGCTCGGAGTCGAGCTATTCGTGCGAGCTCCGCGCGGGATGACGCTTACCGACGCCGGGCGTGCGCTGCTCCCCTACGCGCAGCGCGCCATCGCGCAGGTTCTGGACGGGCAGAAGGCCGTAGCGGATCTGCGTTCGGGAAAGGTCGGCGAGCTCTTCATCGCCGCGGCGCCGGCCGTGAGCACCTACGTTCTCCCGAGCGTCCTGAAATCGTTCCAGACATCTCATCCGCACGTCCGCATGGGGGTGCGCACCGGTCACACCGAAGAGGTGCTCGAGATGGTGCTGCGACGCGAGGTCGACCTCGGGGTCGGCCGCCCGATCCAGCACCCGGATGCGGAGCTCATTCCGGTTTTCGACGACGAGCTCGTTCTGGTGGTCAGCCGGCATCACCCGTTCGCGCGTCGCGACCGAATCCGGCTGCAGGAGCTCGCCGAGGATCGGCTCATCCTCTTCGATCGCGCGTCGAGCTATTACGAGCTCACGAGCTCGCTCATCCGACAGGCTGGCGTCGTCCCCGAGAGCGTCATCGAGCTCGACAACGTCGAAGCCGCGAAGAAGATGGTGATCGAGGGGCTCGGCGTGGCCCTGCTGCCGCGAATGGCACTCGGGGCCGAGCTGCGCTCGCGCGCGCTACGCCCGGTCCGCGTCATCGGCGCGCCGCCGGTGCGCCGACCGATCGTGGCCATCAGACGCGCCGACTCCGGCACGCCGATGGGCCCGGTCGCGGACTTTCTGACGTTGCTCCGAAGATCGCACGCGTCCGGCTAGGACAGCGGCGCTCTAACCGAGGTTGGCGCGCTCGCGTCGGGCAAGCGCGGCGCCGATCGAAGCCGGCGACGCATCCATCGCGATCGCGAAGGTCGCGCGCGCGTCGTCGATGACACCCGCCTCACGGAGCGCGACCCCACTCAGATAACCGAGGAACGCGCGGTCCCCGGGCCGCAGCTTGGGCGAGACGACCTCCGCCGCGCGCAGCTTCGCGCGTACGCCGTCGCGATCGTGTGACCTCGCGGCAACGATCGCCTCTAGCGCGTGATGCATCGCGACGCGCTCCGGTGATCGCGCGAGCTCCGGATCGGTCGTGATCCCCGCGACGAGGGCGGCGCCTCGATCAGGGTCTCCGCCGACTGCGACGAGCTCCGCCCATGCGAGCGCGAGACGCACGTCGACCTGGTCGGGGACGAGGGCCGCGCTTCGCCGGGCGTCGCCCGCGCGATTGAGAGCGGCGTACGACGCGACGAGTCCGACAGCCACGGCGCGGTCGCGTGGGAGCCGCTTGGCAGCCTGCTCGAAGAGGGCGGCTGCCGAGAGGGGGTCCCCCGACGCATAGAGGATTTCCGCGGCGATCTTGCGTACGAACGTGACGCTGCCGAAGGGTCCGAGGAGTGGCGCGACGACCCTCCGGGCGGTCTCCAAGTCGCCGCTGTCGAGGGCCTTCCGCGCGCGCCAAACGGCGACCGGAACGCGCCAAATATCACCGATGGACGCTCGGGGTACAGGGGGTTTGTCCACAGAAACCGTCCCCGGAGGGCTCTTATCCACCGTATTCATGGGGTTATCCACAACTGACTCCAGAAATGGTGCTAGCTGTCCGCAAGAAGCCCCTGCGCAATAACGAGCCGTTGGATCTCGCTCGTGCCCTCGTAAATCCGGTAGATACGAGAGTCCCGGTACGCCCGCTCGATCCAGAGCTCGCGCATGTAACCCATGCCGCCGTGGATCTGCACGGCGGCGTCGGCGATCCTTCCCAGGGCCTCCGTGGCGAAGAGCTTGGCCTTCGACGCGCGGTCCGTCACCCGCTCGCCACGATCGGCCCGTGACGCTGCGTCATAGACCATCAGGCGGGCTGCGTGGACGTCGATGGCGGCGTCTGCAAGGGGCCATTGGATCGCCTGATTTGTGCCGATTGGTCGCCCGAACTGGGTGCGCGTCTTGGCGTGGACAACGCAGGCCTCGAGCAGCCGTTGCGCCGCGCCGACCGCGTGCGCCGCGAGGCCCAAACGGCCGTAATCGAGCGTCGCGAGGGCTATCGCGAACCCCTTGCCCTCCTCGCCGAGGCGCTGCGATGCGGGGACGCCCATGTCGCGGAAGTAGAGCTGCGCCGTAGTCGAGCCATGCAGACCCATCTTCGCGTCGTTCCGGCCCACCTCGAGGCCCGGCGTCGCGCGCTCGACGACGAACGCCGTGATCGCTTTCGAGCCGAGCTTCGGATCGAGCGTCGTGAAGATGACAAAGACGTCGGCGATCGGCGCGTTCGTAATGAAGGTCTTGGCGCCATCGATGACGTATGCGTCGCCGTCGCGGCGCGCCGTCGTCTTGAGACTGCCGGCGTCGCTCCCTGCCCCAGGCTCGGAGAGACCGTACGCGCCGATCTTTCGCGCCGACAGGAGATCCGGCAGGTACCGCAAGCGCAGCGCGTCGGGTCCGCCGATGTCGATCGCGGTACCGCAGAGCCCCGCCGATCCACCGATGACGTTCCAGAGCGACGCGTTCGCGCGAGCAAGCTGCTCGACGGCCACGCAGTAACCGAGCTTGCCGAAACCCTGACCGCCGACCGCTTCGCTGAAGCCCAGTCCGAAGAGGCCCATGCCGGCCATCGCGTCGATGACTCCGCGCGGGATGTCGTCCTTCTCTTCGATCTCGCGCTCCAAGGGCGCGAGCTTGCGCTCAACGAACTCGCGGACGGAGCGCTGGAGCATGACGAGCTCCTCAGGGAGGACGGGGTCCATCAGGCCTCCTTCGCGCGCTCGAGGGTCTCGCGAAGCTCGGCCGGTATCCGGGTCGCCCGGCCGGTCTTTCGATCGATCATCACCTGGATCGTCGACGCGTCGGCACAATGCGTCCCATCCGCGCGGTCGATCGCGTACTCCAGAGTCCACGACGAGTGGCGGATCTCGCCAAGGCGGACCTTGATGTCGTACTCGTCGTCGAAGTGCAGGGGCGCCTGATAACGGACGCGCGCCTCGCCGATGGTGAAGTCGACCCCGTGCGCGAGCAGATCGCGGTCGTACACGATGCCCAGCTCGCGTAGGTACGCGATGCGACCCACCTCAGCGAAGAGCAGGTAGTTCGCGTAGTAGACGACCCCTTGCAGGTCCGTCTCGCCAAAACGCACTCGCTGACGATGCGCGAAGGAAAAATCCACGGCCGCTTGGCAGGTTAACGATTTGGCATGCCACCTGCTGCCCTATCCGGCATGGCTACATCAGCGCCGCGCAACGACCGCGACAACACAGAGCGCGTCGAGCGCTACGAGCGCGAGCGCGTCATCGAACGTCCCGCGTCCACGTCGCCAGCGAGCGCATCGAACGTCAACGTCGGACCGACGACCGCGGTGGTCGCGCGGAACGACGCGGTATGGGCGGTCACGCGCATCGTGACGCTGCTCTTCACCGTTCTCGAGGTGCTCTTGCTCTTTCGCTTCGTCCTGAAGCTGCTCGGAGCGAACGCGAACCAGCCCCTCGTTTCCGGTCTCTACCGCATCACGGAGCCGCTGGTCCGGCCGTTCCAGGGGATCTTCCCCGAGCCCGCGGGCCCGCCAGCGCTCGACCTCGCCGCGCTCCTCGCGGTCGCGTTCTTCTTCCTCATCGCGGCGTTGGTCGTCGCGATCGTCCGCGCAGTCACTTCACCCCGCGCCACCTAGCCTCGGTGATCGAGAGCGGCCGCCGCTCGGGCGGCCGCTCCTCCGTCCGAGGTCGTATCGTCGCCCGCTCGTGAGTGCTCTCGATCGGAAGGTTGCCGTAGTCACCGGCGGGGCGAGCGGTATCGGCCGCGCGATCGCCGCGTTATCAACGTCTCGTCCGTGCACGGCCTCGTGGCGTCTCCCTACAAGTCGGCGTATGTCGCCGCGAAGCACGGCCTCAATGGACTCACGAAGGCGATCGCGCTCGAGGCCGCGGAGAAGGGCGTGACCGTGAACGCGATCTGCCCGAGCTACGTCCGCACGCCGCTCGTGGAGAAGCAGATTGCCGACCAGGCTCGCGTCCAGGGATCTCGGAGGACGCGGTTATCCGCGACATCATGCTCGCGCCGGCGGCGCTGAAGCGG
>Ga0184608_10000273_pt1 | contig 13289 bp, 16 predicted proteins | sample PLM1_30_coex_FD_133010 | JGI IMG/M metagenome (GOLD analysis project Ga0184608, IMG submission 133010) | Groundwater sediment microbial communities from an aquifer in East River, Colorado, USA - PLM1_30_coex | ecosystem: Environmental > Terrestrial > Soil > Riparian zone | place: USA: East...
GCGCGCTCGGAGCCTCGCTCTTCCTCTTCCTCGCTCTCGTCGCCTACCCCAAGGGAATGAGCATGGGAGATGTGAAGCTGGCTCTCCTGCTCGGCGCCGGGCTGGGGAAGGCAGTCTCAGTGGGGATGATGGTCGGCATGCTCTCGGCTCTCGTCTTCTCGAGCGTGCTCTTCGCCAGGCACGGGCTGGGCGCGCGGAAGATGTTCATCCCATTCGGGCCGTTCCTCGCTTTTGGGGCCCTGGTCGCCTTGCTTGCCGGAGACGCGGTTCTCTCTGCGTATCTGGGCCTTTTCTAAGACCTTGCTCACCCATCAGGGTGACGCAGGTTTAAGCCGATACACCTGATCAGGTGGAGTTCGACGACCTGCCCAACCTGCGCGGCGTTCCCGCCGAAGGCGAGGAGACCTCGTCCGTTCGGCCGACCCCGCCTCCAGGGGCGGGAATCTCGCCGAACCCGGTCACCCAGCTCGTCGCCGACCTGCTAGAGACCACCGGCCTGGTTGCGCCTGACCGGCTGGCTGCCGCTCGGTCGCGGGCGGGCACGGGGTCGATCGCCGACGCGCTCGTCGACGAAGGGCTCGCCCAGCCCACCCCGGAAACCCCGCCCGCCCCCGCGACGGGCTCGCTGGGGCGGATCCAGGCCGACCACTCGCATCTTCCGACGGTCGATCTCGCCGCGGAGGGAGTCGACAAGGCTGCCGCCAAGTCCATTCCGACGCACGTGCTCGAACGCGCGGTCGCGATCCCTTACAAGCTGGAGGACAACCGGCTCTACGTCGCTGTCGCCGACCCGACGAACGTTCAAGCGATCGACGAGCTGCGCATCGCCACGCGGCACGCGCTCGAGATCGGCGTCGCCCCCCGCGAGGACATCGAGCTCGAGCTCAAGCGCATCGTCCGCGCCACCGAGGCCTGGGAGCGAGCGGCTCTCGTCGAGGATGAGCTGGAGGAGACGGAAGAGAGCGACAGCGACGACCTCGAGGCCGATGACGGCGTCTCCGACGCGCCCCTCGTCCGGCTGGTCAACTCGATCATCCTCCAGGCAGCCGAAGACGGCGCCAGCGATCTCCACTTCGATCCTCAGGACGACGCGCTCGTCGTCCGACTCCGCATCGACGGCGTCCTGCACGAAGTGCAGCGGATCCCGAAGCGCCTCGCGCCCGGAGTGACGACCCGCCTCAAGGTTCTCGCAAAACTCGATATCGCCGAGCGGCGCAAGCCGCAGGACGGCCGCATCTCGCTGAACGCGAGGGCCGCCGGGCGTCTTCTCGACATCCGCGTCGCCGTCCTCCCCACGGTCGAGGGCGAGGGCGTGGTCATGCGCCTTCTCGACAAATCCAAGCGGGCCCCGACGCTGACGGAGCTTGGGCTCTCGGACGAGATGCGCGCGCAGTTCGAGGAGATCATCCGCAAGCCGACCGGTGCTCTCCTCGTCACGGGGCCCACGGGCTCGGGTAAGTCGACGACGCTCTACGCCGCGCTGACCGAGATGAACCGACCGGAGATCAACATCATCACGGTCGAGGACCCGGTCGAGTACCGCTTGGCCGGCCTGAATCAGATCCAGGTCAACCCGAAGGCAGGGCTGACGTTCGCGTCGTCCTTGCGCTCGATCCTCCGTTCCGACCCCGATGTCTTGATGGTCGGCGAGATCCGCGACGTGGAGACCGCCAAGATCTCCATCGAGGCCGCCCTCACCGGTCATTTCGTTCTCTCGACGCTCCACACGAACGACGCTCCGAGCGCGCTCACGCGCCTGAACGAGATGGGGGTCGAGCCCTTCCTCACGGGCTCCGCAGTCACGGCCGTGCTAGCTCAGCGGCTCGTCCGCAAGCTCTGCACCCACTGCTGCGAGATGTACATGGTCACCCGGCAGGAGATGCTCGACGCCCGCTTCACGCCCGACCAGGCCGCTGCGGCGGACGGTGTCGGCCTCTATCGCAAGCGAGGCTGCCCAAGGTGCAACCAGACTGGCTACAAAGGCCGTGTCGGCATCTACCAGCTCATGACCATGTCCGAGGACCTGGGCCGTCTCGCCTCCCAGCACGCAAGCCGCGAGGACATCGAGCGCGCGGCGCTCGAGGCCGGAATGAAGATGCTCTGGGATGACGGCCTGGCGAAGGTCACGTCAGGGCTGACGTCCCTCGAAGAGCTCGCCCGCGTAGTCGTATAGCCGCTTAGCCGATTTCGCAGCCGAGGAACTCGAGGGCGCGCACTGCCTCGGCGATGAAGGCATTCGCTTCCTCGCGGCTGGCGAAGCGGTACGGCCCGGGGCGCAAGGGCTCTACGCGCAGGCCGTCCGCCGGGTAGACGTCGCACTCGATCGCGAAGCCGCCGTTCGCCTGCACGCAGCGGAGCGCGACGATCTCGCGTCCGTCCTTGCGCGCGGAGCGGCGGTCGAGCTCGTCTCCCGTCAGCGCGTCGACCGCCGGGACGCTCATCTAGCGTCAGCGGCGGCTTGCGCCACCGCCTGGCGGTCCATGTATCCCGCCACGCGGTAGGCGACGCGTGGGCCTCGCGTGAAGACGAGCGTAGCGGGGGCTTCGCGGACGTCGTACTCGGCTGCAAGCGCCGCTACCTGTTGGTTCTTGGTCACGTTCAGGGCGAGAAACCCCGCCTTCGCCGCGAGGGCGCCGGCCCGGGTCTCGCGGGCCTGAATCGTGTCGTAATCGTCGCCGGGTGCGTAGAAGAGGACGACGACAACCGAGTGCTTGCGGAGCGCACCCTCGAGCGGCGACGCCTGCGGGCTCGGCTTATTGGCGGGCTTCGAAGGGTTCTGGGTCTTCCCGTTCTGCTTGGCCGCGATTCGTGCCGCCACCGCGTCGGCATTGCTTGTCTCCGGAGTGCTCCGGGTCGTCGCGAAGGCACCGACGCCCAGGCCGAGAATGCCCAGGATGGCAACGGGAAGAAGTACGCGCAGCCGCAGCTGGGACGCCATGCCTTTCCTATCGGCATTCAGGCCTTTTCGCTTAACAAGAAAGGGCGCGGTCTCCCGCGCCCTTTCGAGCAAAAGGCGGATCCTGAACTAGCAGGCGCCCGACGTGATGTCGGCCGCAGGGCCGCCCTTCTTGTAGGTGTTCTGGCCGACCGTACTGTTGATGCAGTACGAAGTAGCGGTCGCGCGAACGACGTTGATGTTCTTGATCCCCTGGTCGTACGAGGCCTTGAGGACCGCGGACGTGAGGGCCGAGTACGTGTTGTGGTCGGCGTAGAACGCCTCCACACCCGGGATGGCGGCGCGAACGTCTGCCTGTGCGGCGGACTTCTCGGCGCGTCCCCGGAAGCTGAGATACGACGGGATCGCGATTGCGAGCAGGATCCCGATGATGATGATCACGACAAGGAGCTCGATGAGGGTGAAGCCCCCCTGACTCTCCTTCTGCGTGACCCGCTTGCTGAGCCTCTGAATCATGAGCGGACTCCTCCTTTGATCGAGCTAAGGCGTGCGGTGGCTCACGCAGGTGTATCGGCCTTTCGAGCGTCGGCTGAGTCCCCTCGAACGGGGGATCTTGCAGGGCCCTTTAGAAGTAGGCGACCGCTGCCGATGAGTCGGACGAAGGGAGCTCATGGAAGCGTCTCGGCCCGACACTGCCACTTTTTCGATCGACGACCTGCTCGAGCACATGGTCGCGCTCGGCGCGTCCGATTTGCACGTGTCGACCGGCTCCGCACCGGTGATCAGGCTCAACGGCCGGTTGCAGAGGATCGAAGAGTTTCCGCGGCTGACGCCGGACGACACCCAGCGCCTCCTCTACCGCATCCTCTCGACCGAGCAGCAGAAGCACCTCGAGATCAAGCGGCAGATCGACGTCTCTCATTCGATCCCAGGGCTCGCGCGCTTCCGCGTCAACGTTTATTTCCAGCGCGAGAGCCTGGGCGCCGCGTTCCGCATGATCCCCACGGAGCTGAAGTCGCTGGAGGATCTCGGTCTCCCCGCCCAGCTCCACGAGCTGGCCAAGAAGCCGCGCGGGCTCGTGCTGGTGACCGGCCCGACCGGCTCGGGTAAGTCGACCACCCTCGCGGCCGTCATCGACGAGATCAACCGGTCGCGAGACGACCACATCATGACGATCGAGGATCCGATCGAGTTCCTCCACCGCCACAAGGGCTGCCTCGTGAATCAGCGAGAGATCGGCCCCGACGCCACAAGCTTCGGCGAGGCACTTCGCGGCGCGCTCCGCCAGGACCCGGACGTGATTCTGCTGGGGGAGATGCGCGACCTCGAGACGATCTCGACCGCCCTGACGGCGGCCGAGACCGGGCATCTCGTCTTCGCGACCCTTCACACGCAAGACGCGCCGTCCACGATCGACCGCCTGATCGACGTTTTCCCCGCCGCCCAGCAGGAGCAGGTCCGCGTTCAGATTGCCTCGACGCTTCAGGGAATCGTCACGCAGACCCTCGTGCCGACAATCGACGGCAAAGGCCGTGTCGCCGCCTGCGAGATCCTCCTGCCAGACGACGCCGTGCGGAACCTGATCCGGCAGGCGAAGGTCGAGCAGATCTACTCCGTCATGCAGACCGGCTCGAACAAGGGTATGCAGACGCTGGAGCAGGCTTTCGTGGAGCTCGTCAGCCGCGGGATCATCACGCAGGAGACCGCGCTGGCACGCTCGAGCCGGCCCGATCAGCTGCTCGGGCTGCTGCAGCGAGCGGGGATCGCCACCGTCGAGTCCCAGCAGGGGGCCCCCCAGGGGGGCCTACGGGTCGCAGGGAGCTAGGCGGCCATGGCGCGGCAGATCGTGGGACTGAAGATCGGGGCCTCGCAGCTTTCGGCAGCCTGCGTCGAGGTCAACGGCTCGGCAAAGCTGTTGCAGGTTGCCCGCGAGCCGATTCCGCGCGGGATCATCCTCGGTGGCGAAGTGCGCGACATCGTCGCGCTCGCCAACGAGCTCAAGGCCTTCTTCAAGAAGCACAAGCTGCCGAAGCGGGCGGTGCGAGTCGGGATCGCGAACAACCGCATCGGCGTCCGAACGATCGAGGTAACGGGGATCGAAGATCCGAAGCAGCTCGCCAACGCGGTGCGCTTCCGGGCGCAGGAAGCTCTACCGATTCCTGTCGATCAGGCCGTGCTCGACTTCCAGGTGTTGTCGGAGACGGTCGAGGACGGAGTCAGCAAGAAGCGCGTCCTCCTGGTGGTTGCGTACCGCGAGCTCGTCGACTCGTTCGCGATCGCGTGCAAGCAGGCCGGACTTCGTCTCGTCGGCGTCGATCTCGAGGCTTTCGCCCTTCTCCGGGCCCTCACGCCGCCGCTCGAGCTTCCGGGCCAGCGGAGCGCGCTCGTTGCGCTCACCATCGGCGCGGAGCGTACGACGCTCGGCGTGTCGGACGGCAACGCCTGTGAATTTGCTCGCGTGATCGAGTGGGGCGGGACGTCCCTGACGGTCGCGCTGGCACGCGCGCTCGACATCGAGCCGGAAGCCGCCGAGATCCTGAAGACGCAGCTCTCCCTGGACGGCGGCACGGTTCCGGACGGCTTGACACCCGAGCAGGCCGCCACGGCCCGGGAAGCCTTGCTCGCTGCCCTGCAGGGTTTCTCGCGCGAGTTGCTTTCCTCGCTCCAGTTCTACCAGGGCCAGCCAGATTCGCTTGGCATCCGCGAGGTCGTCCTCGCGGGTGGCACCTCGCTCCTCCAGGGCCTCGCGCCGGCGCTCTCGAGCCTCGTCGGAGTGTCCGTCCGCGTGGGCGACCCGCTGGTGGGCGTCTCCGTCGGCAAGAAGCTCCGGGGCGGGACGCCAGATCCTTCGCTTGCCGTTCCGATCGGCCTCGGCATGGCGCTCTGAAGGTGAGCTGAGCCATGGTCGACATGCACAAGGAGATCAAGCTCTCCGACCTCTTCAAGCGAGGGTCCAAGGACTCGGGCGACGGTCAGAATGGAGACGCGCCGAAGCCTCCAAAGAAGGTGAAGCCCCCCAAGGAGCCGAAGCGGCGGAAGGAGCCCAAGCAGAAGGCTCCGAACGCCGCCGCTCTGACGGAGCACGAGGCGCCCCCGCCGGCCGACATCCCGCTCATGCGGGCCTTCAACCTGCTCCCGCGCGAGGAAGCTCGCACGGTCAAGGAGGGCGCTTCCAGCCCGGTTCCCCAAGTGCTCGTCGCGCTCGCGGGCGTCCTCGTCTTCGCGGTGCTCGCGGCCTTCTACCTCATGGCCGGCACCGATGTGACGGCGAAGCAGGGCCAGGTCGAGGATCTCCGCGCCGAGCTCGCCGCCTACCAGGCGACCGCGCAGCAGCAGCAGCAGCCGTCGGTCGAGGACAAGTCGGCCGCGCTCGCGAATGAGCGTGTCGGTCGCACCAACGCCCTCGCCTCCGCTCTCGGAAAGCGTCTCGCGTGGGACCGACTGCTGAGTGAGATCGCCCTTGTTATTCCCGACGAGGTCAGCGTCTCGCAGATTCAGGGGAGCTCCCCGGCCGCCGCGGCGACTGCCGCGTCCGCCGACGGGTCTCCCGTCACGAATCTCACCATCATCGGGACGACGGCCGACCAGGCCAGTGTCGCCGAGTTCATGGCTCGCCTTTCGGTGGTCCGTCAACTGATGGCCGTGAGACTAGAATCGGCCAGCGAGTCGCCGGATGACCCGACACGAGTCGCGTTCACCATCACGGGAACGCTGAGGCTCGGATCGTGAAGAAGCAAATGCCACTGTGGCCGGTCTTCGCGGGCGCGCTCTTGATCGTCACGCTCGTCGCCTACTTCGTCCTCATCCGACCGAAGCGCGCTGAGGCTGGACGCCTGGGCGACCAGATCGCGAAGCTGGAGACGGACATCAGCGCCGCGAAACTGGCCTCCCGTCCGACGGAAGCCGACTCGAAGCTCAAGGTCGCCGACCTCTTCGAGCTGGCCAAGGCGATGCCGGACCGCGACGACATGCCCGGGATCATCCTGGAACTGAACTCCACCGCAGCCGCCGCAGGGGTCAGGTTCAAGGCGATAGCACCCCAGGACCCGGTGGTCCAGGAGGGTTACCGCGTCATTCCGATCAGCCTCACCTTCGAGGGCAACTACTACGATCTGACCGACTTCCTGTTCCGGATGCGGAACCTCGTCTCGGTCGACGAGGGGAAGCTCACGGCCTCCGGCCGTTTCTTCACTCTCGACGTGCTCGACATGCACGAGGCGGACCTACCGCAGATCGAAGCCGCCCTCGTCGTCTCGGCTTATGTCTACGACCCGAACGCCCACTCGGCGACCCCGGTGCCCGTGCCGGTGCCCACTACGACCGGAACGACGACCGGAACGACCACCGCGCCGCCTGGTGCTTCGGCCGCCGGAGGACTTCCCTAGATGGCCAGGCAACCGTCTGAAGCGGCACTGCGGGCTCAGAAGGATGCGAAGCAGAAGAAGCTTCTCATCATCCTGATCGTGCCCTTCATTGCGCTGCTCGCCTGGCAGGGGCCGAAGACGTTCAAGGCGCTGCAGGGCGGGTCGCCGCCGCCGCCCACCTCGGCGACCCCGGCGACCCCCACGACCTCCGTCCCCCCGGCGACACCGCTCCTTCCGAGCAGCGGCTCGGATCAGGGCGGCGTCCTCCCGGACAGCGACCCGCAGCCCGACCGGCTCGAGGGCCAGCTCCTCTCCTTCAGCCGTTTTTCCGGCCGCGACCCGTTCGCGCCCGTGGCCCCCTCCAGCTCCGGCCAGTCGGCCGCGGGGGCGACGATCGAGGTGAACGGCACGTCAGAAGACGTCCGCGTCAACGATTCGTTCCCCGCCAGCGATCCGACGTTCAAGCTCGTGTCGGTGACCGAGACGGCGGCCGTCATCGGCCTCGTCTCGGGCTCGTTCTCGAACGGGGACGACACGATCACGATCAACGTCGGCGAGACGCTCATCCTCGCCGCCGACGACGGCACTCGCTACGCGATCAAGATCGTCAGCGTCGCGAGCTGATCCCTCAGCCGGCTCCCTGATCGCCCAGGAGCGGGCTAGACGCCCGTGGACTCGTCGAAGGAGGAGGTCAGGCGGGTCCAGCGACGATAGGGCGATGCGCTGTCGCGCACGACTACGGTCACGAGCTTGAGCAGCCGCCCCGTGGTGGATGCGGAGCTGATCTGCTTCCAGGTGATGTAGGTATCGACTCGGTACGAGCGACCGTCGGCCCCGGTCGTGGTCTTCGTCGGCACGGAGTTCGTGCACGGCGCCGTTCCGCATTTCGTCACGTTCACGCGCTGGATCTGGACGACCGCGGCACCCGCCGCGTGCGCCGTCGCGGTCGTCCCGAGGTAACCACGCCCCACGCTCGGCTGGCCCGTGACGTTCTCCCGCACCGTCCAGGTCGTCGTCCCGCCGCCCCCGCTGACGAGGATGAGCTCGCTGTCGATCTTGACCAGGAAGGGCGCCGCCGAGGGAAAGCCGCTGGCAGACGCGACGGAAATGGTGAGCTGCGACGTGGTCATCGCGCTGGCGAGCGTCGTGGTAGGAGAGGTGTCGGCCTTGTAGGCGCTGTCGCTCTTATAGGTCGCGTCGGCCGCGGCTATGTCCGAGTCGGCCAGGCCGATGGAGTCGTTCCGGACCGCCCTGAATTTCTCCATCTCGGAATCGGCGACGGCTGCGGCTGTCGTGATCGTGCTCGCGCGCCGGATCTGCACGATTCCGGCCTGGAAGACCGCGAAGACCGCGAAGATGCCGATCAGCATCACCGTCATCGACGCGAGAAGCTCGATCATGCCGAAGCCGTGCTCACGGCGAGCAGGCGTGTCGAGGATGGCTTTGAGCCGCAACACCGCATATGTCATCGGCACGGCCGCCTTTCCTCTCAAGGCAGGGAGGAGGGATGCCGATTCCATCGCTGGGTATGGCGTCCTACGCATACACGGCGATCAACGCGTCGGGCCTCGAGCTCGACGGGGAGGTGAACGCGCCCGACGCGGGCGCGGCCCGCGAGGCACTGCGTCAGCGCGGACTCGTCGCGCTCTCGCTCGATGAGCAGGCTACGGCGTCGCAGGGCCTCGGCCTGGCGATCAAGAAAGTCAAGCCGAAGTCGCTCCAGGTCTTCTCCCGCCAGTTCGCCACCATGATCGAGGCGGGGCTGAACGTCGTCACCGCGCTCGTCATCCTCGAGGAGCAAACCGAGGACAAGAAGCTCGCAAAGGTCATCACCGAGCTTCGCGCCGATGTCGAAGGCGGCCTCCTCCTCTCGGAGGCCATGGCACGCCACCCCCGCATCTTCTCCCGCCTCTTCATCTCGATGGTCGAGGCCGGCGAGGCTGCGGGAATCCTCGACGTCGTCCTGGACCGCGTCGCCCTTCAGATCGAGAAGGAGACGCGGATCAAGCGCCGGGTGAAGGGGGCGATGATGTACCCGCTGATGGTCATGAGCTTCGCCACGCTCGTGCTGATCGGCATGCTCATGTTCCTCGTCCCGATCTTCGTGGACATCTTCGCCGAGCTGGGCGGTGACCTCCCGATGCTGACCCAGATCGTCGTGAACCTGTCGGACATCCTCCGGAACTACTACTTCATCGTCTTCCCGGTCATGGGGGCGATGATCTACGGCTTCTTCAGACTGAAGAAGACCGATCGTGGACGCCGCGTCTGGGACGCATTCCGCATGCGAATTCCGTTCGGCGTGGGCGCGATCGTGGTCAAGGTCGGAATGGCGCGGTTCTCGCGCACGCTCTCGACGCTCGTCGCCGCGGGCGTGGACATCATCCGCTCGCTCGAGATCACCGGTTCGACCGCCGGGAACAGTCTGATCGAGGACGCGACCGCGGTCGTGCGCGAGCGCGTGCACCAGGGTGTTCCCATCGCTGTCCCGCTCGAGGACGAGAAGATCTTCCCGCCGATGGTCTCCCAGATGGTGCGCGTAGGCGAGGAGACCGGTGAGCTCGAGAAGATGCTCGAGAAGATCGCCGACTTCTACGAGGACGAGGTCGACAGCTCCATCGCCACCCTCACCTCGGTCATCGAGCCGCTGATGATGATCGGAGTCGGGATGGTCGTGGGCGTGATCATCATCTCGATGTACATGCCCATGTTCAAACTGCTGACGCTGATCCAGTAGGGACATGCGCAAGCGCCTCGGGCTTCTCGCCTGGCTCGTCCCGCTCGGCGCTTCCGGGCTCGTGGCAGCGTTCGGGACCCGCGACCCAGCCGACTTGCCTTATTTCGCGCACGCCGCGCGGACGCTCTTTTCCTCGCGGTGGGCAGACACCTTCGCCGACCCCTCGCTGCAGGTTGGGCCGCTCCAGCTCATCCTCGTCGGCATTTGCGACCGCATCGGCGGGCTCGGCTTCCTGGCCTACGCCTTCCAGATCGCGCTCGCCGCGTTCATCGTCTTCGTCGTCGGGCGGCTCCTGCGGGGCCGTCCTCACCGCGTCGCCTTCCAGGCGCTTGCCGGGTTGGCGGCCGTCATGCTTGGCGTGACCGCGGAGGCGTACAGCTACGGGCACCCGGCGCAGGTCGCCGTCCCCCTCATGTGGGTGCTGGCCGCGCTCGATGCTCGCGATGGGCGGACGTTCCGAAGCGGGGCCTGGCTGGGGCTCTCCGCAGGGCTGGAGCTGTGGGGTGTGCTGGGCGCACCGGTCTTGCTGCTCGCGCCGGTTTTCCGGCGTGCGCTCGGCGGCTTCGCCGCACAGGTTTTCGTGACCGGCGCGCTCTACCTGCCATTCGTACTCGGGGGCGACTTCCGCATGTTCGACTACCGCTGGAAGGTCGAAGGCTGGACACTCGTGCGCTTCCTCGTCCCGGCCGGAAGCGACTTCCCGTGGGGCTTGCGTCTGCTCCAGGGGGCCGTCGCCCTCATCGTAGGCGGCGCGCTGGCGCTCGCCCTCCGGCGGACGGAGCGGGCTGTCTGGACCGTCCCGCTCGGGATCGTCGCCGTGCGCCTGCTGCTCGATCCGACCCTCTACTCCTGGTACTGGCTGGGGCTGGAGACGCTCGCGCTCGTGGCCGCGGTCGAGCTCGCGACCAGTCTTCCGACCCGCTGGCGGTTGCAGCGTCACGCGACAGCGCCGGCCGCGGCGTCTACCCTCCGGAGGGGATGACGGACGGACCGTTCTTCGGCTTCGGCTTCGGCGCTGTCGCGGAGAGGCTCGGCCCAGGCGGATACGAGGTGGTCTACGAGACCGATCGCCTCCAGGTAGGGGTATACGTCCTCGCAGCGCCCGAACCCGACACGCAGCAACCGCACGAGTGGGACGAGCTCTACTTCGTGCTGGAGGGGAGGGGCACGCTCGACGTAGAGGGGCAGAAGCACCCGCTCGAGGAGGGTGCGGCGGCCTTCGTTGCCGCCCACGCGGCGCATCGCTTCGAGGACTACGAGCGGATCGTCCTGCTCGTCGTCTTCGACAAGGCGTAGGGGCGGCCATGCCCGCCCCGGCCTGCTAGTCTCTTACATATGTATTTGACTCATAGGCGCCGGTGAGGAGCCGCCACCGTCATCGCGGGCGCACCCGCGCCTTCGTCCGGCCGGGCCACTGGGCAGTGCGGGCCCGCGTCGAGAGGTTCGTCGAGCCCTCCCTCCTCTTGCTCCTCCGCGAGCGTCCGATGCACGGCTACGAGCTGATCGAGCGCCTCCCGGAGATCGCAGGCTCGGAGACCCATGTGGATGTGGGCAACCTCTACCGCGTTCTCCGGGCGCTCGAGGAGGAGGGCATCGTCGCCTCGGAGTGGAGCGCCGACCTGCCCGGCCCGGCGAAGCGCACCTACGAGCTCACCGACTCGGGCCGCCGTCTGTTGGACCGTTGGGCAGACGCTCTACGCGACGCGCAAGGGGTCCTCTCCGGGTTTCTCGAGCGTTACGAGCAGGGCGAAGGGAGGTGAACATGCATCGCCGCCATGGATACCGGCACGGCTGCGGACCGGGCTTCGGCCGCCGACGTGTGCCTGATCGTGAGGAATGGCTCCGCCATCTCGAGGAGTACCAGAAGGATCTCGAGCAGGAGGTCGCCGACGTGGCCGACCTCGTCCGCCGTCTCAAGGAGGAGAAGAAGGAGACCACCGAGGTCTAGAGCTTAGGGAGTTGCCTCGGCGAGGCGCGCTTGCAGCCGGCCGTAGCCGTACGGGATCCACCAAACGGCCAGGCCGGCTGCGAGCGCCCACAGAAGATTGAGCTCGAAGCCGATTCCCCCAACGAGGAGGGCGAGCGCCCAGTCGCGCGCCCCCTTCAGGTCGCGGAGAAGAGTGATGTGGAGGACTCCCGCCGTCGCGAGCAGGCCCGCGAGGACCGGCAGGGGGAACGCAGGCAGGACGCCCGCCAGCCCGGCCCCGACGGCGACCGCGAGAAAGAGGAGCGCAATGCCCATGACGAGCGGCGCAGCTCCTGTGCGAGCCCCGAACTTGTAGTGAGCGGTCATCCCGCCGGCGCCGTGGCATACCGGCATGCCGGAGACGGCTCCTGCGAGGAGATTGGCCGTGCCGAAGGACGTCGCGAGTCGGCCCGGACGGACCCGCTCTCCTTCCTTGCCGAAGTACACGCGCGCAGCGTCGGCGGTCGCGAGGCAAGAGTTGGCGAACGACAGCGGCGCTTGCGGCAGCACGAGGACCGTCAGCGCTGTCAGGAGGACGCCTCCGTCGAGTGACGGCAGGGTCAGCGCCGACGGTCCGAGCTCGAGTTCCCCGCCGGCCAGCACCAGCGCCACCACCACGCCGGTCCCTACGAGTGCGATAGAGATCGCATACCGGCGAAGCGTGAGGGCGAGCACGAGCGCGAGGACGCCCAGCGGGAGAGCCCACCGAACGTCGAGCGCGTGGGCGGCGAAGGACTTCGGCGGATCGGTCACCAGTCCCCAGGAGATCTTCAAGAAGAGAAGCCCGACGGTCAGCTGGACACCGCGCACGAGCGCGCGCGGAAACGCCCGGGCGAGGACGTCGAGGATTCCGATCCTTCCGGCGAGCAGGAACATTGCGCCCATGAGCAGGGCGCCGGCGGCGATCTCGTCGGACCCGAGGCCCTTGGCGATCGCGATGGCGCCGAAGGCCTTCAGCGGCTGGACCGGGACCGGCAACTGGTAGACGAGCGCGGCCGTCACATAGAGGAGCCCGGCAGGAAGGAGTACAGCGGTGGCGGAGAGGCCGTTCGAGACGATCAGCGCCACCGCGATCGGGACGAAGACTCCTAGGTCCGCGACGGCGCCCGCGAACTCCCGGCGATCGAACTTCACCCGCCTATCATTACCCGATGTTTTTTCGGCAGGTGCTTCACGAGGACCTCGGCTGCGCGTCATACGTCGTCGCGGACGCCGGGGAGGCCGCCGTGATCGACCCGAAGTGGGAGATCGAGGACTACCTCGTGCTCGCCGACGAGCACGGGTTCGAATTCCGGCACATCCTGGAGACCCACAACCACGCTGACC
>Ga0184608_10000274_pt1 | contig 13280 bp, 12 predicted proteins | sample PLM1_30_coex_FD_133010 | JGI IMG/M metagenome (GOLD analysis project Ga0184608, IMG submission 133010) | Groundwater sediment microbial communities from an aquifer in East River, Colorado, USA - PLM1_30_coex | ecosystem: Environmental > Terrestrial > Soil > Riparian zone | place: USA: East...
ACCTCCGGAGCCACAGTCCGGCGCTCGAACCGATTGAGCTACAGCCACCATAAGACGCCAAGAAACACAAACTTAATCGGGCCAGAACCTGCGGGAAAGCTCGGCCGTTCGAGCGCCCAAATGCACGTCCCTGCCCCGAAACGACCCGATCGGGACGATGCCCCGCACCGCGTTCACCAGAACCAGGCTCCGCCCCGCGAATTCGGCCGCCGTGACGCGCACTTCGGCCACCGGCGCCAACTCCATGACGCGCGCCCGCCCGACCCCCGGAAGAATCCCCAGGTCGAGCGCCGGAGTACACAGGCGATCTCCGTCCCACCAGAACACGCTCCAGGTCGTCCCCTCGGCGATGTACCCGGCGGCCGTCACGAGCAGCGCGTCGTCGGCGCCTTGCGCCTGCGCGTCCACGATCGCGCGGTCGAACACGCCGCGCGCCGTCGTCTTGTGCGAATAGGACTCGTGCGGCTCCGTCGCCACGACCACCGCGGGCGGGTTGAGATGCGGCAGCTCCCGCGTCGCAATCGTCGGCGTACCATCCAACACGAGTAGCCGCACGACATGGTCGGCGCCCCCCGCCTCGGGCGGAACCGCCGCCGTGCGCGCCAACTCGGCGAGATCGACCGCCGGCACCGCCTGACCGAGGGCCGCCAACGACGCGGCGAGGCGCGCGAGGTGACGGTCGAGGAATGGGAGCCCCCCCCGCCCCGCACCGCCCCCGCGCACCCGCATCGTCTCGATCAGCCCTTCCCCCACCCTTGTCATCGGTTCCAATACTACATTTGAACCCGTCCTCGAGGGGAGCATAGGCCATGCGCAGGAGCACCATCTTCCTCGTCACAAGCAGCCTGCTGCTGCTCGCCGCCTGCACCAGAACCGTGGTCGTGCAGCAGCCCGCTCCCGACCGCCAACCGCGGGGATCGAGGCCGCCGCCGCGGACGCCAACCGAGCCCGACCGGCCGCTTCCTGAAGCTCCTCCAACGCGTCGCGACCGGACCTTCGAGGTACTAATTCCCCCAGGCCACCTGCCCGATCCCGGGGAGTGTCGCGTCTGGATCCCGGGCCGGGCGCCCGGCCGCCAGCCGCGGCCTCGCTCGCGCCCCTGCGCGGGCATCGAAGCAATCGCACCCGCCGGAAGCTGGATCGTCTATCGCCGCGCCGACGACCGGAGGCTCGTGTACATCCGTCTCATCGATGACCGGCGCCCCGGCATCGTGATCCGCAATCGCATCTTCGACACGGATACGTGGGAGTTGCTGCGCGAGGAAGATCCGCAGGACGAGCGACGGGGCGACGACCGGCCCCGCCAGGAGCGGCCGCGCGACGACCGCCCGCAGCCGCCTCCGGTTGTTGAGCCGAAGCCCCCGGAGTCACGCCCGCCGGAACAACGGCCGTTGCCCCGCCCTGAGATCATCCGTCCGGTGCCGCGCGACACGAATCAGCCTCCACCGGCACAACCGCCGCCGGTACAGCCGCCACCGGAGCAGCGGCCACCCGAGAACAGACCGCCCGAGAACAAGCCGCCCGAGAACAAGCCCCCCCCGCCCGAGCCCCCGCCGGCTCCCGTGGACAACGTGACCCTGAAGATTCCCCCCGGTCACCTACCCGAGCTCGGCGAGTGTCGCGTGTGGATCGAGCGGCTGCCGCCTGGGCAGCAGCCCAAACCGAAGTCACGCTCGTGCACCGGCATCGCGAGCGTCGCGCCCGCGGGGAGCTGGATCTTGTATCGACCCAGCGACGACGAGAAGGTGCTCCACGTGCGCCTAGTGGACCAACGTCGCGCGGGCGTCGTGATCCGCATCCAGATCTTCGACATCGAGTCCAAGCGGCTCCTGCGTGAGGTGAATCCATGATGCGTTTGCCTCCCATCGTCGTTGCCGTCGTCGCCGCAGCCTGTAGTCATGGGCCGCCGCCCGACTTTGCTCCCGATCCCGGGCTCGTCGCGCAGATTCGCGAGATCCGGATGGCGACGAACACGCGGGCCTGCCCCGGAGAGACCTTCGGCGCGACGTACACTGCCGTCCTGAACGACGGCGTGTTGCTGCCGTTCGAAACCCGTTACGACAGCAAGAATCCGCCGCGCCTGCACGTGAATTTCCTCGAGCGGACGAGCATGCAGGCGGCGCCCCTGGAGGGCGGCGCCTGGGCCGCCGAGCCCGACGGCCTGGCCAGCGTCATCAGCGGCTTCCAGCTGACGGCCTCGCTCAAGGCGAAGCCGTCGGTCACTACGACGACCAACCTGGCGCCGGACTATCAATGCATGCCACACGCGTTTGGATTCCGCGGGGCGGGGGCCGGTGCCGCCGGCCCGCAGGTCACCGTGCGGGTCGGCATCCTGCGCTCACCGTTCTATCAGCGCCTGTTGGTCGTGGGCGTCGAGGTCGAAGACGCCCCGCCCTTCTACGTGTTCGCGGATGCGAACACGGTGCCGCCATCCGACTGGGTCGTGATCGAGGCGCGCGGCTCCCGGGGAGCGCGCGGCGCCGACGGTGAGACCGGGACGCGCGGCGCGCCCGGAGCGTCGGGGTGCCCCGGCGGTACAGGCGGCCCCGGCGGCAATGGAGGAAATGGCGGGCCCGGCGGCTACGGCGGGCGCGGTGGCCAGATCACGATCGTCGCCCCATCCGAGGAACCATTCCTCGCAGGGCTCGTGGACGCCCGCACACCCGGGGGCGAGGGCGGAGTGGGCGGGGCGGGAGGCAAGGGCGGCGCCGGCGGCGTGGGGGGCGAGCCCACGACTCCCAGCAACACGGCGTGCACGAAGGGCAACGCCGGTCCCCCTGGACGGCCAGGAGTCAGGGGCGTGGATGGCCGAGACGGCCAGGCCGGCGGCCGGCCGCAGATCCTCACAGTCGGGGGCCGCGACCTGTGGGGCAACCGCGCGCCACCGGCCCTCGTGGATCTGATCAACTACCGGGGGGGGGCGCGCCGATAGGGCTGCTGCTCGCCGTCGTGCTCGCGCAGAGTCTCGACTCTGCGCGCTTCACGCATCCGCCCGCCGACGTCCGGCCTGCGATGTTGTGGTTCTGGAACGGCCGGATCACCGACAGCCTGATCGACCACCAGCTCGCCGAGATGCGCAGCGTCGGGCTGGCGGAAGTCGTCATCTCTCCCGTCGGCACGGAGCAGCTGGACCCCGCTCGCGTAGAGCACGCGCAGCGCGAGGCTCAACGCATCGGCATGCGCGTGTCGCTTGCCTCGGCCTATCCTGAACTCCGAGACTCGGTCGTCGACATGCTGCGGCTGCGTCAGGCCTCGAGCGCCGCGCACCTCGCGGGCCGTTCCCGCATCGCCGCACGACTGCTCGTCGAGGACGAGCGGCGCCTCACGCCGCAGGAGGCCCGCTTCGCGATCGGCGCGATGGCGGCGCGGGGCGTGAACCTCGTCGTGCTGCATGCCTACTGGTCCGACTCCGGGCTAGGGCGGCAACAGCCATGGTGGTTCGCCATCGGCGACCTGGTGACCTGGACCGCCCGCGTGTCCGACCTCGCCCAGGGCCGCAGCGCGGCACCGATGGCGCTCCTCGTCCCCACGCCGGAGCGCGAGCGCCTCGACAGCGCACTCAATGACATCGTCACGAAGCTCGAGGATGCGCAGGCCGATTTTGACTTACTCCCCGAGGGGGCATTCGCTCAAGCCAAAGTCCGCATCGGCCACTTGGAGGCGGGCTCGCAGCGCTATCGGGTGATCATCGTGCCGCCGGTGCGGACACTCAGCGTCGAGACGGCGCGCCGGCTCGCGGCGTTCACACGGAGCGGCGGAACGGTCATCGCCTGGAAGCCGCTCCCGGCGGCGCTCGCCGACTGGCCCCCCCCCCCCGGTCCGCGGTTCCGTATGCTCGGCCCGGGCTCGCGGCTCATCGACACGCTGATTCACACGCCCTTCTCGACGGTGCGGGAGCCGGGTCCCCCCGCCCTGCGCATTTTGCCGCTCGAGCGAGGCGAAGACCACGTGTTCCTCCTCTTCAACGAGAGCGATCGTCGCATCAGCGTCGCCCCACCCTTCCGGTTGATCGGGCAACCCGAGCTGTGGAATCCCGACGACGGCTCGATGCGCCTGCCACCCACGCGCTGGAGCCCGCGCTTCGCCCTCACCGACGTGCCGCTGGAGCTGGAGCCGTTTCAGGTCCTGGGCCTGGTGTTCCGCGCGCGTCCGCGCTCGCCCAAGGGACCGATCGGCGAACCGCCGACAGAGGATGTTGTCGCCGACGCGACGAGCGGATGGCGGTTTCGGTTTGCCACGCGCGACACGACCTGGCGGCCGACGCCCACACTCGGCTCCTGGACCGCGCGCGATTCTGCATACTCGGGCACCGGGATCTACGAAGGGACGCTCGAGGTGGAGGACGGTCCACGCCAAGCGGGCGACCGCTACCTGTTGGACCTGGGAGCCGTGCGGGATGTGGCGGAAGTGGAGCTCAACGGGAAGGCGCTGGGCCGGCGCCTGTGGCGACCCTATCGCTACGACATCACCGACATAGTACGATCGGGTTCGAACCAGATCACGGTCCGCGTGACGAACACGCTCGCCAACCGCAAAGGAGCGCCTCTGCCATCGGGTCTCCTAGGTCCCGTGATCGTGATTCGCGTGCGCTGACTCAGAGCGCGCCATCCACGTAGAAGTCGAGCCGCCAGCCTCTGGGGGATCGCAGCGCCCGCGCCAAGTCAATCCGCACCAGCCCGTCCAAGAAGCTCGCGCCCAGCCCCGCGCCCATGAGCGGTCGGGCGAGCGACAGATGGTCGCGCGGACCGGCTCGGCCGACGTCGTAGAACAACACCAGGCGCGCAGCCGGGAGGCGGTTCGCAATTTCGACGCGGGCCCGCCAGAACGCGTCGCCGCTCGTCACACCGCCGCCATACCCGCGCAGCGTGTTGGGACCCCCCAGGTACCAGCGGCTCTGCACCGGCACTCGGCCTGCCGACGAGCCGCCTGCCAGTTCCAGGGCGCCCGCGACACGAGGAGCGAGGGGCGCCGCGATGCGCAGCGTGGCAGTGACGCGGCCGAACCCATAGGTGCCGGCGCCGCCGTCCAGTGTCATATCCGCGCCCCAACGGGCCGTCTCCGGATCGACCCCACGTTGCGCGCGGAGCGTCACCGCGGCACCGAGCTGATCGGCGGAGTCGGCCACGACGTTTGAACGGAACACGTGATCGGAATGAAGCGTGTGCGCGAGCGAAAAATCCGTACGCTTCGCCGCGCGCCGTTGGCGCTCGGCGTACACCACGACGCTGAAGCTCTGCGGTGCGGTGATCGCGGGAAGCGCCGTGAGCGCGAGGCCCGCCGACCGGTAGTAGTCGCCGTCGTCGCGGCCGAGGAAGAGCGCGCTCAGCGAGTTGCCGATGCCGAGTGACCCCGCCTCGGGATCGACGCCGTTGAGACGCCGGTACACCGAGAGCCGGAGCCGCGCCGTGCCGGTCTCCCGCGTCACCCCCGCCTCGAGGTCGGGCTCGCCGTCGGCGAACGCGACGCGCGCCGTTCCGTCGAGCCGCAGCCGGCCGAAATCGAGCTCACCGCGCGCGCCCAGGGCCAGTCCCTCCACCCGGTTGTAGCGCGCCAGACCCCAGCGTGGAGGTTTGGCCTGGAACTGCCAGGGCGCTTCAGGCAAACGTCCCAATCCGTGCGCGAGCTCTTGCGTCTCACCCGTCGAGATCAGCGTGTCGCCCATGCCGGAGAACGCGGGAGGGAGCTCGGTACTCCCCAGCAACGCCGCCGTATCGGTCGGGATGTTGACCGTGAACCTGAGACACTCGCCGTTCCGGCACACGCACTCGATTCTCTGTTGCGTCAGCGTGTCCGCCTGTTCGTGACACTGCGCACGGGCGGTCGAGTCGGCGGCGGCGGTGGCTCGCGGCGGCCGGGCCGTGCGCCGGGTCGCCGTGTCCCCCGTGACTTCGTAGTCGTCGTACAGGCGCTCGTACCGCATCGGCATCTGGAGCCACGAGCCCGCGGTGGCGACGCCATCGAACGCGATCAGCCGCGGCAGCCACCAGCGACCGTCCCACAAACCGTAGTCGATCGAGATGAAGCGGACCTCGACGCGGATCGGCTTGACGAAGCCCGGGACGTCTTCGACGTCGTCCTCGTCCCCATCCTCCTCGAGGTCGAACGGTCGGGCGGGACGGAACAGGGCGCGCACCACGCCGTGCGACTTCTCGTCGATCCAGAATGAGCCGGTCATCAGCTCGAATGCCACGCGCCGCGGCATGACCCGCAGCTCCCGCAGCACGATCGTCCGCCCGTCGGGGAAGGCGAGGACACTCGAATCGCCCACGGCGAACCGGTAGTTCGCCTCGCTCCCCGGAGCGAGGGGGTGGCCCAGCCGCATGCTGCGGCGACGCCTCTTCGTGCTGTCCTCGGTGTCCCTGGATTCGCTTCCACCGAACCCCACGGTCAGGCGATCGTCCGCCGGATCGAAGGCGTAGTCTGCGACGTCGCCCTTCAGGTCGTCCGGCAGCTCCACCTGGGGTCGCACCGCGGGCACCGCCTGGCGAGCCCCGATCACATCGATGCGACCGATCGTATCCCGCCGCCAGTCTATCCTCAGCACCAATTCCCGTCGGAAGAGCATGCGGTCGCGGCGCAGCGCGCGCACCCCGGCCCCGATGCGCTCGCGCATGGTGGTGCGATAGCCCGTGATGGACCGATCGATGGTCTCGCGGCGGGTCCGCGCTTCCGCGACGAGCCGCCGGGCGACCGGATCGGCGTAGGCGCTGCTGTCCGCCCCACCTTGCACCGCGAGGATCAGAACGAGAAGTGCGGATGTCACGTAGGCTCTGTACGGACCCGAGTCAAGGATAAGATTCAAGGATGAACCATGCCTACGGGCAGGCGAGCCGCTCGCCGCGCTACAGCCTGCTCTTCGCACTTCCCCTGCTCGTCTTCTACCAGGTCATGGCGGCGGCTGTGCCCGCCGGACCGCACGGAGGCGTCCGCAACGGCGCCGACGTCCTGCTGCAGGCCGCCTTCGTGTGGCTCGCGGGGTCGTGGGGGCCGCGGCTCTTCATGGCCTGCCTGATTGTGGCCGGCCTGTGGTTTGTTGCCAAGGACCTGCGGTCGAACCCCGGTCGCTTACGCGCGACCGTCTTCGGCCTGATGCTCGCCGAGTCGATTGGTCTCGCGCTCGTCTTCGGCATCGTCGTGGGTGGGCTGACCGCCGCCCTGCTGGGCGCGCCTCCACCCCTGACCCTCATCGCCGGCGTCCAGACCCAGCTCGGACGTGGGACGATCCTGATGTTGTCGCTCGGCGCCGGGATCTACGAGGAGCTGCTCTTCCGCGTCCTGCTGGTGGGCCTCCTGGCGTGGCTCGCGCGCCGGGTCCTGGGGTTCCGCCCGCTCATCGCCGGGACGTGCGCCACTATCGCCGGCGCGCTCATCTTCGCGGCCTTTCATTATGTCGGCCCCTACGGCGATCCCTGGGAGCTGTATTCGTTCGTGTTTCGAACCATCGCAGGTTTGTTCTTCAGCGCGCTGTACCTGACGCGGGGGTTCGGGATCACCGCGTGGACCCACGCGCTCTACGACGTGCTCCTGCTGTTCCGCTAGACGCTAGGGCACCGCGAAGAGCCAGAGGTTCGCCCCCACAGACGCGAGCGGGTCGGCCGTCGTCTCGATCTCGGCGACGAACCGGCGCGTCCCCGGCACCGCCGCGATGCGGCGGATCGGCGTGGCGGCGCCCGTTTGCCCGACCGTCCCCGTCGTGAGATCGATCCACTCCACGACCTCGCCCCCCCCCCCGAGCAGCGCGACGGGCACGCCGGCGACGTTGGCGAGATCGACCACCGGGCCCGAAAACGTGGCCACGCCAACAGTAGTGTCGGCGCCGGGCGCGAGGAAGAGCAGTCGCGTCGAGTCGGACGACTTCACCAGCCAGACACCGCCCGTCGCAACGGGAGCATACGCGATCGTCGAGTCGGCTCCGGGAACGATGCTCACCGTCCCCCCCCCTGGGTCCCCCGTGGCAAAGTTCAGGTCTACGAGGGAGTACGCGTCGACGAGCGTGTCGGTCAGGCGCTCCGCTCCCCCGCCCTTCACCTTGAAGACGCGCTCATAGGACGCCAGGAACCGGATGGTTGTCGGGCCCAGCCACATCGGTTTCGACACGGCGGTCGCGGTGCGGCCATCGGGAAGGACGTACCAGGACTGCCAAACGAAGGTGGGGTGACCGGGATCGTTCGTCGGAGCGACGATGAGGTCCCGCGTCCACGTGTAGTACGACACCGGCCCACTCTTCTGCCACACGAAGGCGATCTGACTCCCGTCGGGCGACAGCGCCGGCTCGACCCACGTATCGACCATCGTATCGGCGGTTGAGGCAGGAGGCGGCGGGCACACCGTACGGTGCAACGTTCCGCCGGCGGCGGCGAGAAACGCGAGGCAGCGCTCGCGACCGTGCGTTCCGTCCAGCCGGCTGAAGACCAGCATGTTACCGGTGACGCTCGGGTTGCGGTCGTCGCCGGGGTTGAAGGTGAGGCGGCGCGGAACGGCGCTCCCGAACGGGCCGAGCGTGTCGGGGCCGGCCCAGACGAACGGCCCCTCGTGCCCGCACGAAGCGATGGTCAGGACGAGGACGACGAGTAGTGGAGCGGCGGCCGGTCGCATGACCGTAAACCTACCCCGTTGGACCTAGCCGGCCCCCGCGGCGGGTGTGTTCACATCGTGCGAACTCGCAGCCTCCGCGTCCACGCCGAGCGACCGGAAGATCTCACCGGCGCGCTCCAGGTAGGCGCGCGCTTCGTCGGGGCCGCCGCAGACCTGCCGGAACAGCCCGTAGGCCTGATAGATGCGGGCCTCGTCGATCGGCGGGCCCTCGAGGGCGCGGCACAGCGCGATGGCTTGCTCGAAGAACACGAACCCGGTCTCGTCGCCTTGCCGGCCCCGCAGGGTGCCGAGCAAGGTGTAGATCTGGACGAGGCCACGCGGTTGGTTGGCCGTAATGGCGAGCTGCTCGGCCCGTCGCATCTCCTCCTCCGATTCCAGCAAGCGACCGGTGTCGAGCAACAGCTCCGCGAGGTGGAGGCGGATCGCCACGTCGAGCTCCGGATCGGGCTCGTCGCGGCGGACCCAGGCGAGCGCCTCACGGAACGCCTCCGCCGCGGGCCCCGGCCGCCCCAATGCGGCATCGAGCTCGCCCTGGGCATCGAGCACGCGCGCCATCTCGCTGCCCGCGCCGAGCAACTCGAGGCACTCGCGCGCGCGGCGCAGGTGGTCGCCGGCCGCCGCCAGGTCTCCCTGGCGCCGGGCGAGGAGACCGAGCCGATGCTCGATGCGTCCCAGACGCAGCCGGTTGCCACCAGCCTCCGTGAGCCGCAGCGCACGCGCGTACCAGGCCTGGGCGCCGGCCCACTCGGCCCGCTCGAACGCGGCGCGGCCCAACCCCACGGACGCATCGACCGCACCCGCCTGATCGAACTCCGCCTCCGACAGCACCATCGCGCGCTGGTAGTGCCGCGCTGCCTCAACGTACTGGCCGAGCGCCAGACAGACGTGGCCGAGGGCGAGCAGCGTGTCCACCTCGGGGCGCCTGGCCTGCAGCGTTTCGGCGAGCGCGAGCCCGACCGCGTACCACGCCCGCGCCTGGGTCAGGCGGCCGACCCGCTCCTCGAGCCGTCCCGCCGCCACGAGAGCCGTCACCGCCGCGGGCGCATCGCCCTGCTCCTGGCACTCGAGCGCCTGGACGTACGCGCGGTACAGCGCCGTGACGTGCGTCGCGAGGACGGTCAGGACGGGTCCCATGAGGCGCGTCAGCTCGGCGGGCTCGACGTCGCGCTTTCCCACCGTGAGGTACGGACCGCCGCTCCCCCACTGCACGCGCTCGTCGGGTCGGGCGCTCGAGAGCAAGAGCCCCCGCAGCGGCATCAGGGCCTCGAGGTTCGGCAACAGCCGCAACGCCTGCTCGACCCTCATAGCCCGTACTCCTTCATCTTGCGGGTGAGGGTGTTGCGATGGATGCCGAGAATGTCGGCGGCGGACCCGATCTGGCCGCCCGTGTGCTGCAAGACGCGCGCGATGTGCCGCGCCTCCGCCTCCGCGAGCGTGGGCAAGGCGCCGGTGGAACGCTCGGGCACGCCCGGCTCCTCCGCGCGCATCCCGTCGGGCAGGTGCTCGCTGCGCAATGTCCCGCCGGACGCGACGATCGCCGCCCGCTCGATCACGTTCCGCAGCTCGCGCACGTTGCCGACCCACTGATGGTGCCGGAGCAGCTCGAGCGCCCGGTCGGACACCGCCTCGATGCGCTTGCCGTAGCGTTCGCCGAACTGCCGCGCGAAGTGCGCCACGAGCTGGATCAAGTCGTCGCCGCGATCGCCGAGGCGCGGCAATTGAATGGTCACGACCGCGAGACGGTAGTACAGGTCCTCGCGGAAGCGCCCCTGCGCAATTGCGTCCTGCAAATCACGATTCGTCGCGGCAATGAGCCGGACGGTGACCGGGATGGATTCTCCGCCCCCCACGCGCTCGATCTCGCGCTCCTGAACCGCCCGCAGGATCTTCGCCTGCAGCGAGAGACTCATGTCGGCGATCTCGTCCAGGAACAGCGTGCCGCCGCCCGCCTGCTCGAACCGTCCGATCTTGCGGGCCACCGCGCCGGTGAAGGCGCCCTTCTCGTGACCGAACAGCTCGCTCTCGAGCAGGTTTTCGGGAATGGCGGCGCAATTGACGGCGACGAACGGGCCGGCGGCGGGACCGTGCTGGTGAATGGTGCGCGCCACGACTTCCTTTCCGGTGCCGGAGTCGCCCAGAATCAGCACGGTCGCCGTGCTGTTCGCGACCCGCGCCATCAGCTTGTACACGTCGAGCATCGCCGGGCTCTGGCCGACGAGGGCGTACTGGCCCTGGGCTTCGGTATCGACGGGCGGGAGCGGCAGCGCGACCTCGGTGACGGCCGAGCGCACGCGCGCGAGCGCGTGCGACAGGGCTTCTCGCTTGAGCGGCAGCGCGAGCACATCGAGCACGCCCAGCTTCTCGGCGCGCAGCGCCAACCCCATCGACGGTCGATCGGCCAGCGCGATGAGACGAGGCCCCCCGGGGGCACTGCGGAGCGCGTCGACCCACCACGTCAGCTCCTCGTCGGAGCGTTCGCCCAATACGACGAGCACGAGGTCCCAGCGTCCACCGGCGAGCAGACGCGCGGCGCGCGGCAGGTCCGCCGCCCACTCCAACTCGACGCCCAAGTCCGCGGCCCATTGGCGCAGGCTCTGGAGCGGACCGGGACTCGACTCACCGCCGACGGCGAGGACGCGTACCGCGGAGCTCGCGGGCCGTGCGGAACCGGCTGCGGGGTGTTGAAGCGGGCGGGTCATCGCACGGCTCACTGGCGTCCGAGGTATCGGGCGACCAGGACTAGTGCATCATCCGTACCCTTGCCGTAGCGATCCAGGATGTGGTCCGCGAGCCGTTGCGGCTCGTCGCGCGACGAGACGTCGCTCAAGAAGCCGCTCGCGATTCCGTCGGTCGCCAAGACGAGCGTGTCTCCGGCGTTCACCGGAATCACGGCGGCTTGCACCGCCGGGACCTCCGACCCCACGATGCCGCCCCTGGTGATCAGCGACGCGCGACCCGAGCGTTCCGACCAGTCGGCGTGATGCAACACGCCCTCGACGTTGCCTACACCCAACCAGGTCATCGTGCCGCGCGGCGCGTCGAAGCAGGCGAGGCTCATCACCACGCCGCGACTCCCTTTGAGCGCCACATGGCACCGCTGCAGCAGGGAGAACGGCGGTTCGTCGGCGTGGCGCTCGAGTGTGGCGACCGCGAGCCGGGCGGCGGCGGCAGCTTCCTCGCCGTGGCCGAGGCCGTCGACGACGGCGATGAGCACGCCGTCTTTCACCGGTTGGACGAGGTGGAGGTCACCCGATTCCACCTGGCCCTCGAGTGCCAGCGTGGCGACGCCCCAATGGACGAGGGTCTTCGTGTCGCGCACGCGGCTAGGCATGGGTCCGCTTCCACTTGCGCATCGTGATCCGCGTGCCCTGCCCGGGCGCGGAGACGACCTCGAATTCATCCATCAGGCGCCGCGCGCCCGGGAGGCCCAGGCCGAGCCCGCCCGAGGTCGAATAGCCGTCCTGCATGGCTCGCGAGATGTCGCGAATGCCGGGACCGTCGTCTTCGGCGACGACGATGAGACCCTGGCGGGTCCCGTCGATCAGCTTGGTGAAACGCACTTCTCCGCGCTTCGCGTACATCAAGATGTTGCGCGCGATTTCCGAAATCGCCGCGGCGATGACGGTCTGGTCGCCGATGGAGAAGCCGATCTCGGAGGCGAGATCACGGCCCGCCTGGCGAGCCTGAACGACGTCGGTGTCCGCGGCGATGAGACAGCGGAGATCGTCAGCCACGGTCAATGCGCCCATGCCCTGGCCTATTGTCGATGCGCCCGTGACCCTGCCGATCGAGGAAGGCGAGGCCCTCCTCGAGGTCGAGCGCGGTCGCGATGCCTTTGAGGGTGAGCCCGAGCTGGACCATGGCGAAGGCGACCTCCGGCTGAATGCCGACGATCACCGTTTCCGCCCCGCGCAGCCGGGCCATGTGCGCGATGTCTCGCAGGGTGCGTACGGCAAACGAATCCATCACGTCGAGCGCCGTCACGTCCACGATCACCCCGCGCGTGCGGAACTTGCCCACCCGCGCGATCAGTGCTTCGCGCAGCTGGGACAGGTCGGCGTCGGACAGGGCCGACTGGATCGAGGCGATCAAGTAGTGGCCCTGCTTGAGAATGGGGACTTCCACGAACCGCCTCCCTTAGGCCTGCTGCGTGGCCTCGGCGTAAGGAATCACCTTGTAGCCCAGCAGGCGCTCCGCCTCTTCGATGCCTCCCTGCAAGTCGCCGACGGTCGCCATTTCGCTCAGGTCAACGCCGATCGTGACGAGAGTCTGCGCGATCTCGGGTGAGAGACCGGTCACGATGACCGTCGCACCCAGTAAGCGCGACGCCTCGACCGTCTGCACCAGCTGGTTCGCGACATTCGAGTCCATGGCGGCCACACCCGTGATGTCGATCACGACCACCTTGGCGCGGTTGGTGCGGATCGCGCGCAGCAGCTGCTCGGTGAGCTGGCGATTCCGTTGGGGGTCGATGACGCCGATGATCGGCAGGATCAGCAGCCGCTCGCGCACCTGGAGCACCGGGGTGGACAGCTCCCGGATCGCCTCCTGCTGCTGCCGGATGATGCGCTCGCGCTCCTGCACGAACCCGACCGCCACCGTATTCGCGATCCGGTTCGCGGCGGGCTCGTAGGCGTCGAGAATGCGATTGAGTTTGTTGAAGTCTTCGTGGTACTTGGCGAACA
>Ga0184608_10000275_pt1 | contig 13268 bp, 15 predicted proteins | sample PLM1_30_coex_FD_133010 | JGI IMG/M metagenome (GOLD analysis project Ga0184608, IMG submission 133010) | Groundwater sediment microbial communities from an aquifer in East River, Colorado, USA - PLM1_30_coex | ecosystem: Environmental > Terrestrial > Soil > Riparian zone | place: USA: East...
AATCGAGGCGGACGGGCCTTGCGACGACGCGCCGGCATTTCCGCGTGGTGCGCGTCGCGGGCGGCCACCTGTTTCCTTTCGAGCGCCCCGAGGCCGCGGCGCAGGCGATCCGCGAGATGGCGGCAGAATTGCTGCCATCCCAGACGAGCCCACTATAATTCCCGCTGGCCAAATGATCAAAGGAGGCGCCATGCGCAAGCTGCTGATTTCGGTCTTCGCTCTGCTGGCGGGCCTCGCTCCGGTCCCGCCTCTCCACGCCGCCGGAGCGGACTCCGGGCCGGCGCCGGATGCGCGCCCAGTGGATCCCGATTACGAGAGCGGCAAGAAGGCGGTCGAAGCGGGGAACTGGAAAACGGCCCTCGACAGCTTCGAGCGGGTCGCCTCGCGCGACCCGAACAACGCCGACGCGCAGAATTACCTCGGCTACGCCTGGCGCAAGTCCGGAAACCTCGACCTCGCGTTCAAGCACTACAACGAGGCGCTGCGCCTCAACCCCCGGCACAAGGGAGCGCACGAGTACATCGGCGAGGCCTATCTGATGGCGAACAATCTTCCGAAGGCGGAAGAGCACCTTGCGCGGCTCGACAAGCTGTGCTTTTTTCCCTGCGAGGAATACAGCGACCTGAAGAAGGCGGTCGAGGAATACAAGACCGCGAAGCAGGGCAGGGACAATTCCCGGCCGTGAGCCTGTCGCGACCGCAAAACAAAACGCCCGGCAGGCCGGGCGTTTTTATTTCCGGGTGCGCGTCCCGGGAAAATCCCGAGACGCGGCGGTTTGCTTATTTGAGGTGTTTGCTGACGAGCTTGGTCATCTCGAACATCGAGACGCTCTTCTTGCCGCCGAACACCGCCTTGAGGGCGTCGTCGGCATTGATCATGCGGCGGTTCTTGGTGTCCTGCAGTTTGTTTCGCTTGATATAAGCCCAGAGCTTCTTGGTCACTTCGGTGCGCGGTATCGCCTTGGAGCCCACCACTTCCGCCAGCAAGGAGCTCGGGGTCATGGGTTTCATGAATGCCGCATTGGGTTTTCTCTTCTTGGCCATCGTATATCTCTCCTCTCTAATACGAGCTGTTTGGGTGACACCGCACGGACGGTACGGGCAACGCGAGAGTGCGTCAATCAGAGGAAAATGTCAACCACCTTGAAACGGTTTTTTCGCCCTCCGGAGAAAGTACGGCCCGGCCCGGGGATCGCTTTCGCTATAATCTGAGACCCGTTTTCCCTGACAATTTCCTGTCACCCCGGCAAGCGCAGTGGAAACCGCCAAAAAAAACGTCGCCGTCCTCGCCACCTGCCAGGCGCTGTTGTTCACGAACAACTCCACGGCAATTGCGCTGAACGGCCTAGCCGGCTATGCGCTCGCATCGAACAAGGCCTTGGCGACGCTCCCCGTCACCGCATGGGTGATCGGCGGGGCGCTCTCGACCTTTCCGGCTTCGCTTCTCATGAAGCGCATCGGCCGGCGTGCCGGTTTTACCGTCGGAGCCCTGACGGGGATGGTCGGTGCGGCGATCTGCTCGCTCGCCCTGTACCTCGGGAGTTTCTGGCTTCTGTGCTTCGGCACGATGGTGTTCGGCGTGTACAACGCCGTGGCCCAGTACTACCGGTTCGCGGCAGCGGACGCCGCGAGCGCCGATTTCAAGGCGAAGGCGATATCTCTCGTGCTCGCCGGCGGCCTGGTTGGAGGCATCGTCGGCCCGGAGACGAGCAAGCTCACTGTCGATTTGCTCCAGACGCACTATCTCGGCGCGTACCTGTCCCTGATCGGATTCCTGGTGCTCGTCGTGCTGGTGGTGCAATTGCTCGACATCCCGGTGCCGGCCGCCGCCGCGCACAGGGAATCGACGCGACCGCTCGCACAGATCATGGTGCAACCGGTGTTCGTGGTCGCAGTGCTCGCAACGGCGATCGCCTACGGCGTGATGAACCTCCTCATGACCGCGACGCCGCTCGCGATGGGATTGTGCGGCCATCCGTATTCGGCTGCGGCGACGGTGATCGGCTGGCACGTCATCGGCATGTTCGGGCCGTCGTTTTTCACCGGCTCGCTCATCAAGCGCTTCGGCGTGCTGCAGGTGATGGCCGCTGGAGCGCTGCTCCTCTACGTCGTGGCGGCGATCGCGCTGTCGGGCATCAGCGTTCCGCATTTCTGGTTTGCACTCGTGCTGCTGGGCGTCGGCTGGAATTTCCTCTATATCGGCGGAACGACCCTCATCACCGAAGCGTGCACGCCGCCCGAGCGCGCGAAGACCCAGGGCGCAAACGATCTGATCATCTTCGTCGTGATGGCCACTTCTTCGTTCAGTTCGGGCCTGCTGCTGGAAAAGAGCGGCTGGCAAATCCTCAACTATCTCGCGCTGCCGTTCGTCACCGCGGCGGTCATCGCGGTCCTGTGGCTCCTCGCCCGGCGCCGCGTCGCAGCCGGTGCATGAGGGTGGCGGACGCCGCTCAGGCAAGGCTCGATCCTCAGGCCCGCGCGTTGATCGAACGTGCGGAGCGCTCGGCCGCTCCCGCCATGAGCTCGGTGGGCGTAAAGGAAGCCCGGCGGCTGTACCGCGAATCGCGCCTCGCCCTTGCGCCGCCGCCGGTCGCGGTACAGGAGACGCGCGATTTCTCCATCGCCGGTCCGGAGGGCGCGATCGGCGCCCGCTACTACCGGCCGCTCGGCACGAAGCCGGGGGAAGCCCTGCCCGCGGTTGTGTACTTCCACGGCGGCGGCTGGACCTGCGGGGATCTCGATACGCACGACAGCGTCTGCCGCGGGATTGCCGCTCACGCTTACTGCGCCGTCGTCGCAGTCGATTACCGAATGGGACCGGAGCACAAGTTTCCGGCCGCGGTCGAGGATGCCCTGGCCTCGTTGCAGTGGGTAGCCGCGAATGCAAGCTCCTTCGGGGTCGACCCGGCGCGCCTCGTGGTCGCCGGGGAAAGCGCCGGCGGCAACCTCGCTGCGACGGCGGCGATTGCCTTGCGCAATTCGGCCCTGCGCCTCGCCATGCAGGTGCTCGTCTATCCCGTGACCGACCAGGCCGCCGACACGGATTCGCTCAGGCGCTTCGCGCAGGGCTATTTGCTGACGCGGGAATTGCTGCTCTGGTATCAGGGCAATTATCTGCGCGACGAGCACGACCGCGCCGACTGGCGCGCATCGCCCTTGCGGGCGAAAGACCACTCGCGGCTGCCCGCCGCCTATGTCCTGACCGCCGGTTTCGATCCGCTGCGGGACGAAGGCAAAGCCTACGCCGAGCGCCTCGCGCAAGCCGGCGTCGATGTAACCTACGAGTGTTTCGAAGGCCAGATACACGGGTTTCTTCCCATGGCCGGGGGGATCGCCGCGGCACACCACGCCCATTACCGCATCGGCCAGATGTTGCGCATGCGCTTCGGAACGTTTCCGATCGTGCGGCCCTGATCGGCGTAAAATCGCGGAATCCCCATATGCTGGCTCCGGTCAAGAGAATTTCCGTCGAGCGCAAGGTGGTGCGCGCAGCCTGCCCGCACGACTGCCCCGACACCTGCGCCATGAAGGTCACCGTCGAGAACGGCATCGCGGTGAAAGTGGAGGGCGCGAAAGACCACCCCTTCACCGCCGGCACGCTCTGCACCAAGGTGGCGCGGTATCTGGAGCGCACCTACAGCAAGGACCGCGTGCTCTTTCCGAGGAAGAGAGTCGGCTCGAAGGGCAGGGGCGAGTTCGAGCGCATTTCCTGGGACGAAGCGCTCGACACGATCGCCGGAAAGTTCCGCAAGATCGAGGCCGAGGATCCACAGGGCATCCTGCCCTACGACTACGCGGGCACCATGGGCTACGTGCAGTGGCACTCGATGGGGAGGCGCTTCTTCAACAGGCTGGGCGCGTCGCGGCTGGACCGCACCATCTGTTCCTCCGCGGGCAAGGCGGGGATGCTGATCACGCTCGGCGGCTCGTTCGGCATGGACCCGGAAAGGTTCGACGAGGCGAAGCTCATCCTCATCTGGGGCTCCAACCCCATCGTCTCGAACCTCCACCTGTGGTCGCGCGTGCAGGAGGCGAAGCGCCGCGGCGCGAAGCTCGTGGCGATCGATCCTTACCGCAGCCTTTCGGCCGAAAAATGCCACGAGCACCTCGCCCCGCTGCCCGGCACCGACGCGGCGCTCGCGCTCGGGATCATGCACGTCATCATCGGCGAGGGCCGCCACGACGCGGATTACGTCGCGAAATACACGATCGGCTTCGAGGCGCTCGCCCGACGCGTGAAGGAATATCCACCGGGCAAAGTCGCGGAGATCACCGGCCTGCCCGCGGAAAAAATAGTCTCGCTCGCCCGCGAGTACGCCGCGACGCGGCCCGCGGCGATCCGGCTCAATTATGGGCTGCAGCGCCACGCGGGCGGGGGCATGGCGGTAAGGAACATCCTCTGCCTTCCCGCGCTCACGGGTGCGTGGCGCGACCCCGCGGGCGGGGCGGTGTTGAGCACGGGCGGCTTCTTCGGCATGAACGACGCGAAGCTCGAGCGGCCGGATCTGCTGCAGAAGGCGAGGAACCCCAACCCGCGCACGATCAACATGACGGCGATCGGGGACGCGCTGCTCGAAGCGAAGCCGCCGATCCGCGCGCTCTACGTGTACAACTCCAACCCGGTCGCGGTCGCACCGGACTCGGCGAAAGTGGTGAAGGGTTTCGCTCGCGAGGACCTCTTCACCGTGGTGCACGAGCAGTTCCTCACCGACACCTGCGACTACGCCGACATCGTCCTGCCGGCGACGACGCAGCTCGAGCACCACGACGTGCACACCGCCTACGGGCACCTGTACGTCGTCGCGAACAGCCCCGCGATCGCACCGGTGGGCGAGTCCCTCCCGAACAGCGAGGCGTTCAGGCGCCTCGCCGCGCGCATGGGTTTCGCCGATGAGTGCTTCAGGGACTCAGACGAGGACATCTGCCGCCAGGCGCTCGAATCGTCGGCCCCGCGCATGCAGGGGATCGAGTGGGATTCGCTCAAGGAGAAGGGCTGGCAGCGATTGAACGTGCCCGAGCGCTTCGCTCCATTCGCGCAGGGCAACTTCGGAACGCCCTCGGGGAAATGCGAGTTCTACAGCGAAACGGCGAAGGGCCTGGGAATGGATTCGCTCCCGACCTACATCCCTCCGCGCGAGTCGGCGCGGTCGAACCCGGCGCTCGCCGGCAGGTACCCGCTTGCGATCATCTCGCCGCCGAACCGGCATTTCCTCAATTCGTCCTTCGCCAACATGCCTTTCGCGATCGCCGAGGCGAAAGAGCCGAGCCTCGACATCCATCCGGGAGACGCCGCGGCGCGGGGCATCAAGGACGGCGACGCCGTGCGCATCTTCAACGACCGCGGCTCGCTCACCGCGAGGGCGCGCGTCAGCGACAAGGCGCGAGAGGGAGTCGTGGTGGCGCTCTCGGTGTGGTGGAGAAAGCTCACCGCAGATCGCCGCAATGCCAACGAACTGACCTCGCAAGCGCTCACCGACATCGGCAGGGGCGCGACGTTCTACGACTGCCTCGTCGACGTCGCGCGAATCCGATAGCGGAAAACCCGCAGATGGCGTCGGCGCGGCAGATCAAGCCCGGAATCAAGGATGCCTTGGTCGTCGTCGACGTGCAGAACGACTTTTGCCCCGGCGGCCGGCTCGCGGTGCAGAAAGGCGACGAGGTGGTGCCGCTCGTGAATGCGTTCGCCAGGCACTTCGAGAACGTCGTCCTGACGCAGGACTGGCATCCTCCGGGCCATCGATCGTTCGCAACCTCGCACCCGGGCAGCAAGCCCTTCGATTCGGTGAAGCTCGCCTACGGCGAGCAGGTGCTCTGGCCCGATCACTGCGTGCAGGGGAGCGACGGCGCCGCCCTGCACAAGGACCTTTGCGTTGCTCACGCGCAGCTCGTCCTCCGGAAGGGTCACCACAGGGACGTGGACAGCTACTCGGCTTTTCTCGAGGCCGACCGCAAGACGCGCACCGGGCTCGAGGGCTACCTCGAGGAGCGCGGCATCAAGCGCGTGTTCGTCTGCGGGCTCGCAACCGACTTTTGCGTGGCGTGGACCGCGCTCGACGCGCGCAAGCTCGGTTTTGCGGCGCTGGTCGTCGAGGACGCCTGCCGCGCGATCGACATGCAGGGCTCGCTTGCCGGCGCCTGGGAAAAGATGAAGAAAGCCGGCGTGAAGCGCATCCAGTCCGGCGACGTCGCGTAGGAGGCCTTCATGGCGATCCAGGGAATGAATCACTTCAACGTGCTCACCGACAAGCTCGCGGCTACGCGGGCGTTCTACGTCGGGGTTCTCGGCTTCACCGAGGGTCCGCGGCCCCCGCTCGATTTCGACGGCGCGTGGCTGTACGCGGGCGGCCAGCCCATCCTGCACGTCTCGGAGGGAAAGGTGCCCGCGGACCCGGCCGGGGTGCTGGACCATCTCGCGTTCAGCGCCACCGACCTCAAGGGCACGGTGGCGAGGCTCAAGGCCGGCGGGATAAAGTTCAAGCTGCGCCGGCAGGTGGGTGTCGGAACGTGGCAGATCTTTTGTCACGATCCCTGCGGCGCCAAGGTGGAGCTCGATTTCTCGCCCGAGGAGTCCGCACCAGCGGACGCATGAACTTAGGATCTGATTTGGAGACAACAGTGATGGATGAGCAGCGCAGAAGCTTCTTGAAGAAAACGGGTGCGGCGGGCGTCGTCGCACTCGCCGCAGGCGCGTCGGCCCCGGAACCCTCCTTCGCGCAGGGCGCCGGGCCGGGCGCGAGCCCCGGCTCGCCAGCGGCGCCGAAGAGGATGACCTTCGTCACTCTGCACGGCGGCGACGCCTACGGCCTGGGCGTGAAGACCGATCTGGGGATACTCGATGTCGCCAAGACGGCGAAATTCATCCGGAGCCCCGCGCCGACCACGATCGACGATCTCATCCGCCGCGGCGACCGGGGACTCACCGAGCTCGTCAAGGTGGCGCTCGCGCGCAAGACCCCGGGGTTTTTCGTCGCCGAGGACCGCGCCGAATTCGGACCGTGCGTGACCAACCCGGAGAAGATCCTATGCGTCGGCGTGAACTACGCGAAGCACGCGCGCGAGATGGGCGCAACGCCGCCGAAGCAGCCGGTGTTCTTCAACAAGTTCAACAATGCGCTCAACGCCCATCAGGGCACGGTGCGCGTGTCGGCGGTGCCCGCGGAGCGCTTCGACTACGAGTCCGAGCTGGTGATCGTGATGGGAAGGAAGGCCCGCAACGTCAGCGAAGCCGAGGCGCTCTCCTACGTGTTCGGCTACTGCATCGGACACGACTTCACCGCGCGCGACCTGCAGTCGCGCAGCAGCCAGTGGATGATCGGCAAGACCTGCGACGGCTTCGGGCTGCTCGGGCCCTACCTCGTGACGGCGGACCAGATCCCCGATCCGAACAACCTCAAGATAGAAGGCACGGTGAACGGAGAAGTGCGCCAGTCCTCGAACACGAGCGACATGGTGCACAACTGCGCAACGATCATCAGTTACGCCTCGACGCTGATGACGCTCCTGCCCGGCGACGTCATCTACACCGGCACTCCCGAGGGCGTGATCGCGGGCTATCCCAAGGAGAAGCAGGTGTGGCTCAAGGCAGGCGACAGGCTGACCACGACGATCGAGAAGCTGGGCACACTGCGGTTTGCCCTCACCTGATTTTTTTGACGACCGACAAAAGGAGGAACCAAGCATGAAGAAACTGACGATAGCAGCGGCCTTCGCCGCCGCCGCGCTGGGAACCGGAATCGACTTGCTCAATGCGCAGCAGCCCGGCTTTACGCGCACCGTCTTGCAGGACCAGGACCTCACGGTCCAGGGCCGGCACGCGGTGGTGGCTCGCGCGGAATTCATTCCCGGCGGGCAGGCCGGACGGCACACGCATCCCGGCGAGGAACTCGGCTACGTCGTGGAGGGTACGCTGCAGCTCCTCGTGGACGGCCAGCCGCCGAAGACGTTCAAGGCGGGCGAGGTGTTCTTCGTCCCGGCCGGCGTGGTCCACGACGGCAAGAACGTCGGCAAGGGCAAGGCGGTCGTGCTCGCGACCTACGTCGTCGAGAAAGGCAGGCCGGTCGCGACAGCGATCAAGTGACCCCCGGGAGCACAGGGGCGGCGTGCGCCGTGCGCACGCCGGGTTCGTTCGTTTCGGCGCGCGCGTGCGGCGCGCGCCGCGGCTGAGGCGCGGCAAGCAGATGGCGGCGCTCGCCCCCGATCCCGTTGCGTTTCGCGCGCTGGAGCACGCGGGCTGGCAGGGCGCCGCGCGCCACTACGACGACGCCTTCGGAAGCCTCACGCGCCAGGCGGTCGACCCGCTGCTCGACTCGGCGGAAGTGCGCGCTGGCGCGCGCACGCTCGACGTGGCGAGCGGTCCGGGCTACGCGGCGGCGGCCGCCGCGGCCCGCGGGGCGCGTGTCGCGGCGCTCGATTTTTCCTCCGCGATGGTGGAGCTCGCGCGCTCGCACAATCCGGAAATGGAGTTCCGGGAGGGCGACGCCGAGGCGCTGCCGTTTCCGGAAGACAGCTTCGACGCGGTGGTGATGAACTTCGGCATGCTGCATCTGGCCCAGCCGGAACGCGCCGTGGCCGAGGCCTTCCGCGTTCTGCGCGCGGGCGGCAGGTACGCCTTCACGGTCTGGGCGAAACCGGAGGAGGCGGTGGGTTTCGGAATCATCCGCGATGCGATCCGGAAGCACGGCAATCCCGATGCGCCTCTGCCGCCGGGGCCGCCGTTCTTCCGCTTCAGCGACGCAAGCGTGTGCGACAAGGTCCTGAAGATCGCAGGCTTCAGGAACGTGGACGTGCGAAAGGTCCCGCAGGTGTGGCGCTTCAGCGCGTCCGGGCTGCTGTTCGAGGCGTTCCTCGCCGGTTCGGTCAGGACGCAGGCCTTGCTGCACGCCCAGTCCGCTCCGGCGCTGGCCGCGATCCGCGACGCGGTCGGCCGCGTCGCCGGCGAATACGAGAATCACGGGACCGTGGAGATTCCCATGCCCGCGGTTCTCGCGGCGGCGCTGAAGCCGTGATCCCCTAGCGCGCGGAAAATCATGAAACGTTTGGGCAAATGGCTCGGCCCGCACAAGGCGATCGAGATCGTCGAAGAGGGCGGCGTGCGCGTGCTGCAGATCGGCGGCAACGCGATCCAGAGCGCGATGCGCCTGGCCGCGCCCGACCGGATCGAGCTCGACTACGTGCGCGCGATGATGGCTTTTCTGCTCTTTCATCCGGACCCGCGCGAGGTGCTCCTGGTGGGGCTGGGCGGGGGCTCGATGGCGCGCTTCATCCATCAGCGCATGCCGCAGACGCGCGTCACGGTGGTCGAGATCGATCCGGGCGTGGTCACCGTCGCGCGGAAGTACTTTCACTTTCCCGAAGAAGACGCGCGGCTGGAAATCGTGATCGGCGACGGAGCCGAGGCCGTGCCGCAGCGGCCCGCGAGCTGCGACGTGCTCGTCGTGGACGGTTTCGTCAACGGCAGTCCGGCGAAAGGCCTGTGCACGCAGTCCTTCTACGACGGCGCCTTCGCTGCCTTGCGCCCGGGCGGCGTCATGGTCGCCAACTTCATGGCCGACGACAAGCGCATCGAAACCCATTGCGGACGCATCGAGCAGGGCTTCGGCCGCAGTCCGACGCTGCTGCTCGCCGAAGAGGAGGACAATTTCATCGCCTTCGCGCTCCGCGGCGGCCCGCCGCGCATCCGCTGGTCGGAGCTCAAGGCGCGCGCCCGCGCCGCGCAGCGGCTTTTCGGCCTGCCGCTCGAAGAGCACCTGGCCGATCTGCGCCGGCGCAACTCCCACACGACCCGATATCTGACTCTCTGATGCCGACTCCCGAAAAATCCCCGCAATCTCCTTCCGGCCCGGCGCAGGTCCTCTCGCTCGGCGACGCCACCGCGATCATCGTCGGTCTCATCGTCGGCGCCGGAATCTTCGGCACGCCCTCGATCGTGGCGGGTGCCGTGGAAAGCCCGGCGCTCCTCGTCGCGGTCTGGGTCGCGGGCGGCGTGTTTTCCGTGATCGGCGCGCTGTGCTACGCCGAGCTCGCGACGGCGTTCCCTTCGGCGGGCGGCGAATACCATTTCATCGGCCGCGCCTATGGGCGATCGCTCGCCTTCCTCTATGGGTGGGCGCGCATGACGGTGGTCGTGGCGGGCTCGATCGCGGTGTTCGCCTATCTCTTCGGCGACTACATGTCGCGCGTGATCCAGCTGGGGCCGCAGTCGTCGGCGATCTGGGCGGCGCTGGTGGTGACGGTGCTCACGGGGGTGAACTACGCAGGGATCCGCGAGGGGAAGGTCACGCAGAACTTCTTCACTTTCCTCGAATGCGGGGGCCTCGTGCTCATAGTCGTTGCCGGCTTGGCGCTCGCGCCCGATCCGGCGCCTGCGGCGGCGGCGGGCGGCGGGGCGCCCTGGTACATGGGCGCGGGAATCGGCTCGGCGATGGTGTTCGTGTTGTTCACCTATGGAGGCTGGAACGACGCCGCTTACATTTCCGCGGAGGTGCGCGATCGCCGCCGCAACATGGTGCGCGCGCTGCTGCTCTCCATAGGCATCGTGACTCTGCTCTACCTGCTCGTGAACCTCGCCTACCTGAAGGGGCTCGGCTACGACGGCATGACGCGCTCGGACGCGGTCGCCGCGGACCTGATGAAGCGCGTCTGGGGAACGGCCGGGGAGAAGCTCATCTCGGTGATGATCGCCATTGCCGCGCTCACCTCGGTTAACGGCTCGATGATCGTCGGCGCGCGCTCGAACTACGCCCTCGGACGCGACTGGCCGCTGCTCGGTTTCCTCGGCCGCTGGGACGAGGCGAGCGGCTCGCCGCGCACCGCGATGCTGGTGCAGGGGGCGATCGCGCTCGCGCTGGTCGCCTTCGGCGCTTTCCAGAACGCGGGCTTCAAGGGCCTGGTGGAGTATTCGCTTCCGGTTTTCTGGGGGTTTTTCATGCTGACCGGCGTCGCCCTCTTCATTCTCCGGGTGAGGGAACGCGATGCGCCGCGGCCCTTCCGCGTGCCCGGATATCCGGTGGTGCCGGGAATTTTCGTGCTCAGCTGCGCGTATCTGCTCTACTCGAGCCTCGCTTATCACGGCAAGAACGCACTCGTGGGGCTGGGCGTGCTTGCCGTGGGTGCGGCGGTCATGCTCGTCGGAAACCGGGGACAGACCACGGTTTCCGGGCCGAAGAAGCCATAGCGAAAACCGTGGTCTGTCCCCGGTTCGCTCTTCTCGGCCTCGCGCTGCTCGTCTCGGGCTGCACCGCGCTCGACCGGTTCGGCGACACCAAGCTCACCGACGGGGTCGCGCCCGTTTTCGATCCCGAGGTGCCGTATTTCCCGAGCACGGACGAAGCGGTCCTGGGAATGCTCGAGCTCGCGAACACGGGACCGAAGGACGTGGTCTACGACCTGGGCTGCGGCGACGGGCGCATCGTCATCGCCGCGGCGAAGGACTTCGGCGCGCGCGGCGTCGGCGTCGAGATCGACCCCGCGCCGCTGCGCATGGCGATGTACCGCGCGCGCCGCGCCGGGGTCGAGGACCGCGTGCGCTTCGTGCGCGGCGACCTGTTCGAGGCCGATATCGGCGAAGCCACGGTGGTGACGCTGTTCCTCTTCGAGACGCTCAACCGGCGCCTGCTGCCGAAACTGCTGCGCGAGCTCGCGCCCGGAACGCGCATCGTCGCGCACCGCTACGGGTTCGGCGACGCCTGGCCGCCGCAGAGGACGGTGCAGGCGGGAGCGAGCACGCTCTATCTCTGGACGGTTCCGGAGCGCAAGTAGCGTCCCGGCTCAGAACATCGTATTGTCGTTGGCCGAGGTCTCGGGTACGACCTGCAGCACGTCCCAGTGCTCGACGATCTTGCCTTGGTCGTCCAGCCGGAAAATATCCATGCCCGCCCAGTTCCGGTCCCTGTAGCCCGGCCACTCCTGGTGGCAGTGCAGGATGACGTGGTTCCCGTCCGCGAAGATTCTCTTGAAGTGGACGCGCTTGCCCGGGTATTCCCTCGCCATCTGGTCGAAGTACGCGATGAACGCCTGCTTGCCGTCCGCCACGTGCGGGTCGTGCTGTATGTAGCGGTCCCCCGCGTACTTTTCGATCGCCTCCGCGGGCCTGCTCTGGTTGAACGCGAGGTCGTAGAAGGCCGTGACGTTCCTCTTGTTGCGTTCGAGGGGATCCATTCCTAATCCTTCCTGGCGCGTTCTCAGACGGCCTTGTCGTTTCGCGACTGCTGAAACGTCGGCAAGCCGTCTCCGAACCGGACCCATGCCACACCGTGGCGGAGCCACGAATGATGAGTCGGCGGAAATGCTTCGGGTGAGTCGAGACTGCACGTGGTGACGTCCACGGACTCCGCGGAATCGGCGTGTTCATAGGTGAGCGGCGTCCCGCACGATCCGCAGAAAGTGCGGCGGACGGGCTCGGATGAATGAAACACCGACGGCCGCCCCGCAAGGAGCTGGAACTGGCCAATCGGGAACGTGAGCCAGGCGACGACCGGAGAAGCGGCGACTCGCCGGCATGTCCGGCAATGGCAGACCATGGTGTTCGAGGGTCGGCCGCTGACACGGTAGCGAACCGCTCCGCAGGCGCAGCCTCCCTCGGCTATCGTTTCCTCCATCCAGACCTCTAGCGCGATTCGTACCAGCGCACGTATCCGTTCGCCCAGTGCAACCACTCGGCATAGGAGCTCTCGGTTTCCCGCTCGTCGCGGTCGACGAGCTCCTTCAGGCGGCGAACGACGGGCAGCCAAGCCAAGGCCGTGAGGATGCGCGAGACGCTCCTTACCCCCAGCGGCTTGCTTGCATCCAGGAGGCGCCTCGCGTAACGATACGCGGGTTCGTGCTCTCCGCGCTCGGCATGGACGCCTGCCACGATTCTCAGTGCGTAGAATTCATTGGGTTGCACTTCAAGTGCCTGCAGGGCAAGCGTCAGAGCGTCCTCGCGTCTTTGATTTCGCCAATACGTGTCCGCCAACGCCATCAGAGCCATGAGATCTCGTTGATCGGTCGCGAGCGCCTCGCTGCAGAGGGTCTCCACCTTCCCGATCTCGTTCCGCCCGACGGCACGGCTCAACGCAAACATCTTTCGCAGTTTCATGACGGCGATGTTCTACCGCGCGCCTAGGGTTTTGGAGGGCAGGCTCGGCTACCTTTGTCGAAGATGATGCGCCATTTCCCCGTGTCCTCCAACCGCCAGATCGATGTGAAAGTGGCGATGAGCGCTCCCTTGGAGTCGCGAACGGGGCCGGAGCTCATGGCCAGAGTACCGGAGTCGAGTACCTCGACGTCCTC
>Ga0184608_10000278_pt1 | contig 13246 bp, 13 predicted proteins | sample PLM1_30_coex_FD_133010 | JGI IMG/M metagenome (GOLD analysis project Ga0184608, IMG submission 133010) | Groundwater sediment microbial communities from an aquifer in East River, Colorado, USA - PLM1_30_coex | ecosystem: Environmental > Terrestrial > Soil > Riparian zone | place: USA: East...
CACGCACATGAACCTGGAGCGCTTTCGCATCTCCGCGGGGATCGAAGTGCTGCATGTGCCGATGAAGGGCGCGCCCGATGCGCTCACCGAAGTGCTCACCGGTCGCGCCGATTTCTATTTCGCCCTGCCGTTCCAGGTAGGGCCGCAAGTCAAGGAGGGCAAGCTGCGCGCGCTCGCGGTGGGTTCGCCCAAGAGGAGCGCGCTCTTTCCCGACGTCCCCACCACCGTCGAGGCCGGCTATCCCAACTCCGACTACAACTTCTGGATAGGCGCCCTGGTCGCCTCCAAGACGCCGCGCGAGATCGTTCTTCGGCTGAACAAGGAATTCAACGCCGCCGTGAACTCGTCCGAGGTGCGCGAGAAATTTCTAAAGCTGGGCGTGGATCCTCTGACGATGTCGCTGCCCGATTTCGAGGCGATGATCAAGAAGGAGTTCGAGTCGAACGCCCAGCTGATCAAGGCGGCGGGTATAAAAGCCAATTAGGGCGGACCGCTTGAGCGGCCGCGTGGCATACTTCGCGTTCCGCGAAAAGTCGTCCTGGGAAAAAATCGATGGCCAAGCCGAAAAAAACCACCGAGCCGAAAATCATCCGGCCCGACGACATCGACCCGCACCACGACTGGAAGCGGCCGCTCCAGGCGCCGGGCCACACCCAGGTCGATTTCGAGGAGCGCATCAATTTCCGCCGGCTGCACGACTACCGCCTCGCGCGCGTGCGCGCCGCGCTCGCGGCTTCGGGCCTGGGTGCGCTGCTGTCGTTCGACCAGCACAACATCCGCTACACCACGAGCACGGTCATCGGCGAATGGGCGCGCGACAAACTGACGCGCTACTCGCTGCTTACGGGCACGGGCGACCCGTACATCTGGGATTTCGGCAGCGCGGCCAAGCACCACCGGCTCTACGCACCGTGGCTGCACGTCGATCACTGCAAGGCCGGCCTGCTCGGGCTGCGCGGCGCGGTCGGAAGCGACATCACGCTGTTTCGCGACGCGGCGAAGGAGATCAAGGCGATCCTCGACGCGGAAGGCGTGGGCGACATGCCGCTCGGCCTGGACGTGGTCGAGCCGCCGATGCTGTTCGAATTGCAGAAGCTCGGGATCGAGGTCCGCGACGGGCAGCAGGTAATGCTCCAGGCTCGCGAGGTGAAGAACATCGACGAGCTCACGCTCCTCAACATGGCCTCCGCGATGGTCGACGGCGTCTACCAGGACATCGCCGAGGCCCTGAAGCCCGGCGTCAAGGAATCCGAGATCGTCGCTCTCGCGACCTCGCGCCTCTACCAGATGGGCTCGGACTGCGTCGAGGCGATCAATTCCATTTCAGGCGAGCGCTGCTCGCCGCACCCGCACAACTTCACCGACCGCCTCATCCGCCCGGGCGACCAGGCCTTCTTCGACATCATCCAGTCGTTCATGGGCTACCGCACCTGCTACTACCGCACTTTCAACGTCGGGCGCGCGACAGCGCCGCAGCGCACCGCGTACAGAAGAGCGCGCGAGTGGATAGACAAAGCGATCGAGCTCCTCAAGCCCGGGATGTCGAGCGACAAGATAGCCCGCGTCTTCCCGGAGGCGAAGGAGATCGGCTTTTCGAGCGAGATGGAGGCTTTTGGTCTCAACTTCTGCCACGGGCTGGGGCTCGGTCTGCATGAGCGGCCGCTGATCTCGCGGCTCACTTCGTTCAAGGAGCCGATCGAGCTGAAGGCGGGCATGGTGTTCGCGGTGGAGACCTACTGCCCGGCGAGCGACGGCATCTCGGCCGCGCGAATCGAGGAGGAAGTGATCCTAACGCCCGAGGGCGCGAAGATCATCTCCCTCTATCCTGCCGAAGAGTTGCCGATCGCAAATCCATACCGAAGCTAAAGCGAAGCTAAAGGGGACAGACCACGTTTTTTCCTGAATAGAATCGTCTGTTTCATCGGCACGGGAAAAACGTGGTCTGTCCCCGGTTTTCATAGAGGCACTCGAAGATGAGCGTTACACGAGAGGCACATCCGGCGCACCGGACCCAAGAGATCTCCGAAGCGACGCGGCTGCGCTTGTTCCAGCTGCAGGTCGAGATCCGCTACTGCGAAAAGCGCGCCTACGACCTGTTCCTGCAGAACCTGGTGAAGGGGACGAGCCATCTCGCGCTCGGGCAGGAGGCGATCGCGGCCGGTTTCGCCGCGGCGATGAACAAGGACGACTACACCTTCTGCACCTATCGCGGCCATCACCATACGCTCGCGCGAGGCGTGCCCATGCTCGCCGTGCTGGGCGAACTCATGGGCAGGCAGTGCGGCCTCATGAAGGGCAAGGGCGGCTCGATGCACCTCACGAGCGTCGCGCACGGCGTGATGGGCTCCTACGCCATCGTCGGCGCGCACCTGCCGATTGCGGCGGGCGCGGCCTGGTCGGCGCAATACCGCGGAACGAAGCAGGTCGCCTGTGCCTTCTTCGGCGACGGCGCGACCAACATCGGCGCTTTCCACGAGGCCCTCAACCTCGCCGCGGTGTGGAAGCTCCCGGTCATCTTCTGCTGTGAGAACAACCTGTACATGGAGTACACGCCGATTTCCGCCGTCACCGCAGTGAAGCACCCGGCCGCTGATCGCGCCGCAAGCTACGGCCTGGAGCGCCAGGTGATCGACGGCAACGACGCCGACATCGTATACAGCGCCGCGCGCGACGCCGTCGCCAAGGCGCGCTCGGGCGGCGGGCCGTCGCTCGTCGAATGCCTGACTTACCGCCACAGCGGCCATTCGCGCGCCGACCCCGCGAAATACCGCCCGAAAGAGGAACTCGAGGAGTGGCTCAAGCGCGATCCGGTGACGCTCTATCGCGGCAGGCTGCTGGCCGCGGGCATCCCGGAGGCGAAGCTCGCGCAAATCGAGTCCGAGGCGATGGCGAAGCTCGATCGGGCGACGGAAGGGGCAAAGGCCTCGCCCACGCCTGCGCTCGAGTCGGCGATGACCGACGTATGGGCCGACGGAGGCAACGCATGGCGCAACTGAGCTACCGGGACGCGGTCGCTGCCGGGATCGCGCAGGAAATGAGGCGCGACGAGCGCGTTGTGCTCTTCGGCGAAGACACCGCCGCCGCGGGCGGCGTGTTCAAGACCACCGTGGGCCTTTTCGAGGAATTCGGCCCCAGACGCGTGAAAGACACCCCGATCTCGGAGCTCGCCATCCTCGGTGCGGCGATGGGCGCGGCGATGACGGGCTTGAAGCCCATCGCCGAGATCATGTTCTCGGACTTTCTCGCCTGCTGCTGGGATTACGTCGCGAACGAGATCGCCAAGACGCGCTACATGAGCGACGGGCAGATCACGATTCCGCTCGTGATCCGCACGGCGAACGGCGCGGGCTCGCGATTCGGCGCGCAGCACTCGCAGAGCGTCGAGAACTGGGCGATGGCGATACCGGGCCTGAAGGTCGTTGCCCCTTCCACGCCGGCCGACGCGAAGGGGCTGCTCGCCGCCGCAATTCGCGATCCCGATCCGGTCGTGTTCTTCGAGCACAAGAGCCTGCTCGCCAACAAAGGCGAGGTGCCCGAGGGCGAGCACGTCGAACCGCTCGGAAAGGCGAAGGTGCTGCGCGAAGGCAAGGACATCACCGTGATCGCGCTCGCAGCCATGGTTCCGCGAGCGCTGAAGGCGGCGGAAGTGCTCGCCGCCGAGCACGGCGTCTCGGCGACGGTGATCGACGTGCGCTCGCTCGTGCCGCTCGACGCGCAAACGCTGCTCGCGCACTCGGCGCGAACGGGGCGCGTGTTCACGGTCGAGGAGAATCCGCGACTGTGCGGCTGGGGCGCGGAAATCGCCTCGGTCATCCAGGAGGAGATTTTCGGCGCCCTCAAGGGACCGATCGTCCGGATCACCACGCCGCACGTGCCCCTGCCCGCCGCCGATCAGCTCGAGGACGCGGTGGTTCCCACGGTCGCGCGCATCGTCGCGGAAGTCCGGCGCAGCCTGGATTCGCGCCGTGCGGCGTAGGGGACAGACCATGTTTTTCCCGGCCGGGCCAAACAGGCGAACGGGGTTTGGAAAAACGTGGTCTGTCCCCGGTTTTGAGGAGAGCGGGATATGGACGTGATCATGCCTCAGCTTGGTGAAACGGTGACCGAAGGCACGGTGGCCAACTGGTACAAGAAGGTGGGCGACGCGGTGCGGGCGGACGAACCGCTCTTCGAAGTGGAGACCGACAAGGTGACCACCGAGATTCCGGCGATTGCGAGCGGCGTGCTCAAGGCGATCCTTGTCGAGCCGGGGACGACGGTGCCGGTGGGAACGGTGCTCGCCGTGATCGAGCCCGCGCCGAAATGAACTCCCGAGGAGATCTGAATTGACTGCCGCAAGAGCCGCGAAGCTCGGCTGGATCGGTACCGGCCGCATGGGCTTCGAGATGGCGTGGCGCCTGGCAAAGGGCGGCTGCGACCTCACCGTATGGAACCGCACCCGGGCGAAGGCCGAGCCGCTCGCGAAGGACGGGGCGAAGATCGTCGATTCGATCCCGGAGCTCACGGATTGCGACATCGTGTTCTGTATGGTCTCGACCTACGACGACGTCAAGGAAGTGATCGCGGGACCCAAGGGCCTGCTGTCGAAGGCGCAGGGCAAGGGCGGTGCGCCGCGCATGGTGGTCGAGTGCTCCTCGATCTCGCTCGAAGGCTCGGCCGAGCTGAGGAAGATTCTCGACGCGCGAGGTGTCGAGCTGCTGTCCGCGCCGGTCTCGGGCAATGCCAAGGTGATCAAGGCGGGCAAGCTCACGTTCGTCGTCTCGGGTCCCAGGTCCGCGTACGACGCAGCGGCGCCTTACCTAGACATCATGGGGCAGGGCTCGTCCTACGTGGGCGAAGGGGAACTTTCGCGCATCGTCAAGATCTGTCACAACGTGATGCTGGGCGTGGTGACTCAGTGCATGGCGGAGATCACGGTGCTCGCGCAGAAGGCGGGCGTGCCGCGCCACGCCTTCCTCGATTTCCTGAACAAGAGCGTAATGGGCTCGACCTTCACCCGCTACAAGGCCCCGGCCTTCGTCAATCTCGACTTCCACGTCACTTTTACGCCGTACCTGCTGCGTAAGGACATGGACCTGGGCCTCGAGGCCGGTCGGAAGTTCGAGGTGCCGATGCCGCTCGCCTCGATGACCCGTGATCTGATCCAATCGATGATGGGCGCTGGCATGACCGAGGAGGACTTCTCGACCCTGCTCTTGCAGCAGGCAAAGGCGTCGGGGATCGAGCTGAAACCGGAAAACAAAGCGGTCGGCGACGGGTTGTCCTAAAGACTTTTCACAGAGGAGATTGAATGAAAACCGTCACAAGAATTTTTGCCGCTATCGCAGCAGCGAGTGCGCTGCAGGCGTTCGCTCAGGGCTACCCGAACAAGCCGGTGCACGTGATCATATCGTTCACTCCGGGCAGTTCCACCGACATCGTCGGACGAATAGTGTCGCAGAAGCTCTCGGAGATCTGGGGCCAGCCGGTGTTGGCGGAAAACCGCGCCGGCGCGGGCGGCTCGATCGGCTCGAACGTTGTCGCGAAGGCCGCGCCGGACGGGTACACGCTGCTCATCAATTCAAACGCTCACACGGTGAATCCGGCGATCTACGCCAAGCTGCCGTACGACACGGTGAAGGATTTTGTCGATATCGTGCCGCTCTCCGTGCAGCCGAATGTCCTTATCGTGAACGCAGGGTCGCCTTACAAAAATGTGATGGACCTCGTAAATACTGCGAAGGCCAAGCCAGGTTCGATCAACTGGGGCCATGCCGGGATCGGCAGCGGCACGCACCTCAACACGGAGAAGTTCGTGGACGCGGCGAAAATCAACGTCACCCAGGTCCCGTTCAAGGGCACACCCGAAGTGATCCAGGCGATGTTGAGCGGATCGGTGGATTGCTACTGGGCGCCGATCTCGGCGGCGATTCCGCACATCAAGGGCGGCAGGGTCCGGCCGCTCGCGGTGAGCACGTCGAGGCGCAACAGCCAGCTTCCGGAAGTTCCTACTACGGGCGAAGCGGGGGTCGCGGGGGCGGATGCGCCCCTGTGGTTCGGCATTTGGGCGCCGGCCGGCACGCCGGCGAATATCGTCGCGAAGATCTCCGCGGACACGCGCAAGGCGCTCGCGGATCCTGGCGTGCGCGAAAGACTCGGCAACCTCGGCAACGACACCATGGACATGTCGCCCGAGGAGTTCGCACGCTTCGTGCGCGGCGAAATCGAAGTCTACGCGCGCGTGATCAAGGCAGCGGGCATCAAGCCGCAGTAGGAAAAGGAGGCATCATGGCAAAGCAGAGAATCAGCTACGTTCCGCTGGAGAAGATGGACGCGGAGATGCGCAAGGAGATGGAACGCTGCCGGCAGGAAGGCACGCCGCGGCCCGAGAGCTCGGCGGTACGCGCGCATGTGCCCGAATGCTTCTGGGCCTTTGCCAACTCCTGGTGCGGCATCTTCAAGAACGGCGTGTGTGATCACTCCACCAAGGAGCTGTGCCGGCTCTACGTATCGCGCTCCGTTCAATGCGAATACTGTGGCAATCAGCGCTCGATCAAGGCGGCCTCGATCGGTGCCGTCATGGAGGATCACGTCAAGGACCTGCTGAACTTCGAGAAGTCCGGCAATTACGACGAGCGCCAGAAGGCGGCGCTTGCGTATGCCGAGGCAATCACTTGGCACCTGAACACCGATGACGCGTTCTGGGAACGCCTGCACAAGCATTTCAGCGAGCCCGAGCTGGTCGAGCTGGGCTGCTTCATCGCGCTTACCATGGGGCAGCAAAGCTGGCTTCGCTTGCTCAACATCGACCACCACCAGGTGCTCGCAGGGACTTCGGCGTCGATGGCCCCGGGGTTCGAGGACGCCGAGGCGCTTGCCGAGGCGAAGGCTTCGTCCGAATACTGGGCGAAAGCCGGCCAGGCAGACTCGACGAAGGTCGCCTAACCGGCGGGCCCGCGCCCGCCGCCTACGCCGTGACATTCGAAGGCAAGACTTGTCTGATCACGGGCGCCGCCGGCAATCTAGGCCGCGCGGTCGCCGCGGCCTTCGCGTCGGCAGGCGCCTCCCTGGTCCTCGTCGATCTCGACGACAAGGTCCTGCGGTCCGCCTTTGGGCGCGACGATGAGCGCAAGCTCCTGCTGCGCGCCGATCTGCTCGACGCGGCGTCCGTGGCGCAGGCGGTGGCGGCCGTCCGGTTCCCCGGGATCGACGTTCTGTGCAATATCGCCGGAGGCTTCCGCATGGGGCACCCGGTGCACGAGACTCCCGAAAACGTCTGGGAGCTTATGCTCGATCTCAACGCGAAATCGGTGATCAACGTCGCGCGGGCGATCGTTCCGAAAATGCTCACCGCGGGGCGCGGAAAAATCGTCAACATCGGAGCCGTCGCGGGTCTCGCCGGCAAGGCGAACATGGGCGCCTACAGCGCGGCGAAGAGCGCGGTGATCCGGCTCACCGAGAGCATGTCGGCGGAACTGCGCGACAAGGGGATCAACGTCAACTGCGTCCTGCCCAGCGTCATCGACACGCCGCAGAATCGCGCCGATATGCCCGGCGCCGATCCGCGGCGCTGGGTGGCGCCGGAGGCGCTCGCCGATGTGATCTTGTTTCTCGCCTCCGACGCCGCGCGCGCGATCCACGGTGCAGCGATTCCCGTGACCGGCCTCGTCTGATAGATTCCGGGACATGACTGAAGTCTTCATCTGCGATGCCGTTCGCACGCCCTTCGGGCGCTACGCCGGCGCGCTCTCTTCGATCCGCACCGATGATCTCGCGACGCTTCCGATCAAAGCGCTCATGGAGCGCAACCCTGCGGTCGACTGGGGCGCTCTCGACGACGTGATCTATGGCTGCGTCAACCAGGCGGGAGAAGACAACCGCAACGTGGCGCGTATGGCTCTGCTACTCGCCGGATTGCCGCAGACGGTGCCGGGTGCCACCGTGAATCGCTTGTGCGGCTCGAGCCTGGATGCGGTGGGCACCGCTGCGAGGGCGATCCGCTGCGGCGAGGCTCAATTGATGATCGCCGGGGGGGTCGAGAGCATGTCGCGAGCCCCCTTCGTCATTCCCAAGTCGGACAGCGCGTTCTCGCGTGCAGCGAAAATCGAGGACACGACCATCGGCTGGCGTTTCGTCAATCCGCTGATGAAATCGAAGTACGGCATCGATTCGATGCCGGAGACTGCCGAAAATGTCGCCGAGGAATTCAAGGTGGGGCGAGCCGAACAGGACGCGTTTGCTCTCCGAAGCCAGCAGCGCTGGAAGGCGGCGCAGGCGAAAGGCTTCTACCGCACCGAGACCGTTCCCGTTTCCGTTCCCGGCAAGAAAGGCGCGGTAACAGCAGTCGACCGCGACGAACACCCGCGCCCGGACGTGACGCTCGACGGACTTGCCAGACTCAAGGGTGTCGTCAAGCCGGAGGGAACGGTAACCGCAGGGAACGCTTCAGGCGTCAACGACGGCGCCTGCGCGATGATTCTCGCTTCCGACGCCGCCGCGAAAAAGCACAAGCTGACGCCCAGGGCGCGCGTCGTCGCCATGGCCACGGCGGGCGTCGCGCCGCGCATCATGGGTGTGGGTCCCGCGCCCGCGACCAGGAAAGTGCTGGAGAAAACCGGGCTGAAGTTGTCGCAAATGGAAGTGATCGAGCTGAACGAGGCGTTCGCCGCGCAGGCGCTCGCCGTGACCCGCGACCTGGGTCTCTCCGACGACGCCGCACATGTGAATCCCAACGGCGGTGCGATCGCGATCGGCCATCCGCTCGGCGCATCTGGCGCGCGCCTCGTTACTACGGCGATGTATCAGCTCCAGGCGATCAGGGGCGGCTATGCCTTGTGCACCATGTGCATCGGCGTGGGGCAGGGGATCGCTCTGGTCATCGAACGGGTTTGACCTCCTAGTGCGCGACGCTCCTGACGATGTAGCCGCCCGATTTTTCGTCGCGCTCGAGCTGCAACATCTTGCGCGACTCGGCTTCGTCGAGCAGCTTTGAGAACGACGAGAAACCGTAATAGGATTCGTTGAAGCCGGGGTTGCGGCGCTTCAGCGCCTGCTTCACCATCGATCCCCAGATCTTCTCGTCGGCGCCGCGCTCGTCGATGAGCGCCTCGACCGTCTGCATCACGAGCTCCAGCGCCTTCTCGGTCTTGTCCTCGCCGTCCTTCGGAGCGCCTTCCCCGCTTGCGGGTTTCGCCTGCGGCTTCTTCCTCGGCTGCCGGTGCCCTGGTTTTTCCCGCACGAGATCGTCGTAGAAGATGAACTCGTCGCAGTTCGCCACCAGCAGATCGGAGCTCGAGTTCTTGACGCCCACGCCGATCACGGTTTTGTCGTTTTCGCGCAGCTTGGAGACGAGTGGCGAGAAATCCGAATCGCCGCTGATGATGACGAAAGTGTCGACGTGCGACTTGGTGTAACAAAGATCCAGCGCATCCACCACCATGCGGATGTCGGCCGAATTCTTTCCCGACATGCGCACGTGCGGGATTTCGATGAGCTCGAACGACGCCTCGTGCATGTCGGATTTGAACTCCTTGTACCGTTCCCAGTCGCAATAGGCCTTCTTCAGCACGATGCTTCCCTTCAGGAGCAGGCGCTCGAGGACCTTGTTGATGTCGAACTTGGCGTATTTTGCGTCGCGCACGCCGAGCGCGACGTTCTCGAAGTCGCAGAAAAGCGCCATGTTTACGGTGTCGCTCGATGCGCTCATTTCGGGTCCTTGGAGATAGCGGAGGCGGTATTATCCCATTCCCCCGCCCAGACTATGACCGGAAAGGGTTGAAGTCCCGGCCTTCTCGGACTAGCATCGGTGTTTCGGGGGCAAGCAATGCATACTGAAGTTCACGTTCACGGCACGGTGTTGTTGAAAAGCGGCGTCAGCCAGACGGACATCGAGCTGGCGCTCAGGCATTGGTTCGACTACGTCGACGTGGATGGCCTCGCCGATGCACGCAGCGCCCATCAGGATGAGCCCGGCATCGTGTTCGACAGGCGTCGGCGCTCACTCGACATCTGCTGGACCGGGTACGTCGGGCGAAATTTCCAGCATTCGCTCGAGGGGGCATTCGAATCGTTGTCGCCTTACTCCGAGGAGGCGGCGGCGCTCGAGGTGAGCTACTACCAGGAGGACGGCCAGGACGAGCACAGCTGGGTGTTCGTCGGCCCGACGCCCGAGTCGATCCGCGAGATGCAGCGGCGACGCATGACAGACGACCTCTCGGTCCTGCTCGCGCGTCATTTCGGCGACGCCGAGATCGGTGAAGTGACCGCCCTCGTCAATCAGATGTTCGCCCGCCGCGCCTCCGACGCGCCGCAGGACCGGACTCAGGTCCGTTCCGGCGGTGTTTCCGGAAAAAAGCACCTGCACTAGAAATCGCCGGGCGGAAGGGGGTCCGCCCTGTACAGGGTGGCTTCAAGCTTTTTTCCATTGGAACTCTTTGATTTCCTAATGTATTACATTCACTTTACATGGTAACATATTAATTTATATGTTCTTATTTTAAGTCATGCAGTTTCTAGAAAAGGCAGCTTAAGTCCCTGTTGTAGCTAAAAATTTCATCAATTTCAAGCTTGACCGCTCCTCCTGTTTCCTCTAGAGTGGTAGGAAGTAGATTTTAGTGGGGAACTGTGGCGCTCCAATTCGCCACTCAAAGGGGGACCGTTGTTTCAAGGGGCGACAGAGCTGAGTCTCGACGCCAAGGGAAGGCTTGCTGTGCCTACCCGACATCGGGACGCCTTGTTATCGGGACGGCGCGCGGTGGTTCTCACCGCTCACCCCGATAGCTGTCTGCTTCTTTATCCACGCGTCGCCTGGGAACCGATCGGCGCCAAGGTTCAGGCGCTCTCCAGCTTCAACGAGCAAGCACGTTGGTGGCAGCGGCTGCTGGTCGGCTTCGCCGAAGAGCTGGAGCTCGATGCTCAAGGACGCATCCTCGTGTCCCCCACGCTACGCAAATTCGCTGGATTGAAAAAAGACGTGATGCTCGTGGGGCAGGGAAGCCACTTCGAGATCTGGGACATTGCAGCCTGGGACGAGCGTCTTGCGCGGGGTCTCACGCAAGTGGGCACTGACCCGCCACCGGGTACCGAAAACTTCTCGCTGTGAGCGCCGATGCGCACCTTCCCGTTCTCCTCCGCCCGGCAGTCGATGCGCTCGCGATCGAATCACGGCACGACGGCACGTTCGTGGACGCGACTTTCGGCAGAGGCGGTCACAGCCGGCTGATTCTCGAGCGGCTAGGGCCCCGAGGTCGGCTGATCGGAATGGACCGGGATCCGGAGGCAATCGCGGCTGCGCGTGAGATACGCGACCCGCGCTTTACGCCGGTCCATGCGCGCTTCAGCGAATTGCAGGCGAGGCTCGACGCTCTGCGCGCGGGCGGTGTCGATGGGGTGCTGTTCGATCTGGGCGTGTCCTCGCCTCAGCTCGACGACCCGCGGCGCGGCTTCAGCTTCCGGTCTGACGGGCCGCTCGACATGCGGATGGACCCGACGCGGGGCCAAAGCGCGTTCGAGTGGCTCGAACACGCGGACGAGGCCGAGATCAGAGAGGTGCTCAGCGGCTATGGCGAAGAACGGTTTGCTAAACAGATTGCAAAGGCGATTGTTGCTGCTAGGCGAAGAGGGCCTGTCCGGCGGACCGGGGAACTTGCCGCTCTCGTGGCTGCGTCCGCCCGGACGCGTGAACCGGGGCAGGATCCGGCGACGCGGACGTTTCAAGCTCTACGGATTCACGTCAATCAGGAGCTTGAGGAATTGTCGCTAGCGCTGCCGCAAGCGCTCGCCACGCTCGATTCCCATGGACGCCTCGCCGTGATCAGCTTCCATTCACTCGAAGACCGTATCGTAAAGAACTTCATGCGCGGCGCTGCTCGGCCCGCCCTGCCCGAGCGTCTGCCGGTAAGGGCCCGGGAGCTGCCGCCTCCGAATCTGCGCATCATCGGTCGACCGGCAAGGCCCGGCGCCGAGGAAGTCAGGGCAAATCCCCGCGCGAGGAGCGCGGTGCTGCGCGTCGCCGAGAAACTTCCCTCAAGCCCGCGATGACCCGTTTGAACTTGCTCCTCGTAGTTGTGCTGACCGCATGCGCCCTGGGCTTGGTGACCTCGCAGCACCGTGCGCGCACGCTTTTTGGCGAACTCGAGCAGGAGCAGGAACGTTCGCACCAACTCGGAGTCGAATACGGTCAGCTGCAGCTCGAAGCAAGCACGTGGGCAGTGCACGCACGCGTCGAACGCATCGCCAGCCGCCAGCTGCACATGCGTGTCCCCGACGCGAAACGCCTCCAGATCGTACGGCCGCAGGAGACGGCGAAATGAATTTCGCCGCCAGTCCGGTTCTCGCGCTCACCCTGCCTACTTGGCGCTCGAGGCTCCTACTCTACGTCTTCATCGCATGCTTTGCCGTGCTGCTCGGCCGCGCCGTCTACCTGCAGGGGTTGAACAATGATTTTCTGCAGGCAAAAGGCGAGTCGCGCTACAGCCGGGTTATCGAAATTCCGGCAAACCGCGGCCGCGTCCTCGACCGCAACGGCGAAGCGCTCGCCATCAGCACTCCAGTGAAGTCGATCTGGGCGATTCCGGGCGAATTGCATCCAAGCGAACGGCAGCTTGCGCGTCTGGGGGCATTGCTCGAGATGTCGCCGAGGGAAATCGAAAAACGTCTCGCCGACACGGGCCGGGACTTTGTTTTCCTCAAACGGCAGATCCCGCCGGAAGTGGCGGACCGCATTGCGGGCCTGCACATCCCCGGGCTATTCCAGAACCGCGAATACAGGCGCTATTACCCAAGTGGCGAAGTCACTGCGCAGGTGCTCGGTTTCACGGGCGTGGACGACATCGGCCAGGAGGGCATCGAACTCGCCTTTCAGGACGGGCTCGCAGGCAAGCCGGGCAGCCGCCGGGTAATCAAGGACCGACTCGGCCAGACGGTCGAGGACGTCGAGTCGATCAAGGCCGCGCAGGACGGGCACGACCTCGCTCTTGCGTTGGATGCTCGCATCCAGAACCTCGCTTTCACCCACTTGAAAGCCGCGGTCGCTCAGCACCGAGCGAAGGCGGGCGGCGTCGTCGTGCTCGATGTCGACACGGGCGAGCTGCTCGCACTGGCGAATTTTCCGACATACAACCCGAACAATCGCAACAAGCTCGCCGGCGCGCAGCTCCGGAACCGCACCTTGACCGATACTTTCGAACCCGGTTCGACGCTCAAACCCTTTACCGTCGCGCTCGCTCTGGAAGGGGGGCGGGTGAGGCCGGATTCCGTGATCCAGATC
>Ga0184608_10000279_pt1 | contig 13229 bp, 11 predicted proteins | sample PLM1_30_coex_FD_133010 | JGI IMG/M metagenome (GOLD analysis project Ga0184608, IMG submission 133010) | Groundwater sediment microbial communities from an aquifer in East River, Colorado, USA - PLM1_30_coex | ecosystem: Environmental > Terrestrial > Soil > Riparian zone | place: USA: East...
CGAAGTTGCCGCGCTACCGCTCGCGGCCGCCGGAGACCTCCAGACCAAGATCACCGCCGAGAAGAACAACCCGCAGGCCGACATCTTCGTCGGCGGCTCGAGCGAGTTCCACGACCCGCTCGGGAAGCAGGGGCTGCTCGAGGCGTATCAGTCCCCGAACGCCAAGGACGTCCAGGCCCAGTTCAAGGAGGCGTCCGGCCTCTGGACCGGGTGGTACACGGGCATCTTTGGGTTCATCTCGAATACCGACCGGTTGAACAAGGACATCGGCGGAAAGAAACCCGCGACGTGGGACGATCTGCTCGACCCGGTCTGGAAGCAGAGGCTCATTCTCCCGGACCCGATCAAGACGGGCGGCGGGTACATCTTCATCGCCACTCAGATCTTCCGGTTCGGCAAGGACGAGACGAAGGCGATGGACTTCATGAAGAAGCTCCATCCCAACATCCTCTCGTACGGCGCGACGTCGCCCGGCGTGATCACCTCGATCTCCAACGGCGAGGCCGCAGGGGCCCCGAACTGGAGCCACGACATCCTGACCGAGAAGGCCAAGGACCCGAACCGGGTCGACCTGACCGTCCCGACCGACACGGGCTTCGAGGTCGGCGCCGTCAGCATCGTGAAGGGAACGAAGAACCTTCTCGGAGCCCAGGCGTTCGTCGACTGGGTCCTCACCAAGGAGGCCGGCGACTTGAACACGAAGCTCAGCAACCGCGGGTCCGTGAGGACCGACGTCGCGCCCGCGCCGGGCGCGCCGACGCTCACATCCGTCAAGCTCGTCAACTACGACCGCCAGTGGGCAACCGACAACAAGACCCGCATTCAGAAGCTCTGGCAAGCGGCAGTAGGCATCCCGTAGCTATAACTATCGACTAGACGATGCGCAGCTTGCAGCGCGAGCCGGCACTCCTGCTCGCGCTGCTGGCTGTCACGGCCCTGGTGCTCACGTTCATCGTCTACCCGCAGCTGCAGGTCGTCCTCACCCCGGGGCCGGGCGGCTACGTTCAGTTCTTCCAGGAGGGCACCTGGATCACACCGCTGCGCAACTCGATCCAGCTCACGCTTCTCTCGACGACGACCGCGGTCCTGCTCGGATTCATCTACGCGTACGCGATGGTCTACTCGAACATGCGCTGGAAGCCGTTCTTCCGTCTCGTCGGCATCTTGCCGTTGCTCTCGCCCCCGTTCGTGGTCGCCGCCGCGTACACGCTGCTCTTCGGCGCACGCGGCGTCATCAGCTACGGCGTCTTCGGTCAATCGCCGAACATCTACGGACTCAACGGCGTCTGGGGTGTTCAAACCATCGCGTTCTTTCCGTTCGCGTACCAGCTCATCGCCGATGCGCTCTCACGGAGCGACCCGCGCATGGAGCAAGCCGCGCATAACCTCGGCGCGGGTGCGTGGCGCGTCTTCCGGACCGTGACGCTACCGCTCTCGCGTCCGGGCCTCGGCGCGGCCATCCTCACCACCGCGATCTACATCCTCGAGGACTTCGGAAATCCCCAGCTGATCGGCGGCACGTTCTACGTGCTGCCAACGCAGGCATACAGCCTCATCTCGAGCTTCGGCGAGTACACCAGCGCCGCCGCGGTGAGCACCATCCTGCTGCTCCTCGCGCTCGGCCTCTATCTCGCGAAGGTCCGGCTCGATGGCGGCCGCTCGTTCGTGACCATCTCCGGCCGCGCCTCATCCATGCCGCGGCCTCCCGTCAGCGCCGCGGTCAGCCGCGCGTGCTTTGTGGCGTGTCTCGCGCTCGCCGGCATCATCCTTCTCGTCTACGGGGCCCTCCTCGTGAGCGCGCTGACGCTGCGCTTCCCGAACAACCTCCAGGTGACGGCAGAGCACTTCCAGTACGTGCTGAGCGGAACGAACGGCGACGCGCTGCGCAACACCCTTGTCTTCAGCGGCGTCGCGGCCGCGTTCTCGGCCGTCTTCGCTCTGTTCGCGGGTTGGCTCGTGCAGCGGGGGCGGTGGCCGGGCCGGGGCGCGCTGGACCTGCTCCTCATCCTGCCGGCCGCCATACCCGGGATTTTCTTTGGACTGGGTTACCTCGTGGCGTTCAACCAGAAGTGGCTCGACTTCGTCGATCGGGGCTGGCTCATCATCATCGCCTTCGTCTTCTGGAACATTCCGGTGGGTTACCAGGCCGCGGTGGCGGGTCTCCGTCAGATCGATCGCTCGATCGATGAGGCCGCGACGAGTCTGGGCGCGTCGAGCCTTCGCGGTTTCCGCGACGTCATCCTGCCGATGCTCGGCGGATCGCTAAGGGTCGGATTCGTCACGACCTTCGTCCGCGCGGTCACTACCCTCTCCCTCGTGATCTTCCTGTTCACGCCGCCGACGACGGTCGCCACGATCCGCATCTATCAGCTCGTCGGCGACCTCAACTGGGGTGCTGCGACCGCATACACCGTCTCCGACATCAGCATGGCGATCATCGCCCTATTGATCTTCGCCCTCCTCGCTCGGGGCCGCATCGCACTGGGGGCGGCACGTGCCTGATCAATCTCGCGGCAGGGGGCAGGGGCCCCCGAGCGCGGAGCGAACCGCGGAGACGCGCCTGCGGCAGCCCCACGCCTCGCTTCGCTCGGCTAACGGGGGCCCCTGCCCCCTCGCTCGTCGCGCACGCTCGCTTCGCTCGCTGACAGGGGCCCCTGCCCCTGAGCCGACGCCTCGCTCATGAGCCCTGAAACCGCTCACGTCCGCGTCTCCCATGTGACGAAGAAATTCGGCGGCGTCACGGCCGTCGACGATGTTTCCTTCGAGGTGCCGAAGGGATCGTTCGCCACGCTGCTCGGCCCTTCGGGCTGCGGGAAGACGACGACCCTGCGGATGATCGCGGGCTTCTACGACCCCGACCTGGGCGATATCGAGATCGCCGGACATCGCGTGAACAACCTGCCGGTCCACCGCCGCGGCACCGCCATGGTGTTTCAGGACTACGCCCTCTTCCCGCATATGACCGTCCGTGACAACGTTGCGTACGGCCTGAAGGTGGCGCACGTCTCAGGCGCCGATCGCACCAAGCGCGTGGACGAGACGCTCGCGTTCGTCGGGCTCGGTGGCCTCGGCGATCGCTGGCCGAACCAGCTCTCCGGCGGTCAGCAGCAGCGCGTCGCCGTGGCGCGCGCTCTCGTCATCGAGCCTCAAGTCCTGCTGCTCGATGAGCCGCTCTCGAACCTCGACGCGAAGCTCCGCGAGCAGCTGCGCGTGGAGATGCGCATCCTCCAACGTCGCCTCGGCATGACCTTCGTGTACGTGACCCACGACCAGGAGGAGGCGCTGTCGCTCTCGGACTGGATCGCTGTGATGAACGCCGGGAAGGTCGAGCAGGCGGGAGCGCCGTGGGAGATCTACTACCACCCGAGGACCGCGTTCCTCGCCGACTTCGTCGGCGCGGTGAACCTCGTGCCCGCCAAAGTGACCGATCTCGCCGACGGAACGGCGACTGTGAGCTTCGGCAGGCATCGCGCCGAGGTCCGCCGGCCAGAGGCGACCCTCAACACCGGGCAGGATGTCCAGCTCTGCGTGCGACCCGAGAGCTTCACGATCGCGCCGGAGGGCGCCGCGACGTCCGGCATCTCACTCCCGGGCACGATCGTCCGCCGCGCCTTTCTCGGAGACACCATGCGGTACTGGGTGAAGGTCGACGATCGCGAGTGGATCGTCGATCAGCCCGACCCGGGCGGGAGCGCGACGCTCGACGGCCCGGTGTCGCTCTCGCTCCGGCCCGACCGGGTGCACGTCATCGTCGAGTAGGTGGATGCGCTCGTTAGCGCAGTTCACCGGCCGATTTGACGACGGGGCGTCCTGCGCCGAGCCTTGCTCCCGGCCGCCACGAGAGCGGCGCTGGAGGGCATCAATGGATCGGCTTCCTCGCATCGTCGCGGTCGTCGCGGCGAGCGCCATTCTTGCCGCGGCCTGCGGAGGCAGCGGCGCCGGCACGCAATCGCCATCGGGCTCGGCCGCGGCGAAATACCCGACGAAGACGATCGACATCATGGCGCCGGCCGCGACCGGTGGCGGCTTCGATACGACCGCCCGACTCGTTCAGCGTGCGTTCACCGAGGAGAAGCTCGTGAGCACCAATGTCACGGTGTCCAACGTGCCCGGGGCGGGCGGCACCGTGGGCATGGCGCAGCTGCTCAAGAACAAGGGCGACTCGCACTCGCTCATCGTCGTCGGCCGGGTCACGGTGGGCTCGCAGATCACCGGAAAGACCGAAGCGAAGGTCTCGCAGCTCACGCCGATCGCGCGACTCATGGGCGAGAGCGAAGTCATCGTGACGCCGAAGAGCTCGACCCTCACCTCGATCAAGGACCTCATCGACGCGTTGAAGAAGGACGTCAACAGCATCAAGTTCGCTGGCGGCTCCGCCGGCGGCGCGGACCACGAGCTCGCCGCGCTGCTGGTGAAGGCCGCCGGCGGCGACGTAAAGGCGTGGAAGAGCTACGTCCCATTCGCCGGAGGCGGTGAGGCTGCCGCGGCGATCATCGGCGGACAGGTTCAGGTGGGCATCTCAGGCTTCGCCGAGTTCAAAGGACAGATCGAGAGCGGCAATATGAAGGCGCTCGCCGTCTCCGCCGACCAGCCTCTCGCCGCGGCGAAGAACATCCCGACGTTGAAGAGCCAGGGCGTGGACATCACGCTGATCAACTGGCGGCTCCTTGCCGCGCCTCCGGAGATCCCGGTGGGCGACCTCGCGCAGCTCAAGGATCTCGCCAAGAAGGTCCACGACAGCAAGACCTGGCAGGACTTCGCCACGAAGAACGACTGGTTCGACAACTTCACGACGTCGGACCTCGCCGCATTCATCTCTGGTGAGACCCTGAGCCTCACCGCCACGCTCACCGACCTCGGCCTGGTGAAGTGACCTCGCGGAACCCGGACCTCGTGGGCGCGGCCGCCATCGCGGTCCTCGCCCTCGTGACGATCGCCGGTGGCGTGACGACTCCGGATCCTGGATTCGGAGTCGTCAGCCCCGCGGTCCTCCCAACGCTCGTAGGCGTCCTCATGCTCGCGAGCGCCGCGTGGCTGGCGGTCGACGCCTTGCGCGGTGCGCCGCCCCCGACGACGGAACCCATGGACCGGCGACCCTTCGGCTACACGATCGCCGCGACGGCCGCGTTCCTCTTCGCGTTCGTGCCGCTCGGCTTCGTCATCAGTGCCACGGCGTTTCTCATCGCGCAGGCGCGGATCCTCGGAAGCCGCCATCTCCTGCGTGACTCGATCGCATCGCTTCTGTTCATCGCGGCCCTGTACCTGCTCTTCGTCCAGGGTCTGACGATCACCCTCCCGAAGGGGCCGCTGCCCTTCTAGTGGAGCTCATCAACTCGCTGCTGGGCGGATTCGCGACGGCGCTCACGCCCGCGAACCTGCTGTACGCCGGCATCGGCGTTCTCCTCGGAACGGCGATCGGCGTTCTGCCGGGCATCGGCCCCGCGCTCACGATCTCTTTGCTCCTGCCGCTCACGTTCAAGCTCGACCCGGTCGGCGCGTTCATCATGTTCGGCGGCATCTACTACGGCGCGATGTACGGCGGATCGACCACGTCGATCCTCGTCAACGCGCCGGGTGAGTCGGCATCGGTCGTTACCGCGCTTGACGGTTACCAGATGGCAAAGAAGGGGCGCGCCGGCGCCGCCCTCGCGACGAGCGCCATCGGCTCGTTCGTCGCCGGTACGCTCGCGACGATCGGACTCATGGTCTTCGCCACCATCCTCGTCGAGCAGGCGGTGAAGCTCGGGCCGCCGGAGCTGTTCGCGATCATGATCGTCGCGCTGAGCGCGGTGACGAGCCTCTCGGGGACCTCCGTGCCGAAGTCGGTCTTCGCGACGCTGCTCGGCCTCGGGCTTGGCCTCATCGGGCTCGACAACCAGACCGGTCAGCTGCGCCTCACGTACGGCATCAACGAGCTCGAGGAGGGCATCGACGTCGTGCTCGGTGCCATTGGCCTCTTCGCCCTCAGCGAGGTCTTCTGGTACGCGGCGACGCTGCGGTCGCAGGACGAGCACCGCGAGACGATCAAGGGACCGGTGTGGATGACGCGAAACGAGTTCCGCCGTTCGGTCCCGTCGTGGCTTCGAGGGTCGGGCATCGGTTTCTTTATCGGCGCGCTTCCCGGTGCCGGCGCGACCATCGCGTCCTTCATCAGCTACGCGATCGAGAAACGCGTCTCGAAACATCGCGCCGAGTTCGGGAAGGGCGCGATCGAAGGGGTCGCGGGTCCCGAGGCCGCCAACAACGCCGCCGCGGGAGGGCACCTCGTGCCCCTTCTCGGGCTCGGCATTCCCGGCTCGGGCACCACCGCGGTGATGCTCGCGGCGTTCCAGATCTACGGCCTGCAGCCGGGCCCGCTCCTCTTCAACACCCGGCCGGACCTGGTGTGGGGACTCATCGCGAGCCTGTACATCGCGAACGTCATGCTGCTCGTCCTCAACCTGCCTCTCGTGGGCATCTGGGTGAAGCTTCTCGATATTCCGAAGCCACTGCTTTTCGCCGGCATCACCGTGATCTCGGCGATCGGCGTCTACTCGCTCAACCGCAACGCCTTCGATCTCGTGGTCGTGTTCGTGCTCGGCGTCATCGGGTTTCTGATGAAGCGTTACGACTATCCGCTCGGTCCGGTGATCCTCGGAATCGTGCTCGGCCCGCTCATCGACAACAACCTTCGACGCGGGATGATCATGACCGACGGCAACATCGTCGCGATGCTGACGCGCCCGGCCACGGCGGTCATCCTCGGTATCGCCCTCGTCTTCCTCGTGCTCCCCTTCGCGATCCGCCTGTACGGTCGCGCGCGTGGCCGCACGGATCTGGCGATGCTCACCGAGACGGAGGTCGGCTAGATCTCGATCAGGCTCCCGTCGGTCGTGTGCTCGACCTCGAGCTCCGAAAGATGCGCCAGAGTCTCGGCCCCAAGGTGCGTGAGCACGATCCGCTTCGCGCCGAACTCCTCGCGGTGCGCAAGCACCTGCCGATACGAGATGTGCGCGGGATCGTCGCGATCGAAGAACGACGCCTCGCAGATGAAGAGGTCGGCGCCCTTGGCGACCGCGACGAGGTGCTCGGTGAAGCGCGCGTCCCCGGAGTACGCGATCAGCTTTCCCGCAACCTCGACGCGCAGCCCGTGCGGCTCGGCGAGACGAACGTGCCGAACCGGAAGGGCGGTCACGCGTGCGCCGCCGAGCTCGCTCGGCTCGGGGCCGAGCACGACGGTGCTAAGCGGAAAACCGAGCGTGGTCGGCCCGAAGAAGTCGGGAAAGAGTGCTTGCTCCTCGGCGCGAAGGCGCTGCTCGAGCGATGGTGGCCCGCCCACGATGAGCGGCTTCTTGCGTCCCGCGAAGTGCTGCTCGATCACGAGGAACGTGATCCCGCCGAAGTGATCGCCGTGGAGATGAGTAACCGCGACGGCGTCGATCGTCGCGGGGTCGACGTGCTTCTTGATCGCCGGTAGCGCCGACCCGCCGCAGTCGAGGAGAAGGGACACTCCTGGTGCGGTGACGTGGATCGCGGCGTTCGCGCGGCCGCCGTCGCTGAAGGCGTTCCCGCTGCCGAGGAAATGGACGCGGACGGTCACGCGATGTCTTTGAGCGCGATCGGCCGGCTTTCTTTCAGCGATCGACGCGCGGCGAGGGCGATGCGAAGTGCCTCCATCCCGTCGCGAACGGTGCACGCGTTCTCAGCCTCGCCTCGCGCGAAGCGAAGGAAGTGCGCGAGCTCGGCGCGGTACGCGGCGTCGAAGCGAACGAAGAATGTCGGGTACGCCGGATTCTTCATTTTCGGCCCATCGCGCTCGACCGACGACATCGGCGTCCGCGGGTCCAGACCGATCGCGATGGTGTCCTTCGCGCCGTAGACCTCGACGCGGATGTCGTAGCCGGCTTCGTTGTGTCGGGCGGCCTCGAGCAGACCGACTGCGCCGTCACGCAACCTCAGCACCGCGGCCGAGGTGGCGACGTCGCCGTACTTCGCGTACTGCGGAAAGCCGAGGGTCGATCCCGTGGCGTAGATGTCCTCCACCTCGCCGAACATCCAGCGCGTCACGTCGAAGTCGTGGATGAGCTGATCCACGAACTGCCCGCCGGAGGTCTCGATGTACGCATCCGGCGGCGGCATCGCGTCGCGGCTGGTCATGTGGAAGCTGTACACGGTGCCGAGGTCACCTCCGCGCACGCGGCGCCGCGCCTCCTGGAAGCCGGCATCGAAACGGCGCTGGAAGCCGATCTGGACGCGGCCCTTCGCTTTCTCGACGTGGTCGACGACACGCTTGGTCGACTCGAGGTCCAGCGCGATCGGCTTCTCGCAGAAGACCGCGAGGCCCTGATCGAGCGCGCGGTCGATGAGCTCCGCGTGCGTGCCCGTGGGCGTCACGATCACCGCGGCGTCCGCGCCGGCGAGCGCCTCGTCGATGGACGTCGCGTGCTTGGCGCCGAGCTCCTTCGCGAGCGCCGCCGCCCGTGCGGTGTCGGCGTCGTTTATCCGCAGCTCGTCGACGCCGGGGAGCCCGCGCAAGACCTTGGCGTGGAACGCGCCGAGGCGGCCCACGCCGAGGATCGCGATCTTCACTCCGCGCGACTCTAAACTTCGAATCTCTTTGACGCAGATAAAGCTCGCGGCCGCGCCGATCTCCTGGGGCGTCTGCGAGGTGCCCGACTGGGGCCTGCAGCTCGCACCGGACCGCGTCCTCGCCGACATGCGCGCGCTGGGCGTGCATGCGACCGAGGCGGGACCGCCCGGGTTCCTTCCGGCCGACCCGGCCGCGGCGCGTGCCCTGCTCGATTCGTGCGGGCTGCGCCTTATCGGCGGCTTCGTCACGGCCGTCCTGCACGAGAGCGGTCGCCGGGCCGAGGAGCTCGCCTCGGTGAAACGGCAGGCGGAGTGGCTCGCGGCGGGCGGCGCGGAGTTCCTGGTCCTCGCGCCTGCGCTCGCGCAGACCGGCTATTCCGGAGCCGCTGAGATCCCGGACGCAGCCTGGCCCACGCTTTTCGATGGCATCGACCGCGTGGCGGAGATCGCGGATTCGGCTGGCCTCGGCGTCGCGGTGCACCCGCATTGGGGGACCGCGATCGAGCGGCGCCACCACGTCGAACGATTCCTGGACGGCTCGGCCCACGCTCTTTGTCTCGACACCGGGCACATCACGCTCGGCGGCGCCGACCCGTTGAGCGTGGCGCGCGACGCCGGACCGCGCGTCCGCCACGTGCATCTCAAGGACGTCGACGGTGCGCTCGCCGCGCGCGTTCGTGACGGCAGCCTCGAGTACAACGACGCGGTCCGCGATGGTCTCTTCCGCCCGCTCGGCGAGGGCGCGGCGCGGATCGACGACGTGCTTGGCGAGCTGCGGAGGGCCGGTTACAAGGGTTGGTATGTGCTCGAGCAGGACGTCATGCTGAACCGCGAGCCCGCGCCGGGTCCGCCAGAGTGGATCGCTCGGAGCACCGCGTTCGCGAGGAAGCATGGATAACCTCGAGGTCATCACGATGGGGCGGGTCGGCGTCGACCTGTACCCGGAGCAGATCGGGGCGACGCTCGCCGATGTGCGCACGTTCGCGAAGTCGCTCGGCGGCAGCGCCACGAACGTCGCCGTTGCCGCAGCGCGGCTCGGACGGCGCGCGGCCGTGATCACGAAGGTCGGGAAGGATGGCTTCGGGGACTACGTGCGCCGTGCGCTGGCGGAGTTCGGAGTCGAAACGCGGTGGGTGAGCGCCGACCCGACTCTCCGCACGCCCATCGTCTTCTGCGAGGTCCACCCGCCGGACCGTTTTCCGCTCCTCTTCTATCGCGAGCCCAAGGCGCCGGACATGAATCTCACCACGGCCGATCTCGACCTGGCGGCGATCGCCGCGGCGCCGCTCTTCTGGACCACGGGCACCGGGCTCTCGGACGAGCCCAGCCGCACCGCGACGCTCGCCGCGCTCGACGCGCGCAAGGGACGCGAGATCACCATCCACGACCTGGACCACCGCCCGATGTTCTGGCGATCGGGGGAGGACGCCCGACGGTGGGCGCGTGAGGCGTTACGCCGCGCGACGGTGGTCGTCGGGAACACCGACGAGGTCGAGATGGCGACGGGCCTTCGCGATCAGCGTGCAGCGGCCGCGGCGCTGCTCGCGATGGGGCCGCGGCTCGCGATCGTGAAACGCGGCGGCGAGGGCGTGTACGCGCGGACCGCGCGTGACGAGGTGAGCGTGCCCGCCGTCGAGATCCCCGTGTTGAACGGACTGGGCGCGGGCGACGCGTTCGGCGGCGCGCTCTGCCACGGCCTGCTCGCGGGATGGCCGCTCGCGCGGACGCTCGGCGTCGCGAACGCGGCCGGTGCGATCGTGGCATCACGCCTGGCGTGTGCGGACGCGATGCCGACGTTGGGCGAGATCGAGGCGCTCCTCGCGCGCGAGGTCTCCGCGTGACGCGACTCACGATGGCCCAGGCGCTCGTGCGATTCCTGGCATCGCAGTACGTCGAGCGCGACGGCGTGGAGCAGCGCTTCTTCGTCGGCTGCTGGGGGATCTTCGGGCATGGCAACGTCGCCGGGATCGGCGAAGCCCTGTTCGAGTCGCCCGAGCTGCTCCCGTACCACATGGCGCGCAACGAGCAGTCGATGGTGCATTCCGCGGTCGCGTACGCGCGTCACAAGGATCGTCTGGAAGCGTTCGCGTGCACGTCATCGATCGGTCCCGGTGCGACGAACATGCTCACGGGCGCCGCCCTCGCGACCGTGAACCGCCTCCCCGTGCTGCTTTTGCCCGGCGACGTCTTCGCGTCGCGGATACCGGACCCCGTGCTGCAGCAGCTCGAGCTGCCGTCGCGCGGCGACATGAGCGTGAACGATGCATTCCAGTCGGTCTCGCGGTACTGGGATCGGATCGCACGGCCCGAGCAGCTCATCCCCGCGGCGCTCGCCGCGATGCGCGTCCTCGTGAGCCCCGCGGAGACCGGCGCGGTGACCCTCGCGCTTCCGCAGGATGTGCAGGCCGAGGCCTATGACTACCCGGAGGACTTCCTAACGAAGCGCGTGTGGCACGTGGATCGACGGCCGCCGGATCCGACGGCGCTCGCGCGGGCGGTCGAGGCGATACGCGTGGCGAAGAAGCCGCTCATCGTCGCGGGCGGCGGGGTCATCTATGCGTGCGCGTCGGACGCGCTGCGGCGTTTCGTGAGGCAGACGGGCATTCCCGTCGCCGAGACGCAGGCCGGGAAGGGATCGCTTCCGTACGACCATCCCTCGGCGCTCGGCGCGATCGGCGCGACCGGAACGTCGGCGGCGAATCGGATCGCGAAGGATGCGGACCTCGTGATCGGGATCGGAACGCGCTGGAGCGACTTCACGACGGCCTCGAAGTCGGCATTCGAGAACCCTGACGTCCGGTTCGTCAACGTGAACGTGGCCGAGCTTGACGTCCACAAACAGGGCGGGATCGCGGTCACGGCGGACGCGCGTGTGACGCTTGAGGCGCTCTCCGGCATCAGCTATCGCGTGGACGGCACGTATCGCGACGCGTACACGCGATTTGCGAAGGAATGGGACGCTGAGGTCACGCGGCTCTACGCGCTCGGGCACACGCCGCTGCCGGCGCAGTCCGAGGTCATCGGCGCGTTGAACGACTTCTCGGGACCCACCGACGTCGTGGTGTGCGCGGCCGGCTCGATGCCGGGCGAGCTGCACAAGCTCTGGAGGACGCGCGACCGCAAGCAGTACCACGTCGAGTACGGCTACTCGTGCATGGGCTACGAGATCGCGGGCGCTCTCGGCGTGAAGCTCGCAGATCCAACGCGTGAGGTGTACTCGCTCGTCGGTGACGGCTCGTATCTCATGTTGAGCGAGGCCGTCGTCACGTCGCTGCAGGAGCGCGCCAAGCTCGTCGTCGTGCTCGTGGACAACCACGGGTTCGCTTCGATTGGCGGGCTGTCGCGATCGCTCGGGACCGATGGATTCGGCACGCAGTTCCGCGAGTCGAAGCCTGGGGCGCCGTCAGGGGCGCCTACCTCCGCGCGCGGTCTCGACAGCGAGCGCGACCCCGCGCCATACCTCCCCGTCGATCTTGCTGCGAACGCCGAGAGCCTCGGTGCCCACGTGATCCGGGCTCGCGGCATCACCGCATTCCGCGACGCCCTCGCCGCGGCGAAGAAGGTCGACCGCACGGTCGTGATCCATATCGAGGTCGACCGCTACGTTTCCGTGCCGAGCTACGAGAGCTGGTGGGAAGTTCCGGTCGCGGAGACCTCGGGGGCCGCGGGGGTACGCGAGGCGCGCAAAAGCTACGACAAAGCGAAGCAAAAGCAGCGGCGCTACCTGTGAGCTCGTTGCTTGTTCGCGGCGAGAACGGCGCAGTCTCGGTGACGCCGGAGTCCGCGGGCTGGCGATACGTGAGCTTCAACGCGCTTCGAATACCGAAGGGCCGCCAGTTCCTTTTGGAGACCGAGGGATCGGAGGCGTGCCTCGTCGTGATCGCTGGAAGGTGCGCCGTCCGTGTCGGCGAGCTGATCTGGCCTGACGTGGGACAGCGGGAGTCGCCGTTCGATGGGCCACCGCACGCGATCTACGCGCCGCCAGGCGTAACAGTCGAAGTCGCCGCCCTGACCGGCGAGGTGCAGATCGCGATCGGCTCGGCGCCCGCCGACCGTGGGGAACCCGCGAGACACATCCTTCCATCGGAGATGCGCCGCGAGGTTCGAGGGATGGGGCGGATGGAGCGGACGATCCACCACATCCTCATGGAGGACGCGCCGGCCGAGTCTCTCCTCGTGACCGAGGTCGTGACGCCTGCCGGGAACTGGTCGAGCTATCCACCGCACAAGCACGACACGAACGACCCGCCGAACGAGACGCAGCTTGAGGAGACCTACTACCACCGCCTGCGCGATCCTCGCGGGTTCGCCGTCCAGCGGGTGTACACGGCGGACGGTCAGGTCGACGAGACGATCTCGCCGCGCGATGGCGATCTCGTGCTCGTGCCGCGCGGGTATCACACCGTGTCCGCGGCGCCGGGATACGAGCTCTACTACCTCAACGTCATGGCGGGTCCGGTGCGCCGCTGGTGTGTGACGTTCGACCCCGATCATGAGTGGCTGCGCCGGTGAGCGCGCCCCTTCGGGCGGTGCTCTTCGATTGGGGCGACACGCTCTTTCACGCGCCGCACGCGCCGGAGGTGATCGTCTCGTTCGCGCGTTCGTCGGGTATCGAGCTGTCTTTGACGCGTGCGCGAGAGATGTGGGATGAGATATGGGCC